>Ga0265797_10000379_pt1 | contig 81824 bp, 63 predicted proteins | sample P2T30metagenome_FD_192433 | JGI IMG/M metagenome (GOLD analysis project Ga0265797, IMG submission 192433) | Plant litter microbial communities from East Loma Ridge, Irvine, California - P2 T30 | ecosystem: Environmental > Terrestrial > Plant litter > Unclassified | place: USA: California... | reverse complement strand
CGTCGGGTAGAGGGCGCCGGCCGCCAATTTCGCGAATCCGACTCCAAGTCCGTACGCGTCGCGGTATCCCTGACCCAGGAAGTACTTGAGGCCCTGCCACAGCCCGAAACCAAGCTGTAGCGCGACGACGAACGTCATGAACAAGATTGTGGGACCGTGGACGGCCCAATATGCGCGGACGCGACGGCGCATGGGCAACTCATGTTCCTTCTCCTTGTCACCTTTGTCTTGCTCGTCACTGTCAGTCTGCTTCTGACTAGGAATTCTCAATTTTTTGACCCGTGCCACGAAGTCTTGTTTGCTGATCTTTGCGTCGCAGTTAGGGAGGAGCTGACAGAGGAAGGCATGAAGTCCGTCCTGCCTGTGGTCTCCAATCTCGTTCTTTTCAAGATCGCGTCTCTCTGGGTGTGTAATGTGGTGTTTCTTCAACTCCGGCGCCAACTCCTTGTGCACTTCCAGCAATTTCTTCTCCAGCTCCTCGAAGTCGACGAATCCATTCTTGTCCTTGTCGAGGTCTTGGAAGAACGATTCAATCTCCTCGTCGGTTAGGACCTTGTATTCATCCGAGGCGACCTCAATGCTGGCAATGTCATGTTCGTGCGCGTGTTCGTGTTCCTTTATGTGGTCCTGGTCCTGTGAGCCGGCGCGTTCCTGTGCGCCAGCATCTGCTGTAGGGTGAGTCTCGTGGTCCGGCATTCGGTATGCTAGAAAGCGATAATCACGGTCGATGGGATCAGAACGGCGGGAGTAAAGGAAACGATGATACCTACGTGAATCTACCTTTTCTCACAAGCCACGGCATCATTGCGCGTTTGCAGCAAAGATCCTAAGGCTGGGTTATGCTTTGGCATGTCGCGGCGTGCCCAGAGTTGTCGACGTAGATCTCGGCAGAAGTACAGCATTCGAACGTCTTGACCAATCACGTGTCATCCATTTTGCCTTTCGGCTGGGCGCCATGCCTTCCGCCATGAAATCATGATCCTCTGACGCCGCTAAAGATCTGGATGTACAAGACCAAGACATTGACATGGTAAGGCTGGCCTGCTTTTGACCTCACAAGCAGGTTACACGTGGCCCAGAACCGCTCAAACATCGTCTACCTTTGCCAATGGCTGAGGTACCACCCATCATCAGGGCAACAGCATGTGAGACTTCGACACGTCCTCAACGACAGCATTTGAGCGGACTTGGCTGGAATTGGACCTCTATCTGCGTGCTGAAACCATGCGTGCAAATAGCAGTTCGCCCAGAGAAATCTACTTCGCCGCGGCCTGGACAAGGCCCAACTCTCTGACAGCACAAGCGCAGTACAGCTTTATCGAGCCGTCTACCTCACCTCAATTCTACGTGGGCGTGACCTCACAGTCTTCGGGATTACATACTTTGCCCATGTACCCATGTCGACTCGAATACGCAAACTCCTGTCAGCTCATCAAGGTCGCAGGCAATTCCGACATCATGGGCCTCGACAAGTCTTTCCCGTTCGGCAATGGGGCCCAAACCCTCAACAACAACAGCAATGGACATGGCGTCAGGGCTGACAACATACTACAGCGATAGGCGCAATTTGTGATTTTACATTCATTTCAATCTCGTTGGTGTTTCGTGGTGGTGGAAGGGAATAAATAAAGTTGAGGAGTCAACTCCAAGAAGTGAATTGACGGCGCAATCGCAGTCACGTCGGCCCGCGCGCGCTCTTCACGGTCATTGGGCCAAACGTTATCACTACTCACTTTGTTCAATGAATGGAACAGACGCTTTCACTTGGCATGCGTTCGATCTGATGAACCAAGGCCGCGGATACGTCCACATTCACTTTGGTCAATCTACGGGGATGCTTTCGACCGGGGCAGTACTCTCATTGGCACATGAACGATTCGATTACACGACTGTTCAATCTCCTTCAATTCCTTCGGGGCACAATCCACCGCAATTTGCAATAGATGCTCTCACCGGCACGCAATCCCGTCCGAGAAGCTATCGATGCTGACATGAGTATGTATTTCCGTCCGATCATTGAAGATGTCCCGCGACTAGGGTCAACCATCACAGCGGTATAGTACGGCATTGAGTGTATAAAAGCCGAGACTACGAACACAAGTTTGTTCAATCCGCAGAGATAGCACAACTTCTACGAGTGTCGATCGATTCGCATCGTTCCGAGCAGGGGACAGGTCAACGATACAGGTTCTTTGTTAGACAGGTCCGGTCTCAATCGATTCTTTCAGCCACAAAGACTTGTCAAATCCGTGGGATAAGGCAGAGACAAAGAGACACAAACAATCTGAAATGACCATGTCAGTTATCGTTCTAAGAGACGGACACTCGTGCTTTCAAGGCGAAAGCGAGGAAATACAGGGCAGAAATCATTTGCTTCACTGAACTAGGCATTTGAAGTGGCAGATGTAGCATCGAAACGTAGGCAAGGTGTCTCGCTAGACAGCTATGGTTTACTTCTTGACACTGCTACAAGAATTCCTGAGTTATGAAGTGATGCTTTTTCATTTGAGAACTGTCTAACACGGATCGGCGGCATCGACTTGTCAATATTCTCCAAAAGCTTAAGCCCACGCATCCCGGGCTCTCTCCAATCATTGTTCTGTTGACCAATCTGAACACTTTTCTTTGCATGCGTTTCTTACATGGATGATCTTTCCGGGATGGCAAAATCCGCCCTTGTAGTCTTGACTCTATGGTGAGTCGATCTCGATGATGTTTCTCGCAATCACTTCGATTGACTCAATGTTCAGCAGAAGCAGGGTCGGTTTCTCCTGCTCTTCGCCATTTCTCCCTTCTCCGGAGTCTTCACGTTGCTGATGCTCAGGCTGAACTCAACGTTTCCACCACTGCCACCATTTCTTCCGACGACCTCCGGACTCGCCTCGGCAAGAATCGTCATCTCCAACACCTTTCAAGCTATCAACGTCCGACTCATCGTTTCCATAGATTTCGTCGCCCTCGGCACGATCCTGAATGCCGTAGCTAAGGTAGACATGCCATCCAAGCTTAGGATCCTCCTTTCCGGTGTTCGAGCCAAGTATGGCAGCAGCAGTGTCATGCACGAGGCCCATCGTGATGCCGTCCGTGTCGGAAACCATTGTGAAGTTCTGACACAGGCCGATGAAATCCTCACTATCAGCATCCCACAGCTGTGCTCCGCTGTAAGCGTGAAGTCTCGCCGAAGTAATGGGCGGATTGCAGATTTGCATGGAACGCCAGGAGAAATCAGGCGAGGTCAGGAATGCCGGTCTTCCGGACGGGTAGTTTGGCGATTTGAGGGATTCCACGAACATCGTGCGCTTGCTGTAGTTGGGGCCGAAGTACTGGGACCATTTGCGGGAGATGAGGAGAGATGAGGTGATGACGCAGTTTTGGTACAAGGTGTGTTGGAACCTGAGAAAAGGGTTGATCGCGATTGGCATGTTGTAAATCGGCATGCCGTAGTCCTCGGCGTTGTCGTCGATCCATTCGTTGGCGATGCGGGTCGGCATTACTGCAGACGCTTTTCCTTTGTTACGCCATAGCTTGCTTTGTATGCAAGGTGACTCGACTGCGGTTTTCCAGGCGTGAGAGACGAGTTGCACGCGTGTGAGAATTTCACGCTTGGGCACGAAGGAGATGATGTTCTCGAGGAGTTCCGGTAAATGGAAGACTTTCGTCGACGCGGTGGTTGTGGTAATCGGTTCCATGCTAATGCTTGGGCGCTTGGGTGTACCTGGAAGGCGACGTGAGTTGCTTGAGTTGTTGTGGTCGTTGCCCTCGTTGCGGCGGTCGCTGCGGTCGTTACGGTCGTTGTGGCCTTTGCGGCTGCAAAGCTTCAACAGCTTCATGGCGTCGAATGGACTATGGTGGCGCTGTAACGATGAAGTAACGACAAAGCGATATAGCTACGCAATGCCACACAGCGAAAGTAGAGCAATCGCAAGTAGTGGTTCTCCGGTGTTATTGTTGATTTTCGAGATTGGAGGAGTGCACTGTGCGCGTTGGTGCTGTCAGTAAGTTAACGAAAGCTAAACGACCTTTCACCTGCAGCAACGCGACCCCGTCTGCAACCTAACTTCACTGCAAAGCTGCCTGACCCAACTGGTAGGCTGCATGCTTCTTGACTGTGAACACCATGTCGTCCTCAGGCCGACTCACTGGACTTCGATCTTTTCACGTGCGACTTGGTCTGGTTCTTTGTCTCTTTGTCTGCGACCTGCCATATGTGATCAACAATGCCTTTGTCGTCTCTTGTCGTCTCTTGTAGATTGGTCTACAAGTTGCTTCGGGTCAGTTAATCGTTCAATTGATCAATTGGAGGCGTCTTCGATTATTGACGATATCTCATCTTGGAAGCTATTTTGGAAGCCAACGGAGCTATAAGAGTACTAAGCTCATGACAGATCAGTAGCGATTTTGAGGCAGAGGAGTGTATCAGCTAGTCACGAGTTGAACAGTTGAGGATGAAACAGTACTGCGATCGTTAGAATGCTGCGATGATCTTCCACTTTGCAAACAAACGCCTTGACATTGAAACTACTAATCACTTGCCTGTGGCGTCAAGACACTCCAGAAGCGCCGACTTCTTTCCCGGTCCTTCGACGACGCGGCATCACAACTATACAACCCGAGGTGTAATCCTCTCTCAATAACGTCCTGCCTGCTCAAACTTCCTGTCAACCATCCTTCGTAGCCCTCGCGCGACGTGAGTTATATTCACTCCCCAGTGATGGCCGTGGAGACTTTCTTCCCATCTGCAACGAAAGCGATCATCGGCGGAAGGTACTCGTTGCCCACGAACTGATGCGGCGGAATAGCCCTCTTGATCCGCCTGACGACATCCGCAGCGGTAGCATAAGTAATCCCACCGCGGTCATACACCGTTGCACAGACCCAAATCTGCGGCACTGCCATGACGCTAGACCACATGAAAACCGAGACCTGGGCAGCTGTGATCGGGGGCGAGGTGATGAACATGTACAACCAGCTTGGGCGGATTCCCTCCAGTATGTAGGTTTGCTTGTAAGCCCAGGACATGGGCCCGTCTTTGAAACGATCCGGTGCGACAGCCCGTATGCCACGGAAGCGCTTGATGTGGTTCTTGTAGCCGGTGTATTCGTCATCTCTCGGGGCGGAGAAGTAGAGCTCGTTCAGCTCGATGTAGTCCGAGTACATTGGTACCCCAAAGGCCTGCTTGGTTGGGGCATTGAAATTCGACGTGCTGTTGAAGACGAGCCACTGCTCATGTGGGTTGTTGGGATCGTGCGTGTTTCCGTATGGCGATAGTACTAGAGAGCCACGCCACAGCAAGGTTTGGATCGTTGGAGAGGTGTCGATTGTCTTCTTCCAGGTGCGCGAGACTCGCATAGCCTTTGTGAGGATGTCGGGACGTGGGATGAATGAGATGATGCTTTCTAGGAGTTCCATCGTGTTTAGGACGGCTGCTTGACTAGCTCCAAGTGCCACGCTGCGAGTGGAGGCATCTGGCGGGTTTGATGACGCCACCACGTCCGTGGCTGTCGTTGTAGTCAACGCGTTGTCGCCAGGGGTCGTTGTTTCGATGCTTTTCGCGATGGGTTCCTCGAAAGAGTCCTCGATGTTCTCTTCTATGGTCTCTCCGACGGTTTCTTCAGCCGTAGTCATGCGTTCCTGTTCAAGGCGATTAGCATCGAGCTCGGGATCGTGCGTGTTTTTAAGAGCAAGATCTCTTACCGAGGAAGCAGGCATCTCGTTCGTGTCAGTTTCTTCCAAAGACGCCATACTCGTAGCGCCGCGGTGCGAGTGATCAGTGGGGCGTGCTCCGGTTGGACGAAAGAAGTAGTGATGTCGAGGTAGGCGTTGAGAACTCTTTCAGAGTACCGAGGAGATCTCGCAACTCCAAAGGATAGTGGGTGGGTGTGTGTGTGTGTGTCTGAAGAGCGCGACGACGGTTCAACAAAGGTGGCTCAAGAAAGCGCTTAGTCCGACACTTCACTTCACTTCACGTTCACGCAATAGACGACCCGACGGGCCGCTGAATTTACAAAGCGCGTCGCCGCCAATTGAATGGCACTGCTGACCTCTACTTCACTGATGGTCACGTTCCAATAGGCCGCCAACTTTCACGAGCCAATCATTTGCCAACAAACCGCGATGAAGAGCTGTGGAGTATAGCCCAGTACTCCTTCACGGTTCGCCTATCGATAAACAGGTTAGCCAATGTTCTGCCTTATTCACAATGCCAAACCGAGGGAATGGAGCGTTGTTACGCTTATGGAAGTACAGTCATAGATCATTGTTTTGACGACGAAGGTACTCTGTAATTGGGGAAAGTACAAGGAAAAACGGTTGAAACCTGCCTGCGAACGTCAAAGACTCCAGAGGCTCGCCGACCTCGTTCGCTATCCAAACTGTTCGTTACTCATCGCCAACCCTGTGGCCCAAAAAGCAAACTCCTGTTCGGTCGTGATGTGTCCGCAGCCTTCAATCCCCGGTCAACGTGTTCAAAGGGAGATGTCCTAGTTAGCGATAAAGGACATCATCGGCGTAAAATGTGAGGACGAATCTAAGAAAGGATCTCCCATCTTCTGCAGCGCCTCAGCCGCGATCCCATACGTGATTCCATTCGGGTCGTACACCGTGGCAGAGACCCATCTCGAATCGCCGCCAGAGTAGACACAGAGCTGGGCGGCCTTGATCGGGGGTGAGGTGATGTACTGGTCAAACCAACTGGGACGCTTTCCGGGCGCGCCGATGTAGATGTCAATAATCCAGGACATGACTGCGGTTCTGCGCACTCCGATCGCTCCGATTGGAGGACATGGGCTAAACGCGTACAAATGCTTCAAGCTGGCATCTTGTCGCACCAGAACTTCAGTGGGGAACAGAGGCTTGAACGCTGCTGGTGCCGAATAAATCGGCATGCCAGTCGCCAGCTTGATGGTCTGATTCATCTCGCGATCGCTGCTGTCGAAGAACACCGTCGCAGCCGCATCATTTTGAGTCGGTGCAATTTCGTGGGTCTGTCCACTTGGAGATAGTAGTCGTGTGTCGCGAGGGCCCCACGGCATGAGTTGGATCTGAGGTGATTTGGCGACGAGAGTGTTCCAATAAGGAGATACGCTCTGGGCGTTGATGAGAATATCGATTTTAAAAAGGTAAGATAAAACGTTTTCGAGAAGCTCGGTGGTCTCGAGGACGGCCGTGCGACTGTCGACGTAGCGTTGGTCGGCGACTGGCATGCGTCGAGAAGGGCGGTGCGACATGTTCGATGACGGCTGTGTCTTTGTAGTTTTCGCCATTTTGTTGGAATCCTCGAAAGATGTTCCCGTGGCGGGATCTGAGCTCATGGCCTTGCGCTGTCATTGCCCTTGTTAGGATCGAACTAGGAATTCAAATGCGTTGATGGGTGTGTCTTACCTTTGATGCAAGCGCACCGTTCTTGTTTGTACCCAGCAGGGGTCCCATGCTGCGATATGTTGTGATCACAGATGGCGTCGTGGTATTGATTGTCTGTTGGTGTGTGTCTGAGAAAAAAGAGGTTGGTGTTGGTCAAGATAACCTAAGAGATGAAACGTCGGCGCAGTGACAGTTCTGGCGCTTGGCCTTCACTTACAACCTACCGTACAACGGCCCGCTCTCTGGACCCTGATACTCAAGTTGCTGCTGGCGATTCACCTAAACTACCAGTGAACCGACGGATAGCGGATTCTGTGAAGGTGCGCCTGTAGCCAGTGAATGACAACTTTGACGCGTCATCTCTGTCCATTGTCGACTCACCACTCCAATCGGTCGTCTTTAAGGGATCTTGCATGTTGCGAGTATTCGTCTGTGCAAGTCAGTGACTGTTGATGCTGACACTCCACCTCACCAAAAGTACCAGATCAATGGACTTCCTGTGTGTTGAATTGCGCCGCGACGGCTCGCCCACAGGGAAGGACTAATGGCAATGTGAACGCTGCATTCACCGACAACACCAACTCAAGGGGCCTACCGTCGGTCAGAATGCGTCGCCACGGCTCGTCCGTAGTCACCAATAACTGGTAATGCCATCGTTTTCACCTGCATCACCAGTCCCTGAGGTGTCTCCTTCGAGAACAATGCATTGTCAACTCCTCCAAACAAAGCCAATGCCCCAATCCCGACTCTTCACATCCCCTCCAACCACCTCACCAAGCACCCCATCCTCACAACAGCATTGTGCCCCAAACGATGCCGACACTCCAATTCACGTCCACGCAACGAACGTGTCGTCTCTCACCGCAAGACCAACACCCCCCCCTCCCGGCCCAGGAAATTCCATTCTCACTCATCCACCACCACCTCCAACCTCCAACCTCCTTTCCCCCATCCCTCACAGCCAGACACCGCTACTTGCTTTTTAGAGTAGCCCTGGCACTCCCCTAAACCTCCCAACAACCCCAAGAAAGCCCCTGCCGAAGGACCGACCCCCACCAAAGCAAAGGCAAACATGTGCCTCTTCGAGCCCTGGGACCCAGAATCCTTCTCCTTCGCCGACCCCCCACCCAAACCCCCCTCCCCCCCCTCATCCCCTTCATCCACCTCCCTAATCCCCGCCCAAACCGCCCTCTCAATCCCCGAACTCCTCTCCACAATCCTAACCCACCTCCCCCCCTCAGACCTCCTAACCAAAACCCAGCTCGTGAACCGCACCTGGAAAGCAGCAATCGAACGCACGCCCGCCATCAAGCGCAAACTCTGGCAACGCCTCAATAACCCTCAAGTCGTCTGGCCAGTCGATAAAGCCCAGTTGCCGCCAAACAGCCGGGGCTGGCCTGGGGCGAGTTGGACTGAGGTGAGGACGCTGAGGGGTGGGGTGCCTGTTTACAAGGCAGGGACAGAGACAGGGGCAGAGACAGACACCGGTGTTTTCGAGGTAAACACGCTCGCGCTCCCGAGTGCTTCCATGCAGCGCGATGTGAGGAAGCAACTGAAGCTGGAGAAGGCGAAGCAAACCGCAGCCGCAGCCAGCCGCCCATCCAGCTCAACACTCGCCAGACTCCGCTCCTCGCTAACGCGCCGCCGCCCAGCAGGTCCTCCTCCCCAACAAACCGCCCAGCCAACAACCCAGCAGCAGCAGCCGCCCACCAAACCGCACCCCTTCCAAGTCAGCCTCGTGCCCACCCCCCTCGGCACCCCCCTAGCCACGATCGGCCTGCACTTCTCCCGCGACCTCTGCAGAAGCCTTTACGCCCTAGCCTCCTCCTCCTCCAACATCCTCACCACCCACCACCCCCTAACCATCATCCAGCTCGAAGCAAGCATGTAGGTGCGCACCACCACAGGCAAGTTAGACCGCGTGCACGCCGCGTGCTCGCTGCGGGTCCCCGAGGGGATTACGTTTGGCGATGTCGGGCAGGCGGTGGGGAGGCTGGTGGTTCCTGTGGATGCGGTGCCGTGCGAGGAGGTGGGGGGGATGACGTATGATGTGCGGGTGTGTTTTTGCGCGGAGGGGGTTGTTGTTGATGGGGTGGGACTTGGGGGTTGATTGATTGGTTGGGTTGATGGGGGAGGTGAGGTTTGGGATTGGAGTGGAGGGGAGGGAAGAGATGGGAAGAGAGAGAGTAGGTGTTCGGTTGTTTGTTTGTTTGTTGTGCTCCGATGTGTGGTCCTGCGCTTGCAAGAGGACGGTTAAAGTGCTTTTTTGTTGCGAGCGGCTTTCCTTTTCCTTACGACCAGAATGGACAAGACAGGACAGATTGGATTAGAGTGAGAGAAAAAGGATAGCTCAGCGTTAAACGTTAGAAATACAGCCTCGTCGGCCTTTTGTCATGCGAATTCTTACATGTAAAGTACAGATCTAATAAAGCCCAAGTGTCAGCTATTCGTCATCTCCCCATTCATCGAGGTCTTCCCTATACGACCATCGGCGTACGGCCGTCTCTTTGAATCGCTTCGCGAATATATTGATCGCTTTGCGGTTGGGAGGTGAGTCGGGTGGGTGGCGCTCGGAGTTCCGCTTCGAGGTGCCACCCACCACCCCCGTGGCGTGCCGGATCCCCTATTCGTCATCTTCCCATTCATCGAAATCTTCTTCTTCCCCAAAGATCCCTCGCCATACGCGCTCCCACAGTCCCTTTTTATGTGCCATGCCCAGGACAAGCACGATCGGCAGTTGCCAGACGCTAGCCCAGAAGAGAGCTCTGGCACTGCCCTTTTCGCCGTTCAGTCTCCAGAACCTGATAGCCTCCTTCAGCATCCAAGCGTTGATGACACTGCTCGTGACTAGAAATCCTGGATCCGTGACGTCGTAGTAGCTCAGCCCCGCGCAGATGGGGAACATGGCTAGACTGTAGCGGAGAGAGACGCGTGCGGCCATGGGGATGTTGGTGGATGTGAGCATGCGGTAGCCTGCTCCTGCGTACTCGAAGCGCACTGCGTGAGACAAGGCGAAGAAATGCGGGAACTGCCAGGCGAAGAGAAGTGCTGCCAGCAGCCAGCCGCCTGTGGCTTGCTGGGTGAAGAGGAGCTCCTGTGACTCGGCCCAGATGGAGGATGGGCTGGTGATGGAGGTGTTTGTGGTGCTGTACTGGCTTGCGGCGGCGCACCAGCCCATGAGTGGCGGGATGGCACCGACGATTGCGCCGACCCAGGTGTTGACGGGGTGGATGCGCTTGAGCGGGGTGTAGGCGAAAGCGTAGAGGGCCAGGTTGCCTGCGCCCAGCAGCGCGGTGGTAGGGTTGACGCCGTACCACAAGATACTCGTGCCCAGCACACCAGTTGCAAGCGCGAACAGGAAAGCCGCCCGCTTGCCGATGAGGCCTCGCACCAAAGGCCTATTTTTGGTGCGGCTCATCTTGGCGTCGAATGCAGGCTCGAACAGCATGTTGAGTGTGTTTGCCGATGCAATGGTCAAGAAGGTGCCGCTTGTGAGGAAGCCCAGTGTGAGCGTGCTGAGGGATGGTGCCGCCGTTGCCGATGTGCTGAGCAGACCAGGCACCGGGTATATTGAATATGATGCAGTTGTTGTTAATACAATAAGGAAAGCCAGCCGTGGTTTACAAAGAGCAAGGAAAGTGTTGATGGTTCGCTTGAGCGACTTCGAGGGCGCTTCGGACGCCGCTCGTGAGAGAGTGGAGGAGGCATCTGGAGGGAGTTGTTCTTCCGCATTCTGCGCCTCGGCCTCGTCCTTTAATCGTTTCCGCCTCCGGTGAGGTGGTTCTTGTGCTGCTGCTGAAAATGGCTCTGCAGGTGTGTGTGTGGCGGAGAAGGCGGTGGTCGACTGTGCCCGTCTCTTGTCCGGTGTATATGATCTCGTCCAGAATCTCGCTCCCCCCTTTTGCAAGTCCTGTCTGGTCTTCAAGACATTGGCCCAGAAATATGATCGCTCCAGAGGTTGGTTCCGGCCGGCGGCTGTCTGCTTCGAGTTCGAGGTCGCAGTGAAGTATCGTGGGCTGCAGGCCGGCTTCTGCAGCAGTCTGCCCACACATCTGGTGCAGACATCGTCTAATAGAACAGCGCGCGCCCGGGCGGCGTATGGTGGGCGGAACATGTGGTGGTGTCAAGTGTTGCCGGCAGCAATCCTTGAATGATGCTCATGCGCGTCGAGGCCTTGGATTCAATTGCTGGACCATGTCGAAGTTAGATCGGAGGTTACAGGGCGAACTTGCCGACCTGGCCAATGCTTGATCGGGCGTCTTGATTCGCTTGACTATGTATGTGAATTGCCTACAGTAGATGCCAGTAGATATGGTATTTCCCATTGTTGATGAGCCCTGACCGAGCGTGTCATTGTTATAACACTACTGACATTCGAATGCCCGTAGCTCAAGTACGGTACAAGCACTGCACACGTGGACGATTTTACTCGGATGAACGACAACATGGTAAAGCTTGACAAGCATGCCCTGAGTATCCGAAAGGTAGCCTTCCTGTGACTTGGACGACAAAAGCGATGACTTCGTTCACAACTCTGATACTATCGCCTATCATTACTCTGCATCGGTAGTCCGCAATACCGCCTCATCATGACCTCTACATGTAGCCATGGATGATTCCGGGAGCAATTCCACATCTCTCTTGGCACAAAAGGATGGGAAAGATGCTACGGTCTCGGCGTCAAGACGAATGATCCGGTCGTCCCGTAAATGGACCGTACGATTGTACACTGTTTGGAGTCATAGCCGACCCGTCGATTCCGTGAGATGTGAAGTGGCAATGATGTTCTGGTCGAAGTGTACGGTACCGAGGGGGGATAGGCGGTTGTGTATGCCTTGGCTCTGCGGTGGCTTGCACAACACAAGCACGTGGCTTGCCTCGACTCGATGTCTCCAGGTGGGGATATTTTGCTGCATGTGAAGTACTGTAATCTGTATTGTATGGTGGTTAGCCTTGATAGAAACTACACTCGCGGTGAAAATGTTTGGCCTATTTCTTTCCCAGAGATTGCATGCGTGATCTGATGCTGTCTTTCAATTGTAGACTCGCAGAATCAAAAGATATACTTTGACGCGTCTCGCCCTGCACCAAGGCTCGCTAGCGGGGCCTGGACGTGTGGAAGTCTGGGCTGACTGGAAGGCACATCGTCACATCGTCATTCGGCTCGGGCGCAGCTGCTGCGACTCTCTCTTCCAGTCCACCACATACATACTCCACCACCTCTCCACCCCCATACCATACCCTATCCCACCACTCCACCACCATCACCACCACCACCGCCAGACCCTGGAACACCGCAACACCCCAAACCTCACATACACCTCACTCTGCCGCCGCCTGTGCGAGTGCACGCTCGTCACGTTACCGCGCCGCCGCCCAGCATCGCGACCAACGCTCGCCAAGCTTCCACGTGCTGACCCAGCAAAGTGCGACAGCCTGCTGACTGGACTCCCCACTACTCTCCTCGGCCTCTACTTCTCACGAATCCCACCAAGGCACCGAACATCCATAGCCCCGCTTCGACGTGGTAAACGCCTATCGCCGCTACCGATAACCCCGTTTGCATCAAACCTCTCGTCTCTACCCTTCCGAGCCACGTCGAACAACGCTAGCACACGGCAACACCTAGAAACTTCGCAAACACCACACGGCCTCATCCACAGCGGTCACTACCGCAGCATCATTTACCATGGGTAACACACCGTCCAAGGACGGCAAAAGCACGTCGGGATCACAAACGCCCACCGGCCCAGGCCCAGCTCTGGACTCATACCCTTCATTCAGCAAATCCGATACCAAAGAATCAATGCGCTCATTCAGGAACTCATTGCGCACCAAGATTCCCGGCGGCAAGTCTGCGGACAGCCCTCGAGGATCGACATCTGGACTTGGGGACGTTTCCGGAGATGAGCGAGCAGATGCACAGAGTGTAAAGTCGACCACCAGCGGGCGATCGAAGCGGAACTCTGCTGTTGAGCCAGACTCGCGCAAGGAAAGTGTCGAGGACGCCGGCTCCCCGCAGCCTCCACCCTCTCCCACAACCTCTGCCTCTGTCAAGAACCCGCATAGCGACATCGCCGAGGCACAGCGCAGTGGAGAAGTCGACGCCGTTTCCGATGCACCACCAGGCAGCGGCACGCATCACACCCACGGCAAGGACCCGGGCCCGTCCATTTTGAAAGAAGCGGAGAAGTCCGCCGCCGCACCCTCTCAAGGCGCCGCTGCAGCTCTCTCCCTCGTCGACCAGCTTGATCAACCCGCCGCCTCGTCAAACAACCCCGAGATTGGAGCGCTCAAGGATGCCGACGTTGACGATATGATCAAGCGACTCGTGGATGCTGGGTACGCCGGCAAGGTCACCAAAACGGTCTGCCTCAAGAACGCAGAAATCACTGCTGTTTGCAACGCTGCTCGCGAAGTCTTCCTCTCGCAGCCAGCACTGCTTGAACTGTCACCACCAGTAAAAATCGTCGGCGACGTGCACGGCCAATACACGGACTTGATCCGCATGTTTGAGATGTGCGGTTTCCCACCCAACAGCAACTTCCTTTTCCTTGGTGATTACGTCGACCGAGGCAAGCAAAGTCTGGAGACGATCCTCCTACTGCTCTGCTACAAGATCCGCTACCCCAAGAACTTCTTCCTCTTGCGCGGCAATCACGAGTGTGCCAACGTCACACGTGTGTACGGCTTCTATGATGAGTGTAAGAGACGATGCAACGTCAAGATTTGGAAGACCTTTGTGGACACGTTCAACACCTTGCCCATTGCAGCCATTGTCGCCGGGAAGATCTTCTGCGTCCACGGTGGCCTCAGTCCTTCTCTCAGCCACATGGACGACATCCGCAACATCGCCCGTCCCACCGACGTCCCCGACTACGGCTTACTCAACGATCTCCTCTGGTCCGATCCAGCGGACATGGAAGCCGACTGGGAAGCCAACGAACGCGGAGTCAGCTACTGTTTCGGCAAAAAGGTCATCATGGAATTCCTGCAAAAGCATGACTTCGATCTCGTCTGCAGAGCACACATGGTGGTCGAAGACGGCTACGAGTTCTTCAACGAGAGGATCCTGGTCACCGTCTTCAGCGCCCCGAATTACTGCGGCGAGTTTGACAACTGGGGTGCCGTCATGAGCGTTAGCGCGGAACTCCTCTGCTCGTTCGAGCTCTTGAAGCCGCTGGACAGCAGCGCGCTCAAGAGCCATATTAAGAAGGGTAGGAACAAGCGGCAGAGCATGCTTAACAGTCCGGTAAGTGCAATCTTTTAGGTCACGGATCCTGCGATCATGGCTTGCAGTATGCTAACTCTTCGATTAAAGCCGGCGAACCAGTTCCCTCAGAGCTACTAGAGAAATCTGTCGTTCCGGGATCGACCTTCCACGTCTGGCCGCGCAATGTTTCGTGAGCCGACTCGCATACATGCTGTCTCGACCATCCGGATTGGCATTGGTTGCCAAGTAGGTGCCGGCCGAGAAATTATGTTGGCCAGAAGGACTCCAGCCAATCGGCTTTGAGTTTCTCCTCTCTTGGCCGGAACATGCGCTCGAACTGCCTCTTCAGATCTTGACGAGACGCATCATGTTGAATCGTCGGATCGTTTCACCATATTTCGACTTACTTCCAAGACCAAATACAACTTGGTCTTCTCCTAATAAGTAGAAGCCAGCAGCAGTGGACTCGAGCGGTCCATGATGAAGCCTTTTCTCTAGCCCCGAGCCGGACCTTGGAGGCTTGGATCCACCCTCCCCACCGACGATACTCCATCCGCGAAGCGATCTGAATTGACGGTCGCGGTCGTATGAGGGGGGTGGTATGAGGGGGGTGGGTGAAGTGCTAGATCAGGAAGGTCTTTGGGATGATGAGTTGCTGTTGCCATACTTGGCTGTTTGGACAGTTTTCTCCGGTCCTCTCTTTTTCCGTCATGCATCACTCACAAGATGAGATTCGATGAAGTCAAAGCGCGCGTAAAGAACGAGGAAAGCTTGCATCTGCGATGATAGACTGGGGCGAGAACGCACTTTTGTGTAACACTATCACACGCGACTTTTCTCGCATTTCTTTGTTTCCCATCATGGAAATTTCCCAAGGTACGGTATACGGGTAGAGAGAAAAGGAAAGGAAACCAAAGAGAGAGAGAGAAGCAAAAAAACGAACCGAGCAAACCCACAAATCAACAACCCTTCCTCCCAATCAATCCCATCAATCCACCCTCCCCTCCCTCACCTCACTCCCCTCGATCTATTCAATTCAAATCAAATCTTCGCCTTCGCCACCTCCCCCACCTTCCTCCCATAAACATAACTAATATCCCGAAACCCCCTCCCAGCCTCCCCATACAACTCCCCCCTCAACAAAGCATAAACCCCCATCCTAGCCTTCGGCGCCCACTCCCGCGCAACCCCCAACGCAACCCCCATCATAGCCTCCGGCGGCGCCACAAAATCCACAATCCCATCCCTCAGCGCCTCCTCCCCAGTCCACTTATACGCTTCCATTAACATTTTCCTCCGCACCGCAGGGGTTAGTTTTAATCGAAGGAGGCTTCCGATTCCGGGGAAGTGTAGCCCGAGGTTTATGGGTGGCATGCTGAAGTAGCCGCGTTGGGAGTTCATTACGCGGTAGTCGTGGGCTAGGGCTAGGGGGCAGGCGCCGCCGAAGGTGTGGCCTGTTAGGAGGGCGAGGGTTGGGTAGGGGTAGTCTAGGAGGAGGGCGAGGAGGGGGAAGAAGCCTGATGTGTTTGCTGTGGGGTTGGAGTCGGGTTCGTGGAGGTCGAGGCCCTGTTTGGGGGGGGAAGAGGTTAGGATGGGGATGGTTGACGTTGTCTTCCTTTTCTGCCTTTGGGGACTTTGTGTCCTTTTCTCGGAGTTGTTTGTTTCTCCTCTTCTTTTTCTTGGAGTTTTTTTTTTTTTTTTTTTGAGCTCGCGACCAAGGCGACACTTCTTCCTCACTTTGCAGTTCTTCTTTGCTTTTCCGACAATTCGAGGAGTAGGTGGCAAGGGAAAATAAGAGGCAGGCTTGACATGACATTGCATAGAGAGATACAGATACAACTCACAGTACACCAAAACTTCGCATCATTCCCTCTAGTGATGACCGCTCCCTCGCTGTCCGGTCCCAGCGTCGTCCTGACGAGATTGAAAGCCGCGATCAGTTTCTGGCAATACGCCGAGTCGAGTCTGTTTTCGGGCGCTTTGCGCATTGTGATGACGAAGATGTTGCCATCGTGGCGGTCGAGGGCGAGGGTTGGTTCGTTGATTAGGGGGGTGGTGGTCATTGTTGTTGTTGTTGTTGAGTTTAGTTGGTATTTGATAGATGGATGAGTGACTTCAGAGATGTGATGTCTCACGACATTATCATTGAGTTGATTGTTCGCAGTTGGAGTGCCTTGGTGTTGATGTCGTTGCCGAGGTTGAGAGGGGAAGATCTGCGGTGTCGGTACGGTACCTTACCTTGCGTTAATGCTGTGAGTTTTTTCCTCGCGTTTGTTTACTTACACAACGACATTTCGTGTATTTTGCTCTGTCAGATCGTCAAACTTGGACTTGCATGTCTGACGTGATGGACTCGGTTCGCGGTACGGAGCTCTGTACTTCTTTGACAAGCACTACCGAAAAACCGCTCAGTCATCAGTTTCCGATCCAGACAACCTGTGAACGAATCGCGACACTACTTCTGCAACATCCCTGGTCCAGAAACGATCCAAGAATAAGTATCGCCATCAGCCAGGTGTTTGAGAAAGACTCGTCAGCCATTCTTGGTAAAACACGTAGGCTGAAACCGAAGCTCCGGGCCAGCTGGCTCGACTCGGTCGCCGGTTCTTCTTGTTCGAATCCGACGCCGTGAACGCCGTCTATAGGACGCGCCAATCTACTATACCTACCGGTGCGATTTACCGGCATCCGTCTAGCTCGTGCTGCAGAATCATCTGATCTGCAGGTAGGCGTGGTGTGATACCTGGAGACGGCAGGGAACCTGCTTGGCGGGAACCGAAGAAAAGAATCGCCAGCGCCCTGCATGCGCAGTAGAATCCGTGCATCATGTATGTATACTCGTCCGGATCCCCTCCCTTCGAGTTGACACCTCACCGACACGTGCCGATTGTTGCAGGATCACGTCTGCCGAGATGCGAGTATTCGCGTCTTTTTGAGTTCCGAACTTGGCTGCGTCGCTGCGATTACTCGCACGTCGTTTTAGCAAAAGTTACACCAAGAACGCAGCGATGGAAAGCATATTTGCTTATTGCGCATCTCAACGTTGTTCTGGATTTCGTGCGTCACATAAGCTCGCTGCTAGGAAGTATGGCCTGACCTCGCGTATACCATTGGTTGTATTCGGCACCTCTGCTATTCGCGCGGCTTTTGTAACCAACCCAGTCTGTACAGTATTGTGTAGCGGTCCATAATGTCGATGGCTATCAAATCCATTCAATACTTCAGGTGTCGACGAACGTCGCGGAATCCTTCGCTGCGATGCTATCTTTACTTACCTTGTGTGAAGAGTCCCGGGTACCAGAATCTCCATGGCTCTGAAACGCTGAATCGTGCTTTGCAGACAGACTGCTGCCGTAAGCGACAGGGGTCGGTCGGCAGTGTATATACATTGCGATGGCGTACAACTGTCGTCCTGGGTGAGAACAACACGTGGCGTAAGTACAGAATTACCAGTACCATGATGTCTCTGTCCATGCCAATCCCCATATGACAAGACGCCTCAGCAATGGGAACGAAGTCTCGTCACCTTATTACCATCGCGGCTGGTCAATCGCTGCATTATTGCACTGTTCTGTTACTGTAGTGTAAGTAGCTTGTCCCGGATCCCCATGATGGTTCCCCGTAGCGTGAGATTCCATCGATAGCACGGCGTGGAGTGTGTACGGACCAGTTGTCGACCAGGCCAACGAGGTCTGCAGCATAAGTCACCTATTATTATTATGTGGTTGCCCACAATAATACCAAGCTTTCTTCAAGCGGCACGCCAGTCGATCAAGTTTTCGGCCATCCGCCGCCAAGTCCCTGACTCTCTTACTTTCTTCACTCTCTCCACCAGACCACCACTACCACCGTACGTTGTTAAGCCCGCATACCGCTTGGCAACACCGCTCACCTCACCTCTGCCTACTGGGCATGCCGGCAGTAGACTCGGAGTGCATGAGCTGGGGCTCCTTCGTGCGTGCCATCACACGCGAGATTGAAGTCTGATGTCTATGGTTACAGCAAGTAGGGGTTTCATACCTGTCCACCTCGGTCTCCTGCCTTCTCACAAGCATGAATGTGTGAGTCAGCACTGACTCGCAATCACAGACAAAGCGTTCGCTTGCAATTAGAGCAGAAGCCAGTGCTCGCAGTGTGCTCTGATCTTGGTCCATGTTCGACCCTATTTTACCATGTAACAGATCGCCTAATTGGGAGCGTCGAGCTCGAGCTCAGAGTTGGATCTCGAAAGCTCTCCCTATAGCCTGACACAACTACTCCGCGGTCCAGGACCAAACCATTTTGTTATTGCCGAGGCTATGCGATCCTCCCAACAGACCTACACTCTGTTTCACCTATCTGTAGCCTGTGCTAGCAGCATTGAGGCACACCGCTGGACTGCCTGGTTGGTGGATACCGCCTAGAAGGCGAAACGGCCATTGCAAGCGACCCGCCAGCTCCGCATTCGTGGACATCAGAATGTGGTTAACACATGTCGCTGAACGACGCCCGTCCCTGCATTCGCTCGCCAATCTATGTAGTCTTGGAGGTCATGGCGCTCTCATCCGTAGAAGGGGTAGGTTATCAGGATGCCCGTTCCTACCACATGCGGTCCAAGGGGACCTTGGGTTCTCTTGCAGCAGGAGACCCTGCTCTCTCGATCACCTCGTCTTTATCGATCAGCGTGCTGCAGACCCTCACCTTTTCTGCAGACATTCGCCTGCTGTGCAGCTATACACCACCAGTATCTCCTCTTCTCGTCGACGTCTCCCGACTGGTCCAGCACTTTCGTTTCCTACCCTTCTCGATATCATCTTCTTTGGCGCTACGGCCCACTATTCTTTATTTCCATTCTTTCCTTTACGCACTCGCTATAGCCATACACACGATCCAATCACCACGCCCCTTGCACTATGGCATTAGTCTCCTTACTGGCATTCGCCGTCGTCGTGGGCATACTAGCTATAGCCAAATGGATCGAAACCGCTCAAAAGAACAGGCTACCACCTGGTGTTCAAAAGCTCCCCGGGCCCAAAGGTAAGATATCGATACAGTGTATATCGAAAAGATAGCGATGTTGACTACCTCAGGTCTGCCTTTCATTGGCAACGTACACGAGTTGCCAGAGAAGAACAGCTGGATGAAGTTCCACGAATGGGCCGAAGAGTTTGGACCAATCTATCAAGTCAACCTCGCAGGAACAAACCACGTCTGGATCTCACGAGATGCAGTGGCTCACGAGTTGCTCTCAAAGCGCAGTGGGAACTACTCTGACCGCCCGTTCATCCCCGCCCTGGAGCACGACAATCGCGACAGTGGCCAGTACCTCCCTCTGATGAGCAAGAACGACAAGTGGACCAGACAACGGAAGTTCGCAAAACAGATCATGGACACTTCGGCAAAGGAAGACTTCTACGGATATCCTGAACTTGAATCAATTCGCTTACTGTTTGAGGTCATGACGGAGCCGTCTCGATACAACCACGCGTTAGAGTCTTTCGTCGCCCGCGTCACATGTCGCCTTGGATGGGGTACTCCAATCGCTGCGGAAGAACTCAAACAGAGAGCACGGGAGCTTCTCATTGGCGTCTCCCCAACCGGCTCTTTCGCAAACAAACTTCCTTTCATCATGTCGCTACCTGAAAGTTGGACCAAGTCGAAAGCCTGGGAGCTCCGACGAGGGCGGACTGAACGCAAATTCTTCGAAGAAATGCAGGAAGACGTCCGTCAGCAAATCAAACGCTCCAAGAAGAGCGCCGATGCCACCGCGCCAGTCCTGTCGAGCCTTCAGCCGAAGAACTCGTGGATGCGAATGTTTTTGGAGAACAGCAAGACATGGAAGTTTGATTCTGACCTTGAGGGCGCTTATGCTGTTGGAATGCACGGCATAGCTGGAGCTCTGACTGTTGCGGCGCCTATGCAGAGCTTCTGTCTTGCTCTTTGTCATTACCCTCAACACCAACAGGTTCTTCACGAAGAGATTGACAGTGTCCTCGGTGATCGAATGATAAGGTTTAGCGATATGCCGGATATGCCTGTCCTTCGCGCCTTCATCCGCGAGACGCTACGCTGGCGCCCACCAGTGCCGACTGGTAAGCTCTATACCCTATCCCCTGCGTGCAAGTACACCCACTCACTAAGACGCAGGCATCCCACATGCATCAGTCAAAGACGACATCTACGAAGGCTATCACATCCCTGCAGGTTCCGTAATGCATCCGCTCGAGTGGTCAATCTCTCGCGATCCCGAAATCTTCTACGAGCCTGACGTCTGGAACCCCATGCGATGGCTAGACAACAAATACCCAACCTACCAAGAGCCACTGACCAAATTCCCCACGATCACAGGATACAGCCAGTTCGGATATGGACGCCGCACTTGCCAAGGCATGGGCGTGACCGAGGCTGATCTGTTCGTCGGTCTCGGCAACATGGCCTGGATGTTCTCCATGCATGCCGACACAGAAGATGGCGAAGACGAACCAGAGGCCAGCGAGAAACACTCCACACCTGCGATCGAGCGAAAGCTTCGCCGCGAGCACAGGACTATTGGAAGACCACACACTCCTCCGAGCGAGGAGTTCATCGCCCAAACTCTGCGGGACAACACCCGCCGCGCCGACTCTGTCACCGGTATGCAAGGCGACATCTTCGAAACGCCAGCCATTCTGTCAGAGCAAAGCATGCCGGGAATCCTGCCCAATCTCGCAAGCAGACTGGATGATGCCCACAGCGTGAAAGACACAATCAACGCACCGCCTTCGCCAGCCGAGGACAATGTGAAGTTCAGCTTTGGATTCGAGAAACATACAGCGACGAAGCCGGCAGTCAAACCAGACACAACCAAGACGACAGCCGACGATCCCACCATGGACTTCTCCACCCTCCTCATCGCGAAGCCCAACCCCTTCAAATTCAAGCTGAGGATCCGCGATCAGGACAAGGCGGATCGCATCGCTCGCCGTTGGATGGAGTTGAAAATGGACGGCGAGTTCGAAGACTCCCGCGTATTTTGGAAGGACGGTAATAAGGGCGATCGGCAGCATGGCTGGGGGGAGGTTTTCGCGTGATGAGTAGTAGGCTTGCAGGATGGGTGTTGTTGCTTTTCTGGATTGTTACGGCTGATTTGTTTTATTTTCTCCTTCCTTCTTTTTTTTCTTTTTCAATGACCTTGGACGTTCACGGTCTGTCGATCCGGGCATACGATCCTTGATTTCTACCTTAGCTTTGGAGACTTTTACGGCTGACTTTCTTTTCCTTCCTTCTCTTTTTTCTTTTGATACTTTCTGGAATGAGATCAATCGTTTTGATGTAAGCGTCGCGTCGATGCAATTCTATCAGTGCATAGAAACGCAAGTTCGCCGTATGGAGACGTCTGACTGATCCTTTCAACTTTACATCGAGAACGTCGACGCAGAAAGCCTTGGGAAGTATCGAAACTGCAACAATCCAAAGCTCGTCTGGAATGACACGAACATCCTCGTGAGACCCAGTTCTTTGATACAATACAATTCAATTATTCCCCATCCGTAGCAAGTCGGGTTAGAGATCAATTGTCTCATCGGAGGTTCCGTCTCGTGGGATCGTCGGATCGTCGGCACATCACTGTGGGTCCGGCTGGCCGCCTCACCGTTGTTGTTGAGATTCGCTTTTCACCCATCGTCATTTCAACCCTTAGTCTCTCGATATTTATTCTTTGCATTTTCTTGTTAAGGCTTGGAAGCTTGCTGATTGCTTATCATCTAACTATGAGGACAAATCAAGTCGACATTAAAGGCTTCAAAGACGCTTAGCCAATGCCATTTGCTTAATTTATGGGTCGGATTGGATCTGCTCCGTACCCTGAGTGACGCTGCGTCAACCCTCGATCGCGCCGTGCTTTCAACGCTTTCGGACGCACTGCGCGCCTTGAACCAGATGCACTTCCTGTTTTCGTCGAAAGTCTCGGGGCAAAACCGTCGTTTCCCTTCCATAATGGCTATCGTAGATTTCCGCGGTAGGTGTTGTTGCCTCCTCCTTCTCTTCAGCACATCAATCCGCCTCTTGGCCGGGCATGACCATGTCGCTGGGATCATCCAAGGGCTCAAGGAAGTCTTCGTTCGAGGGCTCTTTCGACCTCGAATCTGCTAGAGATGTTGCAGAAGGAAGACCAGACGACCCACCAACACAAGCACAAAAGAACGAATCAGACGCGCGAATCCCACCCATCGACGACTGGGATGGCGTCGACGACCCAGAGAACCCTTGGAACTGGCCTACATGGAAGCGATGCTACCACACCTTCATACCAGCCGGCATCGCCTTCGTCTGCACCCTGGCATCGAGCATCTACGTCCCCGGCCGAGAAGACGTAATGCGAACCTTCGGCGTCTCCAGGATCGTTGCGATCCTGCCTTACAGCATCTACGTGCTGGCGCTGGCGCTGGGCCCCATGCTGGCGGGTCCGAGTAGCGAGGTCCTGGGTCGCAGAGCGGTGTACCTGGTTTCCATCCCGATCTTCGCTCTGTTTGTTCTCGGCTCTGGATTCTCAGACAACATCGCCAGCTTGATTGTGTGCAGGTTTTTCGCCGGCGCTTTCGGGTCTCCGGGATTGTCGATTGGGTCGGCGACTGTGGCCGATATCTGGCGGCCACATGAACGCGCCATTCCGATGAGTCTTTACGCATTAATGCCGTTTCTGGCGCCGTCTCTGGGGCCGGTTGTTGGCGGGTATGCAACTGTGGCTTATGGATGGCGATGGACGCAATGGGTCCTCCTGTTCTTCACGATTGCATTTCTAGCACCAGCTTTTGGAATGCAGGAGACTTTCAAGGCAAAGATCTTGAGATCAAGAGCGAAGCGGCTGGGGTTGACACCACCAGGCGATCAGAAATCTGCGCTTGAGTCGGCCAAGTTCTTCCTCGCGACGCAGCTCACGAGACCAATACATATGGCTTTCACCGAGCCGATCGTTGGTCTCCTCACACTCTACATCGCGCTCATATTCGCCATGCTCTACTCATTTTTCGCCGTGTTCGAAGAGATAATGCGAGACGTATACGGCTTCGGGCTAGGCCCGAGCGGTCTGACCTTCCTAGGTCTCGGAGTCGGCTGCATCATCGGCTGCGCCACCATCATCATCCTGAACAAGACTCTAGTCAAGAAACAGGTCCGCGTCTCGAAAGAAAACGGCCAAAACGGGAAGATCAGCCCCGAGTCAAGACTATACATCGCCATGGCCGGAAGTCTATTGATTCCCATCTCGCTATTCTGGTTCGGCTGGACAGCGAGATCCAACATCCACTGGATCAGCCCTGTGATCGCAGAGGCGTTCTTCGGCTGCGGTAATCTTCTCATCTTCATGGCGGCTACGCTCTATCTTACGGACACTTACGGCGCTCGCTACACTGCTTCTGCTATGGGCGCTAACAACCTTGCGCGGTACACGGTTGGGTGTGTTTTTCCTTTGTGGGTCAATTACATGTACGACGGTCTGGGGATTGGCTGGGCGACGAGCGTGTTTGGGTTCGTTAGTCTGGTTATGATGCCGATTCCTTGGGTCTTTTGGTTGTATGGTCCGAAGTTGAGGGCTAGTGTCAAGTATAAGCCTTGAGAGATAGCTTTTGCGAATGCATTCGTTTGAGATTCGAGCAACGACGATCAGTGACTTTGATTTGTGTCAGAGACGTTTTGGATCTCGTCTCCTTAATGTATATTGAGCCTGTGGTGGTCGCGCTGCGAAAGTGCTGTGCTGCTTTGCCTGCCTGCGTAGTGATCAACGTACCTGACTCTGAAGTCCAATGAACGAAACGGAATCAGCTCTAGTGCATCGTGAAGATTACAATACACTCTACATCGAATGCATCTACCTATCCTCCGACCATTCCAGTGACGCAGCTCAATAACATTCTCGACAATCAACATGCCTTTCAACAACCAATAAACAAATGCAATCGTCTCTGATCCAGCAGATCGTTGAGATGTACAAGAAAAACAAGTTATGAGATGGTACCTTACAGAAAACCAAATCCTGCTGCAAGAAGTTGACCAAAAGATGGAGCAAGTCTTCGCGATTTGGCAAAAATGTGATGCTTCACAGCTTCCTCCCGTGATCGAAACAGGGACCTTAGGATGTCTTGCAATTGCTGCAATCCCACGCTCTACCACTGAGCTAAAGAAGCTGATTGTTGCAATTTGCTGTGAAATGATCAATATTGAACTCGGTTTCAATGCGACCATCGTCGATTGATGCACGTCGCATGCACATCGCGAACGTGGACACAAACAACGAAACGAGCACTATCGGGACTAAGAAGTCCCATTGAACCTGTTGGCCACCGAGATCTTGCCAATCGATTGCACTGCCTATTGGGAACAACATTACCCAGTCATCTACATCCCTTGATCGCTCCCAAGACGCTGCGATCGCGCTCGGCCACGTCTACAACCGGACCTCCTCCGTCGACGCGTCTCAAGCCATCACCCGCATCAGTACTTTCCTGCATCCCACCATCAACGCGCTCCTTCATAAAAGCCCCAAAAGTATCATGCCATCATCTCGTAGTCGTCGACCGCGCCGATCCAGCCAACATACTGATCTGGACGTGGGACGATTGCACATCCCTCTCGTGGATCAACGCCATACTCTTCATACGCGTGTCCATGAACTTCGTGGTATGATTCATCATCAATGAAGAGCTTGGAATAGTCAAAGCCGGACTCTTTATGCTCTCTAGCAAGACACCTCGCTCGACACGGATGTCCCAATGCTCAGCGATCGAGTCCTAGTAGAAATGCTCGATCCTTCCCTGCTGAAGGACCACCTGCTGGAATCGCGAGATTCCAGGTGTCGTGTCGGGGATTCTGTCACTGCGTTGGATCTGCCCTTCATAATCTGGGTTTCATAAACTGATCTCCAAAATATGATTGCTCTCCCGCCACACTCTGTGGGCAAAGTCGAAACTGTCGAAGATCTCGAGCGAACGGCATTGCAGACCGTCGGATTGGCCATTGAAGATCTTGCGGGAGTGTTAGCTTGAGTTTGAGTCGAGATCGCATGTTCGACTAGTATACCTTTGTGCCTCTCTTATCGATTATTCGTGTCTTGACACCCAGTCTGCTCATTCAAATCGCAGTCATCAGCCCCGCTGGTTTGGATACAACGATTGGGACATCAATTGTGCTGCTTTTTTGTCTTTGTTGTACACATGTACAGTTAGGCCTCGGATCCTTCGATATTCTGTCTGAGTTGGAGTTGGGTGTGGGACCGAAGAGATTGTAGGACAGATGCATGCAGTTGAGTGGATAACATCGAGCGTCGACTGACCGCAGTTCCACTTGAAGACCTCACTCAGCCGGCTACATGATGGTTCAGCTCCATATATATTCTTACATCTCACCAATCGAAGTTCTGAAAAGGCCCACAAGACCATTCCTGTATCTTTTGGGTCGTTAGGTTCGAAAGGCGATTTTTGGTCGTTACCCAAGCCCTAACCCTATCGACAAGTTGTGCTTGAGAGCGGAAGGATCGATCAACTCGACTGGTTGATGATCTCAATACTGCAAATCGAGTGGTAAGGTTGGGTAAGCCTTGCCTGGTGAGTCATGATACACACATATTCATACATAGAAGCCAGCAGCTTCTGTTACTACCGAAAGCCATCGCCAGTCGCCAAAACTCCACCACTTGCATAAAAGACCAAAAATCACCGAAAGCAACACTGCCGGACATGTCATCCTCTCACCATCAAGCCCTACAAGGCAGCAATCCCCTTCTGCAGCACCTCCAAGCTGCGCTCCGTAATCTTTGGATCATCATCGTCACCCATGCTGTCTCCTTTCAACAGCCAGCTGATGTCGCTCAGCATGCCGAGTGGCAACCACGTGCTCTGCTTCGCACGCTCGAGGCTCTCGTTGATTTTGCCCGTGTGCTCCCAGCTCTTCGCTGCCTCTTCGGCCCTCTTGATGATTTTCTCAGGGATACCACACATGGCAGCGCAATGCATGCCGTAGCTGCCCTCGGCAACACCAGGTTCGAGCCTGTACAAGAAAGTGACCTCTCGGACGTCATGCTCAACACGGACAGCCATGCGCTTGGTTGCAATCTCGGGGTGATGCATGAACTCTGTGGCGAGCGAGTGGTAGTGGGTAGCAAAGTAACCGAGGGCGCCGATGTGCGTGGCAACATGGTGCAATACTGCCTGGGCGACAGCAACACCGTCGTAGCTGCTTGTTCCACGTCCCAGCTCATCAAGAATGACAAGCGAGCGCGGCGTAGCTTCCGAGAGGATCTTCTTGGTCTCGGAAAGCTCCACCATGAAGGTACTTTGGCCAGCAAAGATGTTGTCATGAGCACCGAGACGAGACATGATGCGATCGACTGGTGTCATGCGAGCAGCCTCGCAAGGAACATAGCAGCCGACTTGTGCAAGGATGACCGCGACGCAAGTCATGCGCAAAATGGTACTCTTACCAGCAGCGTTGGCGCCTGTCAGTAGATTCATGGAAGCTGACTCGCCACCGAGCGCAATGTCATTCGGGATGAATGTTGTGTTGGTCTCAATGCACGGATGGCGAAGCTCTGCGAATTCCAAGACGCTGCGTGCGTTGTCATCTTCGATGAACTCCGGCCTGCAAGACGGCACACCAAGCGCGGTAGATGCTTTTGCGAGGGAGATCAAACAGTCAAGTTGAGCGATGATCTTGATAGCAGCCAGCCAGATAGCGTAGTCAGCATCGAAGCGAGCGAAGAACCGACCGGAAAGCAGCTTCACGGTCTGTCCATGCATTTCATGTGCCTCCTTCAAGTCTTGGACGAGTCCTTCGAGTTCAGGTGAGTACCAGCGCTTGCATTGTTTGGTGGCAGACATTTGCTTCCAGTCTCGAGGAATCGTGCCCTTGGCCTTGATGGGCACTTCGAGCTGATAGATCTCTTTTCCGTTGTCGGTAAACTTGATTGCGCTGGAGCCAAGATCCTTGCGGTATTTGACAAGGAGCTTGTTCATGTCCTTGAGGATGTTGTCAATACGTTCTTGACTCTCGTCAAAGTCTTCTTCCACACCAGGCTGAGGTATCAGCAAACCGTCCTCCTTGGCCTTGGTCCTGTCAAAGGCATCCTTCCAGTGTTCCAAGGCCCCTGCAAGATCTGGCATGGCTGAGATAAGTTGACCAAGAACTCCTTCACCCGAGCCGAAGGAGCCCAACATTGACATGGTATACTCGATTTGTTCAAAGCCCTCGAGAATCTTGACAAAGTCCTGCGGCTTGCATCTGCCTGCGTGAACACGTGAGATCAGGCGCTCAAGATCTGGTAGACGTGCCAGGGAGGCTGTGAAGCGGTCCATGATGGTTCCGTCGGCATTCAGAGCATCGATTGCGTCAAAGCGTTGGTTGATCTTCTTTGGGTCAGCAAGCGGGTGGCATACCCACTGGCGGAGCATGCGCTTGCCGAACGGACTGATGCAACGATTGAGCATGGTGAAAAGGGTGCCATCCGTGCTGCCGTCATATGTATTTGCGAAGATCTCGAGGTTGATCAAACTTTGACCGTCGAGTACCAAGCTGGTGGCCTTGCGAATGGGATCGTACCAGTTGAAATTGCCAAGGGTGATGAGATCACGTTCGATCATCAGAGTCTTGAGGTACCAGATCAACGCACCAAGTGCAGAAAAGACGTCTTCTTTCTCCTTTGCTTCTTGCAACACCGCAGGCCATGACTTGTTGCTGTCCTCGACAGACTTGTCGAAGTACCCTTCACCATCAATGGTCATTCGGGTTCTTTCAGCTGTCAAAAACTCCTTGTCTGGCTTGAGATAGTTCCAGAGAGTAGTTGGAGGAGTGTTGTTCTTCAAGATGCGCAGTGCTTTTGCAGAGACACAGCTCTTCTCGAGTAGCACCTCGCCGGGCCTCGTCTGAGCGACAAACGTCTCGAAGCGAGTCATGTCGGCGTCGTCGACAAAGTCGGTTAGATGGAACTGTGCGGTTGCGGTATCAACAAAGGCAATGCCAAAGCATGGCTTGCCATCCCTCTCTGTCTCCTTGATGGCAGCGCAGTAAGTTGCCATGTCATCTTGCAACATACCGCCATCCACCAGCGTACCAGACGTGAGGACTGTAGAGAGCTCTCTGCGGATGACTTTTTCTTCCTTCTTACTCTTTGAGTCCCCTCGCTCGCGCATGTCCTTGCCCAAGGCGGTCTCCATCTGATCCACGCGTGCGATTTTGTAGCCTTTGGCGACAAATTGATTCGCCCAATGGTCAAGACTCGCCTCCGGTACACCAACCATGCGCATATTGACACGGTCTGTGAGTTTGAGGTCAAAAAGTTGGTGGCCGATGGTGGCGTCCTTTTCGTACAGTTCGTAAAACTTGCCCTTCTTGAAGAACACGATGGTGTCCCAGAACTTCTGTTTGATTTCCCAGTATTGCTTCTCGAATGGCGAGAAATTGCTCCACGCCATTGGCGGAATGTAGATCGTCCTCGGGTCGTAATCTGGGTGGTCAGTTGGGTTGCGTTCAGCATCCAAGATGTGAGCGAGCCATGGATAGCGTTCACCAGGCTCAGTCACATGTGCTTTTTGCTTCTTTTGGGGACCCCCAGTTTTGATGTTCCTCGCTGCAGCCGGCTTCCTTGGCTCGTCTGAAGGAGGTGCGTTGGGATCAAACTTCCACTGCTGAGCAGTGGATGTTGCGGGAATCTCCTCGCTGTCCTCTCTTGCAGGAGAAGGTGGCTTTGTCGGAGCCTTACGAGAGGATGAAGCTGAACTCTTCTTGGGTCGTCTAGGTTTGGCGTCTTCTTCGTCTTCGTCGTCTGGAGCCACAAAGTCGTCCATTTCTTTTGATCCGATTGGGTCAGCCTGCGGGATGCGAGGGAAACGCTCCTGAGAGGGAAAAACGCTGGATAGCACTGCTACACCATCGTAATTGTCCTGACAAGGTAGTGGGGAGGGGTTATACATACCGTCGTCGTCGTCTTCGAGGGCAGCTTGTGTGGCAGCGTCGAACCCAAATTCGTCGTCCGAGTCCTCTTTGACATTGATGCGCCTCCTCTTTGCAGCTCTTCCATTCCCAGACAGTGGCTTGAACACATCATCTTCTTCGTCGTCGTCTGATTCGACGTAGCTGACCTTCTTCTTCGTCTTGCGCGATGGGCTTGATTGGAGGGTGTCTGGATGTTCTGTTCAGCGAGTCAGCCATCAACGTCTCGTTTGGTATGTTGAATCCCTCACCATTCTCCTTGTTCCGACTGAGGTTTGCAGGTCCAGGTTGGGAGGAGTCTAGCATGGGCTGTGGACTCGAAGATGGAACTGGCAGATCGCTTGGAACGGGCGTAGCATCGGAACTCGATGGAAGTTCCTTCAAAGCCGTGTTGAAAGACGGCGGTTTAGGTTGCGACGCAATGCTCGAGGGAGCTGGACCAGGCGTCCTCTTGAAGAAGCCGGCGATACTCTGCTGTTTGGCACCAGACTTCTGCGTGGAGCCGCCTGTCTTTTTGGGTGCCGTGCGAGGCGTGGCAATCTCATTGCCCTCTATCCCGCGCGCCATGTTGTGTGTAGGGCTGTACAAGGGAATGTAGTTGGTGAAGTGAACGACAACGAGAGATGAAAACACCCATGTCTTGGTACTTTCGAGCGCTGTAAGTACGACGCGTGGGAGTCGCGTTGGCGTCGTGTCGTGTCATTCAGGGTCCAATCAGCGCCTTAGCTTTCAAATTGAATCGCTCACTTCCGTCTTTTTGCCGACCAGCGTCATCTGGTCCCACTCATCACTTTGAGACGGAACAACAACGCCAGATATGCCCGAGTGATGTGTCAATGTTGATTTCGCGCGCTTTTCGACCTGCCACTTCACTCCCCCAAAGGCACGTCGTACGGTATAGCAGTATGGCTCGCGACTACAATGCCGCCGTGGCGGCGCTCAATACGCTACAGAGCAATTTCTCTATCGTCGATGCGATCAGAAAGTCCGGCAAAGGCATGAACCAGAATGCCATTCCGGAGATGATCGATTGGGTGAAGAAAACGGGATATGAGGTGTGAGTTGTGTAGCCTATCTCTTCGTCCAATTCACTAATCATTATCAGCCAACCGATTTTGACCAGCTGAATCCGATCCACATTGCTGGCACCAAGGGCAAGGGGAGCACTTCCTCCTTTATCTCGTCAATCTTGGCCCAGTACCTACCGACGAAGGCTAGCATACACGCCGAACGCGTTCCCACTGGCGTTGGACTATACACTAGCCCACACCTTCGCTTTGTCAGAGAGCGAATCCAGATCAACAACCAGCCCTTGTCGGAAGAAGCTTTCGCGAAATACTTTTTCGAGGTATGGGATCGATTGGAGGAGTCCGCCGCCAAAGCCGGCCACAAAGACCCGAAGAGTACAGAGACCAAACCTGTGTACTTCCGTTTCCTCACCTTGATGGCTCTGCATTCTTACATGCAGGAGAAGGTTGGAAGCGCCGTACTGGAGTGTGGCATTGGTGGCGAGTACGACAGCACCAACATCTTGATCAAGCCTTCTGCTACCGGCGTGACCAGCCTAGGCATCGATCATACTGCGATGCTTGGCGACACCATCGAAAGTATTGCCTGGCACAAGGCAGGTGTGTTCAAAGAGGGTGTGCCCGCATTCACCGCGCCCCAGCCTGAAGCGGCTCTGAAGGTCTTGCACGAACGCGCACAGGAAAGGAAGACCACTCTTATCGAGGTTCCACGCTACACTGCCCTCGATCAAATCAAGCTTGGGCTCCGTGGCGAGTTCCAGAAAACTAATGCATCGGTTGCCATTGCCGTGTGTGCGTCGCATCTGGAGAAAATGGGCTTCTCTGGCCTGCCCGATCCCCGCGACAAAGAGATCTCACTGCCAGCAGAATTCATCGCTGGTCTGGAACAAGTGCACCTAGGTGGACGATGTGAAACCAGACATGACGCCCGCCGACAGAACTTGACCTGGTACGTCGATGGCGGCCACACGCTGGAGAGTATCGAGATGGCAGGCTCCTGGTTTGCAAGCACCGCGTCTCAGTCGCAGACCAAAGCACAAAATAAGACACGCATCCTCATCTTCAACCAACAGACTCGCGACGCTGCTTCGTTGGCTCGCAAGCTGCATGACACTCTAGCGACAGCCCTCAACGATAGCCATCCCTACAAGCACGCCATCTTCTGTACAAACACGACCTACAAGGATGCAGGGTTCAAAGCAGATCTTGTGTCGATCAACACGAACAAGAGCGACGTCGACTCGCTAAAGGTTCAGAAAGAGCTTGCTGGCTCGTGGGACAGCATCGACCCAGACGCAAGTGTCCACGTCCTCTCCACCATCGAGGAGGCCATTTCGAAGGCAAGAGAACTGGCACCAGACGACCAGGTCGAAGTGCTCGTCACAGGTAGCTTGCATCTCGTTGGCGGCGTAATTGAAGTCTTGGAAAGCGAGGGCGAGACGACAAAGTAGACATTGTAAATTACAAAACTGATCATGACAGCGGTACTGGTCTCTCACACTACCTTGTTGCGTTTCGAAATCCTCACTTCCAACCCGTGCTGCACGACGAAGAAAGTGGACCGATACTTGAGATCCTCCTGCGGCATCAGCAGTTCCATCTCGTAGTCTCTGAAAAGCAAAGGCAGGGTCTTGTTCATCTCGAGCAATGCGAGGTTCTTGCCAATACCTGTCACACCGATAATGTCAGCACACAGCTCCTCTCTTTCCATGGAACACCTGTTGTTCAAATTGACAGACTTACAGAGATGACTCCCGCCTCCAAACTGAAACATGTACCTCTCCATATTCTTTGCATCCCCATCCAGCCACCTCTCCGGCTTGAAAGCCTTCGGCTCCGCACCAAAAACCTCCTCATTCCGATGCAACACCCATGCATTCACAGCGACTCTAGTGCCTCCTGGGAAGCGCCTGCCACCGATCTCTGCACCTTGCGGTGGTACCAGTCGAGTGATGTTCAGACCTACCGCCGGACGCAACCGCATTGCTTCTTTCAGGCACGCTTGGAAGTAAGGCAGCGCTTGAGTTTCGTTCCATTGCGGGAAGCTGCTGAGGTTGCCTGATGAGGTTGCGTGGTCTAGTTCTTCTTTGAGTCTTGCGTGAATGGCGGGCTCGCGTAGGACGTGGTGGCAGAAGGACTGCATGGTCGAGGCGGTGGAGTCGGAGCCCGCGAAGCTGGGATACCGTCAGCCTGAAAAGTATACCAAGTGAGGTGTGTATGCTAAATCTCACATGGCTCCATGGGCAATAGCGAAAACATCGCCCTCCTTAAAATTCTCCGGCGCCTTCTCGTTAGCAGCCATGAGTTGGCTCAGCAAATCCTTGCGATCTATGACTTTCTCCCCATACTTCTTTCTCTTCCCTAGCTCTTCAAGAGCCATGCGAGTGATGAGAGACTTGCTAGGATCCATACCCGGCAGGAACTTCGTGAGAGGATTCCGCCTGAACAAAAAGTCCCACTCGGGAATCTGGCCGATGATCCCGTCATACCATTGCACATCATCAATGGTCTTGATCGCGCCTTCAATGTCATAACCGCTCTCCAGGAATCCAAACTTGCGACTGAACGCAATCTCACCAAGTACGTCAAAGGCGAAGAAGTGCAGCAAGTCACCTAGATCGCAGTTCTGCTCGGAAGTTTGACACTTTAGATCCAATTTGCTCATGAGCAGCTTTTGCGTGTCTTCGATGTAGCCACTCAGATTGTGCATCGACGCCATCGAGTAGGCGTTGGAGGAGTACCGTTTCTTGAGCCCGTGAGCATGTTCGTTGGTCTCGGTGAAGATGTCCGGGTTGTCCGCGGGTGGGAAGACAGAGTAGAAGTCGGTCTTGTGGAAGCCTTTGCCGGCAGCCATAACTTCGCGGGCAGCGTACGGCGATGAGAAAGATAGCTCGTTTGGAGCGATGCGAACGATTGGACCTGAGAATTGCGGGTCAGATTGTAACCCGCCGATCGATATCGGGGAAAAGACTCACCATATTTCTCGTGAAGATGGATGTGGTCTGTTTCTGTCTTCCCGCTGTAGGTACTCCAGACCTTCCACGCCCGACTACCCGAGGCCAACAATGGGCCGGGGTAGAGTCTCAATGGAGAGGCATATCGATAGTAGACGAATCGTAAGACGATAGCAGCTGGCAGTAGCAGCAGCCAATACGCTCTCAATAACCTGACTAGCTGAACGACCGCTCCATCATGGACCTCGACAGTGGGACCAACCATGTTGAATATCGGTACAGAATGAAGGGAGGAAGCAGGAAGAGCATGGCCTAGGCGATCTGTAGAAAGAGGACAACGCCGCCTTTTGAATGGTTGCTATCATCGGGATTGCGACTCAGTTTCAATTCGGCAAATAACATCCGCATGAAACTGACCATCAACGGGCTAGAAGCTGATCATGCTCAAGCGCCACGCTGTCGTCGGCAGTTGTTTAGCCTGGCAGGAAACGCGGAGACGCGAATATGGAGAAGATCTATTCGTAGATCGCTGGTCTTGGAACGGTTCGCCAACTCGGCTCTTCGGTATGAGAGCCGTCAGGTCGTCTGGAGTAATTCTGGATAATATCGTGCACTGTGTTACATACGGATGTTTCGTCTTTTCGATGTTATACCATTTTTGCTTGTTGAGTTGACTTACGAAATTCAGAATCTCCCCAAGTCTGAGCGCACTGCGAAAACGGCGCGAAGGGACATGGATCAACTCCCCTATAAATGCCTCGATGATTTGGGCATGACGGATCTATGTTTTTGGGATCGAATGTATACATGCTTCCGAGAAAAAAAAAGGAACGTAGCAGATGGGTACATGTATAGTATGGGCGCAGAGGAGAAGGAAGGAAGAAGATCGAACTCACTCGGTAGACATCGGTGAAGCTCGCACTATCCACACTTTCTGAAAGGACAAATAAATGGGATGACTGGCTGGTTGATCGAGGAATTTGTGTCCCAATTCATCTGTAGTCCGAGAGCCTGCATCGATCCAAACTTCACGATCGTCGATAACGACAACTGTTTCTTGAAATCCCAATATTTAAAGTTGATATAAAATTGAGCATTACAAAGACGACCCAAAAGAGCACGAGCAAGACCACCAGCCCAAAAGGCCATACCAAAAAAAAAAAATCACGACCATGTCATTCTGGAGCAAAATCCGCTCAGCGATAAAATACAGCACCTACCTCTCAATCCTCAGCACCATCGCCGCCCTGCTCTCACTCTCGCTCTACATCGCTCCAACCCTCTACCAAGAATACAAAGTCGACTCACCATGGAACACAAGCTCGCCCTCAGCCATAGCAGACCGTCTCCATCCCGACCTCTGGAACCTCTACCCACTCAACACGTACAACTACGAAAAGCTTCTGCGGCTTAGCTCAGACCAGACTTGGATGTACAGGAAAGAGCACCACGCCTGGATTTACGTGACGGGAAATGAGACGTGCGCCTCAAACGAAGACTGCGAACGGTTTGATTCGGCTTTCGACGAAATTACCGAAAACTACTACGCCAACCCGCCAGCCAACAACGCTTCGATTTTCACGCTGGACTGCGACACGTCGCCTTTCCTCTGCAATGCCTGGGCAGCAACACCGCCTGCTCTCATTCGAGTGGAGAGCTTGGGAGGCCGTCACTGTCATATGGCCAAAGATCCATGGGAGCGGATGCATTGTCCGTTTGGCACGCGATATATCCCGCTGCCGACAGGCGTGGGGCTTGCTAAAATGTTAGGGACTTACAGGCCCGTAGATGGCATTCCGGATGCGAGGTGGCAGTTGCGTTCACTATTTGAGTCGACGTGTGCGCATGAGGTGTACGTGATCCAGCGCTTGTTGGACTACGTCGGTAACGGTGGCGAGCCATTGGAATTATCAGAGATCTTTGGTCAAATCGTAGCTGGATTCCCTGTTGCGAAATGGTATGGGAGGTTGTTTTCTTGGTGGCTTTGGGACGGCTAGTGAGATGTATGTGGTTGAGAAATTTCGTTGTTGGCCACACATAGCCGGCCAAGAGATCAATCGATTAAATATGTAATCTATAGACGTAAAGAGAAATGGACCTGCTAGGCGATTCCGTACTACTCGCGCCTCTTTTTGCCCTCCTCGAGGTAGCCGGTGTCGCTGCGGCTGCTGCCAAGGAACGGACCAACGACGGGATCCTTGTGTGCCTTGTTGAGTACATCATCGTAGGTCTCGACAGCCCATGGCGGCGTGTTAAGCTTCGGCCAGTTGACCTGCGGGTTTGTTAGTGATCTGGATGATGTTGTGGTAATTTAGGAATGATCTTACATATAACGACCCATGTCCCGAGATGAATTTGGCAGCATAGCCGGCGACACCAAGGCAAGCCAGGGTGAAAATCCTGAGCGGCCACACAGTTGAATCGGGCATGCGGTTGGTACCCAGACTGACGGCAACGAAGAAGACACACATGCCAAGAATGTAAGGCATTGATTGGATTGCGACAGGACGACGGTCGGCGAAATGCTGTGCGCCCAAAGGAGCGGTGTCTGGCTTATAGGCACCGAGGAAGAGGTCGAAGCTATCTTGGCGGGGCCCGTCGGCAAAGTTGTTTTGGAAGTAACGGGTCACGCTGCGGTTGAAGTCCTGCAATGCACCGGCCTTGGTCCTGTTTCCAGTGCGAGTGAAGTCAGTCTTCAGCGCTCCAGTACCGGAGTATGTTTTGGACACGATGTCGGCATTATCGGCCCACTTGTTGCGGAAAAGATCCTCAAATGTCGCGTCGTCCTGTGCACTCTCGCCTTGTCGGAGCATGCCCAAGTCAATGAGCATGCGTGTCAAAGTCCAGCGACCCAACATAGACTGCACGACGTTGGTACGATCGAGGCAATCCATGCAATTAGTCCTGACAACAGCAGTCTGCCTGTTGCGAACATCAACGCCTCCAGTGGGCATGTCGATCCCGTGGAAGTAGCCACCAGCTACCAGACCATCCTTGAGGTGATCAAGAAGCAACTGCGCGCGATGCCACTTCAGTCCCTTGGTCTCGTTGTGGAAGTCAAAATAGACATAGTGCAGATGGTCGTACCAGCCCTTGGGGTGAGCCGCTTCAATGACCTTTGCTTGTTCCGAGGTCCGGCGGTCGGAGTCCTTTTCGATTTCAGAGTCTGTCTGCAGCAGTTTGACCATCTTCTCGTATGCTGCCTTCACTGGCTGCTCACGGCCCTTCTGGTTGACAAGGTTGACCATGTAGTTCTCGCCGTACAGGTTGATCTGCTCGTCAAAGTGCTTCTGAGCTGCGGGTACAGCAGACTCCACACTGCGGATCTGCAGCTTCGGCGTGTATTTCAGAGTGTTGATCTCCGCCCAGTACAAGGGTACGCTGCCACGAGTTTGCACATAAGATAGGACCTGCGTCTCAGCGCCACCAGCGGAGCTGCCGTTGAAGCCTTGGCTGCCCATCCCGCTTGAGGCGGCGTCGTTCAGAATGATAGTTTGTTCGGTCTCGTTGAAATTGGCAACGTGGCCTTCCTCGTCGATACCGCGGGTCATGTATCTCGTTCCAGTCCTGTGTCTTGACCTCCTGGTGATGAGAATGAACGAGAGACCGTTTCCCTTGATAGAGGTATTGGTGATGCGAAGCATGCCATACATCACTGGAAGGATGTACGGATCAATCGCGGGCTGCGCTCCCGACGAGATCCTTCCCGACGCCTTGCCTGACCTGAAATCGATCATGGACGTGTTGATGAATTTGTTCCAGTAGAAGCGGTCGTCGGCTCTCTGCCACATGGGCTCACTTGGATTGAGCTCAGTCTGCCTCTGGAAGCTGTTGGTAAGGTCAAACGTGTAAGAAAAGTACATGGGACCATTCTTGAGAAGGGTCTTGAGATATGCCAGGTAGATGTCCTCATCCGCATCGTGAACCTGGCGTTCGCGAAGTGGCAAGAACTCGGTAGCAGTCACTTGGTAGATCTGATGGCCCTTGACCCGGCCAACGGGTTTGGCTTTGGCGATTGTGATGATGTAGCTGTCTGTGGGATACTGTCAGCCCACGATCGACACCCCTGTATGTTAACCGTACCCAGCTTGAGATGAATGATGCCCAGTATGCCAGGGATGTTGGACACTCTGTGGCCTCCAGTGATCTTGCCATCACTGAGTCTGATATCGCCTGTTGGGCGGTCGACAACGAGCGTCGGTGCATCCGGAGACGAGGGCGAGGAGAAAGCGTAGTATGACGACGAAGCGTGGACGTTGATGTCCCGGAAGGGAAGAGTCGCACTCATTGTGGCGACGTGGCTGGGAGGGGAGTTGTTCACTGGTATACCCTCAAGAATCGTCGTTTGCCAGTTGTTCCGATTAGAGTTCTGAAGAAACAAACAGTTGGCTATGTATGGCAGTCAGTCGATGAGCCGTGGCTGTGCGTGTTCACATGCGCGTGAAGTCGTCTTGAGGTTGCGTACGCCAAGGGATAGGTCAACCATACGGGATCTTCCGCAGCTAGGCCCTGTGCTCGCTTCGGCGTGACCTGCTCGAGCTGGCCGAGCGTGAGAGAGACGACGCCATGCGATCGCTGGCTTCAAGGCTGCTACATTCACTAACCGCCTTATCTCGCACCCAACACACCCGACCTCCACCCCGCGATTACGCCACCCACCTACTCCATACATACTTGTCACCTCTCCTCCGCCGTAACCAGCGCATCCTCTCCGACATAGCAAACACCGAAGTCACCCGTCAGGCCCGAATATGGCCCAACGCATGCAGCAAGGTGGCCGCCCCGGCGGCGCTCGATTCGCGCAGTTCAAGCTCGTTCTGCTGGGTGAGTGGGAACAACGCAGCGATCAGTTCTGGCATACAATACTAACAAGATGAAGGCGAGTCCGCTGTTGGAAAGAGTTCGCTCGTCCTCCGCTTCGTGAAGGTATGGATAGTGGACAAATAATCACGCCATGTATCGGCTTCTGACTCTTGCGACCAGGACCAATTCGACGACTACAGAGAATCCACCATCGGCGCCGCTTTCCTCACACAAACCCTTGCCCTGGACGAACAAACCACAGTCAAATTCGAGATCTGGGACACAGCAGGACAAGAGCGCTACAAGTCGCTCGCACCCATGTACTACAGGAACGCAAACTGCGCCGTTGTCGTGTACGACATTACGCAAGCTGTAAGAATGCTCGTGCGCTGGAGGTGGACAGGGCTTGCGCTGACACTACTACACAGGCCTCACTAGACAAAGCAAAGGCTTGGGTGAAAGAGCTCCAACGCCAGGCCAACGAGAACATCGTCATCGCCCTCGCAGGAAACAAAGCAGATCTAGTCGCCGAACAGCCCGACAAGCGCGCTGTGCCTGTCGCCGACGCCGAGGCATACGCAAAAGAGGCTAACCTCCTTTTCTTCGAGACTTCCGCCAAGACTGCCGAGAACGTCAAGGAGCTGTTCACCGCGATTGCAAAGAAGCTGCCCATCGAGCAAGCCAGCCAGAGGGGTATGCGCGGCGCTGGAGGCAGGCCAGGCGGTGTAGATCTCGGCAGGAGGGAAGATGCCGGTACCGCTGGTGGCGCCGGTGGATGCCAGTGCTAGAGGGCGAATCTGCGGCGACTGCTGGAGAAAGTATCAATTTACAGGGGAGGAGCTATGGGCTACAGACGAGCCTTGTGTTTTCTTTGTTTGCCATATGGGATCAGCGATACCAAGCCGTGAGCATTTTCTTTTCCGCTTTCCGGTACTTGGTCGGGAAAGGGACTGCGGGCAGTGCTTATTTGAATGCTACAGAACACGTATAATAATACTCACCAACACGTGTGTTTTTGTATGTCGCGGGGAGCTTGTCTGGAGTCTCCATGCTACGAAGCAAGTGAGATGTCAGCGGACTTGACGCGAGTGTCAATTTACAATACCGTGACACTGCCCTGTATACTACCTATCTACACGACTGCAACGTGACAGGAAGCACAACTCGGCAACAAAGCTCTCTGAGTGCCATCGAAGTAACACCAGTTCCTTAGAACGCTCGTATCGATAACTAAAAATAGTGTTCATTCTCATCATCATTCCGAATGAGACGCAATGTAACCCTTGCCACTGCCAAACAATAACAAAAAAGAACGTCCATGCCACGCTTGCTGATACAGCGTCGTCTCCTTCAAGGCAATGACCGCGAAACTCTCCATCCCAAAACCCACCGAACAAATCACACCCCAAGTGTCCGCCCACCAATCTTCCCCTTCATCGCCTCACGCAACTCCAGCTGAACCCTTGGATCAACCCCCCAAGCCGCCACCGTCCGCCCAATAACACCACTATTAGCAGCGAAATGCTTCTGGATCACATCTGCCCAGACCGACTCCGCGCCGGGCTTCAGCCAACTCAGCATCGCGTCGCGGGCAGTGTGGCCCTGCAGGTCTCGGTTGTGGGCCTTGGAGGCGTCGGCGTTGGTCTGCCTGCCGGGCTCGTTGTACCAGGGTTCGTCGCAGAATATCATGGCTTGGATGGAGACGAGGATTTGCAGGATGGTGGATTTGCCTGGTTGCCAGGTTGGACCGGTCCATGTGCCTAGGAGTGATAGGCAGACTATTTGTTGCGAGGAGAGATGATGTCAGTACGGTGATGTTGATAGGAAGATAACTGTATAGTGTATGCATACCTTTGCCATCGTTGTAAAGATTCGGATTGAAGCGCACTCGTCCACCTCCAGTCGTGCGGAATTGCATAAGAGGCGGTACGTTGGGAAATTGAGCCGGACAGAACAGGTCGAATTCGAACAAACCGTTTTCGTAAGGTGTGTCTTTTGGTCCGATGATGAGGACCTTCATTACGTCGAGCCTCGATGCGCAGTACCGGACGAAAACGCCCGGCGGGACACTCGAGGTTAAATTGGACAGCTGGATCGAGAGGCTCTTCATGCGGCCTTTGGCAAGATTGCAGGCGCCTGCGGCGAGAGTGGCGTGTGAGTGTCGAGTCATAATCACTTCGTCCGGGAGTTCGAGCACTGCCAATTCGGATTGCCAGTCATCATTCGTTTGGGCAGTAGCTGTTTGATCGGGAAGGCTGGGACTTCTTTTAGCGCTTGCGAGGATTGTATCAGCTGTCTGTGAGACTTTCTCGCACAGAGAAAGCATCTGCTCGGAATTGCCGCCGACAAAGTCTTGCGGATGTGCTTTGGCTCTTGTAAGAATGCTTTTGCTCGCAATGTCGAGATTGCGGAGGCAGGCGGCGAGAGAATCGGTTTCCTCATACTTGTCGTCGTTCAAGTCGTTGTTGGAAGAGAAACAGAGGCGAAGTATGTCGGAAGGACTGTTACCTTCCTTTCGTGCCTGGTTGACAGTCAAGTCCGCTGTTGCTGGATGTCTGCTCAGTTTGTCCACGACATTGAGTGTGTTGTTGTAAAGGCGAAACCTCTTGGTGGCGTCCTCAAGCGAGTCATTGCGCAGCAACGCGGCAATCGTCCCAAGAATGTTACTTTGCGTGAGTACGACCAGAAGAGGCGTGGGAGGTTCTAAATCGAACATCGACGTATTCTCAGCCACCAGCGACGGCAACAAGGCATCCAGACATGCCATCACTCTTGCTGTGATCTCGTCCTCGGCTCTCTCTGCTGTAGGTAACGCGTCGACGTGCTGCGGAAGAGACAAACTTGAGTTGTTCAATTGACCGTACATCCCATAGGTCATTGCCTGATTCGCCTGAGCTACTGATTCAAATCCATACGTAGTATGAGAGCCGTAACCGATGCCGGCACCTGAAACAGAAGCTCTGGAGCTCTTGTTGTTTTTTGTGAAGTATTCACCTCGTTTTCGTCGTGCCGTCTTCCGCCTGTCGCATCCGCACAGAAGTATCCACAGCAAGATCAAGCGCCCAAAGTCGCAGCACCAACGAAGTTTAGAACCGTCCTTGGCGTTGGCAGAAACATCGGATCCCGCAGAATGGCAGCGTCTGCCGCAGCCCAAGCAAGTCTCGGCAGAACACGCGTTGCAGCTGACCACAGAACTGATGGTCATTTTTGGGGCTTCCAACCACCTTTTGAAAAGCATGTTCACGACGACCTCGCCGGACAGCATGGGGGTGTTGCACCCTGAACAGGGAACTTTTCGCGCGTTCGCAGCCCAGGATTGCAAGAAAGCTCGGGCTGCGGGCGGGTCAAGTTTACCGACTTCAGTTCCTGTTTGTTCTTGTGCTCCGCTGACCGAGTCGGGTGGTGGGACTGCTTCTGCACGAAACCCCTGACCGCTCTCGCCTTGCATCTGTCGAGTATTCGCCAAACTGACGTCGGGTTTGCGGCCCATGATATCACGAGGATCGATGAATCTTTGAACCAATCCATTGGTGAGGCTATGGGTGGGCACTGAGCGCTCTGCATTATATTGTGCGCCAGGTTTGATATCAAATCGATCATTTCCCCTTGACGTTCCAGTCGTCCAAGAAGCAGGTGTTGCTCCGAACGTCTGTAATACCGACGCATTCGACTGCGGGTAAGGCAGTGGAAATTGACTCTGTTGTGCGTGTGCGTACTGGCGTGGGTTCGGATATTGTTGTGAATTGGACGATGCCTGCATATCCGAGTGCGGCCTTGAGTCGTAGCCAAAGCTTGAACTTGAATATAACTGTTGTTGTTTGACTCCGTGAGAACTTGGGTGATCTTGTACAGCTGAGTACGAATGTGGATATGGTATCTTCACGGGACTGTTGAGATTCCGTTCGCGTAACTTTTTGGCTCGGTATGCTACTTCCCACGCGGAACGGTCTTTGGGGGCTGTTTGCTGTGACAAGTATGACTTGTCTTCGGTAAGGTCTATCACATCGCCTCCAAGAAAAGATGGTAATCGTGGTGTGGTGTCTGGCTCTTCGGTGAGATCGACAACCTCCACGACCTTCCTTTTCCCGTTGAATAGGGTGGTATTTGGAACAGGCGAGTCTTTACGCGCGCTTGCCTGAGTGGAGCCTGTGGGTGCCAGGGTTGGCATCGGTGAAGGATAGCCTTGCGATTCAAGAGCAGGAGCAGTAAGTCCATGAGATGAGAACCCATCGCTTGAAGATGAGCCTTGTCCGCTCAAGCCGGGATAAGAGGCACGCAGGCGCTTGCGCGAAGCATGATATTCGTCCATGTCGCTAAGTCAGTATGTTTGGCCGGGAGTCTTGCGACGCAAAACTGGTGGAAGCATGGGTGAAGATCGCAGTCGCACCAATCTGGTAACGGCGAGGCTGCGGCTTCTGAGCTGGCAGGCAGCTACTGATCAGGTGAAGGTAGCAGCGAGCAAGCGTGACAAAGCACCGCCTCGTCAACCTCTATTTGTTTGGCTACGGCGTCACAGAATGTTGGTATCTCTATCGCAAGGTTGATGTCGTGCGGAGGAAATCACACAGTACCTGAGAGTTGCATATATTGGAGACCGCCGTGCTTATCGATAAGCTGGGGACGCCAAACTTCATTGGGCTAGCGTCGTTGGGCCTCCTCTTACAGTATGCTTCTCTTTCTTGCTTGCACATATTGTCAACCATTCCAATGTCACTCATCATGTCATATTTCTCTTTTCCGCAATACACTTCACGGCAGCATACACCACATATACGTACTAAAATCTGGTAATGAAACATAACTTTCGATTCTCACGATCCAAGCCTGGAAATCTTGCTACCTCTCGCCATAGGGATCAGCAAGACTTCATTCGTCCTCAATGACGCATTCCAATCCTCTTACCGTGGGCGGCTGTTCGGAATTCAAGTCCAGCCTGGTGGTCAGCTCTATCTTTGAGCGGATACCGCTGGTCTAGGACACCCTTTCTCGATCACATACAATTCCAGGGCTGTCTGCTTTGTGCGGGACACAACAAAAGCTCTTGTGCAACTTGAACAAAGAAGCTCTTTTACGATCCCATGGTCAACAGATGAGCTATTCAGTTGACAACGGATCTATGTGTCGAGATGAGTGAACAAAGGAGTTGTTCGGTTTCGCGGTTCTCCCTGCATAAAAGTCCCCTCTGCGCACCTTGCTGTTTCTTCTTTTTCGCCAGACACGACAAATTCGCAATCCTGAGACTTCAGTTACATTAACCTCAAGCTTTTGCAACCCACACTCTTTTCATCAACACAGCAAAGCCGGACTTTGTTAAATCGAAAATCGAAAATCACCGCAACAATTTCTTCCACCACCTTTGACCTTACCGCACTTGACCTTACAGGTGGTAATGAACTCACGCAATTGACTTCCGGGATGATCGTCGCTAACCCCCCGCGAAGCTCAAGTTGGGCAACAGCAAGGCATAAACCCTCATCAGGGTGATCGGTCCTTGTGTCATTCTTGCTGGAGGAGCTTTCCAGTTCGCGCAAAGCATGACATTCATTCCAGTCATGACCAGGGCTGCTATCTCCTCCGTCACCGACCGAATCACTGCTTCAATCATCGTACCAGCGGACAGTCCACTCAACCGTGATGTACTGGCGTGGCTAGCGTCGCAAGGCTTGGGCAAGAACGCGCGCTCACTGACCCTCACTACGACCAACGACAGAGAGATGGATTCCGATGATGATGATGATCTACCCAAAGCCCCAGAACCTCTCACGTTCATTCCCAGCTTCGGCGCCTCCCACTCCTACATCTTCGGACGACGGCGAGACTCTTGTTGGCGCCAACGAAGCGGATGAATCCTCGGAAAACGGCGACTCCAGCGACGTTGAAGCCGAAGACCCCGCCACGACAATGAGGAAGGAGGCGTTCGACGCCGAATTCGAATTTGCCACAAATCTCGAAGAAATCCTGTGTTTGATGGACAAACACAACATCGAGCCGTTTTTCTAGGATGTGATCGGAGTTTTGAGGAATAATGTACGATCTTTGGGAGCCAACTTGTAATACATCTTTGCTTTTCTTGAGATTGCGACATTAGCATGTACAGCCGAGTAATATTTATAAAAATGAAAAGCCGCTGGTCGGTTCAAACGAGATAAGCTCCCGTTTCAACAATAATTTCCTCACCACGTGACCATCATTGAACACAATCTATCACTCTCATGCCCGATGACTTTCCAGAAAGTCCCCCTTCAGCTGCTCATACGTCTTCATCATATGCACCAGACTTGACAGAAAAAGAGGATCCACCTCCACTTCGTCGTAGACCGCCATCATGGTTGTCGTGTGAAGCAAGTGATATAGTCGACCAATGCTAGCTTCAAGCAACAGATGCTCGACCGTGTCGGTTTCCGAAGAAGTTTCCTGCCCCAGATCCCGCATTTCTTGAAGATAGCTCTCACAGAAAGATCGCTGCTCGTCAGGATTGGGAGCTGGAAAACCAGTGAGTTGACTGTCCGGCTGGTTGTAGCAATACATCCGTTCCTGGAAATGACCGCCGATGTCAAACCCTCGGTAGCTGTACGAGACTGTTTCGTAGTCGATGAGCACGACGCTGCAGCTGTCACTCTCGCCATCACTGTCGTCGGACTCCTTGACCAAAATATTCAAATAATTAGTATCGCCATGCGTGACCGTAACCTTGCAATCATATCTCTCAAACAGCCCCGCCACCCACTCAAGTTCCCACACCCAATCCACATCTCCAAACATCGCCGCAAAAGCCTCAACAGTCCCAGTCGAATCCTCAACCTCCAACAAAGTCCGCAACACCCCCTCGCGCTTCCTCCGCACGCCCTCGCTCAAATGCCTTAAAACCGTCGCGAAACTGTCTTTCCGCAACGGAAGCTGCAGCGAGTGCAACCTAGCATAAGCCCTCGCGATATCTCTTCGCACAGGCTCGCGAGTCGATTCGGCGGCGGTCAGAGTGTGGGCAGAATCGATGAATTCTTCCAATCGACCGCCGGGGAAGAAACCGGAGATTTTCGGGCCCCAGCTTCTGCGACTCATTTCCCAGTATACGATGGCTTGTTGTGCGGCGGAGAGGTCGATGCTGGTGCCTTTGGGCTCTTTGAAATTCCCTTCTAAACCGAATTGGCGGATGAGGAGAGACGAAGGCTCGAGTGTTGCGGTGTTGGTTCGGCGGATGTGTTGGAGGGTATTCATTAGGCCGCCGGTGACTCGTTTTATTTGGATGTTACTTGGGTTGGTTTTGGCCCATTCTTTGGGGAAGAAAGTTGAGACGAGTTTCAAGACATTGGTTGCTGAGAGGAGAACTGTGCTCCTGTCTGGTTCGGTGGGCGTCATGGCGACTTTGGATGGTTGTTCGATTGGTCTTTCTTCCAGTTGCAGGTAATGTATATATAGGTGTTGTATTTCCGTTTAAGGTTCGACGTAGTTACTAATTCAAAAGCTTCTAGGAATGCTGCCCGCGCTGGCATAATGTTAGTGGTAGTGAGTCACAATAAGTAATTAAGACGGAAACGCGAGTAACAAAAAATGGTTCTGGTTGACTGGTAAGGTTCATTAGCTGGTGCTGCTAAAGTTGACCGATTTACGCAGCCCCATAGGTCGAGAATACGACCACGGCCAGTCACTCCCCGCCTTACGACATTATCATAGGGGCGCCGATCACTTTGTCGCACTCATCAGATCATGATAAGTGCATGTAACCGACAGTCGGACAGAAAATATCAAACAGTACGAAATGACTTACGCCCTGATGCTTGCACCCACAGGCACTACCCAATCAGGCCACAATTTCTAGCAAGTCGCGACTTTCGAAGCAAAGAAACGAACATCCTGGAAAATAGAATCAGTCAAAGATATCTATACAAGACGGCCGTGTTGTCGTTCCACAACACCCGACAAGCGAATTATATAAACCATCAAAGCGCGAGAGAAATAGACAGAAAGATGGAAACGCCTCCTTTTTGGAAGAAAACACCAGGCTCCGTTTTAGTCATGCATTTTGCAGAGAGAGAAGGAACGAGAAATGTTCCAAAGACTCATTAGTATGAAGGTGAAACTTCCGTTCAAGCCTTCTTACCGCCCTTGCCCTTCTCGATCTTCCTCCTCTTCTCCCTCAGCTTCTCGGCCTCCTCATCCTTGCGGGCGTTCGAGTACACCATCTTCTCGTACATCTTCCTCTTGCGTCTGGGCGCCATCATCTTGCGTCTCTCAAGGTCCTCGTCGGCCTCGCGCTCCGCCTTGGTGCGCTTGTCCTTCGCTGCAGCAACCTTCTCCTTGGCTGTAGGTGCTTTAGCTGGTGCGACCTTCTGGCCCTTGGCTTCTGCGAGGAGCTCGGCTTGGTGTGCATCTGCCTCGGTCGTGGCGGGCTGTTCGTCTTCGTCGCCCGAGAAGCCGCCGAACTCGTCGTCCTCAACCTCGTCTTCTTCGGCCTCGGAGTCGGAGCCAGCGAGGTTGACGTCCATGCCCTCGCCTTGTTCGATGTCGGCGAGGTCTGCAAGCTCTGCCTCCTCAATATCCTCATCGCTCTGGTCGGCGGCATCATCGCTGTCCTCATCTTCTTCGGCGGCAGCGGCAGCTTCGGCCTCGCCCTCGAGTTCTTGGTCTGCGAGAGGCTTGGTCGGGTCGTACTCGCCCTTCTTCGCCTTGACCCAAGGGCTCAGGTGAGGAGGCAGGGTAGCACCGGGAGCGTAGAGGTCGGGGCGCTGCAGCTGGCCAGCATTGACGGAATCCCAGGCCCATTGAGGCTGCACATAGATGCGGCCGGGAACGCGGGCATTGGCTTTGCGCGCAGCCTGAGCATCCTCGTCGTCGTCCTCTGGTGCAGGGATAGGGATTTCGGGTCTGTCGACGATCTGGTGGGTGATGCGAGGGTCAGACTCGTCGCAGTAAGCACCCTCGCCGAGAGTGCTGTTCCAGCCAACACGACGGCAGCCGAATGCTTTGAGAAGGAACTCGAGAGGGTGACGGGGAGTCTCGCGAGAAAGGAAGATGGTGAAGGGAGCGAAGAGTTTGCCAGCAACTTGGGCGTCGGCAGTGAGCGAGGGCTGGGTGAGTGCATCGGCGTTGGGGTCTATTGAGGCAAACTGGTCGAGGACCGCAAGAGGGGTCTCGGTAGGCTCGTTGTTGGTCTCAACCACAGAAGTCTCAGGTGCGGTGGCGTATGATGATTGAGGCTCGCCGTTCTGCTCTGCTTCGGGGTTGGCGAGTAATCGGTCGGCCTCGGCCTGTGCTTTCTCGTTCGCGCCGGTGTCCATCAGGCTAGCAGCCTCTGCCTGCTCTTCAAGCTGTTGTCCTTCCAGCTGGAAAGCGCCCAGCTCTGCACCCTGCTCCAAGCTCTTGAGGTCGAATCTGGGAGGGTAGACTAGGCCAATGCTGGAGTAAAGTCTGTAGTTGACGAAGCTGAGCAATGTTGCGTAGAACTCGACGAAAGTCGCCATGATTCTGAAGTCGACATCCGGACCAGCCTGCTGCACAAACTTGTAGGGAACGAGCCAAAGAATGTCCTGACCCTGGATGGTGGCCTGGTAGTAGATACCCTTGATGCTCAAGAAACTCTTCCTCATGGCATGTGTCCTAATCAAAAAGTGCTCAAACTCCATAGTGAGACGCTGGCATCTCGCGATCATCTTCGGCGGAACGTTCTGGTTACCGGGCAAGTTGGCGAAGAGGAAAAGCATGCTGAGCGCATCGTCCAGGTCTCTCAGCGCATCAACGAATGTAGGGTAGCGCTCCTTGATGATGTGGTCCAGCTTAAGCTTGGGTGTAAGGTTCTTCTCGAAGCGCGCGGCATCGCCAACATCGTTGCGGCCGAGAGCCTTGCTAATTTTCTTCGCGAGCGCCTTCTGGTCGCGGAACTTGGCCAGCAGCGGCTCGTGGAGCAGGTATTGGATGTCCTTTGTATAGTAAAAAGTGGTGGAGGCGGTAGAAGACTTGTTGACGCGCTTCTTGTTGCGCGGCTCGCGCGGGTAGATTCCTTTGAAAATACAGAGTCGACGGAAGTCTGGGAGCGAGAGTTGCAGTTTGCGGACGGCCTGCGAGCGGGTCATGTAGTTTTTGGCATTGCCGGCGGTGCCTGGAGAATAAATTAGCACTCGCGCAGTCGCATAGTTGTGCAGAAGACGTACCTTTCTTCTTGATTCTGCCCATGGTTGCGGTGGTGTAGGGGTTTGGAGGTGAAGTTAGTGTTGGTAAGAGGGCGGGAGCTTCTATCGGCTTTCGATGTGGAAAAAGAGTCCCAAAAAATCACCTGCAAGCCAGTCCGGGGAACTGGGATCGGCGTTTAGCGAGACCGAGCCCGACTTGCCCGCGAGACTTGAACGTCGAAGGAGACACATCACATTCACTTACATATATATCACTTCGTCACTTCATTCTTCAGACGGAAGGATGGTAGTCGCCGCCCGCAAACGATGAACACCGTCACGAAGCTCTACCATGAGCACCCCAAGACTATCCTCTTCACTGCTGCGGCCACCCTCCGTCTGCTGCTGGCGGTAGCTTTCCCAGCCCTACCTGACCTCCTCACACTGCGTGCCGAAATATCAACTCCTGTCAATGGCTTCAAAAGATGTATGTAGGGGTGAAGAATGGACAAACGGCCATGTTGGAGAAGCAAGAGTATGGAAGCTGAGATTGGTTTGCAGTGCAGGAGGGTCTCTTCCTCTACGAGCGCGGCCTAGACCCGTACGACGGCGGTATATTTTACCAGGTTAGAACAGATGTCCCATGTAGACTTGCCAGCAATCCAAGTGCTGATCCAATACGTGTTCCAAGGCGCCCTTGTTCTTGCCGCTGTTCTCTCTTCTCCCATCGCCCGCGACCCTCTTTGGACGCTTGACAAGTATCATCTTGTACACCGTACTGGATCTCCTCTCAGCCGACTGCCTCTATGAGATTGCAGCGTCTGGCGTCGCAGTAGTGTCCAGTGCATACACCTCTCCGCGCCGCGCCGATGGCTGGAAGCCTGTCTCGGTGGCAGCCGTCTACCTTTTCAATCCCTTCACGCTGTTGAGCTGCCTTGGACGACCAACAACCGTCTTCACCACCTTTTTCGTTCTGCTCAGCATCCGACATGCATCTCAAGGAAAGTCAGCGGCCACTGCGTTCGCTTTAGCTCTCGCAAGCTACACCAGTCTGCACCCTCTGCTCCTCCTTCCGCCAATCGGTCTGCTGTGCTACGACCAGCTATGCAAAGGAAGCACGCCACCCACCGCCAGCAAAGATGGCAAGACTGCGGAACGTGTCCTCACCAACCACGGGCCTCTACAGTTCACCTGCTCCCTCCTTGCGTCCTTCGTCACAACAACCACTGCTCTGCTATTACTATCCCGCCTCATCCTCCCATCATACACCTTCGTCTCCTCCCTCTACCTCACACCCCTCTCGCTCCCCGATCTCACCCCGAACCCAGGTCTCTGGTGGTACTTCTTCACAGAAATGTTCGACGCCTTCCGGTCCTTCTTCCTCGGCGTCTTCTGGCTCCACATGCTAGCCTACAGCGTACCCTTCACCATCCGCCTGCGCGCCCAGCCTCTAGCAGCAGTGATCGCCATGTACGGCGTCCTAGCGATTTTCCAGCCCTACGCGAATGTAGGAGAGGTGGGCACTTGGCTAGCGATGGCAAGTTTGATGAGCCACGTCTTCTCAAGTAAGTTGAAATCCAGGCCTTGACTCATCAACGAATCGACAAAATCTAACAACGCAATCTCACCAGTCACTTCAACCCACCGCTACCCTTTCCCAGCCCTCGCCGCTCTCCTTTACGCCACCCTGCTAGGTCCGGCTTTCCACTATTTATGGCTGTACGCCGGCAGCGGCAACGCCAATTTCTTCTACGCCATCACGTTGGTGTGGAACCTGGCATTACTCATCCTGGAGACCGACTTCATCTACGCGGCTTTGAGGGATGAATGGGAAGCCGAGAGGCCCGGAGTTGCTGGGAAGGTTGCGAGGCAGATTTAATCGCTTTATACGAGTAAAGTACGTATTCGACTGGGAAGGACGATTCCAACGAGGAGAGGAACTGGCGAAATAAAGAAATTCATAAAGAAGAAATAATGAGACGTGAGAGTTAAGCATTGAAGGAAGCACGTCCGCCTGCACGCCGAACTTCAATTCGCCTCATCTCATCCATACTGATACACCACACGCCTGTCTGTCTAACCATTATTACACACTGCCCTATGATTCGTTCGGGGGAGGTTCCAAAGTCGACGACGACGGAACCCGTAGTCAGTCCGCGAGAATACACGCTCGCGCTTTGCAATCGTTCCTGAATTCCCATTGCCTCTGCCGTGTGTGTGTGTGTGTGTGTGTGTGTGTGTGTGTGTGTGTGTGTGTGTGTGATTATTTCGCCTGGAGCGATTGTATGCAAATGCTCGCTTTTGACCTGCAAACCAAAAAAACCTAAAAGGAGAAAAGCAAAGGGGAAAAACAGAATGAGAAGACCTGCGCCTCCCTTGATGAAAATGCAAAGCAGAGAACGCCCTGTATTGTCCTTGCGTCTGGCTAGCGAACAGATCCAGAAAGAAAGAAAACCAAGAGCCTAGTTTTCGCATGAATGCAGCTGATTACGTTGGCGGTGCGCTTTTGCGCGGGGTTGCGGAGTACATGTCGATTAGTCATCGTCGAGAATGACAGCGTCGGAGTGAGAGTCGCCGGGGGTTTTTGTCGGTCTGGAAGTAGAGGCGGATGCGCGAGTGTCGTGGGCGGGCTTCGCTGGGGCGTTGACAGCCGTGAAGCCACGAGTCGGGTTCGGTGGGTGTGCATGGGCGTCGGTGTCGTTGGGTCCTTGAAATTCGCGCTCAAGCTTAACGGTTTTCTTTCCGTGTTGCGAACTTGGTCGCTCAGTTGCTGATGGAAGTACCGGTGAGCTCGTCGCGACTGGTGTGTTGCTCTCGGGCTGGCTGGGCACTGCTGGAAAAGAGCCCTGGCCAAAGGCTTGGAGAGCAGCTGGGTTGTCGTGGGCGAATGAGAAGTTCATCATCTGACCGGAACGAGGTAGACGAAGGTTAGGCGCATACAACAACCGTTCGCGATCTTCGTTGCTGAGACCTTGCGGTCCATGTGGACGAGGAGCGCCTGGCATAGCCGATGGATTACCAACTGGATCTCCGTTTGCTGGTCCCGCGGTGCCAGCAGGCAATGACACACGTGATGGGAGTCGAGCGTTGGGTTGACCTGGTACTGTCGGTGTGCTGCGTCTGCGACCAGAATGAGGGTACATGGGGCTCCCAAACGGCGCGTGTTGCGAGAAGCCCATCATGCCTGGCATGATGCCATACATCGGGTGTAGCCCTTGCTGAGCTGCCGCCTGCTGTCTCCTTGCTTGTTCATCTCTGAAGCGCTCGAGGCGTTTATCGTGTGCGATCATCTGAGCACTGTAAGACATTGGCTGGTAGATAGGCTCCGGCTGAACTCTGTTGCCCTGGTTGATCAGGTGATCAATTTGAAGGTAAAGGTGGCTGACAGCGCTTGCCAGATCTGCAGGCAATACCAAGTTGACCTGCAAGCAGCCCGATTCGACAACGTCACGAAAAGCAGCAATCGCTTGGCCCTCGGGTGTGTCGCTCAGATTTGGCATTTTAGGAACTGCCTGTTCGTTCAATGCTTGCGAAGCTGCATTGTTGCCGGAACGCACCGCAGGAGGAAGCATGCGAGACTGAAGCATTGTAATATGCTGCTGCCGCTGTTGCCGGATACGCTGCTCTGCCCACGAGTGTAATGCATCCATGATAAACTGTATTCCGTATGTTAGTGGTCCGTCCGGGACACCGACATGCTCAAGATAGCGCTTCTGCTCGACCTGGGTGTGCGGTTCTCGGTCCCCTGCATCGATGTTCTTCACGTCGCTATTCTTCGAGTCCTTGTTGTTCAAGTCGGCTCTGTTCGGCTCGCTCTCTCCGTCGTCTCCGCTCTCGTCGTCGAACATTGCGAGGAAGTCATCAACTGGAGCTCCTTTGTCTGCTTAGAAAGTCAGTACACATGCATTGGGACATAACGTTTGACACTGACCACCATTTCCTTTGATTTCTTTCTTCTCGTCCTGAATCGCCTTCGCAGGTTCCGGCTTCTTCTCGTTCTCTGGCTTCATCCCGTTCTCCGGTGCTGAGGATTTTTTGACGGGTGGCACGCCTCCGAAGTTCATCAGCGACGCAGATAAAGCCTGAAGCTTCTTCACTTTCACATCGATCGGAGCGTGATACTTGACGGTGATCACTTCGGCCAGAAGAGTGTAGGGCATCGGTTTTCGCGGTTGCACTGTGTGAGGAGCTTGGTTGCCATTTCGATGTTGCATGTCATCTGAGGGTTGTCTGGCATTCGGAGGGTGCATGGCATGCTGGACAGGTGGAGCTCGCTGATTGGACTGACCATATACGAGCGGAGGAGCTTGTGGTGAAGCATGCTGGCGTCCGGTCTTGGAGCCTGGTGTCCGGACTCGCTCAGGTGGTGGGAACTGGCGGATGCTCCGCTTCGGCGCCCTGGAAGTTTGGTTCGCCGGCGAAGGTTTTGAAGAAACTGGCGAGGCAGAAGGGGGAAGGGGCGTCGATGCCTGTTTCTTTCGGGGCTGACGAGGCTGCTTCTCAGTCGCGACCGGCTTTGATTTAGAAGCTTGACGTTTGGGCTTCGGGTCCGGAACGGCTTGTTCTTCAGCCTCCTCTTCGTCATCGTCGCCACCGGCAACGTAGTATGACATGAAGTCGCCGTAACTTTGCCGGGCTTGGTGCGCGGTTTGTACGGCGGGAGCCTCTTCAGAACTTTCCCGGGCTTCGGCTTCGAGAATTTCGCGGGCTTCAGCTTCAGCCTCAAGACTTTCACAAGTTTCGGCTTCATGTCTCGTCTCAAGCCCCTTCACAGAGAGCATTCCGCTTCTCACTGACGCAGTTACAGAAACAGGAGATGAAAGGCCAGACGATGTAGCAGGCGACCGCCTAACTTTGATCTCCTCGACATCATTGTTCCACATGACAACATCCTCAGAGTAGCGGGATCTCGCGGCGGATTCCCGCTTTGGTCTCGAGACAGCGATCGTGTCGCTATCGTTCGATGATGGTTTGCGGAGGTTAAGCTTGAGCCTTGGTCTTTTCGCGGGTGGTTCCTGATCCGCGTTTGAATTGGCCCTCCTAGTAGTCATTGATGACTCTGTCGATGGGGTTGGTGCTGCAGGACCCATGCCTGGCTAGCGGTGGTTTGGCTTTCCGACCGACGAGGCGGGCGAAGTGAAGTGAAGTGAGGTTGAGCAAAGTGAATTGGACCACAGAAATGTTGTAATTAAGTGATTGACGACCTGGCATCGATGGATGATGACTCCCGAGATGCTGTCCGCGTGATTGTTTGCCGCCTAGAGTCCAGCAGCGGAGGTGTCGAAAAGTGATTCGGGTGACCCACAAAAGTCGGTCACGTGCGAGGCGCCACTCGACAACGCGCCGTATGCGTGCCAGGTGTTTGTGAAGTAGTGATCTACTGCATCGATGTTAGTGAAGTATCCTTGGTGCAGTGTTGAAAACGCGACGAGTGTGGCAGGCCAATATGCGCGGTGGCAGATGGCTAAGAGCGGAAGGAGAGAGGCAGAAGCAAGAACCGCAATCCTCAGTTCAGTTCAAAAGTGGAGCGCGCTTTCCTAAACGGCTGACTCACGTGACCAAGTCCAAACTTTGGGCTTCATACTTGCTGTGCTGTTACCATCACCCAGCAGTGTCATATGGCGTTGTTCTGCTGGCCGACGAGGGCACTCTTACTACGGGTACATGCCTTGCACTCATATGGCATGTCAGCTATATATGATGACTTCTATCTTCATGACCCGCGTCTTGCAGACATTCACAGACGTCAAGTGATGTGAATACAATCCCGACATGCTCGCCAGAATGCAAGTGACAAAGATGAGCATTAATTTTCTCCCCCAACATGGTGCACTGAACATGAGACGGGCAGCAAGCATCGTTGGTGTGCAACAGATCTCAAGTCACACGCATGTCGTCCTTTGTATCACATGCCTGGCTCTACTGACCTTACCATCTGCCTTATCTTGCGATGGAGTCCGTTCGTCGTCTCCGGGCGCGGGCCGCTAGCTCTCCCGCACTCCAGGTGAGACGACGTAGCTCCATTGGAAGCTTGCCAGCAGTTAGAGTGTCAACTTATTGCATTGCGACAAATAACACAAGTCCACCCAAGGCATATTTAATCGTTCAGGATGAAGGTCTTCAGTGGAATTGCGCTTCCAATTCTGGCCGCGGCGTCGGCAGCATACGGTGCAAGCTGGGGCTTCGAAGATGCCACGCTTACAGTTCAAGAGAAGGGTGCTGGCGTTGGCGGTGGTGTTAAAGAGAAGTGAGTCTTTGGATACATGCGCCAATGCTTCGACATGTTGCTGACAGCCGCAAAGGCTCTCTTTGACCTCCGCCTTGTCACCTGCCGTCAGTCTGTTTTCGACCGACAGTCTCAAGATCGTCCTCACTGCTACCGAGGGCAAGACTGGCAAGAAACCACATCAAGCATTCCTTACAATTCACGAGCCCTCGACAGGGCTCGAGGAGTCGTTCCCGTTCTCACTTAAGGACAATGGAAAAGGCAAAGTTGAAGTGGTACGTTCGCAGACATCGATTGACTTGGTATAACGTTGCTAACATTCATCCAGTCCCACAAAGACCTCCCCTTCCAGTTCTTGACCTCCACCAAACCCGCCCGCGCCTCGATTATTCTCGCCTCATTCGGCTCGACCACTCCCATCTACAAGCATGTCTTTGACCTGGATGTCACTCGCGACACTGCGGCTCCTCTCGCTCTCCCACCTGCGCCCGAGCGCTACACCTCTAAGCCCGAGATCCACCACATTTTCAAATCAGATGCGCAGTCACCGCCTAAGATCATCTCCGGCGTTTTCATGCTTGCTGTCCTCTTCACGCTGCCCGCTTTGATGGGAATGTGGGTTGGTCTTGGAGGAAACTTCGATCATGCCGGCAAGGCATTCGGCGCGAGCCCTATTGCTCACGGCCTGTTCTTTGGAAGTGTTGTCGCGATGGAGGGTGTATTCTTCCTGTACTACTACAGCTGGACGCTCTTCCAGACTTTGCCCGTTGCAGGCGTTGTTGCCATTGTCGCATACGTTAGCGGAAGCCGAGCTTTGACTGAGGTTCAAGAGCGCAGGCTTGCTGGGCAGAGATAAAAGTTGTGCTAGAATTTAACCAGCGATTGGCGATTGGCGATAAAAGAAGGACATGTGCTTTAGCGAGACGATATTAAATGCGTGGAATGGGCGTAGGGCTAGAACGGCCTATTGTGTACTACGACGATCGACACCATGCATGCAATGAAAATTGCCAGCAGTAAAGTAATTGTCTGGTGTTCACTTTCTTCTCTGAGACCCGCGGCAGCTCTTTGAAACCACACGTACATAGCGGTGGCTATCATCTACGGGTTGCTCGAAATTGGTCAGTACAGCGACGTGCATGTAAACACACTTGCATGCGTCGACACGTTCTTCCCAGTACCCGTATAGCTAGTCAGGTAGCCATGCAAAGGCGGCTGACAACATGGAATGCAAGTGACGTCTACTAAGGTAGTGCACCCGCGTCTGCCTTACATGAACCGTCGACAGAAACACTAGTCATGATCAGCAAGATCTCGCGAAATTAGGTACATGTAGGCCAAGTACTTGGTGCGATTATCACACCGTGATCAATTTAGCAAGAACAGACACTGTGTTGCTCCGTGCTTGATCGATTGCATCTGTAAGCCGTGAAGACGACGTGGCAGAGGGATCTTACTACAACTTTGTGAATACCAGGCCAGATCACAAGGCAAAATGGCGCACAAGAGCCGCCGCCGTAAGCATGCAATCTCACCCGGGACCCAGCGGCGTGGAAGCGTTCGCAATCACAGACATGCTAAAAGGGAATTCCGGCTCCTGCAGCCACAATCGAATCGCGTGCTCAAGTGAGTGAGAAACCATTGGACTGGCGGACTGACAGACCTCACACCAAGAACGTCGCATTTAAGACATGAAATCATCACGTACAACGGCAAAGGAAAGCCCTCTCCTCCTCTTACGTCTTGAATGGTTCGGGAGTTGAGATTCGAAATCCAGCCGTGCCAGCGAAGCGCCTCCTCTCCTCTCTCCGCAATCGTTTTGGCATGGCAGGGCAGGGCATGGCGTTTTTTTGTTTCCCTCCTGCAGCTTCCACGAACCTTCAGCCTATTTTGCCCTGCTCTGCTGTACTTCCTGTCCGGGTTTCCTGGTCTGTCACACTCGGATATGGCGGTTCAGCTGCATGCGTTATGCTTACAGCCTGGCCGCATCTGTCTCAGGCCGTGGCAGGGCGAACTGACTATGACGGCCCTCCTTGTTTGTTGTGTTGTCAGTCACTCCGTAGGAGTAGGCGAGGCAGTGGGTCGCAGGCCAAAACATGATCGAGGATGTCCGCATTACCAAGACCACTTGTGTACTGCACTCCTACAGTACATGAACGGATCGGTCCATTCTCTGCAGATGGGGAAACCCTGGCCTGTCTGGCCAACCACCACTCTGCCGAGTCTCGACTACACCACTAGTCAAACAACACCTCCTCCTTCTCCTCCTTCTCCTCCTCTATTCACTAACTCCAGCCTAACGGATTCTCTAACGAGCAACGACGATCATCTTCACTCACCACTACTTCCCAAGTCCTGTACCCCCCGCAGATGACGAGTGGCGCGGCCTGGCGCAGGACGTGTGGGAGCATGCAGGCTACTCTGCAAACGCTGTGCGCCGCACATGGCTCTGTACTCTGTCGCACAAGGGTCGCAGGACCCAAGCGAGAACCCCTGACTGTCTGCTGCGGGCGTGCTACCTGACGGCGTTCTTGCTGCTTCGGCCGGCAAATGCGTTTCTTCGCACACAAGAATGAGGCACCGCGCGGGAGGGAGGAAAGGTAGGTAGGTAGCACCTTCCTTGGGCCGCCATGTACTTAGAAGCCGTCGCTGCTTGCTGCTGGTTTTTTTGCTGTTTTTGTGGATTTTGCCTTGCTGCTGTCTGTTTGTAAGGACTTTGTCGGCCGTCGAATCAGGACGGATCCAATCTTGAAGATATAATGGCGCCCCGTTTGGTGCACAGGTACGCGTTTGATGTGTTGCTGTCTGTTGTTCGTTTGCCACTTGCTAACATTATGCAGTCACGCCACAGAGGGAGACATTCCTGGAACTGTGAATCTAGCAGCTGGTGAAGGAGACGACACTGCTTATGGACAAGCTCTGTTCCCAGTGCCTGCGGAGGATCCCAATGATCCGTAAGTAGAGAGTTCATATGTCCCACCAGACTCTCAATCTGACTTGCCCAGTCTACAATGGCCGAAATGGAAGAAGACGATGATCCTCGTCATCTGCTCGCTCTACTCTTTTCTAAGCAACACCGCTTTACTAGGACCATCAGTCTACATCACCATTTTTGCCGAAGACCTGCACGTCTCCCCAGTGAAAGCTTCCGAGCTCATCTCCTACCCTACTCTGGTCTACGGAATGGGAACACTGGTCACAGTACCCATGTACTTGAAGTTTGGCCGCAGACCCATCCTTCTTGGAAGCATCGTCATTTACCTGGCCTCCCTCGTCGGCTGCAGCCAATGCACTTCGTTCGGGACATTGATGACATGCCGTATCATCCAAGCTCTGTCCAGTGGAATCTGCGAGGCCATTCCGGTGCAACTCGTCAATGATGTCTTTTTCCGTAAGTCGGCATGCAATCGGCAACGACATAAGCACTGCTAACACATCCAGTACACGAACGCGGCACCAAACTAGGCATATACACTGTCTTCCTCTGCTGGGGTTCTACCGGCCCTCTATACGCAGGCTACATGCTCGCAGGCGGCTACGGCTGGCAGCTCTTCTTCTACGTCGAAGTCGCTTTCGCCGGCGCCCTCTTGATCCTCGCCTTCCTTTTCGTTGAAGAAAGTGCGTACAAGCGCAAGCCGCGAATCTTATCCCCACCAACATCCTCGCGAGCCTCGGCCTCGTCAGGCGAGCGAAAAGCGTTCGAGGGCGATGTTGAGAAAACCAGTCACGTCGCTTCGTCGGACCACCAGATAGACCTCCGGACTAGTCTTGATGCACCGCCGCCGCGTCGCACTTTCTTGCAGACTCTCAAGCCCTGGAGTGCCATCGACCACGAAGCCGAAGCTTTCATGACTGCCGCCCGCTCTTTCACTTACCTGCTCGTGCCCTCCGTCCTCTGGACTATCGCCAGCTACGGCATCTACATTGGTCTCGGAGCACTAGTCTTCAACTACACCTTCCCCATCCTCATCGTCCAACCACCCTACAATTGGGCTCAAGTAAGTCCACTAGCCTTCCATCAAAGCCCTCAAACCTCTCAATGTAAAACACCCAAAGACTAACCCTTCCCTCTCCCCAGCAAAACTCCGGCCTCATAGCTCTCGGCAACATAATCGGCTACGGCCTCGCCGTCCCCCTAACCTTCACCTCAGACCTCCTCGCCGCGCACCTCACACGCCGCAACAACCACATCCGCGAAGCCGAAATGCGGCTCGGCGTGCTCCTCCCCGCCATGATAATCGCCCCCTGCGGCCTGATCCTCTACGGCCTCACAGCCCACAACCACCTGCACTGGATCGGCTACTTCGCCGGCGTAGCAATGGTCGACTGGGCGTCGTACTTCTACTTCACCTTCACGCTGGCCTACGCCGTCGACAGCTACACCGCCAACACGTCCGAGCTGGTGATCGCGCAGTGTTTGGGGAAGAGCGGGATTAGTTTCGCTTTTGGGCTGTATTTGCTCGAGTGGGTCGAGGTCAGCGGGTATGCGGTTGTGGTTGCGGGGATTTTCACCGCGGTGCTGGTTGTGAATAATTTTGCGCTCGTGCCGTTTTTGGTTTGGGGGAAGAGGGTTAGAAGATTTTATGCGGGGAGTTGGGTGGCGAGGTTGGGGAAGGGGAAGGGGGTTGCTGCTTGATGGGGATGAGATGGGCGAGGTGGAGAGGAAGGATGGGCAGATGGGACGAACGTCGAGGTTGGTTGTATTTGGCTGTGATTTCTATGGTCTCGATGACGATGAGCGCTGTTTGTATTGTCTCCTGAGAATGCATGGCTAGGCGGACTACATTTGCTTATCCAGTAATTTTCTTCCCCTTGTCCTTCTCGCAAGAAAAAAACGGAAGGCATCACGAGGCAAGATGAGAAAGAAGGACAGACGGTATCGGTTGAATTATGCTTGCATTACCATTACGCCGACGGAAAGAAACGAAAAGAAAAAGAAAGAATAATGCAGCGTTTGCTTTTCTCGCATCTTCTTCAACTGTTTATAGTATCTATATTTACAAGTAGTTACTCTCCCCGCTCACGCCCACCGGCTATGCTCATGCTAAGTTAGAAATGTCGGGCTTAGACAGAAGAAGAACAAGAATCACAAGCCCGCCCAGAAGTTGCTTTTTCCCACTCCCAAAAGCGTTTTGATTTCCCCCTTTTTTTCCCACCTCACTCCCATACCACCGAAAGGACTTTTTGTTTTTTGGTCAACGACGCCAGCAGAGATTCGACCCGATCTGGCCCCAAAACAAAAAAAGTGATCGAAATGATTCACAACCCCATTACCCTTCGATCCCAAACTGTTTGTCGTCGTCGTCATCATCAAGCCCACGCCCGACGTGTGCAGTGCATATGATGCACACATGATTATGCCCATCCCTCGCAACCTCAAAATTCATCAACAAAAGTCTCGAACCCAGGCACCCTCCGGACAGCATCCGGACGTCCCATCACGCCCCTGACCATCACAGTCTGCACCTCCACTCCCAGTTCCTCCACGCCGTAGTCGGCGGGATCGAATCGTAGAGTCTTGACGGGTACGAATCCCCACTTTTCGTACATGGGCCTGCCGGTCTTTGTGGCTTCGCAGTAGATTTCGAGGCCGAGGGCGTCGGCTTCGTCGACGAGGTCGGTCATTAGGGAGGTTGCGGCGCCGCGGTGTTGGTGCGAGGGGTGGGTGGCGAGCATGCCAAAGTCTGCGTTGGGGAATTTTGTTAGATGTGTCTTCTTCGATTGAGTTGGGTTTGATCATTGTAGAGGGATAGGCGGATGAAATGAGGATGTGTGAAAGTAGAGTTGTTGCAAACTTGCGATCAGAATCAACTTACAGACGTGTTGGCGAGAACCGCAGTAGTCACGGTGAACTTTTTCGTTCAGGGCAAACCAATCCCTGTTCATCTCCGGCTCAGACTCGTGGCCAATGTCGAGTGGGCTGGCGTGCATTTCGGGAGTGAGAGTCGTGATCTCAGACTTGACGAAAGCGATGATCTCGTGGGTGTCGGGGTCTACCACTTTGCGGAAACGATAGCCTTCTGTTGTTGTTGCTTGTTCGGGCTCAGCACTGAGAGTGAGGTCGACTTTGCTGTCGTGAGGTTTCGCCGGTGAGGGCAAAGTGCTGATTCGGATGTTCTGCATGCAGTGCTTGTAGAAATCGATTGTTCTTGCCGTGTGCAGCGGATTTGAAGGGTCTCGGTAGGAGAGGTGGTGGTTGATGTACTCTTTTCGGAAAGCGGCAAACTCAATTTCAACAAAGCGTGGGATGTCATCTGGGAAGCCTGCTGTGGCCATGAAAGGCTTCTTTGGTTTGGCGAGAGGCAATGTTGAGTCTTCAGCCGAGAGGATGTCTGATTTGGCGAGTGAGGAAATGCGATTCGATTTCGTATCCTCAGTCAATGCCTTGTTGTTGGAGGCCCAGGCTTGAAAGTTGTCACGGGCGAGAGTGCTGTTGTGTCGGGAGTGGAGGCCGTCAAGGAAGATTGGACGAGGGATGTGAGTGATGGCTGAGGTGTTGTAAGGATTGCATCTTGAGCCGTATAGCTGAACGCCTGGCATGTTGCCTTGGTGGGCTTGAAGTTCCATCATGTTGAACGAAGCACGTGAAAGAGACCAGACGGGGACTCGAACGCCTAACGAAGAGGGACTTGGGCTTGGACTTGAACTTGGGAAGGAACGGGTGAGATGACGAGGGGAAAAAGAGGCGGGAACGAAGGGCAGAAGAATACTTATACTCAGCATGCAGAACAGACATGGAAGCGCGCACACGAGAGCAGCAGCAGCAGCAGCAGCATGGGGCAAAGCTAAATCAGAGCAAATGAATCCGTCACACGCAGACGGGCCTTCAGCCTCTCGCGGCCATGGTACGGATCACAAAGTGCGCGAAGGTGCATGGGCAGACGTCTCTCCCAGATCTCCATGCTCAGATCGGTAACACGTCTTGGCTTGTGAGACAAGGATGGAGCATCTCCCCACGCCCTGCGCGCACGGAAGAGGCAATGAGGTGGAGCGTGGGAAAGGGTGGCGTCCGGGAACATGACACACCAAAGCGGCATCGAGCTGATCTCTCGCCTCAGTGCTAGTAGTCTCCACCGTGGGCGAACACGAGCGAAAAGGCCGTTGCGACTACTGTAGGAAGCGTGATGGGCGGCGTTGGTAGGGTTTGTCGTTGACGTGCATGATGAACAGCCTCACAGCATGGGCATGCGCGCGCGGATTCGGTAGAACAAGCGAACGGGCGCCTCGTCGGTCATGCGGTCGTTCCCAGGCTTTCGGCGCCACTCGCACACGCGCACACTACTTACTTACATCCATAGTACGGCACTTGACCCATCCATACAGGGCGTGACACCTTCCGCTACGAGGCCGGCCGGCAAGACGACGCTGGTCGAGACGGGTGATGGTATGCCCAGGAGGGATGGATCGACAAACCTGTGAACGACAGGTTCGAATTGCATGGGTCCCGAAGGAGTCATGTGATATCTCCATGCAGACGCGTCCTGGGTGAGGTAAGTTGCCGTACGGCTGCCGTATGCAGGCGTAGGGTTGCCGGCGAGGTGCATTCGGTATGAAATACAGTGCTACAGGCAGTAGGGTGGACAAGGTGGAGCAGACAGGCTGGACCACACTCCGAGGCGAGATTGAAAAGCAGTCAAGGCAGATCGTAGCGCTGGCCTGGGGTGATGCGGTATAGGCGATTGGCCGGTCAATCCCAGGAACCGTTTCTGCGTGGGAGAATGGAGTCTACTAGTGCAGCCGGAAGACTGCAGTCACAGCCATGTTGAGAAGGAGACCTACAGGACTACAGGACTACTTGTCAAAGTGACTTGTTGACTTGTCGGCAGCGGGAAGATGGCTCGCATGGAGCATCCGAAGACATCCCTAGCCCATCACGACTCGCATAGGATGTGGTATCACGAGACACTTGGCCGGCCGTCAAACTAAGGGACTGTAGCTCACGGCCCATCTCATATATGCCATCCACAGATCGTTCACGGCACGCCTTCCATCCAGACTAGAGACATGAGATCGGAAAGAGGGCGTGGGAAACCCCCACGCTACAACAGACTAAACTCTTACACCTGCAGCGGTAGACGCGGCCTCGTCAAGCCTATGTGGTCTGGCCTGGCCACACAACCATATCATTCGACGAATGACGAGACCACTCTCTTGCTGATGCCTCCTGTGACCAGCCAGTAGTAGTTTTGCTACTAGTCTCGACCACTCATCATCTTTACACTCGACACCAGTCTCACCTCCCCGACCAGTGACAAGCTCACATCCTCACAGTCTCCCAACACCGATCTTCGCGATTGGTCGTACTCGACTAAAGGCCTCAAGTCGCACTGAATCCGTCAATTGCCCGCGTGCTCACATCCGCGTGCGAGTCTTGAAGGTATGACCCTGCAATTGCTGCCGTATAGGCGAGTTTGCCTGACGGCCTCTTCTCAAGAGTCATTCCAACTGTGCTCATGCACATCATCGTCCTCTTGTCGATGCGAACGCATAATGACATTGGGCCAGACTCTTGGTTGACGTGTACGGCAAGTGCAGGTCCTGACAGCAGACTCTTATCTTATAGCTTTGCCTGCAATACACCAAGACCTTTCACCCCGCAAAACGGAAAACGCCTCCTTTCCTGACGTATACAGCCACGGCAGCATGCAGCTCCCACATTTCGGACGCCATTATCACACTCCTCTCCACCACTTCCCCTCACTTTGTCAGCCGGCAACCGTACAATGGCTGTCTTACAACCAGAGAGCCGCACGAATGGAAATGCCACATGCGTGCCATGCTGAAGATCTGCATAACCCAATGATGGAGCTGATGAGAAGTCAGCCACAAGCTACCATCTAAAGAGCTCGCCGTCCCTCTCTTCTTCAAACCCTCGAGTCTCAACATCATCTTTGCACTTGTATGTGATACCGAAGGTCACACTAGCTAGGTCCAAGCTGTAGCGGCACAACTTCCATCCTACTAAACGATTCAACAAATAAGACACCACTACCACTACCAACACCGCCATGTCCGCCTCCAACACAGCCATCGACCAACAACTCGCCAACGGAGCAGTCCCCAACTACGTCTCCAATGTCTGCCCGCAAGGCACCAAAATGTGGCTCCTCGAAGTCGGATGGCTGGAATGTGACGAAGGCTTCGTCGTCCGCGGCGGCAACACCTCCGTGGCTTCCAACGCCGACAAGCCCTTTGTCAACAAACGCCGCCAGATGCCCATGTACTGCGTGCTGATCGAGCACCCGCACGAAGGCCTCATTCTCTGGGAGACAGGCTCCGGCAAAGACTACCCGACAGTGTGGGGTCCGCAGCTATCGGACGTCTTCACGCGTGTACGCTACGAGGCCAAGCACGAGTTGGACGCGCAGATCGAGGCCACGGGTCACAAGGTTGAGGATGTCAAGAAGATCATTATCGGCCATTTGCACTTGGATCACGCGGGAGGTTTGGATCTTTTCCTGGATCGCAAAGATGTTGAGATCTGGGTGCACGATTTGGAGCTGAGGTCCGCCTTTTGGTCGGTGGCCACTGGCGCTGATGTTGGAGTCTATCTCCAGCACTACCTCAAATTGGGACTGTAAGTCGGTTTACATTGGATTTGACAGGAGATGCCGGCCACGTTCGCGCGGAGCATTATTGTGCTATGAGCACCCACGGTCGCAAAGGCTGTTCCCATTATCGTCCATTGATCGACCTTCTACTAACAAGATATCTCACTCTCACACAGAAACTGGAAGACCTTCGACGAACGTAGCTTCGATTTCTGCCAAGGCATCACTTTGCACCACTTGCCCGGTCACACGGACGGTTTGATCGGCATGCAGATCAATCTGCTGGACAGTGGAACGATCTTCTTCATCAGCGATCACTGCCACGTGATTGAGAACGTGAGTTTCCTCTGCGGCTGCTATGAAGTCCTCCTTGGACCGGGATTCATCAGTTGGGAACAATGCGGACATCCAACAAATCGTTTTGACGGAAAACATGTCTGACCCGAGTTCCATTCTACAGTGGCGCGACGGTATCCCCCAAGGCTGGCTAGCCCGAGACCACCCAGCATGGTAAGTCCAGATTGTCCCCTCTATCAGCTCCATCGATCATTGCTGGTCGTTGGAGAGAAACCACAGACTCCTTCCATCGTTGTTCATTAAAAGAATCGAATCCCACTGACAACTCCTTCTCACCACGCAGGTTCCGCAGCACGCAACGCCTGAAGCACCTGGAGCGCATCACCAAAGGCCGCGTCATCCCCGGCCACGACGCCGAGACTTTCCAGGCGTTGCAGAAGGAGAAGGACGTGTTCACTTGAGCTTTGAAGACGTGAAGTACGTCGATTGTATATATGTGTGTGTGTAATGAATGAATGTATATGTGTAAGTAAGGAAAGCGGCTGGGGCGAGGCGAGGCGAGGCGTTTGTGGGTGTACCTACCTTGTGATGGTACTTACGATTTGAGGTCGACGAGGCTGATGAATTGATTTGATTGATGATACCTACATGGATCCTTCCATTTCGAAGTTGAGTGAATGGATGGAGTCTGATTCAGAGAGCCATTCTTTCGTTTTTGTTTTTTCTGTGTCTCTATCTTCTGGTCTTTCCATACTTTACTGACGTGTTTTCTCGTATTGTCAAAGTCGCAATGCTATGCAGTTATATCCATGCTCAGTGGAACAATCCAATTCTATCCACACGCACAAGTCACGCCAACTATCAGTGTCTCTCAAAACACCGCGAGACATGACCATCACACAACTTCAACTCTCATCATCATCACACGCATTAGTACCCGCACGGCCATTCCAATCCCCGACCAACAAAACACCTCTCATCGATGCCAAACCAACCGACCGACCAAAGCAGGCAAGTAACGATACCCCGAGGTTTTCTACACCTCGTTCGCCGCTGGCTCGTCGCCTTGATCGATAGTTCCGCAACGCCCACCGAACACAACAGGCATCGGCTCCGCTTGACGATGACGACGCCCCACGTCCTGGTCCTCCTCGTAGTCGAAGTGCTGAACAGGATGAGCCCGTCCGGCGAGGTATTGAGAGCCACGGTCGTAATCAATGCCATTGACGCCATTCGGAGGCAACTGCGTGCCCCTGCCAGCAAACAGGGCGCCGCCGCGCTTGATCTCATTGTCGAAAGCGGCGACATTCTTGCCGCGTTTCTTCACCTCGAGGATTTCTTTGGCCCAGGCGTCGGCGTGGGCCACGGCGGCGGCGGGGTCGTCGCGGTGGCGCATGAGGAAGCCTTGGATTTCGGCGGGGCTGATTTTCGTTTCGGGGATGTAGGCGGCGAATTCTTTCGACATGGCGAGGAGGTCGCTTGGGGAGGGGTGGGTGGTGCTGCTACTGCTGGATTCGGAGTCTTCTTCGTCTTCTTGGTTCTCGGAGAGGATTTCGTCTGCGGTTTTGGTGAAGATGTGGAGGAAAATCTGGCTGGAGACCTCTTTGTTTGCGTATCCGAAGAGGACTTTGCTGTCTATGCGGCCGGGGCGGAGTAGCGCGGCGTCGAGTGAGTCGGGAGAGTTGGAAGTCATGACGACCAGTCTCGATTCTACGGACGCGGGTCCGTCTAATACATTGAGCAGGCCGCTCAGGGTGACGCCGACTTCGACTGTTTTGGATACTCTGGTCGGGTCCCTCGATGATTTTATCACTTCTTTGCGTGGCGGCCGATCGATGCCACTCGAATCGATATCCTCAAGCAATACGATGCAATGCCTCGGGAGTGTATCGAAGAGCTTTCCAAGACCGACGTCGTTCAATACACCGTCCCTCATACTAATCATATAGACGTTGAGGTTAAAATGGCCTGCGAGAGCTACCGTGAACGACGTCTTGCCAGTACCAGGCGGTCCGTAAAAGAGCAGACCACGACGATAAGGGATTCCGCGTGACGCATGAAAGAGCTCGTCTTCCACGGAGAAGTATCGAGTGCATTCCTTCATGAGCAATCTCTTTTTTTTGCTCTCGAGAGCAATGCTGTCAATCGTCCGGGCTGGACGATTGACTCCAGTATCCCAGTGGAATTTCTGCTGCTCTTTGTTGCACGCCGCGCGGAAGATGGTTGTCGTGTTATGCTTCGACGGGATCGACGCTTCATGCACATACTCAAGAAAGTCTTTCACCGGCTGCACGCCAGCGCCGAGGGACCAGCATGTAATGGTCAGCGTCTGGCTGCGAGATGGATCAGACTGGCCAGATTCCGTGCGAACGAACTTGCCGTCTTCTTGGTAGTAGCCGGTGACTTCCTCCTGCCTTGTAAGGGTCATACGATAGCCGCCGTGCCAAAAGGCTAAAGAGCCCACAACAGGAACGTACTCGAGAACCTCTGGCTCAATCTCCGGCAATGCGAAGCCAGCAGGCATCGGCATCGTCTGTTGCTGCATTTGTTCCATGTACATGCCGCGGACATTCGGCGCCAGACCACCTGCACTGCTGTTGATGAGCGCGAGTGAGTTGGTTTCGCGGTTCAACCCGGTCCTTTCGAGGTGAGTGAGGATATCCTTGTTCAGCGGATGGGTGGAAGCGATCGAGATGCTGCCAGTGAACCTGGAGCTGAGCCAGCTAACAGCAGAGCGGAGAAGGGCGTTCCTCCAGATGTAGATGTAGAATCCCGCTCCAAGCGAGCCGAAGGCGTAGAAGACAACCGTGAACGTGTTTACACTACTGCTGCTGCCCGAGATTAGGGCAATGCCATTCTGCAAAGTACGTAAGGGATCAAGCGTGAGCCAGTTCGGAAGGGCGGCATCATTTGAAGTCAAGCTGGTCGCCACGGAGAAAAGGTTGCGTTGAAGGGACGAGTAAGGCTGAAGGCCGACATTGCTGGCCATGGTGCGCTGCGGAGACGAAGAGAGAGCAATTCCACGGTGTAGTTGTAGGCTATAGTATAGTATCAATAAAACAGAGAAGTTGCGGCGAAAGGTAGTTGATCAGATTCCAGGCTGAGCGCGGCGACATTCAGGCTGCGCCAGGCAACCAGGGAGGCACGTGCGCGTGAGAAGTGAAGGTCGAGTGCCAGAGTAGGCCTGGAATCTGACTGCGGTCTGTAACAGCATATGCAGACGCAACTGCAATTGCCACCGCTGTGAAGGACATAGAATGCTTCCAACAACGAAATCCAACCTGGAAGTGAAGTGACTCGTTTGTGTCTCTGGCGGGAGCGGTTGGCTGTGCAGCTGTGCCTAAGCGAAAGTCAGGCTGCCACAAGCGTTGTACTGCGCTAGGTATTAGTAGTTGTGCTCCTCCTGCATACGACAGGTCCCTGCATATACGTGCATATCATACGATGGATACACGAAGAAAAAAGAGAGGTGCGCATGCACATCGGGTGAGACACTGACAAAAGCCAGCGTCGTTGTATTCAAACATTTCTGATTTTTCAATTTTCGATTCTATCTACCTGGGGTATCTGCTCCATATCCTTCCTCCTCATCCGATTTCGTGTCTCGATGTAGACACACCAGATGCATGAGAGGCCAAAGTGAAAGGGAACAAAAGAAGGTTGAGGAAACAAGGAGATGCTCGCTTCGATGCTAAGCAGAAAAAAAGATGGCCGCCACGCTGCAAGATATTCGCAAGTCATCCACGCAGATGCAAATCTATCCCTAGCGCTTTGCGCCTTGCACGAAGCCAGCAAAGAACTTTTTGAATACCACGACGTCCTCGCTTTCAGCATGCTTGACGAACTCCATCACGCCAGCCTCTGCGGCGCCAAGGTTACGGAGCTCAGTCTGCAGCTGCTCGCGGTAGACGTTGCCGGTCTTGCGAAGGATGGTCCATTGCAGAGCGGCAGCTTCTTGGAGAACGCTGCGGATCTGAGCGTCGCCAGCGTTGAAGTCAGGAGCAGAAATGAGTGCCCAGGGCATCGGAGCAAAGGTGGAGAGCACGAAGCCATCGAATCCTGGAAGAGCTGGGTTGGCAGGCGCGGTGGAGGTAGGCCCAACGTCTGGTCCGCCCCAGATGGCTGTCATGCGAGTGAGAACAGAGAACGCAAGGCGAGCAGTCGGAGGGTCTGTATGGTCGCGCGAGAAGTGCGTAATCGTCGTCAAGAAGGTGTCGAACGTGCCTTGGTTTGCTGGGCTGACGAGGACACTGCCGAGCTCGTTGTTGAGGATGACGAGGATGAAGTTCAGGTATTGCAACTTGAGCTCTTTCAATTGAATGTTGTCATCCGTGCCCGATACAGGTGTAGAGAGACCAGCAAAGACCTTCTGCAGGAGTGGGGACAGCAGCTGGTCCAGAATGTCAGAGATCTCGGCTTTGAAGCCGTAGACGACCTGGGCGAGCAGTCTGAGGAACATGGCCATTTCGTCGTTGGAGGATGCCGAGGACAGAAGGGCTTCGATCCAACGTGGCAGCTGAGGCAGAATGCGCGATCCCAGGACACCCATGAAGCGAGAGAACGAATGCCTAGCAGCAGTACGGATATCAAGAGAATCCTTCAGCTCTCCAACCGCGGCCAAAACGCCTTCACTGGCTTGCCCAAATACGTCCGAGACGGCACTATCGGGCGGACCGCCCTTCTGCGATCCAGGTGTCCAATCTGAGAAACCACTAGCTAGAGTGCCAAAGGCCATAATGATGTGGTGTACTTGAAGTGCCGCGCGTTCGTCGCCAGATTTCGCCGCCGCAACGCTGTTACTCATATCAGCCACCAACGGATTAATAACGTAGCTCGCAACCTGGACTTTAGTCTCTGATGGGACTGCGTTGGAAGATGCAACGCAACCCACAGCTTCGAACAGGTAAAGCTGGCTAGAGAAGACGGCATCGGCAGATTGGTCGTTCTCGTCGCTTGACATGTCTTCTTCCTCGCGGTCTGTGGGTAGCTCAGCCTTGATCTTGAGCAAGTCGCCAATAGCCTGGATGATTGTTTGGGCCACGTCTCCGAGCTGGTTGCGCAGGTGGCGAACGAATCGTTGGAATAGGTACCACGAACGCAGGCGGACCTTGACATGGGTACTGTGGACAAACGAAACAAAGCTTTCGAGTACCTTGTGAATAAGAGCGGGGTTCTGCTCGAAATATGCGACGTAGCGGACACAAATCTCCATGTACTGGAGCTGAATCGCCGGGTGAGGGTAAGATGCAAGTCCAGAGTTAACCATCTTATCCATCATTTCCAACAGTCTTTGCGAGGCGACTGAAGACGGTGCACTCTTTGCGTAAAGGCCACCGTTCTTGACAGCCAGCTCGCCGAAGAGGAACATCTCGTGCATGGCCAGGTCGAGGTCTCTCCAGTTTGGCTTGTCTCCAGATTCGATGCGGCTAAAAGTCTCGCCGACAACCTTGCTAAGCATGTCGATGACTAAAGGCTCATCAACCGCAGCGACAGTCTGTTGGAGCACGTGTAGACGTTTCCTGAGTTCCTGGAACTCGGCTTCGTCGGTTGCCTCGTCCTCTTCGCCCCAAGAAGCGGTGTCGTCGTACTTCATCTTTGCAACAATGGGTTCGAGGATCAAAGGAAGCATTGCGCTGTAATGGTTCGGTAAGCCGCCCTTGGCCTTGACGATCTTTCTGAAGATCGTGAGCAGGTCGGTCAACGAAGGAATGACTGCCGAGCAGATCTCGTCATACTCGTCAGAGAAGAAGCGAAGCAGGCAAGGCAAGAAGTTCTGCACTTCGACGTCGGCTTTTGAGCGAGTTTCGGCGTCAACCGAGTCGTTATCGAGGACTCTGACAACATCCAGCATGACATTGTTGACCAGTTTTGCAACCGTTTCCGCGAGATCGGTGTCATACTGTGGGGTTGTTCGAAGTTCTGAGAGTGCGGGACTGGCAATGAGCTGTCCAATGATAGCACCCAAGTTCAGATAGCGAATCAACTCAATCTTGTCTCCAGCGCTCATCTTCTTTCCCACGGTCTCGGTGAAAGTGTCGATAGCCGCATCCCTTGCTTTGGCTTCTTTGCTTTCTGAACCATGGTTTCCTTGCTGGCCAGCAAGTTGCAGCAGAGCAGTTTGAATATTCTGGTTGATCACGAGCCAAATATCGATCCAGCTGACCCACTTGGCGACAGTCCTCAGACAGGCCTCGACAATGCCGAGGTCGATCTCCTGCCACCTCGACAAGATGTCCTGCCATGTAGTCGCAATCTTGTTGACATCTCTTTCGCGGACCAGATCTTTGAGCCCGTTGCTGCGCTTTGCCTCCTCTGGAGTGCGAGGGATGAGCTGGTCGGCGATCTCATCGTGAACGGAACCGACGATGCGTAGGTAAAGAATGGTGGCCACCGGATTGGCCGTGCCGATGTTGGAGCTCTCGCCAGCAAGCGATCGGAAGTCGTCGAAGAAGCTCGTCCATTCCGAAGGGTACAGATATGTGAACAAATAGGTGAATGTCTGAGTAAGCTTGTTCTGGATGCTTGCGCTGTCGACCTGCTGGGAGCCCGTTGCATAGCGCTCGCGAACATAGCCCATGAGATTGTCACGGATGTACGCTAGACTGGCCTGGTCCAGCTGCTGGAATTGCACAGCATTGTTCAAAATCTCCAAAGCAACCACCCGAACCACTTCTGAGGGAGCCGCGGGACGGACGAAGAGTGTGAGGCAGACCTGCCAGCTGTTTGCATCTTGGCGTAGTTGGTTGAGAAAATCGTAGGCCTGTCCTTTGAGGGCCTGGTCGGTGGCTGGGTTGAATGCGATTTCAATCGCATTCTCGACTTGAGAGTCCATGTTGTGTGCGTGTGCGTGTGGTACGATCGTTGGTAATGTAGTGTTCTTATGCTTTCATTCAATGCCTTGGCAGCGCGCCTGTCCACGCTGCCTCCGTCGGCACAAATTTACTGGGACATGGTTCCCTGCTCTTTTAAATGTATGTAGTTGAGGTCGTTTCAATCGGCGGTGAGTCAAGGCGGCGGAGGGAGTCGTGTGGTGACCAGACTAGGCGATTTTGTCTGGGATATGCTGAGTCGGACGAATTAGCCTTCGAAGGAAACTCGTGATGCGTGTGGTCGTGTGTGTGAGGTTGAAGTGTGGGCTTGTAAATGCAAGCAAAGGTGTCTTGTGCCTTCCCTCGTCCCTCATCTGCGCAGAGAAATCCCGCCGCCAAATCCTGCCCCACTTGACTCCAGGGTTTCTCTCTGCAATCTGCAGGCACACGGCATTACTTCACATGATATGAAGATCGGCATTAAAATCACATGTTTGGGACTGAGAGAACATTAAATGCATGTATCAGGCTAAAGTATATACCGTGTCGCATCCTCTAACATCGTCGTCTCTTTCGAACACACACCAGGCTTGTGTGAACCAGATGCATACATCCATCCGTCCATTCGTCGAACCTGCGGCTAACTTCAGACGCTAAAAGGGTATCTCTACTGCAAACAAACAAACGCCACGCTAAACATCTCAAACGAGGGCTGGGTCGATCGCGGCACCGCCAGTCATATCCATGTCATCAGTCGCTGACGACTGCAAGAAGTGACCTAGTCCGTTGCCTGCCACCGGCATCGTATGGGTTTCAATTTGCAGACCTTCGACCAAGCGACGTCTAAGCTCGCGGTCTTCATCAGCCTCTAGTTCCTCTTCACCACCAATCCAGAACTTTCCACCCTCGTGAGCTTCCCTCTCGACCAGTGCATCGTTAAAGTCGTCGATGTTCCATTGATGGACCATGTCCATGTGTGTCTCGAGGTCACCGTTACGCATGAAGCGCTGGGGGCAGCTTTGTTCCAGGCATGCAATGGGGCGGTCCTTCTCGTAGCCATAGCCAGTAAGGAGAGACGCGGTCTGGCCCTCCGATTTGGACTGCTTGCGGCTGCCGGACGTTTTCTGATTCGGCCTGGTGGTACCTGGCAGACTCAGGTGTTGCGTGCGAACGTGCTCCTCGAGATTGGCCTTCGTGCCGAAACTGTGGCCGCATCCAGGGCCTTGCCAGCCTTCAACCTTCTTGCTCTTAGTCAAGTCGAATTCACCACAGACAAACTTCTTCGTCTTTGCGTGTACCGTCTGGATGTGCACTTTCATATTGCCGGCTTTGGTGAACTTTCTCCCGCACCCCGGCTCGGGGCACTCGAAGCGTTGGCGGTCTGTCAATGAAGAGTGCTCGATATCCATGTGCGCCATCAGCGCTCTGTTCGTTTCGCAAGCCTTGCCACAAGTGGTGCAGGTCGGAGGATGTACGATCTTGATGTGGGCCTGCAGTTCCGCATAAGATGGGAACCCGACTTGGGGGCTTTGAAGTGAATTGGCATCGTCGGCATCATCAACGTCATCCATAGCATCGTCCGTTCCGGCCGGCACGCAGATGTTGCAAAAGTAGCGAGCACCGGAGTGACAGCGGGCCTCATGTGCTTTGAGCTGTCTGGGGTTGGCAAATGTCTGGCCACACTCTTCGGGTTGAGTGTCATCCATGGCATCAGGCTCAACATAGGTACACCTGAAGGCTTTCTCGTTCAGATGGACAGATTTGATGTGTCGCTGCAGAGTTTCCTGCTTTCTGAACTCTTTCCCACAGTCCTGGCATCGAGTCTGCTCCTTCTCTTCATGCATGGCCACATGCCTGCGCAATCTTGTAGCAGTATGGAAGCCTTTGCCACATTCCTGATCCGTTCCAGTTGCAATGTCATGAATCTTGTAGGTACAGACGTACGCACGGTCGTCGTTGTGCTTCGCCTTGATGTGGGCCTTGAGATGCTCGTTGCGTAGGAAGCTTTTGTCGCATCCTTCTTCCGTACATGGGAACGGGCGCTCGTTGGTGTGCGAGCGAATGTGCATTTGCAAGCGAATGGGACGGTCGAATGCCTTGCCGCAGTTTTCGTAAGTGCACACATAGTTCTTCGGCCTTTTGGAACTCGATGCTGAGGTGACGGAGGAGTCGGCAATGGACTCGGCTTGTTCGGTTCCATGTGCCGATTCTTGTGAAGAAGGTGTACTTTCTGCGGTAAATGTCGTGGTGTTCTCGCCAGGCGATCTACTGTTCCACAATCCGTCTACTATTGGTTCGTTAGCAGATGGAGCAAATGAAGTAAGTCAATAGCCTAGACCAACCATCCCCGAGACGCTGCTTCTTGGCTGATAGGACATCAGCCTCGACAGTCGCAGCCCGCTTCTTAGACATGACCGCGGCGGACGCCATGTTCAACAGGCATGTGAATGTGGATGTCGTCCAGACGAAACGAGATGGACCTTGAACGGAACTTTTGTTATCGAGAGACCCTGCAACGCTTAATTCCTGGAGAAGACGCGACGGGCTCGGCTCCGGCTAGATCCGCGACTAGGCTGTCGCGTCGTTCCTCAGAAATGTTGCATCGAGGCTTTCGTTGCGGCTTTCACGTGCGAAGATCCATCAATCCACCACAGCCACCCGAACCAGACTCTCTAAAGCGATTCCACCGTTCTTGCGACCAAAACACCCACCGAACTTACAACACCCCACGCACATCCAACATGTCCGACTACGGCGGCGGCGACGATGAGCCCATGGACTACGCCATGGGAGAGTGCGTCTCACCTTCGCGCAGAGAGTCGCAAAAGTCTTGTCGCTGACACTAGCACAGGGAGAACGAGGACAACCTCATCGACGAGAACGACTTCCTGGAGCAAGACATCGATGGACCCGAGGTCAACGGCGGAGCCAATGGCGACCTGGACGATGACATGGACAACATTGTCGCGAGCGGAGACGTGACAGCAGCAGAAAAGGCGGCCAAATCACTCAACACCGTCAAGGGTGTAAAAGACAAGAAGATCGCAAACGAGAACCGCAGCACCACACCCTACATGACCAAGTACGAGAGAGCGCGTGTGCTCGGCACTCGCGCGTTGCAGATCAGGTATGTTCGATGATTGGGAATGGACAGGGACAGTATTGGACGCAGCGCTGTCGTGCATACGGTTATAGAGCAAGGCTGACAAGATACATAGTATGAATGCGCCCGTACTCGTAGACGTCGAGGGCGAGACCGATCCGCTGCAAATCGCTATCAAGGAATTGAGGGAAAAGAAGATTCCATTGGTCGTGCGACGCTACCTGCCCGATGGCTTGTAAGTCTGCATGTATTCAAGCAAAAACAAGCTCGCAACTAACGCCTCTCACAGCTACGAGGACTGGACTTGCGAGGAGCTGCTTTAAGCCGTACATGATTTTATTTCAGAGAGACTGTTGAGACTACCCGCCGGACTCTGCTTGTTGGATCCTCCGACAAAACATCCATTAGACCGTTCGAAAAGAAAAAAAGACAGCGAGGCGTTTGGCGTTAAAAGATCGGGGCGCTGCAAGGGCTGGCCCGCGAACGCTGTCTGTAATTGCATATGCATGATCCATTGAAGGCACAAGATCAAGGACACCAGTCGTGTCTCGAGTTCAAAGCCATCAGGTTGAGCTCCCGGGTCCTGCTAGGTTTTCGACGTACAACAAGCGAGCGATAGCCGTGGATGGACATGACTGAAATACAAAATGCCGTCTGGTTGGGAGAGGAGGGAATGTGTCCGGGATTGAAAGCGTGGGAGAGTATTGAACGAATGCGTTGTACTATGATTGGCTGTACAGGATGGACCTCGATGATCTCGCTCACAACTTCTCTTTCCATCCATCCAACGAGCCCGGGACTTATTTCCGCTTCAGGCCCTTTCGTTTCGTTGCTTTGCCCCGCTATATAGCCAAAGTTACGTCAAGCTCAAAACAACTCTCCCCGCCTCATGTCAATGCTCGCCAGCGATTAGATTGTTGCCGATTCGTACTTCTCCAGACCACGACCTACTTCCTTCTTCTCCGTCTCGTCTCTGCTCACCAGTGAAAAACATCATCCGCATACCACACATCGCAATCATGTCGTTCGAAACCACAGCAACCATCGCCAACTTCGGCGGCAAGCTGCTCAAGCTCGCTCACCAGGTGAATACACATATGGAACGAGCAGCGAGGAATGACATGTACTGACTACTCCCAGTCCAAAGCAACCACAACCCAGATGAAACTCAACCTCTTCGTTCCCGGCACAGCTTCATCCTCCAAGCCCGCCCCAGTCCTGTTCTACCTCGCAGGCCTCACCTGCACCGGCGACAACTGCGCCGAGAAGGGCTTCTTCCAAGCCGCCGCCGCCAAACACAACATCGCAGTCGTCTACCCAGACACCTCCCCACGCGGCCTCAACATCCAGGGCGAAGACGAGAGCTACGACTTCGGCTCCGGCGCAGGCTTCTACGTCGATGCCACCAAGGAGCCCTACAACAAAGGCTACAAGATGTACAGCTACATCACCGACGAGCTGCCCAAGGCCCTGTTCTCGCAGTTCAAAGAGCTCGACGGCTCTCGCGTCTCCATCACCGGCCACTCGATGGGCGGCCATGGCGCTCTGACTCTGTTCCTCAAGAACCCGGGCATGTACAAGTCGGTCTCTGCTTTCGCGCCCATCTCCAACCCGAGCAACTGCCCTTGGGGCCAGAAGGCTTTCAGCGGCTACTTTGGCGAGGACAAGAAGGACCAGTGGGCTGCGCACGACGCAACGGAGCTGCTGCCCAAGTTCCCCAACGCCACGGACATTCTGATCGACGTCGGCACTGGTGACAACTTCTACAAGCAGGGCCAGCTACTGCCTGAAAAGCTCGAGGAGGCGGCCAAGAAGGCCGGCAAGGACGTCAAGGTGCGGTACCAGGACGGCTACGACCACTCGTACTTCTTCATCTCGACTTTCGCGGGAGACCACGTTGAGCACGCGGCCAAGTACTTGAAGTAGTAAGTTCTGTTCGACTGCCCTGATCGCGTATGGGTTGTGTCATTTGCTACCCTTGCGATCGATACGACCCCAAAAGAGATAGAGATAAGGATTCTGACTGACAACGCCAGGAAAAGCGATGCCCCGAAGCAAAGCACGAAGCTTTGAAAAAGGGAAAAATACACCACAGGCATTTGCATGCACGGTATGAGCAATTTTGCAGGGAAGAAGAGTAGATATGAAACATACAACGATGTATATAATGACCGCAACGCAAACACGCTCCCGACCGGAACCTAGCTGGCTCATCTAAGTGACTTCAGCAGCAGTCAAACCCGACATAAGACCTCGCCTTTCATCACTCGTCGTTAAGTTCGCTCGCTCAACAGCGTTATCAGGCAACAGTAGTAGTACGATCCCGTCTACTACCACTTCTCCAGTCCACCCTCAAAGCGCCCGTTCAGACGCGGCGGTCGCGCTTATAAGCTATAAAGCAGAATACAGCAGCAAGGACAGAAGCAGCTAACGTAAACAAGAGGAACACAATGTCCGACTTGATGACTTGGCAGCGTACCTCCAGTTGCTGAAATGTATACTTGCAGTGGTCGGTACCTAAGTAGCCCACGCAACCACCATTCAAAAGAGAACTGAAGTACGGCGAGGCCTCAGTTAATACGCCGCCACAGTCGACAGGGGCGATCTGGACCGCGTACGCCTTGTCAAACCGTCAGCTACCTGCTACTCCACTGATACGACGATGATAACGCGGTTGACTTACGATGCCTCCAGCGAGGAGCAGGATGGAAGCGAAGCCGTCGACCACCGACATGATGAGATGGACCGGGGTGATGGAGATCCAGATCGCGACCAGGCCGACGACCAGGCCCACGAGGCTGGCGATGATGGCGAATCCGCCCGCGATAGCCGCAAAGACTGTCGTCGTAGGTACTGGGCCGAGCTCCTGCCATTGCCAGGCGTGGATGGAGAGGGCGAGGACGGCGCCGGCGAGGAGGGCCTGGAGCGTTCGGATGATGAAGATGACGAACATCTTAGCGGAGTGGGATGTCGGCCGGGTCATTTTTGTGTAGTCGTTTGTCGACGGGACGTGGTCGATTGAGAGGTGTATGTCTCAGTGTTGGGCCGTCTAGGGAAGTGATGTGGACAATAAGTTAATAAACGGAAGACAGTCACACAGTTATAGAAAGATCCCGTAACTCCCGTCCACGGTTTGTGTGTCACATGCGTCGGTGCCTTGAAGGCGAACAATAGCAGAGCGAATCACAGAGCGGCTAGCTGCGCCTACTCTTGAAGTGAAGTGAGGAGACGGTTCGCGTTTGATCATGTACCAGCTTCACTGACGATTCCAAGCAGGAAGCTGACGGTGACAGCACGTACAGCACAGGTTTCCATCAGCTCCACCTGACCATGCAGTGCCGCAATACTGCCTGTGAAGTGAAGTACCACTCTTTCTTCACTTCATCCACCGACAATCACATGTATTCCAGTGACATGACTGCTGCCGGATTTCATCGAAGTATCGGGTGGAACGATCATGCTGCACATTCACGCACAAAGCTGAGAGCCCGAGAGAGCGTTCTTGCTGGTAAGCTGGTAGTAGCCAAAAATAAATATTAAGAGAAGATTCCGTGCAATAATCGCACGCACAGAAAAAGTAAGGAGCAAAAGGGAGGGCGGAGTCAGCACTTGACATCTAAACCCAGAAAAAGAAGAGAGAAGGGAAGAGAAGAAGGAAAAGTCCAAGGCGGCTCCCGACTCTTGCACGCTGATTGTTTTCAAAGGAAATGATTAAGAAGCATCGCAGCCAACGCGACAAGCCCCAACATCGAACTTGGGCCCGTCATCGCTCCTTCATTCGAAGCTGGGCCGGGTTGAACGAAGCCAGGCCCGCACGTTAGATCGACGACTTGCGCCGCCTGCGCATAATCGCCTTTGAACCCGGATTTCTTGTCTCCAGCGGCCGCTGCAAAGATAGCCATCGTGTCCTGGAGACAGGGCGTGCAAGCGGGCCGAGTAGCAGGGGTCAACATCGCTCCAAGCGGCACGTAGTAGATGTGCGACGAGGTGGGCGCGGACGTGTTGGAGACGGCGTCGGCGTAGCAGTAATTTCCCGTCGATGCAGAGGTGAGGCACGAGGCGGCGTAGAGGGTGTCGTAGTTGAGGAAGCCGGCGTACGCTTGTGTTGCCAGCGGGTTTTCGAGCTCGAGATCCTTGGCGCAGGCTTTGTTCGAGAGTTGGGTGGCGAGGGTGGACATTAGGGTGCTGCAGGTTGGGTATGAGGGGAGGTGGCATGTTGCGTCTAGGACGCGGATACGAGATAAAGGAGATTGGACTGCTGTGAAAAAAGAGTTGGATGTCTGTGTTTCTGGAATTAGTCATTGTTTCGGGTAAGGGTAAAATCAAGAATGATCGACTGCTTACTTTGAGGAGTAGCGAGAAGGGAAGGCATTCTTGAAATGTATCGTTTGAAAGGAAATCGTTGAAGAACTGAGGACACGAAGGCTCGGTGAAATTATTGCCTAGGCTGGAATCGAAAGGTCGTGGTAATGAGGTCGGTACGGACGATGCGGTTTGGATTTCTGATTCGGAAATCGATGAAGTTGAAGACGGTGCGTCGATGCTTGAAAATGTTGTTGTTGCGGCAGGCGAGCTACTGGAGTCATCCTGCCGTGCATGTAATCCCATTCGAGGCTTAGGCGCGGGTCGTCGATCGAATACAAGTTCCCTCTCCAAGATGCTGGACCCATGCAAGCTTGCCTGTACACTTTGGCAAAAGAACAGCAAGCCGCAGAGCAGGAAATACATCAGCTTCTGAGCCTGTGGCCATGATCGGTTGGCAGGTTGTCGTTGGCTGAGACAGTCGAATGATAGTTCACGCCGCCGAGCTCGCCGAGGTCTGAGTTTGTAACACAAGGCGTCCGTATGCACATTCCGGTCGGGGCAAATCCAGCGCCTTGGGTCGGGGTGTTGCACGACAGCGGGTAAGACGCGTGTGTTGTTGGGTTCACGTTGAGATACACGCGTCGGTTGTGGTGTCATCGCATCGAAAAATCCCGTGTCTGGCACATGACAGGTGGTGGAGAATCCGTCCAGGATTGCTTTGCCTGGGGAGTTTGCAGCGTCGGAGTCTCACTTTCGTCCTGTTGTCAGGCGGGTTGGGAGGAAGACAAGCGACGATCTTTCGTTCTAGAATCGTCAAAGACCAAGAAGAATCCCTTGCAGCACGAGGCGAAGGGTCGGCAACGGCCCGTGTGTTGATCTCGTCTTGGGCTGGAATCTGAGGATAGCCGTTGGAAATTATATTGTGTATAGTCGAGTGTCAAGTAGCGGTTTGGCGCGGGTAGCAATGGGTCGAGATGATGATGTGCGGTGAGATAGGGATATAAAGAAAGGGACAGGAACCCTTGGAAGAAGCTTTACCTAATGCACGGAGGGCGCCTGCGGTACAGTAGTACCTAGCAGTAGAGGAATAGAGGCTGTGAGGCGAAGCGATAGCTGAACGCACCGGACGCCACCCCAATCGATGGCGCGAGATGAGCGCCATGCATCCGTTTTGGCGTCTTCGGCTGCAGCTCATCGTGTCGAAAGCTTGGGAGGCTCGGAGGGAAGGAGAACCTACCAAATATTGCGGTAGAGCCAATTGCCGGCGATGAATAATAACAGCGAGCTGCATACAGTACGTCTGGTTACTGCATTTGAAGGGTTTGAGTGCATGTCTGTGTATCTCATCGATACATGTACCGTCAATAATACATAGTACATGTACACGCCCAAGCAATACGGAGCGAGCCAAAGGAGAGCTGGAAGGCGACTATTGATTAGTATTGGCCGCGTGAGGAGGATGCACGGATCATTTACCACATCTTGGCTCATTAGCGACTTCCCTTTTTAGCTGCATTCTTCTCGTCATCTCGGTCCTGCCCTCAGAATTGGCGTCTGGACCGCGTCCATGTGGTCTGTTTACAGATGAAGTCCACACCAATCGGCATGCTCGTCCTATTCCACATCCTATCACTTCCATCAGTCGTGCACATATCATCAAAGGCTTGACACCTTCACGCTGTCTCTGCATGACTCCGGTCTGCACGAAGTACTTCCAGGGATTCATGCTCTCGGAAACCCAAATGCACCTACATGTATTCTCAGCTCTTGCAGAAGCAATAAAGCCACTGCCGGCCAGCCGTCCATTCAAGTTTCAACCAGTGACAACCACTTGTGCGCCTTATGGACGTGCTATAGTTCCTGGTGCCTGATGCGAAAGGATTTCCCGAACTGCAGCTCGCATGCATGTGTATCTTGGTACGTCGTTGCGGGCTGGACGTTTCGAGCGACCGATGTCGGTACATGAATGAGCATCCATCACATTGTTGGAGCTTGAGGTCGTACATCAGGACTGCGTTCGTGTGGGCTACTGGACGCAAGGCAGTCGATTCTCTTAGCTTGCGACCTGTCGACCGTGGTTGAGTCTGAACGGGGTCAACACCAGAACAGCCATACCAAGTCACAATCGCACTTACATCAAGAATAGTGGACAGAGCACCACAAGAGCGCCCATTGTTGTTATTCACTCAGTGACCGCGCCGGCTCGGGTGCGTTTTGTTCCAAAACATTATATTCGTATATCTACCCGCTACCTCATCAAGGCGTTGTAGCAAAGTGGTTAATGCGATTGACTAGAAATCAATTCCCTTCGGGGGCGTAGGTTCGAGTCCTGCCAACGTCGATTCAAGCACTGCTTCAGATCCTATGATCTGCGCAACATTTTGCGTTCGTTTTGAAATGTGTTGACTTTTTACGGATTTTTTGATCTTTTTGATCTTTTCCCATTTTTGTTTAAATGGGAGATGAGGGATGGATAGACAGGACGGTGCCAATGTCAATGGCACTGTTCTTTGCATTTACAAAGGAAATATGATCATTGTCTGACGTGATGTCTGTCAGGCAAGTGAACGCCCGTTGGTCGTCCTTTCCTTGGTTTTCTGCATGACAGCCCTCTTCGATGAACTACAGACTACACGCTCTCTTGTTTGATTTGATGTCATACAACGAATACTCGTGTGGTCGACGAACATATCTTATACACGTTAAGCAGAGCTTGTCTGGCTGTTTGCACCTGTCTGATCCGGCGAGCGGCCATCGCAGACGCATTTGCATACGCTGCCGCAGGTGCAGTGCTCAATGGGGCGCAGTCCCACTTCCACGAGGGTTGGCTTAAGAGAGGCATGACATGCCATGGATACGAAATACAACAGATCACTTCATGTCAAGGTATATAGACCTTAATCTATGGACCACTGTAGCCACATACAGGCTACCGCGGTGAGTAAGAGGTCACTCCGAAAGGATAGATCTCCTTTGCACCAAAATAGGGCTTCGACAAGGTAGAGGAGGTCGGGCCCAGAGTGTTGGCAAAGTTGTTTGCAAGCCACAGAAACTTCACGAGGCAAAGACCACAACAAGAAAATAGACGGACTCGCTCTTCTCCCATTCCCTCGCCGAAGCAAGACGAACAGATGAAAAG
>Ga0265797_10000378_pt1 | contig 81830 bp, 78 predicted proteins | sample P2T30metagenome_FD_192433 | JGI IMG/M metagenome (GOLD analysis project Ga0265797, IMG submission 192433) | Plant litter microbial communities from East Loma Ridge, Irvine, California - P2 T30 | ecosystem: Environmental > Terrestrial > Plant litter > Unclassified | place: USA: California... | reverse complement strand
AAGGTGGTGCTGGACTCGCAGAGACAGCCTTGCCATCAGAGACTTCGCCGTTCTCTTTTTGTAGCCGCCGTTTGCGGAGCATAGCATGAATTTCCGAATGTCGGAACATGGCAATTTGCTCATCTGTGAGGGTGCGCTTCGTGCCGTCAGGGTAGTAGCCTAACCCATCGTCTGCTTCGTCGAAGTACTCTTCGGCCGCCTCTGCTTCTGGCTCAAAGCCGTGCAAGACGTGTTCTGGCGCCGGCGCGTGTGGAAAGTGCTGTGCATGAAAGGCGCGTAAATCGTCCTAGGCTACATTAGCAAATTGCTACTTCCTGGAGTACAGACTCCAGGCTGTTGCACTCACAACAGTGACGGTGGGAATTTGGAGCTCCATGGCTAGTGTTTGGTTTGTAGAGCGGCAGGGATAAGCGCGCGCTCCGAGGCGCGGTATATCACGTTGGTGAAGACATGAGTGAGGACTAGAAGAAAGGGTTTCCAAGCTCAGAAGGCGCCCGACGATCATGCGCGCGATCACGAGGTCTTGGCTTCACCGCGGCATGACGTCTGTGCTTCCCACCTTCCAACGCCGCGTTCACCCAGAACCTGTAACGACATCCTAATGCACAGCCTTGAGCGATCATGAAGCCCGGATCTGTCGTCGCATACCCTTTCGCAGCCATCTCCCTACTCCTTGCCACGTCTGCGCAAGCCCGCCCCTTTGAGAGCATCATCCAGTCGTTCAACATCATCAGCGAACAGTCGCCCCTTCGAGACTACATTATGGGCAACCCTGAGGAACAAGTGTCGACTGGTGTCATCATATCCGATGTTATCGGCAAGACACAGAACATCGCCATCTTCAGCGGCCTGACCAGGGACATCGACACAGTCTCTGGACGACTAGACAACGCCTCGCAGAACGCCACGGTGCTGGCACCGAACAACAGCATCATGCGCGATCTGAAGAGAAAGCCTTGGGAAGACCCCGAGGACTATAGCACCTTTGGCGCGGACGCATACGAAGGCACCGGCGGGCAAGATCGCGCGCGGGGCAACCTCGAGCGCTTCGTACAGCGGCACATCATACCAGAGAGTCCGTGGGAAGAGGGCAAGAAGGTCAAGACACTTTCCGGAAACGAGATCTGGTGGGAGTCCAAGGACGGCCAAAAGAAGGTAAGCCACGCCGCTATGTTGGTAGTCTCAGCATCTCGTTGGACATGCCCACGCCCCACCTTTCAGTGCGCCGGGCCCTTTCGTTTTCCGCTCACACAACCACAAATATGAGCGTTGCAAATCCAACGATACCCATCAATCAACCAATCACATTTAACTGTGTTACGGTGAGATGGCCGAGTTGGTTATGGCGCCAGGTTAAGGTTATCTTAACACATATTCCTGGTCACGAAAGTGGCGTGGGTTCGAGTCCCACTCTCATCAGCATTCGTCTGGCTCCAGTCAGATACCCCAGGTTCTTTTTTTGCCAATACATTGGTCTGGAACAGACTCTCGGACTGTTTCGTACATACAGCCTCCTATTTTTGCTTACTATCACTAATTCTTTCGCTCAATTCAGCCTTGATGAGTTTTTAGCTAACTTGCAACTTCAGATCCAACCAGCCGACGTCGTGGTCACAAGCATAGCCGACAAAGTCTCCAATGGCGAGATCTGGGTTCTCGAGGGCTCTCTCGCATAGGTACCATGTACTTGACAGAGCCTGTATGTGGATCTTGACGTCGTGGGCGCTCTTTCTTCTTGAACGGTATTACGATTGTACAGTGGTTCTCCATATTATGCATTAGACGGTGTTATGATAAACCAGTGGTAGAAATGATGGTGGTTGGTTCCTTGAATACAAGCTCTGTGTTTCTTTTACTTTGTCCTGTCGCATTTACTCGCTACGCCACAACTAAGGGCCACGAGACGTGACAAGTCTCACAGTCCCCTATATCACTGTTCCTCGTAGGACTTCTCAAACACTCTCCTCAAAGATTCCCACATTCTCATGTCCGGCCCTCTTCAAGAATATCTTCATACTCTCCAACACCTGCTTCTTCAAGTCTGGCCTCTTTAGATTCTGCCCCGGAAATCCTCCATACGTGCTATCAAACTCGAATGGCTTGATCGCCTTCCAGATCCCGTGAATCGCCTTTGGCGTCAGCGGGATCATATTAGGATACGCCCACATGAACGAATACGATGTTGTATCTGGTACGCGGTGTGCGTTGTTGAAGCCAGACTATTCTCCCCGTTAGCTCATGAAATCTTACCAAAGCCACATGACGCAGCGAGACAGAATAGAGGGGAACTAACAGGCACACTCATGAACGTATCAGCAATAAACAGCTTCTTGTCCCACCACAGCACCGAACTACCATCAAAATGACCCCCGCACTGAATCATCTTAGCCTCACCTCCAATCTCTTCAATCTCAGTAACCCCCTTGACCAACTTCCTCACAACATCCTTATCTTTACGATTCAACCACATCTCATCATCCCCACATAGATATACCGGACATCCAAACACACTCGCCCACTCCAAGTGAGTCGTAAAGAAATGTGGATGGCTAATCACAATCGCCTTCAAACCGCCTTTTTCCTTGATGAAATTAATCGTATCGGGGTTCAAGAATGCGACGCAATCCCAAAGAATGTTTCCACCGGATGTCTGGAGTAAGATGGCGCGTTGTCCAATACCCAGTTGCTTGCGGGTGGTGCTGGAGTCGGCGAGACCAGGGGGTAATTCAGAAGGGGACAAAGGTGCAGTGGTTATGTAGTGGATTCGTGAGTCTTGCTTGTCGGTTTCGAAAGTGTTCTTCTGGAGGGGTTGGGTAGATGAGAGTGAGGTCCAGGATTGGCCGCTGGCGGGAACGTACTGGCGAGGATCCTGAGGATGAGTTAAATCACTTACTCTTCAGACTTTTCGACTGCAGTTTGGGTTTGGTGATGGACGTACATCGCAGATCCGACATGTCTCTGGGTGCTGCTCAAGTGGAACATCAAATTGCGTACCGCATGTTTCGCAAATTGCTAAATTGCTAGGCTCAAAGCTCATCTTGAAGATCAGATACAGTTAAATGTCAAGTCTGGAATCAATTGAAGCGATACAGGCAAGAAGGCAGGCGAAGATGCTGTCATGTCTACGGTGTGTGATGTATTGTAACTTCCAAAAGTGGGGTCCAAGAGGGGAATGAGCAGCTGATGACAGTTCCTCGGAATCCAGCCACTTTCGGGCTGACAAACGCCTCTGCTTACGCAACGTGAAGTAAACGAGGCCTGTGGTAGCCAAGTCACGATAGTCAAGTAGGCACAAGGTAATGTGCAATTGCGGGCCTGTGCTAAGCATGTTCCACAGCTTTGCTCTGGTGCTCATAAGTGATGAATTAACAAGTACGAGATCATGTATGTGCGAAGGTTTGTCGCGAGCTTTGACCTTCACACTGCAGAGTAACACAATGCTCGCATTGTTGGTTAAATAACAGAAAGTTTCATTGCAAGGCGATAACGATGTCCTGCGCCATCCAACGCCTAAGCAGTTCATACACACCAAAATGTGCATGCGAGAGCTGAAATATGCACATCCTACCGTACTACTGACCGCGCATCGTCTTGTGTCTTGGGCACTGCATTTGTAATCCTCGACCACTCGCCGTTGAAAGCATTCACAAGCCACCACTTGAGTTCTAAAGCTCCGTTAGTAACTTCCTCGCAATCCTGACAAAACCGTGTACTTACTGTCATAGACGATTCGGTTCGCGTTGTGAAAGTAGATGCTATGATCCGAATCCGGGAACACATGGACGTCGTAGTTCTCGATACCTGCAAGATCCAGTCGGTCGAGCAGAGTAAGTGTGTTCTGCATGTGCACATTGTCATCAGCGACGCCGTGCATGACCAAAAAGCGGACGTTCTTCGCCAGGGACGTGACATCGGTGATGGTAGAGTTGTCGTATCCTTCAGCGTTGTTTTGTGGTGTGTGCATGTAACGCTCCGTGTAGATGGAATCGTAGTATCGCCAATCAGTCACAGGAGCAACAGCCATTCCGTACTTGAATGTCTCTCCCCCGTCCTGCTCAAGCGTCTTCAGTGTGTTGAATCCTCCGTAACTCCAGCCCCAGATCGCAAGTCGGTCAGCATCGACGTACTTCTTGCTAGCCCAAATCTTGGCTGCAGCGATCTGATCGTGTGCCTCGTAGTAACCAATGTTGCCTCTCGTGATGCATCGGAGCTTGCGACCAAGAAAGCCTGTACCTCGTCCGTCCACTGTCACAACAATGTAGCCGAGACTAGCGGCAATGTAAGACTGGAAATCGACCTTGAACTTCTTATCGACTTCTTGTGAACCCGGACCGCTGTACTGGTAGAAGAGGACAGGATACTTCTTCTTAGGGTTGAAGTGCGGCGGACGACGCTCAAGGACGTTCAGTTCAAATCCGTCCACGGTGATCGTCTGATAGTTGAGGATGGGCATCTCGAGTGAGCGTACGAAGCGATCAAGAGACTTGTTCTCCTCAATGACTTTCTCGTACTTGTCCTTGTTCGATGGCGTACTGATAATCTTTTGCCACGGGATACCAGGACCCTTGTAGGAAATCAGGGCATAAGAGCCACCCGCTGAAAAGGATGCTCCATAGTACCCTGAACCCCCATCCTTCAAGACTTCGCTCTTTCCAGTACCGTTCAGATATACAGAGTAAGCGTGTCGTTCCATTGAACTCTTCTCAGTCGAGAGGTAATACACAAGGTTGTTTGTGAGGTCTACTCGAGAAGGTGCATCCGCAACCTCCCACTCACCCTGTGTAAGCAACACAGGTTTGTCGCTGTCCAAAGGTGAGAAGTACCCAATATGGTCGTAACCCTCGTGAATGATTGTGTCGATGTAGCCATCATCCTTGCGTCCGTTGTCGGGATCAGCTGGTACGAATGTCGTCTTCTGAGAGACTTCAAACCAGCCTCCGTCCAACTCTGCGACATTCTCGGTTCTTACTGTCTTGCCAGTGCGCTTTTCGACATCCATCAGAACGAGCTTCAGGATGTCACTCTCGCGATTGGTCTCACGAACAAGAACTTGCTTCGTCTTCCCAGCCCAGACGATCTCGGTGATTAAACGGTTCTTGTCGCTGAAGTCGTCCTCGATATCGACACTGAACACTTCGCCCTTCTCGACGTCGTAGAATTGCAGCGACACGATAGGATTAGGTGCGCCGGCCTTTGGATACTTGATGTCGCGAACCTCGGGGTAGTTCTCCTCGCCCGCCTTAGGCTTTTCTCCGCTTGGCCGCGAGACGAAATATTGAACGGGGTAAGTTGGCACGGTAGACTCGTCGGTGCGCAAGAAAGCAATGTACTGACCATCCTCGGACCACCAAGTCGCGCTGTTTCCTTGAAAGACCTCCTCCTCGTATACCCAGTCAGGCACGCCGTAGAATAGCTCAGAGCCGCCGTCTTTTGTGATTTGAATAACTTCCTTGGAGTTCAACTTGCGGAGGAACATGTTGTTGTCCCTCGTGAAAACAACCGCATCCGACTGGGGTGACAGCGAAGCCAGCTGTATCATGCTCCCTGGCTGCTCAGGGTCAAGAGGCTCGCCAGTCTGTGTCTCGACGTCAAAGATCCAGTATTTCGCAATACCGGAGTGTCGCCAATTCTTCTGGTAATCCGACATGACAAGCACCTTCTTGAAGTCCTTACTTGGCCAAACGTCACTGGGATAGACGTATGTGCCATCCACCTCGAACGTGTTCTTCTTCATGAGCGTGGTCTTGCCCGCAGAAGACTTTGCTTCGCCCTTGGTCCTGATATCCTCGACCACCAGGTATTCCTCGTCCCCAGAGCCCTTCTCAAGCAGCAGGCCATCCTCTCCCTTTGGTCCCGATATCCACGCGACGCTCTGTTGTTGGGGATAGAAGCGGCCTCCAAAGACGTCGTCCATTGTAATCTTCTTCCCGGAGCCCTTAGTAGAGGTAGCGAGAGGGTCGTGTGGCCGCGACGAAGTATGCTTGTAGCTCCCGCTCATCAAGAAGAAGACGAGCGCAAGTGCCCATCCTGCTACACAGGCTGTTCCTACAATCCACAACCACCTTCTTGCCTTCTTGTCTACGGAAAGAGGGGCCTGGTATCGCCCATCCTCGACGTCGAACGACTCGCGCGCCTGGCTTGCGTAGTCGTCATCATCTGTGTACTTCTCCCCACGATTCGAATGCAACGCGCGGTTGATGCTTGGATCGTTGATATGTTCGAGAACGAGCGACGTGGTCGAGATCGAGGATACGGAAGCTTCGGAGCTATCTTCTGAGCTGCGCGCGGATCTCTCTTCCTTGGTCAGCAACTCCGTCTCCTCCTCCTTCGGGGTGCGCTGTCGCGGCATTGTAAAGTTCAAGTAAGATTAATTGTGAGAACGATTATAACATCCTGCTGAAAAGTAATGCCAGATTTGAAAAGTCAGCCTGAAAGAAAGGGTACAGTGGCGAGGCGCAGGCGCGAGTTATGGACAGTGTTTAGAGTTGCGGAGTTCACGCGGAGGTGCGGGAGCTGGTGTTGGCCGAAACATACCAAGCCACTCTTTTGACGCAAGGGGCCGGCTGCTCTTGCACTAAGATTTGCACACAATGGAGTCAAGACATAGTCTTCTATTCAAGCCCAATTTGGGGAATTATCGGAAGGGTAGTAATACCAGCTGAGCCAAGTCTAGATTTCATAGCTTCCTTACGCCGTACGCTTCTATGCAGAGCCTCAACTGCCCTGCGTTTCCCAGACTTTTGAATCCATTCAAGTGATTGCCATACTCCCCACGGATACTGATACAGCCAAGAGCTCGCTATTACGCCTCATGTTTCTACGGTGGTTGAGTTGTGGATGGGTTGTCGACGGTTCCATCGAATAGTGACCTCGGTTCTGCAGTAAAAACAACTCCTTGATTATGCTGCTCGGGCGCTGGCGCTCTGCTTCCGTTGATAAACTCGCGCGCGTCGGCAGGGGTCGTCGAGTTGTCAGTCTATGACGGCAATGGACCGAGATAATCCTAGAAGCATTGCTTAGCCGAAAATCAATAAGACTGACAGGTATCGTCCTTACCTCCTTCATGGTGCCTACGGCATACATCTTGTCCACCTCGGATCTGAGACCCTTGATCTTAATGCGGATGTTGGTACCCTTTTCAATGACCTGCTCTCCATCGTCTGTCCACTGCGGCGGTGTAGCATTGGCGTCGAACTTGATTTCAGCGGGAATCATCTGTCGCTGTCAGTGACGGGTAGGTGCATTGAGGTATGGTAAGAATTACACTACGTCCCACAAAGGCCTGCAAAGAGCCGCAGTCGACGAAGAATCCAGTACGCAGTACTGAGGTAACAATGCCGTCCATCTTGACGTGGTTAGCAGAGGACTCGATGATCCCGTCGGACAATGCCACATACCACCTCGCCTTTGTAGGGCCGCCATACGACTGCCTTGTAGTGCACAACGTACTCGGCAGATCCAGAGCCAGGCATGACCTTGCCATCAGAGATATCGAACGAGTCCAGAATACACACGATGGTGTACTTTCCGGTACTCGATCCCTCCTCTTTCTGCAGCAATTCGCGATGGATGTGCTGACGGATGAGAGGACCAAAGTATGACGGATGCAACTGGATGGTCTTCTCGAGTTCTTTGAGGAAAAACATGTTGCGCGTTGTGCGAGGGATACGGTAAGGTAGATGCGCGCGGTTCTTGGGGTGAGGTAGACGAAGTTGCACGGTTCAACGGTAGAGATCGGTAGAAGGTGGAATGACAGGTAGACGGCCTTGGTTGCTACTACGCGACTCTATTGTCTTTATTCTGACTGGCCCAGTGAAGAGTCGACAGTGTGTGGTATTCAACGCGCGTGCTTCAGCGAGACGCGCCTTCGGCCTGCAACGCAGCCCAGATTCTTATATCCAGCAGCCCATGCGCACAATTTCCAGAGTGTTCGCGCCGCTCGTAGAAGTCCGAGGTATACAGAGGTAGCAGATGTGGGCCGAGTGGTGAATGCTAGCAGAACAATGGTCGCGCCAGGAAGGTTGAGCTTCCAAAGGCTGCAGGGCTCTCGGCGCGGAAAATCACTCGCTAAGGCCCGAGCAGCGACACAGCTCCCACCTGCCAGCTTGCGCACCCCCACACACCCATGTCGTGATAGCCATTCACCCTGCGCCATCATCCTCTCGGCTCCCGCGGCCGGTGCACTGGTCTTTCCACGCTATCCGAGCTCGACCTCTTCACGCCGCATCTCCAAGACATGATTTAGTCTCTTGACGGCCATCCCACTCTTTTGACACGCGCCCAAGTTCCCCATCCGGCATCATGTCTCTCAATCTGGAGAAACAACTTGTCTTCGTACGTCATGCTTCAACAGATGTCTGTACTGAGCTGACTGGAATGTAGTACGGAGCATACCACCATAATAAAGTAGGCGATACCTGCACGGGGCATCTTCACATGTCAACTAACATGCCATGTGTCAGGTCAACGTCGGCATACATTTGCTCTGTGTTCCTCCGATTCTGTTGACATCTTTCCTACTGGTGAGAATCTTGACAGCTATCACGCTGCTTTCTCTAACACGCCCGTAGCTCACCAACACGCCTGCCGTTCCACTACCGTCATGGCTCTCCGTACCTAATCTCCCGTTCAATGTCGGCACTGTTGGGGCCGTCTTGTACTCGACCTTGTACATTCTCATGGAGCCTGTCGCAGGTGCCATGCTGGCTCCAATTCTCATCGGCAGCACCGCGTATGCGAACCACCTCACATCGACCTATGGTGCGACTGCCAACTCCTGGGCCGGCGCAGTCAACATCGCATGCTGGATTGCCCAGTTCATCGGACACGGAAAGTTCGAGGGAAGAGCCCCAGCGCTGTTGGACAACCTCGTGCAGGCCATCTTCCTGGCGCCCTTTTTCGTTTGGTTCGAGATACTCTTCAAGCTCGGCTACCGCCCCGAACTGAAGCGCCGGATAGACCAGGCCGTTGAGCTGGAGATTGTAAAGTTCAGGAAGAGCAAGGAGAAGGGTCAGAACGGCTCTGCGAAATGAGGACAGACATCGACAGTGGATATATACTGTATGAGCAGATAAGCACCCAGCTATTGGCACTTGCAAGATAATCAAAGGAGGCGTTGGGGGATCAGAAGACAGTGCAATAGTGTATGAATACCGCAAGAGAAGAAAGCATTGCGCAGGAGCAAGGTGTACGCGGCGTCTTAGAGGCATATGTTGTCTTTGGTGTTCAAGTTTGCATAAACGGCTGCATGTTTCTTGAGATTCATATAACATAGTAGGATACCAATTTAGAATGTGTTATACTTTACAAGGCGTTGGTGTCTCTTGAGCTGTAGGTGAGGGTAGAGCTTGCAAGCAAGAAAAGCGAACACAGACTTTTGAAGTAAGTACTTGGAGTGTGATGACATGAAGCTAAAAGAAGCTTCCGTTTTCTGAATTGTATCGTACACCGAGAAGTAGTCCGGAGGTATCCACCATCGTCTACTTTATCTCTATCAAAGTGTGGGGTACTTGGCCATGTACTGAGGTTCATCTGCCAAGCTCGAGATGTGCTGCAAAGTTCCGGACATGACCACAAGATGCAGATAAACGAAACATGGTCTCTCTGATGGCTTTTCACCCAGTGCGTGCACGCCGAATCACCCTCGAGAGCGGCCAACGTGGTGTTGTAGTGATGGAGCTCGGTTGAGATGCGGCTTTTTTAGGATTAGTGGTAGACGCCAAGGTCCGCGCTTTCCTCCCGAACCGCAGGACTTTCTTCCTCACAGCAGAGCTCCCCATCCTCCACTCCATCACCATCTCCCCTCTTCCATACCTGCATCAATCTCAATTGGTTGCAGAGCCTCCGAAATAGACTCTTGAGCAGCCGCAGCCATGTTCTCAAGGGCCATCCGCCAGTCGAGCCGCCGGGTCGCTGCAATCTCTGCCACGAGCAGGATTGCGTCGGTAAGTCCATCGCAACCGCCTGCAATTGCGCCTGCCGCACCGTCCAGCCATCGCCAGTAGCCCCAAGAACCGATATCCGATGCCATTGGTGCCGCAATGGAGCTTCGTTGATGGAACTGCGTGGGCTGCGCTGGGCGGAACGAGCTCCCCTCTACCGAGATGCAGTGCTGATACCTTTTCTCCGCCACAGGCCCGCGCTCCCGCGTTCATCAACGCTACCCGATCCTACGCCGCCGAAGCGAAGGCCACCCCCACCGAGGTTTCCTCCATCCTGGAGCAGAGGATCCGCGGTGTCCAGGAGGAGAACTCCCTCTCCGAGACTGGTCGTGTTCTCTCCGTCGGTGACGGTATCGCCCGTGTCCACGGCATGAACAACGTCCAGGCTGAGGAGCTTGTCGAGTACGCCAATTGAGCAACATGACAAACGTTCACGGAAGCTAACGGGTGGCAGGTTCGCCTCCGGTGTCAAGGGCATGTGCATGAACTTGGAAGCCGGCCAGGTCGGTGTTGTGCTTTTCGGTTCTGACCGTCTCGTCAAGGAGGGTGAGACCGTCAAGCGTACCGGAGAGATTGTCGACGTTCCCGTCGGCGAGGCTCTTCTCGGACGTGTCGTTGACGCTCTCGGTAACCCCATCGATGGAAAGGGTCCCCTCAAGACCACCGAGCGTCGCCGTGCTCAGCTCAAGGCCCCCGGTATCTTGCCCCGCCAGTCCGTCAACCAGCCCGTACAGACTGGTCTCAAGTCTGTCGACGCCATGGTTCCTATCGGACGTGGTCAGCGTGAGTTGATCATTGGTGACCGTCAAACCGGAAAGACCGCCGTTGCCCTCGACGCCATGCTTAACCAGTACGTAATTTCGATAACAACTGCAAGCCAGACAAATACTGACTTTGTATCCTAGACAGCGATGGAACAAGGGTACCGACGAGACCAAGAAGCTCTACTGTATCTACGTCGCCGTCGGTCAGAAGCGATCCACCGTCGCCCAGCTCGTCAAGACCCTTGAGGAGAACGACGCCATGAAGTACACCATCATTGTCGCCGCCACTGCCTCCGAGGCTGCGCCCCTGCAGTACATCGCTCCTTTCTCTGGCTGCTCCATGGGAGAGTGGTTCCGTGACAACGGCAAGCACGCTCTTATCATCTACGACGATTTGACCAAGCAGGCCGTTGCCTACCGTCAAATGAGTTTGTTGCTCCGCCGTCCTCCTGGTAAGCTATGACGATATCAAACGCCTGTGAGACATGCACTGACTTCGAATCTTCAACTTTGCAGGTCGTGAGGCTTACCCCGGTGACGTTTTCTACCTCCACTCTCGTCTCCTTGAGCGTGCCGCCAAGATGAACGACAAGCTCGGTGGTGGTTCGCTCACCGCTCTGCCCGTCATTGAGACCCAGGGTGGTGATGTGTCCGCTTACATTCCCACTAACGTCATTTCCATCACCGACGGACAGATCTTCTTGGAGGCTGAGCTCTTCTACAAGGGTATCCGTCCCGCCATTAACGTCGGTCTCTCTGTCTCCCGTGTCGGTTCCGCTGCCCAGGTCAAGGCCATGAAGCAAGTCGCTGGTTCCCTGAAGCTCTTCTTGGCCCAGTACCGTGAGGTTGCTGCTTTCGCCCAATTCGGTTCCGATCTCGACGCCGCGACCAAGCAAACCTTGTCCCGTGGTGAGCGTCTCACCGAGCTCCTCAAGCAGAAGCAGTACTCTCCTATGGCCGTCAACGAGATGGTTCCTTTGATCTACTCTGGTATCAACGGTCTCCTCGACTCCGTACCAGTCAACAAGGTTCTCCAGTGGGAGGCTGACTTCCTTGCCCACCTCCGATCGAACGAGTCCGACATGCTCGCCCAGATCGACCGGGAAGGTGCTCTCAGCAAGGATCTCGAGGCTAAGCTCAAGGAGGTCGCATCGAGCTTCACCAAGAGCTTCGTCGCATAAACGAGTTGAAGGCTGGAAGAGTGGGTATTGTCTATTCCAATGTTCTGAGGGGCCAAAAAGTGCTGATTGGTCTTTGAGAATAGATGTATAATAGAAGATGCGTCCTCGCCATCAGCTGTGTCTCAATATGGAAGATTTGTTCGTTTTTCTGCATTGACCTCAGCCTGGCAACGCACGCCTACCTTGGTCGACGAATACCTCTTGTGATTCCCTGTGCTCTTGTTAGCGGTACATATACAGCTCATGAGAATGGGGTGGCTGGGCTCTGTATATGACAAATGAACGTTTCCTCTGTTAGATCTATGTTATGAGTGTGATGGTCGTGACACTAGTGCTAACAAGAACACTGATCTCACATGATATCCCATTTGGTCACCTAGAATGACTAACGTTAGGTCAATACTAATACCGTATACAAGGGTAATACTGAACAGGTATAGAGATAACAAGCTTTACCTTGCAGCTTACATTGGCTTCTAATTAGAAAGCTTACAAACATCAACAGCATTGTAGACTTCTAGATACTTTATTGTATCTATATGACTCTTGGTATGCTTTATTGTAGTAGGAAGAAGTATCCTGAGGATACTAAGATAGCCAGCACTATTAGAAGAACGGACATGGAGTGGCAACAGAAGTCCCCGAGTTGTGGAGCATACCGAGTCTAGCAGGGTAGACATTCCCATGGCAGGTAGTCAGGCGCTACTTGTTGGTCGTGACACTTAAGATATGACAAGGTAGTTTGATAAAGGCAAAGGAGTTTGACGATGCGGTTTCGATTCTAATAGTCTATAGGAGGTACTCGCCATACCCAAGCGACGTATGCAAGATTCTTCTATGCAAATGCATCTATTTCTGCCTTCCTCGTCCTCGCTCCTCGCTGTCACTGGCATCGCCATCCTTGAACGGGTCATCGCCGATGTCCACGGCATCACCCGTCTCCGGAGGCTCATCTCTGTACTCATCGTCCCAGGTTGTCCGAAGACTGATATCATCATCTTCTTCACGTAACCGTTCGGCAGCTTCCAGCGCTCCCGGGTCATCCGCGTATTCATTCTCCAAATCTTCGATACTCATACGACGAATACCCGCACGCTCTTCGGCTTCAAGCTGTGCAGCCCGGGCCTTGGTCTTGCGGTATACGAGCCAGCCTGTGGTAACACCCGCAATGAGGCCAATGAATATGGAAACGTAGGATAGAGCTTTTGTACTAGGATCCATTTTACCTCCGCTTTCAGCAATCTTCTCGAGCTGGCTGCCGATGAAAATATGTAGCATAAGCTTTGGTGATACGATAGCAGTAGCTAGAGCGTATGACGCCCAGTGTACGGTTGGGAAGGTTGCGACAGCGCCATTGGAAATGGAGTATGGTAGTGGACACAGTCGGTACATGATGAGGAGTTTTAGACCATCGTGCTTGAGGGTCAGGGAGAGGGCGGCGAAGCGCGTGTCATTCGCTATTAGACGGTGGACCATGTTCTTGAGGAGGGTACGCGAAAGGAGGAAGGACGCTGTGCTGCCGGCGACTGTCGCTGTTGCGGCTATGAACCAACTGGTCTAATGTCAGATTGGATGTAGTGAATGTCCTAATAACCTTACCCATTGGGAAAGCCATAGACGAAACCGGCGATGGTGAGTAAACTCGAATACCCAATCAAGGGCGGGAATGATACAACAAAGATCAAGACCCAGAGTATCAGCCATCCGGCTGTGACGTCTCTCCACTTCTTCGCTACGGGTAGCAAGGCCCCGAATATGCGCTCGTTGTAAACCAAGAACAGTATGCCGCCTACTGCCAACACCAAATTCCCAACGAAGAAGAGTATTTTCTGCAAGGGAGAAAGTTTATTGTATTGGTCCAGGACTCGTCGCGAGAGTGTATCGTACTTGTCCATGGCGCGCTGCCGCCATGTGCTCTGTTGGCTCTGGTGCGAGGGATTGCGCCGGAAGGTAGATGATTGCGAACGTCGACTCCATATCGGCGTCTGGCCTGTTTCCTCGTCGTCTAATGGGAGCGCAAGAGCGCGGACGTCATAGTCGCTCGCGGGCATGCTAGCTGATGCCTACGTTAAGTATTGGGGGGTGTGCTCAGCGGAGTGGCGCGGATGTATGCGGAGGTAAGAAGATGTGAATGGGATACGGAATTCAATAAGAGGGTAATGGGAGGGTGTTAGCTGATACGAGTGGAGACGGACATTCCGTGTGGTGATAGTAGAGGGTTGGAGACAGCTCTGGTGTGAGATGCTAATGCTAGTGGGAGCGCCGCTGGAGAGCTCTTGGTTTCATCGTCATCCGGGCGGACGAACGAGGTGCATCCGCCCTGCATTAGGCGATCAGATCAGATCTACCCCGAGTTGAAACGACATTCCTTTTCGGCATGCGTGTCGATGGCGTTTGAAGATTGAGAGGGTGTTGACAACTACATTTTGATGCGCGTGAACCCAGGCCTATGCAGTATCAAATGCATAGGTAAAGGTCGACAGCTCCGGTGCATGTCTCCACCGACCCGCAACAAACACCCAGACACGTGACCTTGCTCAGCCTCTTGCAGCCTCTTGCAGCCTCTGGCGGCCGTGTGGCGTCGACGAGCCTATTCGAAGGATACTTGAGGCATATGTTGCAGCTTCTTTTCCGCCGACGAATGCCATCTCAGCTCTGCAATCTCAGCCCTGGCCGTCATCAACGCTCAGCTCAGACGCACATCACACTCATCCCTTCATCAGCAACTACCGGCTCCAGGGCCATGTAGGGCAAGTCCGGGACCAAGTGTTGGAGATTACCGTTCCCGCTGTATGGTCGACGTTGCTGCACGGTGCAAGCATCCCCCACCCCTACGTAGTTGAGCCTAGTCCCTCGAGCTTCATTCGCGCTCGCGATCGCCCCAGGCATTCATTCACTCTGCCCGTTTTGGCGCACTTGGTGTGTCCTGCAGAGAAAGGCTGCGGGACTGGTTATTGCCCTTCGTTGCAGCTTCATTCCCTCTGTGACGCGCCGGTCGCTCCTCTGCCATTACCCGCAGTACATGTAATCACCCCCGACGGCCTCCTGTCTCGACCAAGACCTCTGACCTCAAGCGCCCATCCCGCGCGCCACTTCTGACCGCCTATCACCCCAATATACTTCTTTCCTTGCTTGGAAATAATCAATCACCATGGTCGCCGACGACTTGTACGAAAAGGCGCTGCCTGTGTTGCAGGACGAGGCCCTGGACGAGGAGGACAAGACGGACAAGCTCGAGGAGCTTCTGCGCAAGGAGACAAACCTTACCGGCAAGTCCCTCGAGAACATTGTCCTGGACTGCCTATGGCGCTACCGCGACGCCGGCAGCTCTTCCAGCTCTCCTCCCAGTCGTCATACCATCATCCGCCGGCCCTCGCCAGCTCCCTGGCAGGCCAACCGCGCCCCGACTCCCGTCAACAACTCTCCGCGCATGGTGCACCCTCCACCAGGCTTCGGCATAGGTCCACCCGGCTTCGCACGCACAAAGTCGTCGACTGCATCCCCCTTTACTTCTCCGCGACCCTCGCCCCGACTTGCTTTTTCCACACCGCATATCCCCCATAGCCCCAGCCTGAGCGCATACCAGTTCAGCGAGTGCGCAAGTCCAAACACAGAGTCCTATGGCGATCTCGATGGCCACTCCGTCGACTGGCTGGTCAACGATGATGCTGCAAGCACAGAGTCCTCCCTCCTAGGTGACGGCACGCTCAACGGTGCCGCGGCCGAATGGGTGCAGCCCCAGACCATGGACATGGGCCCGTACGACATGTTGCGTTCCATTCTGAGGGACGACCGATCAGACGAAGAGCTTGAGAAGGTCTTGGAGGCTAATGGATATGACCTCAGTGCTGCCCTGCTTGCACTAATGGGGCAGCAACTAGACGTGCAACAACTCCCCACTACTCCTTCAGAGCATCCTGGATATGTCATCGGAAAGTCTATGAGTCCGGCGTTTAGACCTAGCACACCCGTAGGCCAGCAGAAAAGCAACATCGTGTGCAAATACTTCCTATCAACAGGACATTGTGCCAGAGCAGATTGCAGGTTCAGCCACGATACCAGCAAGACATTATGCAAGTAGGTGTATACACATGCCTCTGGGTATTCTAAGCTAACGCTCACTGCAGATATTTCCTAAATGGAAACTGTCTAGCTGGTGACACATGCCTCTTCTCACATGATCCCTCTGCTCTCATGGCTCGTATGGCTGTCTCAGACGTCCAGACTCCACCTATACCAAACTTCCAGATGTCTGATTATGAGTTCCCTACACTCCACTACAACGGCTCACCCCTAGGTACCCCATCGATAACATCAGCTGCAACCTCTTTGGAACAGCTCTATGGTCTTACTAGCGGTGGCCCTACACGTCCTCCACCAGGACTTAGCCCATTTGCCAACTTCACCCCTGGAGGCGGTAGTCGTCCGCAATCTAGAACCGGCAGTCGCCAAACCTCACGTGCTACTACACCATCAGTACTTGCAGTGGACGACAATGATGCTTTCCCTAGTCTAGGCTCCGCTGCCGCTGCTAAGACTGGAAAGCGTCACCACGGCAAGCGGGGTGGCCATGGTCATCACAAGGATGCCCCGGGACCTAATAACCTTGCTGATGTCGTTCGCATGTCCCCTGTCCCTGCTCCTGTCACTCCGGTCCGCAAGGGATTAAGACCAACCAAAAGCTTCACCGGATCTCGCGAGAATAGTGTGGCTGCACAGGCAATACCTGCCCCTCAACACATTCCGTGGTTAGAGACCGGCGAGAAGGGTAATCAAGCGTATCTTAAAGCTCGCGCCGAGGCCTTTAAGCATGGTAGTCTGCGCAACAAGTTTTTGCAGAGGTAGGTTACGTCGATCTTCACAAGGGGCACCCATGCTAACACCTATCAGTGCTGCTCAGGCCTGGAACCGTAGTGATTCGCGCGCGGCTAAAGCTCTTAGTCTTAGGGGGCAGAGCGAGAATAACCTGATGCGTGAAGCCCACCGTGAAGCTGCTCGTATTCTTTACGAAGATCGCAACAAGGACAGCGACGGCTCAAGAGAGCTGTATGTTGATCTTCACGGTAAGTCGAGTTGGTGATTTCGATTTTTAGCAGGACTAATGTCACTCAGGTCTGCATCCAGATGAATCCGTGTCATACCTCGAGGGCATTCTTCTGAAGCACAGCTCATCTTCTCGTCCAGTGTATGCCATCACAGGAACCGGCCATCACTCCAAGAACGGCAAGGACAAAGTCGGCAAGGCTATTCGCGGCTTCCTCAACGAATGGCGCTATGCTTTCCGTGAGTTCTCTGTTCCTGGCGATCGTAACAACGTAGGTGGCATTCTTGGTATCGACCCGAGTAGCTACGATAAAAGCGTCGCAGAACGGCCGAAGGAGTCCGAATCAGACGGAGATAGCTCGAAGAAAGACACCAAGATTCGCATCATGAAGAGAGATGATGTAATAGACGCGCCGAAAGGTCCAAAGCGTGCTGCTTGATCTGATTGAGTGGAATGTTCAATGTACCTAATAGGTAGCAAGAAATAAGAAAGAGTTTACTTCACCGCTTGTATTGTGGCCTGGGCCTTATTGACGTGTTGAAGTAGCAGATTGTTGAGACGTTATGGCCCCCTGAGACTGCTCAGCTGAGGAAGCCACACCCAGCGTCGCACCTGCTTCTCGCGACAAGACCCACTATAACGTGCTGAGTCTTGTCTCTCACCATACAGCTTCTGCATTTTCAGTTGTTCTCATCTCACCTCACGTGTAGCGGCCTTCTCTGTCTCGTGCGTCATTGAGCAGCAACGCCATACTATTACCTGCAACACCGCATCTCCTTGTCCACTGCCTTTTGAGTGTTATTCCATATTCTGTCGCCATGGCTCCCCGACGGCCGAGCACGGCTGGCGACATTGACTCACGCATGCCATTCGCATCGGCTGAGATGTTGCTGTGGGGCCCAGAAATGAAACAGCAACATGCTCACCTGCTCACGGAGATGCGCAAACTCCAGAGACATCACGAAGCTTACGATGTCCGGATCAAAACTACTGAACATGTTGCGGAGGCCGCAGAGGCTGCTACATCCAGAATCCGTCATCTAGAGCAGCAACTTGCGGCAATTGAAGCCGAAGATGACGACAAAGCATTCGAAAAGTGGGCAATGGGCGAGATGACACGGCTGGGTAACTTCATTGACACAAACAAGCACGTCAGGCAGAAGCAGATCGAGCTGGACAATGTTATGTCCCACGCCGTGGAGGATCTAGATAGGCTTAGACAAGTCCCTAGGGATCTTCAAAACGTTCTTCTGCGTCTTGACGTTCTCGAGGCTGGTCGAACTGAAGACGTCCGTCGGATCAGGAGCTTGGAAAAAGAACTCACTCATCTCAAAGCTATCCAACAGGACCACACTACCAAGACCGCTGGTTCCCAGACAGTTTTCAGGATCCAGCAAGCCATCATGAGAACTATGACACCACCTCCGTTACTGAATGACGGGCATTCAGACGCGATTACTGAAGCTGAGGATGAAGGGTTGGCCCCTATGCAGAAACCTACACATGAAGGAAACCAGGTACGACAATACCCAGAGATGAGAGAAAGGTAAGAAAATTCTCTGACGCAGTCGTGTGCACGACATTGCTGACGATAATAGGAATCCAAGCACTACCTTCGCTCCGTCAGTAACCTCAGACAGCCCAACAAAGTCAGCCCGGCAGAGACTGATGCAGAGGCCATCGATTCACGACTCCATGTTACTGCGCAATTCGGAAGAACAAGAACAACTCCGAACACCTTATGCATTGCCTGACAAACCAGGATATGACATTCTCTCTGCAACACAGCTCCTGCCACACATCCAACAGGCTCGAAGTCCGGCTCCGATCCCAACGCGCGAGGCTCCCTCGCATGCCAGAGTCTCTCCGCCTCCAACACAACTACTCCGCAACAACCGCACATCTCCAGTCCTAGCCTCAGTCCCAGCCTCAGTTCTAGCCTCAACATGTAAGGCCCGCCCACGTGCCAGAGTTGCTCCGCCATCAACACAGTTGGTCAGTAAAGCTGGTTCGAGAAAGCGGAAACTACCTGAGAGAGAGCCCCAAACTCAACGCGTGACACGTGCCCAAGCTAAGAAAAGTCAAGCACAGGAGGCTGATGAGCAAAAGCCGCTAGGGGCAGGTAGTTCTACACCTTTTCCATCTGTGCAACCAGCCGAGCCCGCTTTATCGTCGCGCAAGAAGCGAAAAACTGCCCATGCGCAAGAACCAGATCAGATCAAAGCCGAACCCAGCACTACAACCCGGGCCGCCCATAGGACACCGGCAATCTCAGAGCGAAGCGCTGCCGCAGATCGAGGCAAGAACACGGCTATGGAACCTACCCAGCGGGTCACAAGAAGCCCGGCAAAATCGAACGTGCCAAAGGTTATTACATCGCCTGTAAAGAAAAAGGATCCTTTCCCAGTTCGATCAAATGCTGCAAATCCACAGAAACAGAGGTCGTTGATTGTCGTTCTTCGGAGCCCGCAGAAAGCAGCAAGAACTAGACGTAGTGAGAGCGATGATACGGAAAGCACCCCTGCAGACAGAGTTAAGATGTCACCTCGCAAAGCGGCAATTATGCCACTGTCACGTTCCAAGGCTAGGAAGAGGTCTAATGGAACAAGGGCGAAACCGGAGATATCTGGAATCGGCGCTTTCTAAATTTTCAAGATCTGATGAACTTCGGTCGTTGTTCACGTATGGAAACTTCGCCTTATGTTTCGCTGAACTCGTACAAACCCTCACGATCTGCAACTGGTACTTCCAGGTTCGCCTCTTCGATATCTTTACCATCCACCTTGAGTCCCGCACGCATAATGTCGCCCGTCTTCACTGGACCCACGCCCTTCGGCGTTCCTGTGAGTACAATATCGCCCTTTTCTAGCGTCATGACCCTGCTAATATCGCTTAGTTGTCTCGGAATTCGGAAAAGCATTAGTTCAGTGTTGTCGGATTGCTTCATCTCGTTGTTGACTGAAAGCCAAAGGTGTGCTTTCTGTGGGTCTGGGATCCGGCTCTTCGCGATGAAGTTGCTGATGGGCATGAAGGTGTCGAAACCCTTCGCAATGGACCATGGCAGGCCTTTTCTTTTCGCTTCATCCTGCACATTACGTGCAGTCATGTCGATAGCGAGAACATAACCTGTATTTCGGATGTTAGTTCGATAGGGACTCCATATAATGTTACACTTGGCTTCATGTATAGCGTCCGTAGTACCTTCTATAGCATCCATAGCACCCTTGGTATCCTCAGGATGCAGATCCCTTATTGTCTTGCCCATGATGAGACCGAGCTCAACTTCATAGTGCATATTCACACCACGAGGTCGTAGTACTGGACCAGCGCCTGGTAGCAAGATAGATGATGGTGGCTTCAGGAAGAAGAAAGGTTGCTTGGGCGTAGCACTAGACAGCTCCTTGATGTGGTCTGCATAGTTCCTGCCTATGCACATGACCTGCGAAGTGTCAGATTATACCAAAAGTCTCCTCTGTGCCGAGTCCAAATTTCGTTCTCTTCCAATCCAACTTCCTCAACCGTCCAGTCCCAAAGCACAGAAACACTAACTTTACAAGCCACGATAGTCAATCTGGTTCGTGCCAATTACTTTTACCATAGCATGGCTCTCCAGCTCTCTCTCCTACTAGGGTTTCCTGATAACACGAATACCACACGAAATCACGTACCTTGCGACAATTCGCCCTGATAGCTTGTATGCTCGCCATGATGAAGTATTCCCAAGGTTTTCAGATATAACCTAAAAGCACGTATATATGACTGCAAACAAGATGTAGCAGACCGTCTTCGGGAAGGTACTTGACCGGTAATCGACGGGAGTTTTGATCTCGGGCCCCTGCCCGCTACGGGTTAGGAACCGAGATGTGGGGGGGATTGCCGTGTGAACGTCAGAGCTTCTAGGTCATCCATCCCACTTACGATCGCAACGCAACCAAACTACCGCAACAGCCATTCCACATTACATTACGCATTTGTGACCAAACAAGACATATCCCAATATTCCCTTTAGCACCCGCGCATATGGCGCAAAGCCAAGGAAACACAATGCAGCTTGCGGAAATGCTATCCGATCTTGTGTCCTTACGCGCTTGTGTACGTTACCCTATCCTCGTATCCATGCATCGCCCTTCTTTTTAACACCATTTCATTTGCAGGATCCCGCTGCAGCGCTTGCCCTCGTATCTGCGCGCTCTACAGATCTCAACTCCACATCCTCCCATGACAACACCGCAAAACCCAACACAGCAACAGACGATGAGCAAGACCCAGACCTCAAGCGCGCAAAGGACCTGCTGAAACTACATTACGAAGTGAAGGAGGCGCACAAGAGGGGAGAGTTGGGTAGGGGACTCGAGGAGGCGAGGAGTTTGGTTAGGAAAGCTGTTGGCGGGTGAAGAGGAGATTGGAAGTGAGCATGGACATACAAAGACACAAGAGATGCTGCGCAACACCAAGCGCAAGGTCAAGAAAGAGAGAACATGTGAACTTGCGGTGGGGGCTAAAGGCAACTGCAGCTGCGGACGTGATCGATAACCTTAGACTCACGCAAAGAGGCATGATAAGGAGGGTTCAATACATGAGCACGAAGAGAAGAGAAAGGGTGATCTTCGCACGCTCATCGTGTTGGCAGTTCCTTGCGCAGACAAGAGGGCGCGGCTCGAAGGAGACATGTAAGACTGAGAGATTCATTCGCTTCGTAGTAGCATCTGCATAGGAGTCGGTATTCAACGCCAGATAGAGGGCTTTCTTAGGGAGACCTGAAGTTCACCACCACGATCTAAATACCAATCTTCCAACTCATTTCACGATCCTGCAGCTGCAAGCATAGCGTCTGCTATAGCCTTGACATCCTCACCAGCCTTCTTCTTCTGGCGGAGAAGCACCATGATAGGAACAGACTCGGGTGGTGCACGCATAGCTGCAAGTAGCTTGACCTTGTCGCGCTTGCGAGTTTTTCTGGAGAACATTAGTACACAGGTAGCTGTGAAATTGGGATCCAGTATAGTGTATGCGGGGAGGCTGAGGGAGTTGATTTAGTTCAGGGATGGTGAGAGGTACTAAGTGTACTCACGCAGTCGTCGTTGCCACAGAAGGAGCTGGTGCTTCTGTTTCTGCTACAGATGGTGTGGGTTCAGGTGCAAGAGCTTCTGGAGATGTAGTTGGCACGTCCTCTGTCTCTGCAGCTGCGTATGCAGGCGCGGCTTCTGGTTCGGGTGCAGGTTCGGTAGGTGCTCCTGGCTCTGCTGCTCCGGAATCAGGGGCAACTCCAGGCTCAGTAGCCGGTGCTGGCTCGGGTTCTTCTGCCACGGTTTCAGGCTCAGTTACTGCCCCAGCGCCTTCTTCTGCTTCGGCTACCCTCGTGACAGGCACAGGTGTAGATTCAGCCTCGGCCTCAGCTTCAGGAGCAGCGGCAGGCTCAGGCACTTGCTCACTTGCTGGCGCGGGTTCTATAGGTTCGGTTTCGACAGGTGCTATAGCTGGCACTTGCAACGTTGGCTCTGCTGTAGGCTCAGGCTCTGCTGGTGGAACCGCTTCGGGTACTGCTGGTGAAGGTTCGATTGGGGATTCTGTTTCAAGTACTTCAGCTGGAGGTTCTTCAGGAACAGCTTCAGGTTCAGTATGTAGCTCAGGCTCAGGGTCGACAGAACGTTGCAACGGAGCAGGTGTAGCTTCAGGTTCTGAGGTTCGAGGTTCCGTTGGCAGTTCTTCAGCTGATGGCTCTACTGGCGATTCTTCTGGAACACTTTCAGACTCTGGCTCTGGTTCCCTTTCAGGATCCATGGAACGTTGAACCGGAGCAGGTGCAGCTTCAGACTCTCCGGCTGGCGGCTCTGCGACTGGTTCTTCGGGAGCAGGTTCGGGCGCCAGCTCGGCAGCAGGCTCAGGTGGGTTCTTGGATATGGGCTCGTCTGTTGGCTCAGGCAGAGCTTCGACTGCGGGCTTTCGTACCTCCTTGGGTACTGGTTTTGGCTCTGCTACCATTTCTTCAGAATTAGGTGCTGGCTGATCCCCAACAGGACGCTCCTCGATCTCAGGATGAGCTTCGGCTGCCAGTTCCGGTCCCGGTTCTGGTACCGATTCTTCAGGAATAGGCTCAGGCTTACCTTCAACTGGAGGCTCTTCTTTTGGCTCAGGAGACGCTTCGGCTACAGGCTCTGGTGCCTTCTCAGGTGCTGCCTCGGGCTCCGCTTGCGATTCTGGTTCTGGTTCAGGTTCAACAACAGGCTTAGGAGTGGATGGGGCAGCCTCTTCGGGTGCTGGGTCAGCAGGCGGCTCTGCTAGAGGTTCTGGAGCGGGCTCTGGCTTGGTAGGCGCTTCGGGTTCTTCCACAGGAGGCACATCAGAAACCGCAGCTGGATCCGCCATGACGAATGGGGATAGAATCAATGATAGACAGAAAGATGTGGAGGAGAAGTTCGAGTGACAATCGGAGTGATATGATGGGTCGTGGGAGAAATGATATGCTGGCCCAGGTAAGTGGATGATTGTGGCCACATCCTGATCGGTCGGAATCTCATGACTTTAGGATATAAAGAGAAGTCGTGACCAAAACAATTTAGCTGAGAGCCGAAGGAGGAGACGTGCGAACGCAGCAAGTGCATGTTGAGCATGTTAGCTCTGTGCGATTCGAGCAGCCAGACCTCGTATAGACTGTTCGAGAGCAGGTGAAACAGGACATTGTCCCGATGGCACATCTCATGTTAGCGTTATGCTTTCGTACTCCGTCACTTTGATGCTGTAGACCGGATTTCGCTGTTTCCCAGCCCAAGACATCGAAAGGAAAGCGTGAGGTTTGGAGCGGCGGGTGGCAGGAGCTTAGCGCGTTGTACCTGCATGAACAACTGACGTAGCCCCGGAGATGGATGCCAAGCCCGCAGATGGGTCCGCCCGAGCTCCAGCTTTCACCGTCGCGAAATCGTCCTTCTCCACACGCGTCACTCCGTTTGCCTCCCAATTGCACTCTATCTTTAATTCTCAAAATGGCGTCTAGCGTCGATCAGAAGCGTCTCAAGGCAACAAAGTTTCCACCCGAGTTCGACAAGAAGGTCGACATTGAGAAAGTCAACATTGACCTCATGAAGAAGTGGATTGCTAACAGGATCACCACTATTCTCGGCGACGAAGACGACATCGTAGTCGAGACCTGTTACAATTTGATCGAACAGAACCAATTTGTCAGTAGACCTAGAATCGGCATAGCGCAACATTTGCTAACCTATGCAGCCCAAGATCAAGGAAATCCAAATCCAACTGACAGGCTTCCTTAACAAGGATACAGCACCTTTCTGCAAAGAGCTATGGGACCTCATGCTGAGTGCGCAAGACAGTCCTATGGGTGTGCCCCGAGAACTGTTGGAGGCGAAGAAGGCCGAACTGCAGCAGGAGCAGGTAAGCCAAACTACGGACCAACACCATTACTGTTGCTAAGGATCTCTATAGCTTTCAAAGGCCGCAGCTGATGCTCGACGGGCCGAAGAACAAGCGCAGAATGCTATGATCGACTCTTTCCGACAAAGTGAGCGTCCTGAGCGTTCAGATAGACCTGAACGCGGCCGTGGTGGAGGAAGATACCGTGGCAGCGATCGCAGAGGGCGCGGCAGAGACTTTGACAGAGGAATTCCACGACGCGAGCACGACTCAAGGTCACCACCGTACGTCTTCCGCGTCTATGCGGAGAGAAGACTACTGACATGTGACAGGAGACGGAGACCTTCACCACCTACTCGCGAGCGTGATGTTTACATACCTGGAGGGGGACGTGGTCGTGGACGTGGAGGACGTCGCGATAGATCCCGCGACCGCCGTCGCTCACCTTCGGGCAGTCGTTCTGCATCTCCACCACCTCGTCGTACACGTCGCTCACTATCGTCAGAACCCTCTCGATCTCCACCGCCCAGGCGTCGAACGCGGCGTTCTCCGTCAACTGACCGCTCAAGATCTCCACCTCGCCGTGTTCGCCGTCGCTCTCCTTCGCGCAGCAAGTCTCCACCTGCAAGACGAAGGAGGGATAGGTCTCCGAGCGAGAGCAGGAGGCGACACAAGCATACTTCGCGCTCCAGTTCCCCGCCATTCAGAACCAAATCGAGCTCACCAGCGCCCAGGCTGCGATCACGATCACGAACCCCTCCGCGCCGCCGGCGTCGTTCTCTCTCGAGCTCCATGTCTGTAAGCCCTGTGCGAGAGCGTCGGCGCAGACGTTCTACTTCATCCGGAGCTGATTCCAATGACTCTCGCACCGACATCAAGAAGCGCAAACGGTCCATAAGCTCTAGCAGGTCACGATCTCGCAGCAAAACTGGTAGGGCTAGACGTCGTGTCACTCGCTCACCCACAGGTTCACCGGTTCGCAAAGAAGGGGAAACCCCGAAGTCATAGGATGCCTATAAACCCGCTCTCTGCAGCGCGTGCTTAAAGGGGCCAGACACTTCTTATATGAACGCGAAGCGGTGTTCGCGGTGCTACCGAGTGAAGAAATTATACGATCGTGACCAGTCCGGAAGGCGTACGTCCAAAAGGGGATGGAGAAAGCGGTCATAAATGCTCCGGTCGCGATTGTCCTTGACATGCTCAAATAACATTGTTGACATTTTTACCCATGCGCCACAGAGAATAGAATATCAGGATAGCATGGGCCGGTAAAGAGTATGCGTTTGCTTCAACTGCGCCCTCAAACAGCCTCATGGCCACTGTACACTAAACAACTTTACATATCGCAAACCCGAGGACTTCATGACAATACTATTAAAACATCTTACTCGTTTCTTCTCCCGTCTTGCCGTGCATCAACATGCGGGTTGCGTACCTTGTACGTCCTCAATCTAGTATATACTCTGCAATGCGTGGCGTCTCTCAGTTGCCAGCGTGGCGCTATGGTGCGTGTGTGGAAGGCATACGGCGGTTGCGCATAACGGTGTGTATCCTACGATCTGGCAAACTTTCCGCGGCATTGCGGCTTCTGGAGTCGAGGCAAACGTAGCGCATGATAACCTGATGCTTTTACTACCAATCGGCGTGTGGTTTAGTCTGTCGTTCGTTGCAGGTTTTCGGTCGTTAGAATCTCGTTACGCCGTTTCATCCTTTGCGCCGTTTACACTGTGCGGCTACGACACTGATGTCGTCAAGCTTTCCTAAAATAACGTCAGCGGCGTCTCACTCTCACGGCCGAATAAACGGACCTCCTTCGATGGATAAGCCCTCATCGATCGCCTTCTCCATATATGGACTCTCAGCAAACGGATCCTGAGCTATCTCTCTTGCGGCATTCATCAACTGCTGTGCTGCAAATTGCATACCAGCAGCATACGTCTGGTCCTCTGTATCTTTATCTTTGTCGCCGGTCCACTTCTCCATGCTTTCGCAGATATTTTCAACAATTTCATGTTCCCATAAATTGTCTACTACGCCATCCGTCAGCGCCAGTACGACGTCTTCTTCCCGGATCTCCACACAATCCATGACCGCATTGTTGTCTGGTGTATCTGGACTATTCGTACCCAATTGCCGTGGACAGTCAAACCAGTGCCATTGCTCCTGCGTTTTGTAGATGACTTCCTTGCTACTTGGTCGTATGACGAGGATTTGGGAATCGCCTAATTGCGTCACGTAGAGCAAGGGGTGGTCCGGTTGTTCGTTGTCCGCTCCGAGAAGCGCTCCGCAGGCAGTAGTTGTGCCGTGCCATTCGTTGGGCGAGGAGGTGGCTTGCTTGGTAAGCTCGTATGCGGTCTGGAGGTACGTGACGGGATTTGGAGGCGAGGTGGAGGAGTAGGATGCGCCCTCGATTTCAAGGGACCAGAAATGGGCGATGAGACGGGACCACAAACTGTGTAGTGTATGATCAGCACTCGCACCTCCTAGATAACCAAACGACACAAGACTCACGCGGCATGTCCCTTTTCTCTCGTCGCCCATGCTCCCACACCGTCGTTTGCTGCAATGAAGCTCTCACTGACTAGCACCGCATCGTCCCCGTTTGTAACCCCTCTTATCATCTCCCCATTTACAGTCGGTCGACGATCCCTACTCTTGTTATGTGTACTTAGGGGCTCAGAGAAACTCGTTGAAGGCAACGACAAGAACGGCGGAGGAAACGGCCGTGAAGGCCTCTTTGCGAAAAGCGCATATCCAGCCTCAAAGTAGAAAGGCAACTTGGACTTGGGCGGCTTCGCGTTGTCAGGAACGGGCGTCGTCGTGCCAGCGCCCGTTTGCGCTTTGGACGCTTTTTTGGAATAGCATCTCGAACTTGGTGGTGGGAAAGCAGGTACTGCGGGTAGTCTCGTTGGCGTTCGGAGTGCTGGTCTCCAGGCTTGTGATAGTTGGTGCTGGAGGAGGGGTCTACTGCGCATGCGGAAGCAAGGCGCGAGCATGCCAGCGACGAACGATGCAAGAGAAAGAAAATTGCGGTTGAGGACTTTTGTGTCCAAAAATATCCAAGTTCAAAAAACCATGAGGAGCCGTCGCTCTACCTTCCGGTGTGTGGGGAACCCGAGACTATGGTTTGCGCATGGCGACCATGGATCGGAAATGAGAGGAGGACATGACTCAGCAGATGCATTACCCTCTATCATGACGTCTGTGAGGATTCAACGCGTTCTTCATGAGAGAAGTAGTCCAACACGTTTGTATATGAAAGCATATTTGGAGTGAGTAAGATTGGACAGCTTGGTGTTACGAAGCATGGCATTGTACACAGTACTATGTATTAGTGGAACGTAGGCAAGCTAGTCAAGTTCGCTATTTAATGTTAGTCTACCATTCTATGCTTCCAAGTAACATGGTGACTATTTTGAAGAGACCCATTGTTTCTCAAGCCGTGTGGTGAATCCAGCCTCCATAGTCCCGGCCATAGGGTATACCAGATAAACGCCTGCCAATGCACCTATGGGTACCCTCCCACGTTTTCCTGTGATCCCTCCCTGAGCATTTCTATGCTCTCCTCTTGGCGAAATTCTCCAAATCAGCCCGTGTAGCTACGCCCAATACAAACTTCCTACTGGCGTCCGTTACCACCGCGAACTCCTGCTTCCCACTTCCATCTACCCCACCAGCGAAGAACTGCTCGAGTTCCTCTAGCGGGGTCTCGGTCGTGATGACCTTGTACCTCCTGCCGCGTCGCTGAAACTTGTGCATTGCTGCCTCAACGGGGTCGCTGTCCTTGACTTTGCCTTCTTTGAGGAGCTGCTGTAGATGCGGAATGCTGATGTAGCCGAGTAGTGCGCGGTTCGTTTGAGAGATTACTGTGAGATGTGTGTAGTCGCGCTCAAGGCCGGACATGAGCGCCCATGATATAGGGTCCGAGGGTTGAATAGACAACGCAGGCGGGGGGTCGAGGTCCTCTACAGTCGCCTACAAATAATTAGACAAGATGCAGTTCATGCTCAAGAATACATACACCACGGTATTTGTCCGCCCACACTGCTGAGTAGTCGCCAGTAGGTGCGCCATTTGCGGTGGGTGCCTCAGTCGCCATGGTTTTGGTGTGAATGGCGGGGATGCTTGTTGCGCAACTTTCTGATCTGTGACGAAAGCTAGGGATGCAGATCTCCGGGTCCACGATTGCCTTGCGCTAAGTATGCGCGAACCGGGCTTTAGCGGGTAAGGCTTTTGCAGTATCCTGTACGTTACTGTTTCAGAACGTATGACAGAAGTTCTAGGCGGGTTGAGTGCACCTGCGCAAGTCTGCCGAAGCACGTATCCTAAGTGCATGCATTCACGCTATGTCTAGAACCTCGACTGTTGCTTTTCTTTCCATTTATCACGGTTGTGGCAATTTCATTTCCACGGCCAAAACGAAAACACATACAGTGTTCCTCAGGTCATGCTCAAAGGTTGGTTTTGCAGCGCTTAACAGTACACGTGATGGCTGGACCACTAGCGACAACCACAGGCCGCTCGTAGGAGCCGCCCGCTTCGAACACCATCAACACCCTCGCATCGCCCGCAGAAGAACATCTCGCATGTTCCACGCGCAAACCTTGGATAGCCATTCTGCATTCCTAATAATTATGCACCTCGCTACGACGACACGATGGCACTATTGACGCTCCACTGCCCCTCGATCGACCACATGCACCGGCCGAACGAACGACTATCGCATGCGTTGTACAAGCAACCGACTCGGACAGATACAATGATGAATACGCGCACAGTGTATCTGGGGCCTTGAAATCGGTTTTGAGCAGGGCCTCGTTTTGGCCCCCGTCCCTTGGCTCTTCCAAAGCAGCTTTAGATGAGCTCTTCCCAGCTGTTCTACGTGCAAAGGCCGCAGCATCAATCATGGCTACCTCACACCACGTCGGAAGAGCCCTGCGCATGAAGAATCTTTGCGACCTCTACATATCTGCAGAACACTAGCACTGGCCATTCGACAGTGTGGGAGCGAGTCACAATAAGACTTCGCTATGTGCAGTATTCCCACAAAACTGGACAACCCGATCGTCAGTCGAGTTCGAACCTGCAAGCCGAAGTGACAAGCGAGCGTGCCTCTGCAGCGAACTGTTGGCAAGAGATGGAAGATGCAGGTTAGGCTTATCGATAGTCAACGCGGATACGGAAACCCCCTGTTTCGGACCGTGATAATCCGGGGCAGTCTTCAATTTGGAGGCCCCATATTCAGTCCTGCTTAAGGATATGACCGATTCTGTATTCTCCGTTAAGTACACCTAATGCTCAACGGACAAGCATACCTTGTCGTCCAGTATCCTCAAGACATCCTAGGCACTACGGAGCCACGGCCAAAACTGAACCCTATAACGTAGCTCTGGATATTGCTGCCAAGGCTGAAATCGTGTTCTTCACGTATGCCCGTTGTTGCGCTTGTATTACCATGTGCAGGGTGGTGGTATATGTGCACTCCTCTGCATGTCGTATCTTTGAGGTCTTCTCTCAGTATTCATTTCTCACTACATCTTATGCAGGCAGGCCTTTGTTCTCAAGACGTCTTTGCTTACGTAGGCAAAACATACCAACAACTGAAGCAAAGAGATGGAACGTGAGCGATCTTTATAAAGCTGAGGACTTGTTCAAGCTGGCCCAAAGCAATGGTATCACAAGCTTTTAGGTGGCTGGATAAACGTTCCGGATTGTTGGGATCATCCCAAAAGGGCCAGCGAGCCTTCACACATCAGAAAATTGATACAATCCACAGTGTTGTATCCCCGAGAGTAGAATTCGACTAGCTTGACCTTTTCAACGGTAGGCTCCTTGTTATGCACCCTGGAGACATCATTACGAATAAGGTTGAGGCAGATACATCAAACCCTCACGCTGGCTCGACTGCAAATGGGCTGCTTATGCCACTCGGACGAGGTAACATCCACATCTGCAACGAGGTTTGGTTGCGCAGGGGAGGAGCCGTTGTGATAGGGGGACAATAGGGTTGCAAATGCAGCGCGCTTTGTCTTCAGCATAGAATCCGGATATCTGGTAGAGCAGGTTGGATTACAGTGAGTGTTTCTTTGTTATCTTCAACACCAGTCGTATTTAAGCTGACGCATTCTAGTAGTAGCCGAAATGCAAAAATACCCTGACAAGTCTACCTGAGCAAGTCCGAAACCCCGCAGCTCAGCGTTCTGACTTGGTGCCACCCAACATAGCCATTTACATCTTGTCATCCTCACAGAACGAGTGTCATCAGCTAACAGCAAGTGTATAGATCTGACAAAGCAAGAAAGAGCTAGGAAGTGTGATCTCGGCGGGTGTCGCTACTACCAACAGTTTGCGCTCTTACCTCCAGAGCTCCGTCTAGCTCATCATTGGCGGCCTGGCAGTCACAACCGATCGACTACTCAACCACTCACCTCAGCTCAAGAAGATAACAAGGACACTAGCAAAAGAGCTGCGCCGACGAGGGAAGGCCATTACTTTCGTATCATCTCCAAGCGTCGTGCACAAGTATCAGAACGGTGGGTTTGCTTGGCCGGAGGCGCGGCTGCTCTCAGGGCTGTACTCCTGCACGGACCCAAGTCATCGCATCGCGCGAATTCCTTCCACCACCCAGCAAACACGTCACACTCGCTGCAACATTATCAAATCCTCAGTGGTGCCTGGACGAGCGACAGAGAAATACCTCAAACTTCTCCGAACACGATAGCCCGCGTGGTGCGTGCAGGCCGAAGAACGTCACGTGTTACGCCTGGCGTTGCTGGAAAGTTCAAGAGTTGCGTCTCCGATCTCTTCTTCGCCCTCCCCACACCACCACAATACGACCCAACCACCTCACCCACCGCGCACCATCGACCAACCTGGTCAACCATCAATCACGCGGTATAGCCATCGCCCCCAACACATCGAAGAGGTAATTCGCGAATCTGCGCCTCCCTTACGCGTCGACACGACATCATACAAGCGTGAGCTCGACTCGCACAATGGCCGAGGAAGCCAACCCACCCGTGTCTGCGGATACCACGAACACTGTCGACGAGCCGACGCGTTCTACAGACGCTGTAGCGGAGCCTGCTGTTGCTGAGGCAAAGCCGGCTGAGGACGGTGTCGTAGCCACCTCAGGCGTCGCCGAAGGTAACAACTTACTTGTGCGCAAACAACCGAAGAGGCATTAGCTAACGCGATCGCAAATTAGTTCCCGAAGATGACAGCGCGCAAAAGGACGACGCTGAGAAGGAGGACACCACTGCTGACGCGCAAGCAGAGCCATCTGCAGCTAGCGATGACGCAGGTAAGTGCAGCCACGCTTCTCTTCGAATCCCAGACCTCATGAACATTGCCAATACATCACGTTTGCATTCTGACACGCTATTTTAGATGCTGCCCCTGCCTCCGACGCGCCAGTAACGAATGGCACCCCAGCACCGAAGAAGGCTGCAAATGGAAAGCGCAAGTCAGGCGCAGGTGTCCCCGAGCACAAGAAGAAGACACCGGCCAAAAAGGGAAAGAAGGAAGTCAAGCTGCGCCTAGACGTGTCGCCTGGTGACATGTTCATGGTCGCCATGCGCGGTTACCAGCCATGGCCAGTCATCGTTTGCGATGAGGAGATGCTCCCGGAATCGCTCCTCGTCAAGCGTCCTGTTAGTGCTAGGCGCATTGACGGCACATACCGCGAAGACTTCCTCGAGGGCGGTAAAAACGCCAAAGACAGAAGATACCCAATTATGTTCTTGGGCACCAACGAATTTGCATGGCAAGTTAACACTGATTTGTTGCCATTCGACATCGAAGAGGTGAAGAAGGACGTAGATTCCGGCAACCAAGGGAAGAAGAACAAGCAACTCTGGGAAGCGTACCAGGTTGCCGCTAAAGGTTATGATCTGGCACACTTCAAGGAGATGTTGAGTGCCCATGAATCCGCCATGCAAGAAGATCAGGAGCAGAAGGATCAGAAGAAGCAGGCGAAGGCCGAAAAGGCTGCCAAGCGCAAGAGCACAGCCCCGGACTCTGAAGACGTTGAGATGGGAGACGCTGACGAGACCGCTCCTTCCGCTAAGAAGGCTAAGGCCACCAAGAAGCGTAAGAAGGGTGACGAGAGTGATGGTGAGAACGAGAAAGTATGAATCACGATCCTCGATTGTTTCACATCCGTTAATTCTTTAACAGGCTGCAAAGACTCCCAAGACCAAGCTCAAGCTGACCACGAAGACGCCAAAGGATGCATCAGCAGCGAAACCAAAGAAGGAACCCAAGTCCAAGAAGAAGTCTAGCGAGGAAGCTGTGGATCTAACCCCAGAGGAGCCACCTATGACCGAGGAGGAGCGGCTACTGAAGCGCGAGAAACAAGTTCTATACCTCCGCCATCGCTTGCAAAAGGGTTTCCTCTCGCGCGACCAAGCACCCAAGGACGAAGATATGGCGAGCATGTCTGAATACTTAACACAGTTAGAAGCCCATGAGGATCTGGAGGCTGAAGTAATCAAGAAGACCAAAGTTCATAAGGTCCTGAGGGCGATCATGAAGCTCGAAACTATCCCCATGGAGGGAGAGTTGAACTTCAAGAAGCGCTCGGCAGATCTACTCAACAAGTGGAGTGGCGCTCTGGCTTCCGAGTCTGAGCCAACTGCTACCAATGGCGTCAAGGGCGAAGAGCGGGAGAAGTCAGAGTCTGCCAAGGAGGAGGCGCCCTCTGTCGAGAAGGCCACAGAGGGACTGAAGATCGACGACACTACCACCGAAGCTGCTGCCACGAAGACTGCCGAAGAGGACGGCGACGTACACATGTCAGAAGCCGACAAGGACGTCATTAAGGACGCACCCGCAGCGCAAGCGGAGGCCGAGAAAAGTGGAGATGGTGCTGAGAAGGCTGCTGAGCCTGAGGCAGCAGCTGCAACTACGGAGACTGCTTCCACCTAGATGCAATGCGTCTGAGTAATGAGCCGAGAGTTACCTTCACTATCTGGTTTTGTAGCAGCCGTTCGTCCTATAATGGCTTGATTGCGATACTGAAGCGTAACGGGGTTCGCTGGGTTGTCTGGGCAGGCCTGAGCGAAGTGCGTCGACCGGCGAGCACCAGCTTCCATGTTTTGAGCGATTTTGCCGTATGTGTATATATAATGCTGGAATAGCATGATTAGTGGGGTCTGACAAGGAGACACGGGCTTACATTTGGGAAATGCGCCTTCTTTCATGGGTTTTCGAAGATGAGTGTAGGTGCGGCGGAGTAAAAGACTGTTTTAGCAATCGAAAACAATTGAAAATACCTTACCATCACCTCGCTGTCGTACTTCGCATTGACTTTATTTCATGATTTCTCCTATCTCTGTTCTCCACGCGTCTACATCATCGCATCCTGTGGCGCGCATCGCGTGGAGCAGCCCCATCATGGCCCCGCTATCATTATGACGTACTCTTCGCGTTGAGCTCCATAACAAAACCAAAGACCCGGAAAGCTCATCACAGCATTCAACAACACTCACGAATTATAAACACTTGACAAAACCACGCTCAATATAGCAACCAGTCCCTCAAACAATATCAAGATGGCCAGCGCAACTAGGAAAGACCTCCTCAAGAAGGTCTACAACATGGTACCGCCCATGCTTGAAAGCTTCCACAAGGGTACGGACATGTGACAATAGTCAACGAAAAAGAGTCTAACTTGCTTATACAGGTCAATTGGGTCGCGTAGCTGTTATCGGCGGTAGTGAAGACTACACTGGCGCGCCCTACTTCTCTGCTATGGCATCCGCAAAGCTAGGTTGTGACATGGTAAGAATACACATATATCTTTACAACAAACAACTTGCTCAACTTCCTGCAGTCTCACGTAATCTGCGAACCCGGTGCCGGTGCGGTGATCAAGACTTACTCTCCCAACCTCATGGTGCATCCATACATGCGTCAATCGAAGAACCTCGCCAAGACCGAAAGCGCAGAGAGCATCACCTCAGAAGTCGTTAGCATGCTATCACGCCTACATGTTATCGTCATTGGTCCCGGCCTTGGTCGTGATGAGCTCATGCAAAACACCTGCGCACAGGTTATCCAGGAGGCAAGGAAACAAGGCATTCCGTTCGTGCTGGACGCAGACGGTCTCTACCTTGCGCAGACAAGACCGGAGCTTGTGGATGGCTGCACCGAGTGTATACTCACACCCAACGTTGTTGAGTTCGGAAGGCTAGCCAAGGCTAAGGGTGTAGATGTCAATGAAGGCGATCCTTCAGAGCTCTGCGCCAAATTGTCAAAGGCTTTTGGCGGCGTCACCATTATTCAGAAGGGCTCCAAGGACTACATATCCAATGGCTCGCACACACTCGTATCCGAGGGTGAGGGTGGTCTAAAGCGCTCTGGTGGCCAAGGTGATACTCTTACCGGCAGTTTGGCGACCTTGTTGGCATACAGGAAAGCATACCACGACAAGATCTGGGATATCGGAACCGAGATGTCGAGGAGTGAGACACTTGCTCTTGCAGCATATGGTGGATCATGCATTACCAGGGAGTGCTCGAAGCTTGCATTCAAGGAGAAGGGCAGGTCGCTACAAGCCAGCGACTTGACTGAACATGTGCACACTGCTTTCTTGAACGTCATCGGTGAGAGGGAAGAGACTCCTAACTTGTAAGTTGGGTATGGCAACATTGGGGTTGGAAAAAGTTAAATTTTGATGGCAAGCATATCTGGTGCCAAAGATTGGCAGTAATACATAAATGAGCGGAACAAGCTGTATAAATACATGTTTTCAATACTCGATCTTCGTATTGTTGAACGAATTATTCGTTCGATAAAGCGTATACGTGTCCAAAACTGCCATGGTGTGTTTCCTTGGTACACAATCCGGACATCTCGAGATTCTGATTTGGATGAGGACAAATTTCTTAGGAAATATTTTACGAATCAGAGGAGGGTCCGGAGAGGGTCATCCTGATCGAAACTACATGTGAACCTCTAAGCAAGATCTGAGATAGACGCATTGAGAAGGCGTAGTACTCAAAGAGCTGCAAAACGTCACTCGCGAGCAACGCACCATGATCTTTGATCATGTCCACGATACATGCAGCATACTGCTTCCACGGGAGTATCCGAATAGAATGAGCGCGTATGTATGCAGGACATCTGGAAATAGATAATGGACAAACTAGAGATGCTTTGAGTATTGAAGCTTAGTTTGGTTGGGCTGGTGAGGCTCAGCAACTGCGCATATGCAAGGGGTGATACAAGACGGTCGTACGCCGCGAACCTGCACCCAATGTAAGCAATCCTCATCAAATCCGGGATTAATGGCTTGACGTCGGCGGACAGAGTAGTTCCTGTCTAGGTAACTATTCGTGCTTCGCCTCTGTCGGATATCTCCAAGGCTTCCTTTGTCTACTAAAATATCGGAATGCATTTGCATGTTCGTCTGTGCAACAACAGCACCAGTGTAGCCATGGGTAAACAAAGAGAGACTTTAAGCAGCTCTGCAGTTACCATACTTCATATGTGCATTCGAGTACTCACCACTACACTTCTCCATTGTATTTGTTAGACCATGGAACACGCTGCAGAGGATTACTATGACATGCCCGTCGAAATGCTGCCGTCTGCAAACTTTGCAGGCCGGCCTACAAGCGAGATCAGTACGAGCATGCTTGATGGTCTTTGGACTATGATGTTTTCCTCGGCCTCGAATTCCGAAGATGAAGTGGAGGATGACAACGATACCACACTGCAACTACGAACACCTCCGAGATCACCACCTTCGCACGGGCAACCAGAGTCACCAGAAACACCAACGATTAGAATGGCGTCGCCGCCGCTCAAAGATAACCTTAGACTGTGGAGGAGAAGCTTCAGCAACAAAGTCAATGTCACAGATCAACCTCGATTACGGAAGAAGTCACAGACAGCACCTCCAGGCGTCTTCGAAGCATTGATTGCGCCAGCACTAGAACCGCGACGAGCGATCAGTGCAAGGCTGACCTATACGAAAACGATCAGGAGAGGGAAACCGAGGCCGTGTGATAGGTTCGCGAACTGTTTGGATATCAGAGAAGCCTCTAGCAACGAGCGATTGGGACCGCGCAAGGCACTACCCAAACCACCATGCCAGGGTGATGAGGCCACCATCTTGTCTGAAATGAGGCATGATCCCGGATCTCTCTCCGATAAAGCACGAGTACAAGAAACCTTGAAACAGAAGCAGCTTAGGACGCTAAACACAGCTCTGGCGGACTTTGAGTCAAAGAAATTACCTACCTCACCAAGCTCGATGCTGTCAACACCACGAGAATGTTACGCGATACCAAACCAGCTTGCGACAAGTGAAACTTTAGGTAGTCCACACTCATCTCGCTCGTGGGGTCGGAAATCAGTCAAGTCGGTCAAAACCATTATTCATCAAAAAACCCACTCGCCCTCGTCCGCACGGGCAAACGTAGAAGGCCGCCGTACGCTAAAGCGCAAGCACAACTATGGAGACGTTGACGCGGCTGAAAGGCGGAGAGTTTATCTACCCGGGGCGATTATGCTGGCGGCGCATCCAGCTAAGCTCCGTAGAGACTCTGTAGCAACGCTTGATCCATTTACGTTTGACCCCAAGCTAGACTCACCAGGAAGGCGAATATCGGATACCGTTGGGCTGGATGGCATAGTCATGTTTTTCGAGGAATTCGGTGTGGTTGGGAATGTTACTGAAGTCACCTTTGACCAGTACTGGTTACGAGAAAGTCTAATCATGAGCGACGACATGGATGAAGGGATGCAGGACATGGCCACGCGCAAGGCAAGCGTTTGTAGCGTGGAGGAGACAGGGCCAATATGCCATGGTGTCGCACAGAGTCCTCCCCAGGAAGAGGGCCTGAAGTCCAAGTTCTCGTCCGCGTCATCTACGGTTTCGATGCATCCACCAGAGAAACGTAAGCGCAGCAGGCTGAGAGGACTGCTGTCACCAGGCCTTCCTGGCGCAGCCTTCCTCAAGTCCCCTGCGACTTGGGGACAACAGATGGAAAGTTGGTGACCAAGTTAGCAACAGCATAGATTGAATCAATCAAACCTTGCGGGAAATGAGCCGCGTAACGCGATTCAGGCTGGGGTACCTAGGTACCTGGGGGTGATGCTCTGCCAAGGTGTAAATCGCGATGAGGACACCAACCCTAACGGGTAGTTCACGACACATGGGCTGGCGGTTGCCAGTATGGGAGACGATCATTGAGCCTGGACTCTTCAATTGCTGACATGGCTAACGGAGTCGAGAAAACTGACGGCGATCCGCCGTTTCCGCGATTCGCGTGCCCTTGAGCGATGACGACTGATGGCTGGCGATTCAGCCGTGCGGCAGACGGATTGGGATTAACAGGGTGATTGGCGCGACGCCAGAGAAAAGATGTGTGGGCGACGCCGCTGCCACTGACAGCACAGTTTGCCAAATGCGAAAGCACGCATGAAACCTGGTGGTCCTTCACCGAGTGTGGGTTCACGATAGGGTCGCACTGGGTAGACCCCAGGATCGAGCAGCCAGGGTCGGCTCATTGGTTTCCGTGCGTCAGAAGTGAGGCAGCGAATGAAAATTGCGGCCGGCCCCTTTGGCCCAATAACACATCAGACCATGGCCAGCGATCGCCAACGAGGATGGCCCTTCTGAGCCCAGCTTGGCCCTCTGTCCACCGCTCAGCGCGGGCCGCAGTCGTCAGACGCTCTCCGACACGAGCCAGCGCATCGCTCGTCCCCCATGCTCTGAGGTGGTGCTAAAAGCACATGCTCCCCTTCTCAACCCGCACTCTCACTTATTCATCGCCTCGCTATCCTCAGAGACCCCAATCTGCCTCTTTCTTGACAATCACCGCCCATCACCACCGTAAGATCTTCCTGCACAGACGATCTCTTGCTTTGGCCGTTGTTGCTGATCACCGTCCCTCGTGCAGCTTGCTTCTTACACCGCTACCAACCGCTACCACTATTTTTTTTCTCCTGCCGCGCCATCCCACTACCCCTCAGACGTCATGGCCTCGACTCTTTCGAATAGCAGTAGCAGTAGTAGTAGTAATACCTACGTCGACTTCCTCGAACAGGCCAAGCGCAACTTCTGCCTGAGCAACGCACATCTCTCGCACGAGGAGCTGAACCGCGCCTGGTTCCAGGCCGCCTGCCAAACCTCACAACCTTCCATGGCCCACGAGGTACCACGCTCAATGGCCTTCAACGCGTCAGACATGACTCAGCTCCCAGTATGGACTACCTTTGGTCTGCTCGTCCCTCATCTAACACCCACCAGACTACCGGCTTCGAGTCCATGGACCGTACCCGCTCGGCTCCTGTCATGAACCGCTCAGACTCGGCCATGGCCAGCGGTCTCCAGCGCTCAAACACTACGTACTCTGACTGGCAGTCAATGCCCCAAGAGCAAAATACCGACTACACGCTTTACTCTGACTCTTCAATGCGAAGACAGCCGACTCTCCAGTCGGTGCCAGAGACTGCTTACAATAGCATCGCTGAGTACAGCGTTGGCGACTACGTCAACAGCTGCATCCAGCCAGACAACTCATCCCTCCCCACCCCCCAGCATTCACAACAGTTGCAACTGACACCAAACCTGCAGTGGAGTTCGTCTTCGGATGTCTCTTCACCCAGCACGCCGTCAACAGCTCTGATGACTCCTGTTACTCAATCTAGTAACATGAGTCGTCAGGGTAGTTACAACCCTTTGTTTTTTGATAACATTTCCATGTCGCGCAACCAGTCAAATTCTTCATGTATGCCCATCCTCCCAGAGGATGGGTCTTTTCCTTTTTCCTTTAACGTCGCATCAAAGCCCATCAGCGAGTCCGCTGATGGTTCTCATTTTCTCAACTTCACTGGCTCCTCCAGTGAAGCTTTCCTTTCTTCATCTATTCCTGCAAGTGCTACACTTGCCTCTTCCGACAACGATCAGTCGTGCCTGGCGGAGGATATGCGGAGGTCGACTTCAGCTTCATCAAGCGAGGGTTATTCGAGCGAGATCTCTGCATCTTCATTGAATAGCTCTCGTCAATCGCAACGCGAACGCGAGATCGTTGCGCAAGCTGCGTCTCGCAAGATTGCTCCGAAGGCGATCGACAACAATGATAAGACCGAGTCTGCGTCATCCAATGCTCAGATGACAAGGATAAGGTCTGAGGATGGTTCCTCTAAGACTGTCGGTGTTCTGTCAAAGACACCGTACGTGCGCCCTCAACATCCAAAGATCAAGTGTAATTTCTGCAACGAGCGACCCGATGGGTTCCGTGGCACTCATGAGCTTGACCGTCACATTGCTCGTGCCCATGCCTCGCGCAGGAAGGGCTACATCTGCGTCGACTCTTCAGCCGACAAGAAGTTCCTTGCCAACTGTAAGCACTGCCGTAACAAGAAGGTGTACGGCGCGTACTACAACGCTGCCGCTCACCTTCGACGTGCGCACTTCCATCCCCGCAAGAGGGGCAGGAAGGGCAAGAACGACGAGAAGCGTGGTGGCATTGGTGGCGGAGACCACCCTCCTATGGAGTATCTCAAGCAAAACTGGATCAAAGAGGTGGAAGTCGACAACAAGCCCACCCCGCAATCGCCAGAGAGCCAATCCGACAATGATGCGGCCGAGCAGATCGACAACTCCTTCGACGCTCCCTCTTATGAGATTGACAACACTGCTGTCCCCGCCGCGGCTGCCGCCTACCCCGCGTCACAGCAACCTCTGCCTATGCAGGTCCCCATGCCCATGCCAGTACAGATGATCAACCAAGACCCTGTAGACTCAACCCAGTTTAACATGGACTATGGTATGAGTATGCATGCGAGTGAGCCTATGGTCTTCGACAACACTGCCTTCTTCGACCCCAATCTCCCTGTGTCGACCGACATGAGTAACTTCCAGTTCGACGCGTACATGGGTCCTCCCATGTAGGCACTTCTTCTTCTGCCTCCTTCTCATCCTCTTTCTCCTTGGCTCCTTGAGCCGCTGATGTATATAACGTTGGGCTTGGGCTTTGCTTTTTGTCTTTGGAGTTTGATGCCTGAGACCACCAGCTCGTCTTCCTATGGAGCGGCTGTGGTAGGTCCGCATCGTGGCGTTTTCGTACATTTTTCTCACGCTCGCGTCGTATATGATCGAGGTCGCTTGCAGCGTTGCTTTATTTAGCTGATAGAGAAAGAGGGAGCACTCCGCGAAGCCGTGCTGCTAGGGAGATAGACGTTTGCATCATGCATCGATGTCGTTATCATACCATTAATGCCTGTGTGTGGCTTCTGCTACCGGGCTTCGAAGAAAGTAAAATATAGAATAACTAAAATCTACACGCATGATTGACTGTGACGTTTGACAAGACCCTTGACGCCTCTGCCATCGACAATGCACCCATCCTCGCATATCTTTGCATACTCACCAACCGCGTGATACTTGCCCACATCGGATCACATCACGATCGTTGTGCGTTGCTGCGCTAGTCAGTACTTCACGCATCCCCTTTCTTTCCTTTAACGATTATTATATGCATATGCACAACATAGCACAATAGATACCCCGTCTTACTAGATGTTCCGTACCAAGACATGTCATTTCTGATATCCACTTCACCCAGACATCGCCCCGCAGGCGCAATATGCCCATTACGAGACATGCTGGGGTCCTCTGAGTGCATGGACGCAATTCAATATTAGATGTATATACTCAATGAATCACGCATGTAGACTCCACAGAGCTGTTTTGCGTAAGTTGGAAGAGAGTCTATGTTCGGAAAGTAGATGTACATATGTGATGGTGGATCTGATCAAGAAAGAATCTGTAAAGTGGGAACACCGCTAGATTGATAAGCGCACGTGTGCATTGTTGACAAAACAACATAGGTCTGCATAGGATGCTCTTGCTGTTGTCGCTTTCGCTGTCTATATCAAGACCAACCGTTTGTTGAGTCCTTAACTTTATGCTTTGACAATCATCCGATGGCCCACATATGTCGAGATATAGCCTGTGCCCGACCTTTGACAAGAAAGGCCTAGTAGCTAGAGTTGGGGTAGTTACCACCGCCCTGACTCGAGTTGTCGACGGGGTTTGCGGGTCCACCAGTCTGACCCAATGCGCCGCCAACTTGTGTCGCCTCACCCTTTGACTGTTTGATAGCATCTCTTGCTTCAGCCTGCTCGGCCTTCTTCCTGTTCAATCGTTAGTATGATTTTCCAATGTAACTCAGTCCAGAGCAGGAGTGTCTACCTGTCCAAGTCACTCGCCAAATCAGGCTGTTCTCCACCACCACCCATACCCTTTCCTCCCTTAGCTACTGCATCCGCAACGCGTCCCTCACCTGGTGCAGCCATTTGTTGTCCGTCTAGCTCCTTATGCCTTCCTACATCTTCATGACCCAGACCTTTTCTCTCTTCACCCGCTGGTGCGCCGTGTACACCCATGCCTTCCTCGAACTTTGCGTTCCGTAGTCCTTCGGCATCGGTAGCTTGTTTGGTGGGGATACGTTGGTCAACACTGGCTGAGTTGTCGGCGGCGTTGAATTCTGTTTGGACTTGCTCTTTTGGGTCTTTTTGCGCTGGGTTGCCAGGTGTGGTGTAGGCTTGGTCTAGGGAAGGCTGCGAGGGGCCTTTAGGATCGAGACCGGACATGTTGGGATTGGTATATGTGGTTATGGTGGATGTGTAAGTGAAATATCAATCTGCAATGGAATCAGACAGAATGTGAGATTGAAGACAGGGTGTAATTGGGTTTCTATACGGGAATTCAAGCTGAAGCTTGGAGGACATTGTTTTGGCTATCTGCCATTACTATGACGTCTGCGGGGTGGGCCCGTCATTCATTCTTGCCCCACCCGCGCGCGCTCCCGTCATGTGAGAACGCGGAAAACAAACGTCTGGGCCGCGTTTTAGTCCTTGATTGTAGTAATCGGTATCAGTGCGGGAGGACTAAGTGCGTGATCGGTCCCAAAGCCTGCGTGCTGGAAATACCAGTGTGATAAGGCCCGTACACTTCACTCAGCCATCCCAGACTCACTTGCTTATGGTTCGCAGGAAGTGACAGAATGCTGGTACCAGAGTTTTGGATGTGATGTGATATATGTTGGAGATAGATGCGCTTTAAGTTTGATGGGCCGTGGCCGTGTGGTACCTGAGCACACGAGCTCAAATTGCGAAATGACGCGAAGCACCCTGTGAGCTACAAAGCCCGCTGCCCAACAGCCCTGATATTTCATAACGCCGTAAAAATGATTCGTGCCCAAACGCCTTCGCTATGCTTGTATGATGGACAACCAGGTATCACTCCGTTTCCATAACCACGTCTTCCGAGGGCTCTCTGGTCTCGACGTGATTTGTCGTCTCGCGGCTCTCCCGTTTCGACTCTGCTGCTTTGGCGGCTCTCTCCCGGGTTCTGCGATTCCACTCCTCTATCGATTCCGCGCCTCCCCCTTCGATTTTGATGGTCTTAGGCTCGGCTGGAACTCCAAGAACAGTGCCTTGGAAGCGTGATTCGACGCCGGTCTTGCTGTGTTTCTTCATGAGGGCTGGGAAAAGCTGTTAGTGGACCTGCAGCCGTGATACGCGGTATTCAGACATACTATTCAAATAGTCCTCCATTTCTTCCTGATCCAACTGCTCCGTTGGGTTCGTCGCTACGGGCTTGTAGATGCCTGCTATGCGCCTAATCTCTTTGTTCTGATCGCCCTTGACCCATTCGATGAATTCGGTCACGTCTGCTGTATCCTCGGCGTCGCGCCGAGCTGCCTCGTTCTCGCGGGCACCCGTCTCTTCGTTGTACTCATCGAGGGGTTTGCGCAGTATCTCTTTCCATAGCTCTTCCCCTGCTGTCATGGTCGGCACGAGGAGGGCGCAGTCCTGCATCGCCATGCGCACATCACTAACGTCTGGCGTGAGGTCGTTGTGATTTGAAAAGGCATTGTAGGCTGTTCGTTCTGCCAGTAGTGATAGGTATCGGGCTGTGAGGTCTACAATGGTGTCGACAGCCGAAGGTTTGCCATGCTGGAAGCCCGTCGCGCGTAGAATATGGAGGACGGCGGGCCGCAGCAAGTTAAGAAAGAGGTCGTTCTGGGACATGCTTGCATTCACGTGAGTGAGGTGAGATGCAGAGGTCCGGTCGGTGTCGTGCTGTTACGGTGGAAACAGCAGGCGCATTGTGGTATTGTTTCGGCGCAGTAGAGTGTAGGGAAGGTGAAGGGACGCGATGGGAAAGCTTTGGCCCTTCACCATGGCGGCTGCCAAGACCGAGCACCCATGGAATGTGAACGACTCCGACTCACCTACTCCAGCTTCCACACCACCGCGCACTCTCGCAAATGTCGCGCTCACACGCGCGTACTCGAACATCGCCGTCGTGAACAACAAGTCCCTACGTGTCGTCGTCCAAGATGAAGCTCAAACTCAAGAACCCGAACGCCGCTCCCAGCGATGCGCCGCCCTCAGAACCTCCCCCGTCCGACGCGCCTACACCCGTTTCCGCAAAACCAGGAGGCCTTAAGATCAAGTTGAAGCCCGCAGCCCCCGCGGCCGGTGAGCCTGCGGATAGCCAGAATGGCGAGGCCAAAGTGAAGCGCAAGTACACCAAGAAGCCCAAACTCGACGAAAGCGGTAATGTCATTCCCCCGGGAAAGCCTGGACCCAAGAAGAGAGCACGCGAAGACGGCGGCGATGATTTCGATTCACCCGCCGCCAAGCGCAAACCGAAGCCTACCGCGAAGAGCCTCGCCATGGCTAACGATACCGACGACGAGGACGACTACACCGCGGTCGAACAACCTCCACCACAGCCCATCAAGTCGCACAATCGCACTCAATCTATCAAACTCTCCATCAAACCGAAGGGAGCCATGGGCTCGGCGAGACCCAGTACTGCTATCCTCAAGGTCAAAGGTGCGGGAAAGCCGCCAGTCAGACCATACGGTGTCGGTTATGACAGTGAAGCAGAGGAGGCGGAACCCGACCCAGCGATCGAATCGCAGTTTGTGCTGCGCATGAAGCCCGGCCCAGACTGCGATCTTCTGCGCAAGTCCATCGAGGAGAAGACTATCGGCAAGAGCGTATCGCAGGGAGGGCCCGGCGTACACTTCCGATTCTTCGACCGCGAGGGTCGGCGAGCCATGCTCACTATACAGAACCGCATGTACGCTGCGACCATGGTCGAGCTCCCCGCAGTCATAGAGTCGCTGAAGAGTTGGAACAAGAAGGATTGGGTCAAGACCGCAGACGTATGCCAGATGTTACTAGTTTTGGACGAGGTTAAGAACGAGGACGAAGCTAGGAAGTTCCCGCTTCCTTCCTATATCTCTCCAGACACCCATCGGTTTCCCCATGGTCTGACACCACCCATGAAGTGGGCTCGCAAACGGCGTTTCCGCCCTCGCAAATCATACATTGATGTTGAGCGAGCCGAGGCGCAGTTGAATCGACTAATAGAGAATGATGCGACTGCAGTGTCAACAAAGTACGAGATGGTAGATAGTGAGGCAGAAAGCTCAGAGGAGTCAAGTTCTGAAGAGGAGGTCGATGACGATGAAGAGATGGCAAATGCTACCCAAGTGGAGGAAATGGATGCCGACCAACTGGAGCAGATGCTTGCTGAAGGACTCATGGATGACGAGGTTGAGTTCCAGGGCGACAATGATCAGCTCAACGCCTTGCTCGCTGGTAACAACAATGTGCAAGTTGAACAGGTCGACACTCCTACGACCGCTCACGATGTCGCTATGCACGCTCTGGGCCATAACGGCAACGTCGTCGAAACTGAGACTGCGGCTTCTACTCCAGCAGCAGCGACATCTGCAGACGACGATGATGACGATGACGATGCAGATTCTGATGAAGACGTCGATGAGGTGGATGAAGCCGCGGCGGCTGAAGAGCAACGTCAAGAGCAACTCCGGGGTGAGATTGCAGAGTTGGAGAGGGCTATTGTTCAGAGCACAGAAGCGCGCGACAGGCAGACCAACGTCCTCTTCAAGAAGCGTGTGCAAACCCAGATCGATAAGCAGAAGGCCGATCTTGCAATCAAGCGTAAGCAGCTCGGAAATGAGGAGGCGGATGAATAAACGGACCTCCTCCTAGACTTCGGTCTTCTTGGGTCATGAAGTTTGGGTAGTATGTTTCAACAGAGACGGTAGCATTGCGATGGCGTTCTTACGGGATGTAGAGCATTCATGTGGCGTTCTGGGGACTAGCAATGCAGCGGTTATGGTTCTTTATCGATTATTCTCTATTTCAACTACTGTTTCTACAATTGTAGCATGTGTTCAAACCAAGGCACTTTACCTAGCTATATACAACCACTCGCAAGTACATGTACCCAGCAATTCTGGAAGAGCCTTCTACAGTGTGGGAACCAGATTACGACTGTCATGTTCATGCAAAAGTCTTGCAGCATCAAAAGTGCATCATGCAGAATCATAGTTAATCAGCCAGCGTCTTTCGTAAACTGTTAGAGATCACAATCACATCAGCATGATCAAGTGTTCAGATGAACGATTAACGGAGTTGATTTCTCAGCATCTCCAAAACGGGTATATACAAAACAAGGAAACCGTGTGCGACTAGAGTTAGACCGCCATTCGTAAAAGCCATTTACAGGTTCGTGCCAGAGCCAAAATACAAAGCGCCTATGCTAACAAATGGGACGCCTTTTGGGAGAATGCGACGCTTGAACGCGCAAAGAGAGGGGGTAATAAGAAGGTAGCCAAAAGCAGGCAGATGCAACAACGAAGAAACCTTTCGAGATGGAAACCCAGCGCCAAGTTATCATGATAGTGAAAAAACAGAACAAGGAGAACAAAGCGTTGCTGTCCAAGAACAGAAAATGCTGATACTCAAAACGGAGCATCAAGAATAACCACATAGTTAAACAACAAAGAAAAGATCAGTCACTCTCCAGTAACTGTCTGATCTTCTCGTAAAAACTTGCGGGATACTGACGAATCTCATCATCAGTAGGAGGGCTTTTGTTCGGATCCCTAAACCGATCCGCGACTCTTTGAATGATCTGACCGAGCAACTCCTGCGGTATCCTGAGGTCATCGCCGCCATCGGGGTACAGAAAAGGATCTCTTTCGTCCAAGAGTTGAGCGACGTTTGGTCGACGCGAGGCGTCGCGTTGCAAGCAGCGACGAAGTGTCGCTTTGAGACCAGGAGGGACACGAACATCACCGACACCGAGATCGGGGATTTCGATCTTGTAGTCGCGATTGACGATGGCGAGGACACGCGCCATCTGGTTTGTAATGTGTGCGAAAGGAGGACGGCCGTAGACCATTTGATAGAGGATACAGCCAAGACTCCAAACGTCAGAAGGTTTCCCTAAAGCCATGTCTTTGGAGCCGTTGCCGTTAGACAAGAGGCCTCGGGCGCCGCCAGCGGAGTCTTCGAGCGATTCTGGTGACATGTAGTTTGGAGTCCCAATGTGTGAATCCCGGTGCACGTTTACGGTGTGGTCAACTTCGATGGCGTTTGCAATGCCGAAATCGATGAGCTTTAAGCGGCCCGAGGTAAGGAGGAAGTTTGCGGGTTTGAGATCTGAGTGGACAATGTCGTGATCGTGAACTGCTCCGACGCATTCGAGCATTTCCTTCCAGTAGTAACGTGTAAAGCTCAGGTCTAGTTTGCCATCGCCATCGGCCGGGTCGAGTTTCATCCGTATTATGCGTGCGAGATCCGATTCTCCGAGTTCCATGAGCTGGTAGATGTTAGTGTTGTGCTTTGCCTTCTCTCAGAGTATACATACCACACTGAGCACCTGCCGTTGCTCGTCCACCTCCCAATCGTATAGTCTCACAACGCGATCAACGTTCTTGAGCTTCTGGAGCAGGTCGATCTCGCCCTTGAAGCCTCGCACGGTGGCCTCGTCTGCATCTTCAAGCTTGACTCTCTTCAGTGCCAATAGCTTGAAATTCTCTGCCATGACACGGTAAACAGCCGAACTGCCTCCTCGTCCGATCCTGTCCATTTGGGAGTAATGCTTCCCGTTGACGGATAATGTGCTCCTCTTCTTTCTCTCCCTCGTCTTTGTTGTCGCCGCTCCGGCCGCAGTGGTCGCCGTCTCCAGCACTGACATCTTCGGGGGAGGTGGAGGTGCTGGTCTTCGCGGTGTGTTCGCGTCGAGCGCCTGGAGTGGCCTTTGTTTCTCTTGCTGCTGCGATGATCGTTGTATGGGTGACTGGTGCTCTGGAGGTGGTTGCATGTGGCGATCCTCTGCCACCTTCATGACAGAGCCGGTAACCTTCAGGACAGAATCGGGCACGTTCTCAGGCTGCGCCTTGACTGCTGAGATGGGCATGTTTTCTTGGTCTTGAGAGGGATGGTGCTCTTCTTCGCTCTGAGGTGTCCTCCGAAATCTCCTCATGGGCGCACCCCGTAATGGTACTCTCTTTATTCGCAAACTTGGTGCAGGTGTGACGGTATCTTGCACTGGTGTGTTGGAGCCAGGAGATGCATTGCGCGAGATCTTCAGCTTTGGTTTCCTTTTCTCAGGCGAGTCGACGTCACTCCCTTGCGCAAGTAGTGCAGTTGTCAAAGCGCTAAGCTTCATAGGTTGCGGTATCTCGTCGTCGGAGCTGTCGCCAATGTTGATGTTCTGCATCATGGGCGCATCCGCTGAGAAGCCCTGTGATTGCCCCAACACCGACAGTGGAGAGTCTCTCCTGGGTCGTATCGAGGAGTGCGCACGCATGCGACCCCCATATGAGGGCGTGGGCGAAACGGTAGCCATTCCAATGTCGCGTCGAGATTGTGGAGGCGCGTTCCTATATATGTTCTCGCCGGGTTACGTGGATAGCGATTGTTGGCTGTGGGTTAGTTGCGCATACATCCGGAAGGTAGGCGTTCTGTTTCGTGGTAAGGATGGGGTGAAGTTGGCGTTCATCAATACTTGGGTAGCGCGCGATTCTGAGACTCGCGTGGGTCGCGTTGCTGAGGTAACGGCGACAAACAAACAGCCGAGCTACACCTTGACGTCAAAAAGCCTTGTCCGCCAAACCATCACTAGCTTGAGCGTGTGATCTGTGTTGCTTGTCTGAGCTTTGACGTTGCAGCGTAGTCTAGGGTTCAATGTATCCTGCGTTCCAGTGTTTTCACTGTTGGAAAGACCCTATCACAACCTGATAAACACGTTGCTAAAGACTACTCAGACTCATCCGCTTTCGTCGCAATGATGAGTTTCGCTCAACCCTAATACAACGGCTGAACATCGTAGTCTGACTGTACTCGTGGTGTGCTCTCATCTCTAAATGTACATGGGAGACGGTATGCAACGGTCGTATTCAGGTATATTGTTTTCTAGCGTTTCTGTCTACTTTTCCAGATTCATAACCTCCACCAAGCATGCAAATGGCCAACAGGATTACCAAACCATAGTTCTATGCGCAGATACGCCTCCGATCCCAAGCGTGAGTCTTCTCCGAAACGCCATCGCCTACCCATGCAGCCAAACAACAGAGGTCTAATGCATTCAATCACAATTTTGCTCGCTGAGGTGCATCCTCTAGTACAACAGCTACCACGGCAGCAATGTCATCCGGTTTGCCGCCATGCCAGTTCTCCCCAGGGTAGTACCTTTGCACCTCTTTAGCGAACGGTCCATCTCGACGAGTGTTCAGCCCTGTTACTTTGGCCTCTTTCGCGATTGCAACCGCCACTTTGGCTTGGAGGGATGAGCTGTCGGCCTTCCGAGCTGAGTCGGCCTGTACCAGCTTCGCTAGGTCTTGTCCGACTTCAATGGTGCCATCTTTCTCTACCCAAGCACCCAGATCGACCATGTGACGACTAACGATACCGAGCGCATCCTGAGGGCTCAGGTTGTCCCACACACCATCAGTTGCGAAGACGAGGACATCGCCATGGCGTACTTTGTGGTGCGTTATACTCGACTCCTTGGGTAGGTCCGAAAGTGTGGATGGGCCTCCAAATACAGCCATTTGCACTAGCATACGTTGGGGAGTTTTGGAAAGCTGATACGGGGTATTGAATGCGTGCGTCTGTGGCTGCGTGAAATGTCGTACTGCGTTCAATCCCAGGTGCATGAATCCTGAATCTCCTAGGTTGGCTACCTCGACGTTGCCGTCCGGTTCTGCAACAGCCAGACATGCGGTGCTACCACCACCCTCAATGCTGTCATCATCTGTGACCTCGTCGTACGCAACCTGGAGCAAGTCTTTTGGGTGTAATGCTGTCGTGTTGAAACCGTGTGGCCATGAGCGCGCTGCGCAAGCCATGTACTCGCACAAGCCATGGGAGAAGTCAGCTGGGTCCAGTCCAGACTCGACCCATCCTCCGACTCCATCCGCTACACCAAATGTTGTGGTGTTTGTGTTTCCCACCTGGCTGAAAAAGAAAGCATCCTGGCCACTTCTCGCTCGTTTCCGCTTGTCAATGGACTCTTTGCAGTCGCGCAGATCCTCATTGCTGATGCTGGGGTCATGCACTGGTTGTGTGAAGAGATTTTGCTCCGCATTGAAGCGATCCTGCTTGGCTGAGTAGGATGCCGCGACGTGGTAGGTATACTGCGGTGTACTCCGCCAGTTGTGTGAGGTGGAATGAAAGGATCGTAAGCCGACAGTGGCCGGGGAAGTGTCTCTGTTCAGCGGGCAGGTCGGTTGTGCGAAGTTGGAAGGCATACGCTGCGGATGAAGGCCTGATGTTCGACTAGAGGAGGCAGACGCTGCCAATGGCGAGGCGGAGAGAGCAAGCAGCAAAAATGCACTGGATGAGGCGCGTCGCGACACAGGTGAAAGTCGCGCAAGGCCCGCCGCGCTGGTAATGGCAAATGACATGGCCACAGCCAGAGCCTGGAAATTCAAGGTCAGTACGTTGGAGTGTTGGCGTGAGAGCAGCGCATGCTGGCGGTGCCGTACCTCTGCGACAAGATATGTTGAAATGAAAAGGGACTAAATCACATTGGCCGTCGTCATTGCCGATCGGCTAGTTTTTGGAGGCCGTGGTACTTACAATTATTTGAAGCATCCTCAAAAGATGGAAATAGCAGAAGGAAGCCCCAGCAGCAAACTAGGAACAACGAGCTGGCATTGTTTTACTGAAATCTGGTCTCTAACCTGCAGAGCATGTTCGTCTAGACCAAACACTGCAGGTGATTCACGCTTCGTCTCAAACGCGGAGTATGACATAACCGACGCTAACTCAGCCCTATCGCCTAAACCCGTGTCTGGCCCCGAACTTCTTTTCGAGATACTTCGCTACGAGCATCAGCAACCTTGCCCACGGCGGGACAAGCAGTCAAGATGAGCATGCACCCGGCGCGACAGGCTTATGTGGAGGAGGAGAATGGCGCGGTACGTACCCAGTGACTTGCGGCGAGAGACTGGCCGAGGAGCTTCACGTGCTTCGCAGCTACCTTGCAAGCTTGTCTTCGCATTCGAGCTAACCCAGGCATGTAGGACGATGCGATGGAGGGTATTGACCTCTCCAGCGTGCCCCTTGACCGCGATCATGCCATGCCCGGTGGAGGAAACGCGTCGGCCCATTCCCTCATGGAGGATTTCGACCGCAAACGACGAGCAGCGCAACTCATCGTACCGACCGCCGACCGCGACGTCAAGGCAAAGCTGCGCTCGCGAGGCGAGCCTATCACCTTGTTTGGCGAAGGGCCTTCGGAGCGACGCGACCGACTTCGAGCTCTGCTTGCAGAAGCAGCCGAAGCATTGGGTGAGGATGCGGCAGATGTGGATATGCAAGATGCAGACGAGGCGCCTGGTGACGAGCAAGAAGAGTTCTATACACAAGGCACACAATCACTACTCGACGCCCGGCGCGACATGGCCAAATACTCTTTACCCCGCGCAAAGGAGCGCGTCGCATACCAGCGTCGCGAAGCTACCATCCCGCTGAAAACCCACGTCGAGTTCCGCAACACCATCAAGGACCGGCTGAAGGGCTTTGAGCTCTATGGGTCGCAAACCGCAGATCGCCCAGTCAGTATTGTGCGCGTCTCACCCAACGGCAAGTATGTCGCATACGGTACCTGGGGTGGAAAAGTTGCGCTCCTGGAAATCCCTAGTTTGGAACAGAAGAAAGCCTATCGCGGTGGGCATACGGAGCGCGCAACTGGCATAGATTGGATGCCAGGCGCGACACTTGAGGGCAGCAACGTCTCGACCTCTAGCGTGAATTTCGCTTCTGGTGGAGCAGGCGGCAAGATCCAGCTTTGGTCACTAGACGACGACAAGCCCCTTCGCACTCTCCAAGGTCACACCGATCGCGTCTGTAGAGTAGCGTTCCATCCCTGTGGACGGTACTTGGCCTCAGCTTCCGATGACACGACATGGCGACTCTGGGACGTCAACACCGGACAAGAGCTCCTCATGCAGGAGGGTCATTCCAAGGAAGTCTATACCGTGAGCTTCAACGGCGATGGGTCCTTGGTTGCAAGTGCAGGTCTCGACAGTATCGGCCGCGTGTGGGATGTGCGCACAGGCCGTGTTATTTACATGCTGGAGAGCCACATCAAGCCCATCTACGGCCTGGACTGGGCAACGGATGGTCATCGCCTACTCTCTGGTTCAGGAGATGGTTTCATGAAGTGCTGGGACGTCCGCGCGATGAGAGAGACAAACTCAATTGCGGCCAACACTGGAGGTGTCACCGACCTACGATGGTTCAAGGGTACGGATGGACCAGCCAGCGGAGTGCCGCTGCAGGAGAACAGCCAAGGGGAACTCATACCAAAAAAAGCTTCTACCTTTGTCATCTCTTCTGGATTTGACAAAAACGTTCAGATCTTCTCAGCAGACGACTGGGCGCACTGCAAAACACTCCAAGGTCACTCTGGCCCTGTCTTCAGTACCGATGTGACGAGCGACGCGTCTTGGATCGTCAGTGGCGGTAAAGATCGCACTGTGAAACTGTGGGCTAGAGACGATAACGGAGGAATATGAGACCAGAATTGACATACCACGCTATGGCTCATGATGTTTGACGGCGACAGCCGCAAGCATGCGATAAAAGCAAGGGGAGCGATGGCCATGAGTTTGAATGGAATCACAAAGGTCAGTGCTAGCCCTTTCTACCTGAACGCCGATGTTGAACACAGAATGTCCATAGCTTCAAAACGAGATACCCAGTACTCCCGAGCGCGTGGAGCTACCAATACACAGTGCGTTGCGCAACTAGGAGTGTGCAACGTCATCCTTCAACTTCATTCCAACCTCCTTTACATGTTCACTCGCTGCTTTTCTTCAGTTTCGAGACTCACCGCTCCTTGCCCGTCTCCGCGCGCGCTTGACAGGACCGATACCTCAAAACCACGCGACCCGGCTTACGCAGTGGTGATCTACTCATCATCGCGAGACTACGGAAGACCGCTCGGCATTTGTCGGACAAGAGGAGACATGTTGCTACCCTTCCGTCTGTAGTATGGCATCGCGTCACCTTCTCTACCCAGCTCTACCCATAATTCCAAAACACATCCAAGTCGAAGCAAGGCAGCATCTCCTCTCACCGCAATGATCAGAACATTCAAGAATGTTTCTTCCTCACCGCAAGATGATCGACATCGAGACAGGACCTGCGATGGACTGCTCTTAGACATCGGCCGACTGACTAGTTTGATAATGGACCACCGACTGGACTTCGGGAAGTGTAACCGCTCCCGCGAAGTGTTTCAGGTTTTTCAGATCCACCACGACAGAGCGAAGATACAATGGTCTCGAATTCTAGGTGTTCCACCGCCTTCCATGCGCTTGCCGTCATCGGCCGGCGCTCTGAGCTTTTGGTGATTTCCCTCACCACCCATGCAACGGCCGAGTGCGGAGAAAGACGAGTGACTCATGGTTTCAAACAACAAAACACAGTGCATGGTGCCAAGACGTCAACGATCGTGGACATTTTCTACAGACAAGAATAACTATGACGGCGATTTCTAGTGGTTATGGCCCATGCGCGGATGCGGAGAGTGGGCCTTTCACCGCTACAGCCTCACCTTTTTGGCAGCCACAATTAGTCGACGTCAATTTAGGGCCCTTTATGCCATGCGCCCTAGAGATTGGGCTCCATCGTGTTTCTCATCATGTCTGTTTGATTCTCATGCATCAGCATCGGTAATAGTTTCCGGTCAATATGAAGCCTTCGTCTCAGGGTAGAGAAGTCGGAAGCATCCGAGTACAATAAGTGGAGCATTGCATTTGGTCTAGTATGCAGTCCCTGGCCCCGAGTTACGCGTGCCACAGTACGCGCCATAACACGGAGTAGAGAGGATCAACAGCGACGGTCGATCCGGAAGCAGTACTGCGCGTCGGCGGGATGGCTTAGCTTGTCAACAGGAAGAGTGACGCGTTGCCATTTCCGAAAGACGGCGCGCTCACTTGGTGTGACGCGAAGTGTAGAGTTTTGCTTAGGGATGTATGTCTTAGTAGCCGCAGTACGCGTTGCACAGCGCGGGCAGGGTGCACAAACCGCCATAGCGAGGCTGTATTACGGCGCAAAGATGGTGATTGCAGTGGAGATGGACATTTGGCAGCTTGATACTTTGCCTACTATGGCTGTCATGCGAGACTTGATACAAACCGTCTGATGTTGCTCGGCGGAAATGGGAGAAAGCGGCAACAAGCAAGCATGAGAGCGATTACCAAAAAGCGACCAATGACGGACGGGGAAATTCTGGAGAGTTTCCAGGCCTTCGGTAAGATGGGATAGTGGGATCTCGAGGGTGGCACAGGACGGTAGGCTGTGGCTGCTGTGTTTGCCTCTTGATGAGCACGCCGACAGAGTCGAGCCATAGCCCAGCCAGACGGAGCGGCGGCCGCTTGGTACCTTGCACGAGGTAACTGGTCACGATAACGAGGGCGGGCACGCAAGTACAGGAACGGTAGTCAAAAAGCCAAAATAGACAGGGAAGCATGGTGCGGGCAGGGAGCGGTGAGATGACTCGCGGACGCCAGAGCGAGCCGGAACTTGGACAGATGACACCATGATGAAGACCGTCTAGGCGGCCAAGAGGGCTCACCTTGCTCAGGAAACGAAGGCGGGCTGCAAAAATGGGAAATGAGATCAGAGTCGGGTGATGAGCAAGTGCCGGGCTACGAGTGGTCGGCGGTGGTTGTGATGATGGTCGGGGTGTGTAGTGTAGTGAGCAAAGGCCGGGGCTAAGGCGGGCCGCGTCGTACTCAGCAGACAGTACTCATGATGATGATTACGCCAGAAGGTCGCGATATGCGCCGCTACCATTCCGAAACAACAATTCCCAGAGTTGCGGGAGGGCATTTTTCGACAAGCGCGCATTGCATCTTGACTCTTTCGAGCAGAGTTTTCACGGCGCGCGGCCGAGGAGGGTATAGGCGAATCGCGATGCAGTCCGGTGGAATAATGGCAGTATATGGGCCGGCCCGCGCAGACTAGCCAGTCATGCTCTACGTATCGATAGAGCAGCAGCATTGCAGAAGCGCAGCAGCAGAAGCACGGGGCGGCACGGGAGCAGCAGCCGAGCTGTCGTACCAAGCGCTCATGTCTGGTTTGACACGGAGAGCCGTGTCTGGCTTGACAGGACAGACATGGCAGATTCGCATGCCCCGTGAATCCAGAAATACACATGGGTGACAGCGGGCGGGCGACAAACGGCGGCAGAGCATCACTCTGGCAGACGGCTGCCGACCAGCCAGCGACATGCAATGCAGCGACGGCCCCAGGGCAAACACTGGGTAATCAGTGCGGAGGGTGAATGGGCCCATGGCGGGCGTGACAGGACAACCCCAGCCAGTCGCTGCTGGGAAGAGTGCTGGAATGATGCATCAATACCCGACGCTATTGGGGCGTCCTATCAGCAGGGCCTGGCACTGTTTCGTGCCCAGATGCATCCCACGGAAGCGTGACCCCGGTCGTCTCCTACAAGCCTGCTTCTTCCTGCACACCCCGCCCGAAGCCTACCACCATGCTTTAAGCCCCCTCTCCCACCTTTACCGTCCACCACCCTGACCCTCACTGAGCCGCTATTTTACATCGCTCGCTATTCAGACGCGCATCGCCTCTGCTGCCCGTCTTCTGCCCCGTTCTTCACATATCTAAAGCTGAAGTTGAGTACAATCGCTGGGGACATCCTGCGATCACCTTTACCGAAAAGAGCAATCCACACCGCCAGTCCCGCGCCTACACCGGTACTTTGATACATAGGCCCGCCATGGACCATCAATACTCCAACAACGCACATCACATGGATTTTCACAGACCAAATTCGACACTGAACTCTCTCGACAGGAAACCTTCCGCCTTTTCCTTTGACGACAACGCCACTCTCGACTCTAGCATCCTGGACACGCCCGTCCTCATGTCGCCCACCACCAGCACCCAGGGCATCTTCTCACCCGACACTTCCATCTGGGAGGACTTTTCAAATGGCCAATTCGTCGACCGCACTGCCACCAGCTCTGTTGTCAACACCAACGGCAACAACCCTTTCTTTACCGAGCAAAGCAACAACCCCTTCGCCCGGTTACCACCCAACCAAGCTGCTACCTACGGCCAGCAGTCATGGCCCGTGACCGACAACTCTGGTTCCAGGACGCCCACAGCCCCCAAGCCGCTGAACCCCTTCGGCCCAGGTGACTTTGGAGCTGCACCCTTTGTCGAGCAGCAGCAGATGCCCTTCCACGGACTCCCCGTGCACCAGAATGTCCGACCAAGCGCCGTCTTCCCCTCTGCCCCAGAGCAACCCATGTCGCCCCACACCCACTCCGACTGGATGGCCTTCAACCAGCAGGAGATGGACGCACGACCCGGACCCAAGCGAATGAGGCCCAACACCCCTCCCCGCTCCTTTTCCCCACGTCGTGATGGTGGCATCCGGAAGAAGAACGCCCGCTTCGACATCCCGGCTGAGCGCACCCTCGTCAACATCGACAACCTCATCCAGAGCTGCACCAACGAGGAAGACCTCAAGGAGCTCAAGCAGCAAAAACGACTCCTCCGCAACAGGCAGGCCGCGTACGTACTCCCATTTGGTTCTTGGCTCCACGCTCCACGTTTGGTCCAATCTACCTTTTGGTCTCTCCTCTCCCTGTTCATCAGCTAACATCATCGTAGTCTCGACTCCCGGCAACGAAAGAAGAAGCACACCGAGGAGCTTGAAGAGGAGAAGAAGCAGTGGATGGAGAAGATCTGCCAGATGCAAGATGACTTTGCTGCCATGCGCATCGAGTACGACGCTCTTGTTGCTGAGAAGGAGAACTGGCACCGCGAGTCCATGGAGATGCACCACATGGTCAACCAGCTCCAGTTCGACAAGGAGGAGCTTGTGCGCAACCACACTCTTGAAACCGGCGAGCTTCGCAAGAAGGTCTCTGTCCTTACTGAACGCCTCGAGGCTGCTACTAGCAACGGCATGGCTGCTGCACCTAGCTCTACCTTCACCGACTTTGCCTCTGAGATGGACAACCTCAACATGGGCAACAGTGACTGGGACAACTACATCTTCGTCAACGACTTCGCTTCCGACGACCAGGCCACTCCCCAGCAGAACCAAGAACTTTCTCTTGTGTCCCGCAACAAGGACGAGGACAAGCCCGTCGCTTCTGGTCTCCTGCTTATGCTCCTACTCTGCGGTGCCTTTGTCGCAAGCAAGTCCGGTAGCGCTCAGCCTCCCATTCCTCGCATGCCTGACGAGGTCCGTGCCGCTTCCGCTACCGTTCTCGACAGCATCTTCAAGGATGCCGGTGTGTCATCTGCCATGGGCGAGCAAGGTCTCATTGCCAGCCACGTCACTGGTCTCGAGCCTACGCCTTCTGGCATGGCTTGGCCAAAGACAACCATGTCTGGCTCTGAACTCGCTGGTATCTCTGGCTCGCATCTTGACCAACTGCACTCTCATCTCACTGGACCCACTAAGGAGCAAGAGCACGAGCAGCTGTTCTCCATCACGCCCGACCAGTACAACAGCATGACCTCTCTCGACTTTACTCGCTCGCGCTACAGCATGACCAGCGATGACCTCAGCGATCCCCTGTCCCCTGGCTCTCAGCCTTCGCATCGTCGCAACCTTGCCGAGACCCTCGCCGCCATGCGTGAGCAAAGCAAGGGTGACTCTGCTGCCGAGATCTACACTCGCAGTCTGCTCTGGGACAAGATCGCCCCCGAGGTCGTTCACGAGTTCAAGCGCATCGTCGAAGAGTCTGCTGCCATGTCGCGACCCAGTACATCCGACGGCACCAAAGTCGAGTGCTAAGTAGCACACCACCACTATCGTTACCAACCACCACCTCTCCTTTGTAGTTTCCCAAGTTGCATTCGTCGGTTATCAGCATAGCGCTTCACTTCTTCGCACCCCTACACAAGGGGTGCTTGTAGGGACACAAGTTGCATCACGGTCCGGCTGGAATCCTTGTTCTTCCTGCGCGTTTCTCCTTTGAGCGCTCATGATGAGCACCGCCCTTTTCCTTTCTACCACAGCTCTGGCTGCTTGCCAGTCTTCTACAATATGGGACGGCAACGTCGAATTTCGGGCCAACCTCACCAGGTACCCTACTTCGCTTGAGCATAACATGGCGGCTGTTTTCCTTCCATGTCGAGACCTGGTTCACGACTTGACCTATTTACCTTTTTGCTCTTGTTTCTTTTGTATTGTGGTTTTCTCCTTTGGCATCAGACTGGTTTAGCGAGCAACACATTTGCGGTTGGCATCATCTTTTGTATTTACTGCGAAGCGTAGCGAGCGTTGGATATTTCCTTTCACGTTACCACGAGATATTGAGAGAGATCGAAACGAAGGACATGGGACATGTATCCGACGATTGTATATGATGGCATGAGAGCGAGACAGATTGACAGCATTCTTGTTTCTGGTATCTGAGCGAGGAGGACGATGATGATCAAGTTTTTGGTTTTACTGCTGAAAGAGACGATTGCTTTCCCCTTCTCCTTCCCCTTCCTGCTCTCCTCTTACGACTAACATAACTTTTACTACGACCTTTACGCCTTCTCACGATAACCGCTCACGCTACAACCTTTCGTAATACCCCCTTTCCGGACTTTCCCGTCCGCGATGTTTTTGAGATACCAGCTTTTCACGTTTTTCCCTTGTCGCGTCACTGAGCGCGGCCGTTTCTGCGACCCTTTGTCACAGAGCCTTGTCTGGCAAGGCTCGATTGGTTGGCATGGACCGGGAACAAAGTCACTTGTACTTAGTGTTTATCGCCGTTCTATTGGGCGAAGAGAAGTTGCGAACGAGTCAAGTAATGCTATCGGATTGCCTTCCTTCAGCGCTTACATCGCTTCCCTTGAATGATCCTGACTTTGTGTCTTCGCCACTGATTGCCATGTTCGAGACTCTTGCATCTGACAACGCCAGCCCGCGCCCACTTGTGGTGATGCATCCTCTGCATGTCCCAGCTCTCCACTTGCGGCTTTTCCGTCAGAGACCCACGGTGCGGCTGATTGTCGCGTACCTCGCATCGCGCGAAGCGTCAATGAAAGGATTACCCTTCCACAATGGAAGACACACGCGCTATGAGCGGGTTTCGCATCCTTCACATTTGATCCGCGTTGTGCATAACATATCGCTTATGTGTCCATGACTGCACAGCCATTCAAGTTGCTTAGTGAACACGCGGGTATATTCTGGTAACGAGCCAGCGCAAGCCACCTATTCACAGCCTTCCTTCGCGCAGAACAAAAAACTACAACACGCACATCCCCCACTCCGGTCCTACAAGGTGAGGCCCGGATGGAAAGCACGCCTATCGTCCGATTTACCACAGGGTCCAGCATTTCTGCAACATGCAAATGCAAGTTATCGGCCCACAGTCCACTCAGTGGGGCGTAAGACAACATTCGTCATCAATCGCAGCAAGAAAGGTGGCTCAGCCCCACGTATGCAGGATCTGGGTGCAGGTGGATTGCAGCTATGGTGAAACATGATGGATGAGGGACTAATGCAGCAGAGAATGCGGATGATGGATGATTCATATTCGGACCGCCTGTTATGAGAATCAGGGTACACTGTCGGAAGGGAAGAGTGATGTGAGTGGCTTAGTACCACATGGCTACTAGCCGTACAATCGTGCCCATACGATGTGCTGCTTATGGACATTAGGAGAGACGATCTGATCGAAAAGAGGGTTATCAGAGGGACGATGTCTTGACTGTCACACAAAGATGAGATACACACACCATCACTAAGCTTGATCTGACAACCTTCCCAAAAAGACGGGTTGCTGTACTACGACACAAGCCCGTTGCTGTGCCACACCACATGCTCCCCACGTTCTGAAAGCGGAAACATAGCCTATCGTGTTGAGAGAGACCATGTCCTTGTATGGATCATTAAGACCTTAGTTTCCCAGATCCAGATGACGGTCTCTCAGCTACGCCACTAAAGTCAATACTCCCTCACCCTCAGCAACACGATAGCGCGAGCCAGGCAATAATTATGGGGAAGGAAAATACGGGAAAATCCAAGAACAGCGAAACAAATGATAGGTCAGAAAAGCGGTGTGAATTATTGGAAATAACGTTATGCAAAACATACGTTCCGAAGAAAAAACAATACTTCCCCGCGCGGGAAAGGGACCACGCTTCGGTTCTTTCTTCTCACACGACCATCCTCATGACTCCCAGGGTAAAGTTTGTTATACTAAAGTCGGACCGGGACGGAAGGGGTTGTCCGAAAGCGGGTTGCGGATCGCGTCTTATTTGGGATTGTACTTGTCCTTCCAGATCCTATAGAGAGACACAAGTCAGCACGTTGCTCATCCCGCCAATCAATGAAAATATCGTCGGTATCCAGGCAGTCCAGACCAAAAGCGACGGGATGCCGAAACTACTGCGGTCTAAGATCCAGATCGTGATGGTGATGATAATGATGATGGGAGTCGTCCCGAGGCTGCCGTCATTGTCGCGATAGCCGTCATACGAAAAATTCCCGTCTCTCTTCAGCATACACCATTGTCGCGCCATCAATGCAACTCAATCTCCAGCTTTGCTCAGACCATCTGAACATGCACCATCTGACTGTGTCTCCACACACACACAACAACGATGCGCAACTCTGTCGTCATTGGCTACCATCCCGCTTACTCTTTGGTCCGCAACCGAGGCCACCGACGACACGCCACGTGTATCCCCGTAGACAAGCTTGTATGTACTATTCACCCAACACAACGGGTCTGGAGGCATGCTACTACCCACTACTGGAATGGGAGAGCGAGGCTTGTGCCAAACGGGTAATGTGCTACTGGTCAAGTTTTTCTTTGCGAATGCCATCATGTGTGCGTAGCGGGGAACTGGCAGTAAGTGTGACAGGTCCTGCTGCGGGTGAGGGCGAGGGCCGTCTAGGCGTCCGCATCGACTAAGCAAGGAAGACAGTCAAAACGGTGCGTCGACGGCCAATCGATTATGCTTGGCAGATGCGCGTTGAAACTGGTTGACCGATTCGGACGGCAGCGCCGTGCGTTAGATTGTTGGATCATGTCTGGTTGCTATGGTGGCTTGGTGTTGAGAATTGATTGAGGATGCAACACCGGCTGGAACGGGATGGCGCGGGTCAACGTGATGGCAGCTCGTGGTGACCACCATGTGCTCCATCCACACGGCATGAAGGTGGTCCTCGGTCCGGTATATTCTCGCTCTTTGTGTCGATAGTAGAAGGCAATGAAGGAAATACTGTATGGTACTTACCAAGTATTGCCTAACGTCTTGTTCCCTTTGGACTCCGCGAGGCGCAGGAACTGAGCTGCTTTGAACTGGCAAGGCGTAGTTAGCATACCTGCCGCATCAGCCGAACACTCTCAGTGCTGCCCAAACAGTGAGGCGGGATAACGAGGGGAAGTAGTGTCTCAGTGGATGTTACGCGTGATGGCTGAGGTCGAGGCTGTACAAGACCCCCAAGCTGACCGTTCGCGTCGCTATCGCATGAACATCTAGGCGAGTCGACATTGACCGGTGACGCAGTCGTACACAGCAGGACAACGGTGGTTGGGCGGTAGCAGAGGACGACATGGCTTGCTTACCTTATCCTTCTTCGTACCAAAACCTTCGGTATAGCACCAGGCTACCTCATTCATTGCATCTGTGTCACCCAAGTTGGCAGCCGTCTCGTAGTATTGCTTCGCAGCTGCGGGATCTTTCTTGATGCCCCAGCCGTTGCGGAAGCAGTTTGCGAGCTCATACATGGCCAGCACAAGCTCGCCCTTGGCTGCGCCGCCTTTCTTCATGCCGGCCCCAAGGGCCAACTTCTCGACCTCAGCACTGTTCGCCGCTGCCATGGATAGGTATTGGACAGCTTGTTCCTGGTGAGGCACACACCCCCAGCCATGGCTATGTTCTAGTCAGTGATGCCTTGGGCAGATATCAGGGCAATATTTGGGTATGTTCTGATCATATCAAGCTGCGAGCAATGGCGCTGAACCTACCGTAACGCGAGACCATATAGAACTTGGGCTAGAGCATTGTTTGCGCCGGTTGGCTCTGCCAGTCTACCAAAAAGCGCGGTGGAAGCCTCAAGATCTAGTCATCTTGTCAGCTTCATCATGGCAGTCCTCCATGTGTGACTACTCACTTCCTTTCTCGTGCAGGCGGATAGCCTCCTGGATGTTCTCCTATGCAAAGCTTAGACCAATATTTGCCCTTCTCTCCGAAGTTATGCATACCTCGTCCGCAGGTGCACCGACAGTTCCACTGCGACTTCTAGCGCTCGTCGGTCGTCCGTGTGACATTGGACTTGTAGGCTCGTAGCTTGGTGTATTGGGCTGACTAGATCCGTGCTGCAAACCCTCGGTGACCAGCACCGTGGCCCTCGTCTCCCACTTGGCCTCTTCTTCTTCTGTTCGTGCGACACCGTCGCCTCCTACTTCTGGTAGATTTTCCGGTACGTTTATCGAGCTACTCGACCTGCTCCGCCCAAAGTGTAACCGCTCCGCCAATTTGTTATCATGCTGCCCAGTCGCCGATCCCTGGGACGAAGCGTTGCTACGACTTCTGAACCTGCCAAACTTGCCTCTCGAAGTGGGCGACAATAGGGGAGAATCGCGCGTGGGATCGCCGGGGAAGCTAGGCGGCTCGATGGTTTCTTGCGTCGAAGTCGTGGTGCGGAAGAATTGGAACTCTGGGACATCAGGAGACAGGGTAGGGCCAGTAGGCGACATGGGAGTAGCACCCTCGTCCCTGATCTTGTCCTTCTTTTTCAGCAAGTCTTTGAGCGCCATGGTGTTGCGCAAAATGAGCTGTCGCGTCGAGTTTCGCGCTGCCAGCGAAGGCAAGGGGTACGCGGCTGGAGACCTAACAATATTCAAGGGTAGCCTCACGCAATAGAGAGCGAGCGTCGTGCCGTCTGTACTATTCAATTCTGAGGGTATTCTTATATCTCCGTAGACTCATCGCAAACGTGGAAGCGCTCATGGTCCTGCCGGCGCGGGCTGTCGAATTGAACGCCTCGATTCTTTGTAGGACGAGGGCCAAGCAGTAGCCGCAGCCCCCTCAGCCTCCACAGCGCGCCGCATATGTCAGACGCAACGCTGCCATCAAGCGCAGCAATCAGCACTGTACAACTTTGCTCCGGTACGAGATTGATGTATGAGGTAAGACTATATCAGGACTACTTTCAGAATGCACACGACATTAAAAGCCATCCGGACCTTCTGTGAGTGCGTCAGCACTAGGGCGTGTCTGATCCCCAGGAAATAATGGTACCTGACGCTACTGATGCGCCCATGTTTGAACGTCCGTAAGTGCAGATGGACATGACTATCAAATGTCTCTAATGTACAACCTCATGGCATGGTCACAACAGGCAGAAGAAGCTCGTTCAGTCTAGATTATTCATTCTTTTTCTTTACATGCTTTTTTCTGTTCTCTTTTCAAATACATGTCCTGTGAGGACGACTATATCCATCAGCAAACCAACAACAACCTCAGGGAGCTCTGCAAAAAATCCACCGAGCGTCGTCAAGCGTCGCTTTTGGACACAAGATATGCGTGTGGCATCAATGAGAGCTTGCGCCCGAATAGAAACGATGAAAAGACAAAAGAGGCAAGAAATCGTGAGAGGGGTATCATCGAAAGAACCCTAAACGCCATGAAAAGCTCCGAACCTTCAAGAGTCAAGATGAGCCAGAAATAATCATGACAAGGACCTACCAGATCGGAAACTCGCAGGATCAAAACTTTGGAAAACTCGAATTAGGGAGGACCGTCATGGAATCTGAGCAGGGGGGCACATACATGTCCGGGCATCACCAGTTCAGCGATAGGCCGTGCTTACTCGTCTGTCTCAAAGGCAACAAAGTCTGCCTGTTGGGTAAACTGCTGAGGCGTCTGAGGGGTTGCATTCTTTGGCATCGTCCACTCTGGAGCGTCCTGAGCGGTATCCATGCCCTCATCAGGAGTATCCGATGTACCGGGAGAGTTTGACGAAGGAGAGAGGGCTGGGGAAGATCCACGAGTGGCTTTCCTCATCCGAGTGGCGCGACGAACGTGCGAAAGGCGACAGCTCTCACCGTAGTAACAGTCTCCTGTGTTAGCGAAATCGGGACATTCATGCGCATGCAGCTCGGCGCAGGTGTCTCCCTTCTCGCAGTAGCCCATACGTCCAAAAGCTACGCAGTTCAGTGCCGTAGGGTTGACACGAATGTGGGCAAAGCGGCAGTCTTCCTTGGTGCATCGGCCTGCTTGGAAATGAAGACATGTTGGCGCGTTGTGCGACGACGCGTCATGAGGCAATGAGCAGTAGTCTCCTTTGGCACAACTATCCTTATAAAACCAAGGCTTGCAGACAGCTTGTTTGTCTGGGTCGTGAACAAGGTAGCATGCTGGGCGGGAACATTGACCTGTCCATATGTTAGAAGCGCAAAAGAGGAAGGAAAGATCCCGAAATTGTCGTTTCGTCGAAATACCTGTGGATGTGAATATGGCGCAAAGTCTCCGTGACTCGGGCTGCTGGTGATCGCTTGACGAGGAGACGGTGCCATCAGCTGTTGCCTGCGGCAGATCCTCCTCTTCTTTTACCTTGAGCGACTGGATAGCATTGCCAGTACCCTTGACAGCGACGGAGCTATGCGCAAAGTGAGGTGTGGTGTAGGGACGCGAGTAGGGATGGTATGGTGTATGTCCTCTACCTCTGCCCCCATGATAAGCGCCACGATAGCTGCCACGTGGATAATGAGGGGATTCATGGTGGTTGAAGGTGCCGGAGGTGTTGCGGTAACCAGAGCCAGAGTAGCCATTCGACCTGAGCTCGTTCTCTTTCTTCATGCGCGCAATGTAGCCTAACACCCAATTGTCATTATCTTCCTGAGCCAGTACTTCTTCCTATACCTACTCTTGAGCTCTGCCATGGCGCGTATCTTCTCCTCCGGTGAGGTCATCGCGGCGATTTGGTCTTGCGTGTACGGAGGTGGGTCGCGCGACACCATTTTGCACTAGTTGATCGAGAAATCTATGATTTGGAGTTGTTAGTAATGCGCAATAGTATCACTGCAGCGTCACTTGAGATTGTCGTTGGGTAGTTATCAGCGTACAGCAGACGAGGTTTTACTAAAGCAGAGCGTGGGGCAACAAAGAATCACAAGTCGCGCGGCGACATCAATTTCTTGGCAGGGTCTACGTCACGTGGCGTCCGAGAGCGCTTACACTATCTGCGCAAGACAAGGTAGGTTTCAAGTTTAGCCACCTGGATACGGGCTCTGAATCAAGCGTGGTCATTTATTTGGACATGTGACTAGAAGTGTCGAAATTGAACGGTAAAGAATTTGATTTCTGATGGTAACTTGGTGAGATCCAGCTATAGTATGTACCATTGCTGGTAATTATTCTACAAATACAACTGACTCACATCATAACAGATGCACGTAGATATCACGGCTATACCATATCACTTGAGTTTCTCCTTCTCAATCTTCCAATCTTAATACCTCAGTCAAAGTACCGCACCGAAATCTTAATGTCTGCTCGACCGGCTTCCTTGAAAATCGTCAACACAGCCATCTCCAAATGCTCTCTGACAACTTCAATGTCACTGCCAAACCAGATCAGGGTCACCTCGCTTAGGCTAACGAGCTGACACATGTCCCCCAGTTCTTCGATAAACCAGGCATTGAGTCCGATCTCTGGGAGTTTACCGTCTCTATAGACTCCGAAGGCGTCAACATATAGTCGCACAGTAGATATGGTGTTGGTCTGAGAAGCGGTGAATGTTGTAAGCAACAACTCGATGACGTGCTCTGCGTAGCCGACGAAGACATTGAGAGCGAATGGGAAGAGCTTGGCTTCAAAGTAGATTTGACGACACGTCTCAAGTAGATTCAACTGCGACCTAGGGTATGCCCAATGGGGCCACTCCCTATGCTCGCGGAAGGGGCGGACAGGGTGGGAGAGGAAAACGTATTCGTATATTTTATTGCGAAGCTCTGCTGGTAGACGGAGGAGGGGGCACCTTCGATGGTTCCGCTGTGAGCTATATTCTAGTTAGCGGGTAGTACATGAGAATGTACTACACCAAGATGTACCCTAGAGGTATGCGTAGTAATTCTCCTAGTAAGGTCCAACAAAGTGATAGTGTATACGTTCAGGGCAGGCCAATTCTGTACTCACATTGCTGCGAGGCGATCCATAAGCATGATGCTACGGTCGTAGTATTGTATACGTTCTGGAACAGTTGGCGAGTACATAGCGAGTGTAGAGGCGTACTTGGATACAAGCAGTTCAGAGTGATAATAGTAAGAAGCTCAGGAAAAGGATTGCGTAATCGCTGATGAACATGTGCGAGGAAAGTGGGGCGGTAAACAAGAAGGACGGTGTGGAAGGTGCTAGCCACGGTAAGTGGAGAGATCAGTGACGTTTCCTGCGGAAAGACTACACAGAATCAAGAGTGCATAATAATTGTTTAATGTTTTCGTGTACTGCAATCAAATGTATCGACCGCACGCTCCCGGAATGAAGCCCCCAAATACGCTGTTCACTGGGCATGATGAGTCTCACCAGAAGCCGTGGACATGTCTGTCTGGTAACATATATCTTCCGCAGATATGAGAATAGAGTCCCTTCTTCTTGGAGGATTTCACGTGTATGTAGTTGTTCTCAATACTAGCAGTATCCATGATCATGGTGGAAGTGATTGTCTATGTACTTTGACGCGTACAGTCCTGTTGGATGCTGGCCGGAAAAGGGAAAACCATAATGATAGGGCAAGAAGCTTTCGCATTCGATGTCTGTGAGAGAGTAGAAGAGCGTCATTCCATCTTGCAGGTAATTTATGTCTTCACGATACGAACTAACCGCCTCTTTGCTGGCTTTGTAGCTGCACCAAAGTAACGACATGTAATTCGCGGTAAAATACAACTGCTGTTCAACAGCAAATGAATCTTGATTCCTTCTCCGTGAATTATATGCTCAAATCTAATCGGCTGCCCCTGGAAGAATTTGAGATAAAGAGGAGTAGTTTGGTTTCGGCGTGAATTTGACGGAAAGTGAGGAGTAGTTATAGATACTGTCTCGGGTAATGTACGCGGCCTGAATGGCGCATATGACCAGTTCTAGAGTCTGTAGTGGGGGTCCATATTTGGCGAATGGATTCCAAGGTCCTCTTCCGCAGACGTGTACTCGTAGACGGCCTTGCGAAGTTCCGCAGGGAGGTGTAAGATACTGCATTATGTCTAGTTCTGAAGAGTACTATTGAGCTTAGCTGAAGCTCATGCTGGTGAAAATGTAACCCACTATCCAGTGAGCGCCGCGAGACTATCAGTGTCATTGCCGTCATGCCCTGTTTGCTTGTATGCTTGTATGCTGGCTGTCCTGAAACTTCAGATCTGCCGCCTCGTCTGTCAAGGCTCCAGCCACCAATTCAAGACTCGTTGTAGCACTAGCAGCCTACTATGATTACTTTGATATCAGGAGTGCGCTTCACGCACTCGAGCTCCTTCTTCGCCATTTCTAATACCACCTTCTTCGTTGTAAGCCAGTCCTGCACCCCACTATGACAACCAGTCCACTCAATAGTAAGCTGGCGAAGTCCACGAAGTCGACCTAAGGCTTGTAGGGTGGAGGTCAAATCACTGCCAAGCTTAGTAATTGCACATTCGTTCTTCAAGCTATGCTTGTATTGTACATCCAGTTTCCCGAGATAAATGCGTATATTCGTGATAGCGCTCACCTGAGCATCGGTAAGGCGATAGTAGACAGCGAGATGAATGTCCCAATGGTCTCCATCGAACTCGTTGAGAGAAAATGGCAAGAGCATAGTTTCCAAATGTATCTGACGACAGGTCGCGAGTAGTGTAAGACGACGTCTAGGAAGGTGGAAGTACGCAGGGCAATTGAGTTTCCGCTTCTTGGAACGACATCTATGCAATCTCTTGCAGTTCTTCGTATCACAGACCCGGATCTGCAATCCACCAAGAACGTATCCGTATATCCGCTTTCGAACAGAAGCAGGCAGTTGGAAGAAAGGCGAGGCCTCTATGTTACTGAAACTGAGTGAGTATGATCTGGAAAGCAGTCCGTTCAATGGAAATTACCTACATGGTATCGTTCGAAATTGTTTTGCATATGTGTACGGCGCGCTTCTCCGTACCAGTAGTTGTGGTCGACAACCGTTGCGCCAGCCTCAAAAGACGTTCCATTATGTTAGGGGAGAGGGAGATGATACGAAAGCAACGACGAGAGATCGTTTCAATGAATGGACAAGATGAACGATGAGAGTGATCATGAGAGAACAGAGGAGACGCTGGAGGGTCCGTGCCAGATACCATGAAGATAAACATGCTCTGTTAGCGTTGTGATGAAACAATGCAGCCTCGGCAAATTATAATATACATTTTATAACGACACGGCGATATATCCGCGTGCTCATCTCCCATAAAGAGTTGTCTGTCTTACCAGTCAAGTAGATTTGAGATGCACACATTTTGGTATTCACTCGCTGCAGCATTCTCTCTACTCTTTCTTAGTGATGGCCCTGAAGTCCCAGTTGTTGAGGTAGCCTGACCCGGCCTATCCACAAATGTCAGCTTCCGACGGCTCAAATATGTCACAAGGGGATAACACTCACGCAAAGATACGTCGCAAAGCTAACCCAGCCCAGATATGGAGCGAGCAGCCACCCGCAAGTAGGATCAACCTGTCCCCAGACGCTGATAAGGTAGGCGAGAGTTCCACCTAGAGCGAGAATGTCGACTGTAGCGGGTATAGGTTTACCAAGGCCAAAGTAGAGAGGAGTCCACATGAGGTTCAAGGCAAGCTGGATAGTGTAGAGAGTCGCTCCGTGCTGGGTTGTCTTAGCTTGAGCAGTACCAGGAAGACAAGGAATCATCATACCTTAGCCAAGGCGACAGTATTAGGGTTAGCGGAATTGGCACCAATGGTGTATGCGCGGTAGGCTGTGTAGCCCATGGTGGCATAGAGGGCTGTCCATACTGGTCCGAAGACGTAACCGGGTGGGTGTAGTGGAGGCTGCTTCAGCGTTCGGTATGCTGTCTGAGACACGCTCGCTGCATCGATGTTATGTTTCCATACAGACACAAGAACACGTATGACCTACGACTGATGGCAAATCCTGTGGCTGTTCCACACAGAACTGGCAGTAGGATAGCTACTGCCGGGTTCTCAAAGGCGAAGTTGGGGAGGGTTAGGGAGGGGATGTAGCTCGTCATGGTGGCGATGGGTAACGATGCTTGTACGCAGCTGTTAGGTAAAAGTTGCCTGCGACAGGTACCTAGGTAGTGTATGGAATATGTCTTGTACCTGTACTCCGCATCCCGTTTTTCGGCACACCAATCAGGCGTGGGACCTGGACAGTTCACGAGCGCACGCGTCGACCCACTTTCCGAGCAGCCGGCACTAGCCCCGTCTCAGCCGTGCCAGCCCTCCGCGATCAACCTCACCCTTCTTTCTGCCATCTCCATCTCCACAGGCATCTTTCCGCCCGGGAGTCACTTTAGCACATCGTGAGTGCACCTTCTCGTCCTTTTGCTGCCCATTGTTCGTAATACCCCTTCTTCCTCTTGTACAGCTATCTCCATAGCTCCGACAGCTTTGTCCCCGTGGCCCTGCGCCCAGCCTCCCTCCAGCTGCCTCTCTGACCTTCTCTTCTTGCGCCGCCGCTTGGGTGCGATCAATCGCGTCGAGCGTGTCGGCTCCTTGTCACTTCTTACCTACTTCTTCCTCCTCGTTACTAATCACGTTCCTTCTCCGTCATCTTGTCCCTTACTTGTCCTCTCTCTGACCGAGCCATCATGGCAAACAGCTACCCGCTCCGATTGCCTCTCGAGCATCCACCACCACCCAGCGCATACTCCAGGCGAGATTGCGCGTCAGAACGAGCGAATACCACGCGTATAGTGCTGAGGCTCGCCTCATCACACTCCTTCCGAAACACCTGAACACGACTGCCCGTCTGGATCTCGCGACACACACTTGTGACTCCAAAATCCTTTCCGGGGCTTTTAATCCGTGGCGATGGACTCATATACGTATGTCTATGCAGAAGGAGATGCGCAAAGTGCGACGCTGACGGATTACAGTGCTACGCGTGAGGACTCTAGGCCGCCTGCCGATTCGTACAGACGCCGTTCACCAGGTAAGCTAGGTCTCTTCTTTGAACTGAGGGCGATTTTCCTCTTCACCGTCACGCGAAATAACGCCGCGTGTTTGCTCCCGGCCGGTTCTGCCAAGCACTGCTAGCGCGGAGTGACTGCGCGTGCTTTAGCAACGAGGAAAGCACTCTTCCGGCCGATCTGCAGACACGGTTGAATGCTACGCCTGTTGGACCGCAGCCTCAAACATCGACTTGGATCGAGATCGTGGTATGATTGAACTAAACTAACATGCGTGATAAAGGCTCTGGAGACCGTAGGGCAGGCAGACGACGATCGCGCTCACCCCAGAACATCGACCGATACCAGCCTGATCGCGCGCGCGATTACGATGGACCGCGACGGGACGGCAACCGACGACGCTCTTCACCTCCACCTGTGCAAGCAGGCATCGATCGATACGTGCCTGGCCAGGACAACTTTGCGCCGACCTTCACCACCAACCCCGTTCCAAACCCCATGCACCTCGAATATCAGGTCGGATTCAACTACTTTGCAGAATGGTGGCGTGTCGAGCAGCTCATGAAGGAGGAGAAGGAGCGCGCGAAGAACGGCGGACGCAAGCCTGGTCTCAAAGGGGAACGTGAAGCCCGAGAGGAGCGTGGCAAAGAGCGCGAGCAGATTCAAGCCGCATACGACGAGTACAAGGAGAAGCTGCAGGTACAGATGGCGAAGACGTTTGTGGACAAGCATAAGAACGAAGAGTGGTTCAAGGAACGTTATGACCCAGACTATGATCTGGCTTTCAAAGAGAAGCTTCGTCAATATCGCCATGGCATCTACGAGGAGTGGGAGCGACAGATAGATGAGGGCTACTTTGATGAATTCACGTTGGAAGGCATCTACAAGAATGAGTCGAACGGTGCCGGCGGAATCGTTGAGAAAGAGGAGGGCGAAGCAACGGCTGCCAACGAGGTCTTGGGCGTAGGTGATTTGTTGCCTTGCAAAGGCGGCGAGATCCGCGATGAGACCGCGTTCCAGCCTACGCTACTCATCAAAACAATCGCGCCTACCGTCAATCGCGAGAAGGTCGAAGAGTTCTGTAAGGAACACCTGGGAGAAGGCCCTGGCGGCTTCAAGTGGCTGAGCATGAGTGACCCCAATCCACTTAAAAAATGCCACCGCATTGGTTGGGTCATTCTCAACCCAAGCGATGAGCAGCCAATGGTCATTGACGACCGTGGTGACGGACGTGACGAGGAGGCTGAAGACGGTACTGTCGAGGACAAATCTGAAGATACGCAGGGTCCCCATACAACCGCTCACAAGGCTCTCGAAGCTCTCAACGGGAAAACAGTCATTGATGATCAACGGGGCAACTTCACCTGCCACGTTGGTATCCATGAGCCGCCTGCTGCGCCGCGCAAAAAGGCATTGTGGGACCTCTTCTCTGCGCCTGAGAGGATTGAGCGTGATCTCGAGCTTGCCGAACGACTTGTTAGGAAGCTCGACTCTGATCTCAAGGCGCAGCACGAGGAAGACTTTGCTAACGTCGATGGTGTCAGCAAGATTGAACAGCGGGTTGAAGCTCTGCGGTCGAAAGGCTGGCTGCAGCCCCCAGCCAATGCCCCGGTTCCTGCCCAGAAAGCGCGCGATCCCGAGGACTTGGAAGAGGGTGAGGATGAGACCATGGAAGACGACGAGGGCGCCTTCGATGATGAAGTGGATGACGAAGAGTTGCTGGCCAAGAAGAAGAAGCTTGATCTTCTCATCGAGTACCTGCGACGAGTCTACAACTTCTGTTTCTTCTGTGTTTTTGAGAGTGATTCAGTTCACGAGTTGATTCGCAAGTGCGCTGGAGGTCATCTTCGTCGACCACGCGCCAGCCTTACAACTGCTGCCAAGGCGACTGCGAGAGCCACAGCTACCGGAGATCTATTTCCGTACAGGAAGCAAGAGTCTTCTGGTGATGCTGAGAATGGTGAGGGTGGTAGCCCAGTGCAAGAGCGGAAGCCTATGCGGCTGAGCACGAAGAACCAACAACAACTCCAGCGCGCTTTCAACTGGGTTAAAACCTATGAAGAGAAGCTGTTGCAGCTGCTTGAGCCAGAGAATGTTGACATCCGCAAGCTCGGTGGCAAACCTCTGGAGGAGGCCATCGAGGACGAACTCTCCCGCTATGTCAAACAAGAGGACGAATCCAAGTGGCGCTGTAAGGTCCCGGAGTGCACAAAGCTGTTCAAGGGCCAGCATTTCTGGCAAAAGCACGTTGAGAAGCGTCATCCTGAGTGGCTCGAAAAATTGCGTAAGGATGTGAGTATTGACGTGAAACATTAGAAAAATCTTCCTTACTAACCTGATACAGCTACGACTGGTTAACAGCTATGTTGTCGACCCTGCTCATATTGCTCCATCGCGTAGTGATGCCAATAGTAATGGTCACTTCCCAATGGGCAACCATGTCCAGGCTACTGGAACGCCGCGGGGGTTCAACCTGGCCAACATGAACATGGCAATGGCAAACAATGGCATGCAGAATGGAGTGCACCTAGGCGCTATGTTTAATCCTGCTATGGGCGGCACCTGGGACCCCAATGCTGCCCACGACGACCGCGCCGGCCCCATGCGACGGGGCGGCCACCGCTTCAACAGCCGTACTGGACCCTACGATCGCCAACCTCGTGATGGTCGTCCTCGTCCTGCTGTCAACGGTGGCCGGCTGACACCCCCGCCCCGTGGTAGCCGTCAGGGTCCTCAGCGATACGGTGAGGGCGGACCTGGCCCTGTACAATCTGTGCAAGGTCGGTCCATCAAGAGCTACGAGGATTTGGACGCGGTTGGTGGGGGTGGCAGCGGAGAGCTCAACTACTGAGTCTCAAACTTGCAAAGCATGGGTGGCTGTAGTGTAAGATGTTCAGTGGATTGGCGTTAGGGTGGATAACTTGATTTCTCTTGTTGCCGAAATGCCACAGAATACCTCGGCAGCAATTTGGGAATGGAGTAGGTCGGCGTCCCAGGATAACTCTTGCCATTGATTGGCATGAAGAGACATTTACCCATGGGCCTGTATCTTGTACAACTAGGCAGATATAGAACTTAACCAAATTGCAGTTCAAAACCACAGGGCCGAGCGTGTTCTTCCAATGTGAGATTGTGACCAGTCAGTAAATCGGCCATCTTGGCCCGCGGCCAGAACGTGTTCGACGTCAGGTTTCCTTGCTAGGCATTAGTGACAGTGCGCCAAGTGGACGTCTGTAAGCGATGCATGATGCTGCGATGCGATGTTTGTGAGTTGAAGCAAGCCGAAGCGGTCCGATTCAAATTATATCCGAATCTTACGCGCCGTCCCGAGGAGGGGTGATCTGTCTGTCCAACTTGGTTGTCTCGTATACGTTCACAGCATACGGCGCGCGTATTAAGGAAACGAGATGGGAGACAAAGCGCGAACATGGCCAAGAGATGCGATGCCGTTCCTTCCTGCGTTCGGCCTCGTGGGCCTCTGCGTCATGGGCTAAGGCATCGGGTTGCGTCACTCAGCCACAATCCTTTACGCGCCCGACTCTGCTTCAGTGCCGACAAGCATTGAGGTGATCCACTTTGAGCAGAGGAACGGGCGGTGCAGCCCCATCGTATCTCTTGTCCTTGCTGTCGTGCCCGCATCTCCGCAGGGCACCAGCCTCAGGCGCAGCCACAGGCAGTACGAGGTGCTATTCCGGCGTCATACAACACGCGTCGACGCTCATCTGCAGGGACCCTAAAGGCTGCTTTTCGCTTTTCCTTCTAATTCTACACCCTATCTTCCTTCTTTCGGCTCGCGGCTCCCTAGCCCGTGTTCTTACGTTGCTATTAATTCAAGTATGCCCGCCAACCTCGACGCCCCGCCCGCCATTCAGCTCAACGGTGCTACCGAGCCCACCACGATGAATCCCCAGCCCTCAGTACAGAACTTTGGCGAGCCGGCGCGGCCTGCGGTGCCCACGCGCAATGACACGACCTTTTCCAAGTTCTCTACCGTGTCCGTGCCGCCGGAAGGGTCTATATTAACGGGCAAACAAGAGCACTGTAAGCAATACATCATCATCCCTGGGCCCTTGGCCATACTGATAGATGCGCAGATCTCAAGCGCGAACTCATCTCCCAGCAAACCAAGTACGAAATCGCCGAACTCTCCTCTCCTACAGCGCTGCGACGTTTTGGCGCGCCCTTTCGCTCAGATGCCGGCGAAGTTGCGCCAGAAGACTCAGAACTGCCCCTCCTCCGCTACATATTCGTAAACCATGTTCGCAACTTCCCCTTCCTGGACAAGGCCAAGGAGAAGGAGTTCTGGCAGGACAAACTCCAAGTTGTACGTCGTATGAGGTCATACTAGGTAGAGATGCAACTGACAAGGGTGCTGTTCTAGTTTCTGGAGTCCTTTGCGAGCAAAGACATCTCATCCTCGGAAGATCGGCTGGAAGAGACCAAAAGAAGAAAGTTGGCGCTCAAAGCCGAGAAATTGGTCGAGCTAATGATGGTATCTGGTATCCCTACCGCGTCAGGTTACGAAGAAAGAATACGCTTCGCCGAAATGGAAATCGTAGATAGACAAGCGGACGAGAAGGGACTTACCATGAACACGCCGAGCGGCCACTCTATCAACGGTTGGGACGTCAATGTCTCAGGTGTCAGGACAACCTCCGTGAAGAGACATCTACGGTACCACACACATGCGGCAAGTAGAGATGCAAGTTGAAAACGGACAGAGTCTAACGTTGCATTTGCAGGAGTACCTCATACGAGTAAAGCACGATGGAGACAAAGATTTCTATATTGGCCGTCGATACGCAGACTTCGTCCAATTACACAAGCGCATACGTCTCGAACTTCCCGGCAAAGTACTCGCCCCGTTACCTCGAAAGAACGCAAAAGATGGGCTTCTACAGTCAAGTGTTGATGACGATGATGTGAGCTCTATCTCGTCGGGATCTACCCAAGGGCCACCTCCTCCTGAACCTGAGAATAGTGGCGGTGGTGGTCTGCGCAGCTATATCTTTGGTAGTGGACACAAGAAAAACGCCTCACAAACATCGCTAGGAAGACGCTCGCCAAGGGCTTCGACGGACTACTCGGCGTACAAGGCCCCTCGGAAACTATACAGGGAAGAGCAACGTGTTTCTCTTCGTGCCTTCCTCCGATCGTTTCTACACAATGAGCGCATTGCCCAGTCGAATGCCATGGCCGAATTTCTGACACGCGATCCCATAGAGGTCAACGAGGAGGAGATGGAAGACATTCAAAGGCGAGAAGAGATGGACAAGAAGCGCATAGAAGAGCAAAGGCAGTTCTACGAAGTTGCGCGCAAGCGAGCAGCGGAGCTTGATATCCACATGGAGAAGTTCAGGAGAGAGATTGTAGAAGCCAATGGACTCTCCCACCTGTTCCAGGAGATCAGGGTCAAGAACACGATCGCAGAGCTCAAGCCAGAGTACCAAAAGTTCGCAGAGTGGTTACGGATAGAAGTGGCTGCTACCATCTACCATTTGTTCCTAGCGGAAGACAACTCCCCCGAGCTATTTGCTCAAGCGAAGCGCATACACTCTCTCGTTCCATACGGTGTCCTCAAGAACGTCATTAGGATAGCCAACCCTGCCGCAGTCATGAGTGGAGTCCTGGATCTGTTCCTTGCCCAACCGTTCGGTGCTCGATCATTACTTCAACGTATATTTGGTATGGCCATCAATGATGGTGTCAACTCTGTGCAGAAGACAATCGATACACTCGGTTCTACCAGGATCAAGGATGACGTGCTTTGCGACAAGATCAAAGCATACGTACAAGCAGACGAGGGCGTTAAGGAAGCGATACGACAGGAAGCTGCGCGCGATAACGTCGATGTGGTAGTGACTATACTACGTTCCGAGTTTTTCCAACCAGAGTTATCTTCGCAACAGGTGGAGAAGGTTTTCAATGCCTACGTTGCATGGAACAATGCGGTCGAAAATGTGAGATCGCGCCGCCTCAGTAGAACAGCTAGCAGCCGCAGCAATGTCAGTACAGCAACTAACGCGACCGGCCAGGTCGAAAAGGAGATGCGATCAGGCGCTGAGCTCTTCGCGCACCTGAAACAGTACTTGAAGCTCTGCCTAAGACAAAGAGACAAGTTGATGATGTTACAAATCATCGAAGAGGTAAGCTGGACAGGAGAGCGATACCTGGAACGAATGACTGACGTTTCTCTAGCCCACGACTCTCCAACTCTTCCGAGATCTATTCACCATTTTCTACGAGCCACTTGTCCGTGTCTACAAGTCCGCGAACGTATACAACAGCATTACCGATTTTGCCATGTTCGCCGATGACACCATTAAGACAATTGAAGCTTGCCAACGGCAAGAAGTTTCTGCAGACCCCAATCAAACAGTGCAAGCTTTTATCGATCTGTGCGCTCGTCACGAGGGTAACTTCTACAAGTTCGTTCACGAGGTCCACAAACACGACAATGGTCTTTTCGACCAGCTCATGGGCTGGTTAGAGGGTATATTGGATTTCCTACGCCATGGGCCTGGAAGTGGCGGTAAGCTCGACATGAATGCACTCTTCCAGGGTGGTATGGATTCAAACTTGATCGACAAGAACAAGGCGATTCGCGAGATCAACAGTCTCATCAAGTGGCAAATGGCGCGGAAGAAGTGGCATTCAGACAAGACCAGACAGAAGATGGCGAGTGGTGGTGACGATCCTGACCCGCTTATGGGCGGTATCGCTGGCTTCAAGTCGAGCGACTTTGGACTCAATGCGGTACGTCTCTTGCTCTGACAACATTTTATTCATGTACTGATGTGGATACAGATGGATCTCCAAGACCTTGAACTCGATGATGATGGTAGCGACTCGACCGACTCAGAAGACATGGACGACACAGATGTAGCAGATCCAATCGAAGCCGAGCGCAAGAGCCGAGCGCGCGCTGCTGAGAAGCTTAGGAGAAAGGCTGGCGAACCCAAAAAGCCGGCGATCGTGGAGCTGTACAAGCTCAGCGAGGGTTTCAACAGCATGCTCAGGAACGTGCTCGCTTCATAGGCTATTTATATGCTTCTCTGGTTGCAGAGCGCCGATCGGATCGCCCTCGAACAGCGTTATGATAGAGCACTCTGGTCGCCGCTTCCAAGACTTAATGAAATTATTTCGAGCCACTGTGCAGTTATGTTGAAAACATTCTCCCATATGTGCTAATCAGGTCCTGGTGTTGGCGGCACAATGCACCCACGTGCTCGGAATGCGCACCTACCAGAAGCACGCTAGCGCGGCGCAGCGCTCGGAGCTAGTGTTCGGTCGCAATATGCTGTTAGCTGTCCTTTTAGTTTCAGCCGGAGCGTTGCCGCGTCCACGCGTTGAACTTGCTCACCATTTCCCTTCTTCGTACAATGATAGTGCGGCTTTGGCACGAATTGTGCTAACATTCATTCATTCACTCTCTTCGTTGCCCAGAAGCAACGCCAATTGCGTTTGCAGTGCGCGTGAACTTGGTTCCACGTTCCAGGCACGAGCTCCTACCATATCCCGAACGACTTTCGGTTGCAAACCCCGCCGTCTTACCTTGAGACTCCCTTTCTATCGCAGAGCAGGCTGGTAGAACGTACAATTCGTCGTAGCAATACCCCACAATCTCAACTACTTTACAGCGGTAGCCCGTCAACATGCCCGCGAAATCGCGATTCACGAGGCTCGATGCCTTTACCAAGACGGTCGAAGATGCGCGCGTGCGCACAACATCCGGTGGGGTTGTCACCATAGTCAGCTTGTTGGTTGTCTTTTGGTTAACGTGGGGCGAGTGGGCCGATTACAGGAGAGTAACGGTACGGCCAGAATTGGTGGTCGATAAGGGCAGAGGCGAACGCATGGAGATCGCCCTGAACGTAACGTTTCCAAGAGTGCCATGCGAACTACTCACTCTCGATGTCATGGATGTATCTGGCGAGTTGCAAATGGGCGTCACGCATGGTATCAACAAGGTTCGACTAAGTCCTGAGAAGGAGGGTAGCAAAGTTATCGACATCAAGGCTTTGGATCTGTAAGTCTATAGAGTGCTTTGGATAGAGGAGCATGTCCAAGAAGCAACAGAGTGCTAATAGTGACTCCAGGCACGCTGACGAAGCGTCACATCTGGCCCCCGACTACTGCGGCGAATGTTACGGCGCCCCTTCCCCCACCAACGCAATCAAACCTGGCTGTTGCAACACCTGCGACGAAGTCCGCGATGCTTATGCCTCGATCTCATGGTCCTTTGGCCGTGGAGAGGGAGTCGAACAATGCGAGAGAGAGCACTACGCCGAACATCTCGATCAACAACGCCAGGAAGGATGTCGTCTTGAGGGCAGTATCCGTGTCAACAAGGTCGTCGGAAACTTCCACATTGCTCCTGGAAAGTCCTTCTCCAACGGCAACCTGCACGTCCACGATCTCGAGAACTACTTCAAGGATGAGTACGCGCACACCTTTACCCATCGGGTCCACCAGCTTCGCTTTGGCCCTCAGCTCAGCGATGTGGTCGTCCAAGACATGCAGAGGAAACACCAAGGCTCAGCCGCTGGTGGATGGTCGAACCACCACATCAATCCTCTCGATGACACCGAGCAGCACACCGACGAGAAGGCATACAACTACATGTACTTCATCAAGGTCGTGTCGACCGCTTACCTGCCTCTCGGCTGGGAGAAGGAGATTAGTCGTCCCGGTAAACAAGATGAGCTGCTCGGCGCCACGATTGATGCTACATATAAGGGCAGTATTGAGACGCACCAGTACTCTGTTACTAGTCATCATAGGAGTCTCCAGGGTGGTACTGATGAGAAGGAGGGTCACAAGGAAAGAATCCACGCCAGGGGAGGTATTCCCGGTGTTTTCTTCTCTTACGTGAGTTTTGCGGTTCCCTTCCCTTGACCCCTGAATCTGATCACTAATATCTGCCACAGGACATTTCACCAATGAAGGTCATAAACCGCGAAGTCCGCGAGAAGACTTTCTCTGGCTTCCTCGTCGGTCTCTGCGCCGTAATTGGTGGTACTCTCACCGTCGCTGCAGCCGTGGACCGGGCACTGTATGAGGGTGTGAACAGGATTAAGAAAATCCATTCACAGTAGATGGCTATTTTCCCCTCAAGGTCTTTCTATGGACCCTCTCATTGTTGCATTTACGCGCGTTCGTGTTCGGAGTTTTGGGCGTCGCAGGCTATCTCTGGAAAGACTTGACTCATCTTTACATGTCTGGTAGAGTGACGTGGGCGGCGTGGGTATGGAGAGGTGTAGAAGGATGGAAATTCTCCCCGAACAAACCTTGTATTATCTAGGTCGAATATCTGACAAGAAACGCCTATTTACGCGAACATCGCCTTCGGTCATACTATGAACCAGTCGTCTTGCCTTCTATCATGTAACTTCTGCTATCACCTTCTGGTTAACGGTACCTAGATGCCTTTGTTTTAAGAACTATGGAGTGTGGTATGTAGCGAGTCTAGTGCTGATCAGGGTGAGTTTCTTCAGGCTGTCATCACAGTGGCTGCCTAGTTGCCTTGCTGCCTAGCTACGCTACGAAGGACGAAAGTGTGAGGCCGCTGTTGTGTGGATCCAGAGTCAAGCAACCAATGATCAGGCAGAGTTAATCTGCGCAAAATAATAGGTGTAGGTAAAGACACGACAACAGTAAACCGCAGTCACGATCCACGGAACCTTCGACGTCAGACGAATGACGATTGCCAGAGGGCAAGAAAACGTGGCTTGGCGGCGCACGGACCCTCGATCTCTATAGACGGTTTCAGCTTCTCTGCCTTGCTCACTTACACTTCTACAACAGCACAACCAACGTACTCCGATTAAGAATGAACGATCAACCAAGAGGCGCACGGGGGCGGGGCCGGGGTCGAGGACGCGGGAACTGGAGCGTTTCTTTCTCACCACAAAACCACGATGACGATCAGATGATGCTTGATGGTGATTCCTCACGTGGACGAGGCAGAGGAAGGGGACGAGGAAGAGGAGGATTCAGGGGCGGTCCAAACAATTTTCAGCATGAAAACCGTTCACGAGAGCCGTTAGTCGACAAAGACATGCTTGCAAAGCTGAAATCGAATCCATCCTACGCGCTTATGGAAGGCTTCCTCGGACGACGTTACGATGCAGCCAACAAATTACTAAACCTCTCGACTATTGCTGGAGATCAAGAGATTCTCCAATCTGGCATGTTTGCCTCAGAAGGTGCACAGAAGAAGTTCTTCCCTGCCCTCATGATCGTTTGCGATGCCATTCTTGAGACGCTAGAAGCAAAAGAGCAAGCAATCCACAGCGTCACACTCGCCGGCAATAACCTCCAAAATACACACGCTGTTTACCAACTCTGCAATCATTTCCGCCACATCCAGAACCTTGATCTCAGCAACAACGCTTTTGCGACGCTGGACGCGCTAAAGCCTTGGAAAGGCCGCTTCAGGAACGTCGAACACCTCATTGTCGACCCGTTCCCAACACCCAACTGGGAGGATGAGATCATCTCTTGGTTTCCTAAACTCAAAATTTTGAATGGCAATCAGGTTCGTCCTGACGCAGCAGTGGCAAACAACAATGCAGCAAACGCACAGCAAATACCATCATCCACCACACCAACACCTATACCAACGACTATCGACCCGGAGCAGCAAAGGAAAGAAGAGATGATCCTCTATGTTCAGCGCGAAACCAACCTCAAGCGCGACTACGCCATTCAATGTCTGGAAGCTGGCCAGTGGAACATCGAGCAAGCAGGCGCTCTCTTCGCACAAAGTCGAGAGTCTTTGCCAGCTGAAGCGTACAACTAGATGTTTGCGGCATCAGACACCTAGCAACGGGAACCCGGGGAGCAGGGACATGGACGTATGCATGGCAGAGAGCGGGTCTTTCAAGTATGCACAGACACTCTCTGGCTAGCACCCGGAAATTACTACAAGGAGCGGGACTTTTCTTTCACTGTACGGAGCGAGGCAAAGAAAATGATTCAGGGCGGGGCATAGCACGGCGTTGATTCTTTTGTATATGGAGCATGATGCGGTACATATACCCACGTGGCAGAAGCACGAGTATCGTCTATATAGAATGACAATGTCAAAAACCATCTTCTACTAAGCTTTCTCACATTTATGATCGTAACGAGCTTGAATGTGAATGCTAACTCTGCAACAGCACCTTAGGCATCCATCAATAGACTGCGCACCTGCATCACGATGCATGCAAATGATAAAACTAGTTTTTGAACGCGAAAAACACACTCTAGGCCATCAGCCGAGCGCAAGTAGATATCATCTCTATGTACTGACAATATATATATATACTGAAAGAAAGCCGCATTACCACTACCGAAAGACCACAAAGTTATCTAGTGACTCTTTCTCTGCGCATTAGCCAACGCACTGTTGAGCGCAGCCGTTACGTCGACATGGAACAGCGGTCTGTTCAGCCCTTGAACAACCGCTATCCGGCCCCTCTGCCTAGCATCACCAGCCTCTACATGTCCGTACGCCTTGCTGTGTTCCAACTGCTTTGTTATGCTACCGGTCTCCGAACTGTCACCTGATTCTGGATGTGCTGCCTCGATATCGTGACTTCGTACTTGCGATAGTGCGCGTTGAGCGAGGAGGTTCTCGCGTGCTTCTGCTTGCGCAGCAGCCGAGTCTGAACCGCCGATCTCGGCGACACTGAAGATGGGTTTCCAGCGGTGCGTTATGCCGCTGTCAGGCGTCTCGGGGGTGTAGTAACCGAAACCCGCTGCAGCAAGAGAGCGCTTGGTCCACCGGTTGTTGATGTTGCAGAAATGCCAATCAACTGTGTCTGGAGCCGCATACTTGTCAAGCTTATTCCTTACGTCAATCAGGTTCTGGATTGAAGTAAGATCGACGTTGTTGACAGATGAGAAATCGAGGATGATGGCTTTCAGCGTAGGCCGATCGTCTTGTACTTGAGCCTCCTTTCCACGAGGGCCAGGGTCGTTCCATGGGCGGTCGCCGGGTCTGTTGTACGTCGCTTGGTTTGTACGACGCGTCTTCGCAAATATGATGTCGGTGAGTTGGTCGAGGT
>Ga0265797_10000377_pt1 | contig 81865 bp, 82 predicted proteins | sample P2T30metagenome_FD_192433 | JGI IMG/M metagenome (GOLD analysis project Ga0265797, IMG submission 192433) | Plant litter microbial communities from East Loma Ridge, Irvine, California - P2 T30 | ecosystem: Environmental > Terrestrial > Plant litter > Unclassified | place: USA: California... | reverse complement strand
GGAAGGGAGAGGGGGCTGATAAGCAAAAGCTAAGCGGCATGGACGCCGCTTCGCAGCCCCCAGGGAGGGGTTCACGGCGTTTTTGTGTTCAGCCCCCTCTCCCTGACCAGGCAACACATCCCCCAGACAACATGCCTTTAAAACAAGCCACCCATCATCTTGAACCGTGTCGCCACACCATCCAGACCACGCGCCTTCCGCCGCTTAACCGCTACCCCATCAAGGGGTCCACGCCAGCCTTACGTAACATTTCGCACAGCGCAATCAGCGGAAGCCCAACCAGCGTATTGGGGTCGCGCCCTGAAAGCCGTTCAAACAGCGTAATACCCAACCCTTCGCTTTTGAAACTGCCTGCACAGTTAAGTGGCTGCTCCTTTGCCACATAATTAACGATCTCTTTCTCAGTTAGCGTTCTGAAATCGACACTAAAAGGCTCACACACCACCTGTAGTTGATTCCGTTTACTGTCAAAAAGCGCCAGCCCGGTATAAAAAATAACACTATGCCCGCTCGCCAGCTTTAACTGCTGGTGAGCGTTCTCTTCAGTGTGCGGTTTTCCGGTTATTTTGCCATCAATCACACAAACCTGATCGGAACCAATAATCAGATGTGTGGGATAGTTTTTCCCCACTGCTTTGGCCTTCTCCGCAGCCAGTCGCATAACAAGATCGGTAGCAGATTCATCAAGTTGCGCTGATTCATCAACCTGTGGAGCAGCAGTGATAAAGGGCAGGCCCAGCTTTTCAAGCAGAGACTTCCTGTAGGAAGAAGTTGAAGCAAGTACCAGTTGAGTCATATTTTTTTCCAGAATAGATAGCGAATCACTTCAAGGCATTTTAAACTGTGCGCCGCACTGGATGCGAATATTGGGTGAAAGATGCTGTAAAACGGCCTTTTTCTTTGACTCTATCTCGTTACAAAGTTAATATGCGCGCCCTATGCAAAAGGTAAAATTACCCCTGACTCTCGATCCGGTTCGTACCGCTCAAAAACGCCTTGATTATCAGGGCGTCTACACCCCTGAACAGGTGGAGCGTATTGCCGAATCGGTAGTGAGTGTGGACAGTAATGTAGAATGCTCCATGTCGTTCGCTATCGACAACCAGCGTTTAGCGGTACTTAACGGTACTGCGGCGGTTTCCGTCACGCTTTGTTGCCAGCGCTGCAACCAGACATTCCCGCATCAGGTCCACGTGACGTATTGTTTCAGCCCGGTCGTTACTGACGAACAGGCTGAGGCGTTGCCGGAAGCGTACGAGCCGGTCGAGGTCAACGAGTTTGGCGAAATCGATCTGCTGGCAGTGGTTGAAGATGAAATTATCCTCGCCCTGCCTGTCGTTCCGGTGCATGATTCTGAACACTGTGAAGTGTCCGAGGCGGACATGGTCTTTGGAAAATTGCCTGCAGAGGCAGAAAAACCAAACCCATTTGCCGTATTAGCCAGTTTAAAGCGTAAGTAATAGGAGTAAGGTCCATGGCCGTACAACAGAATAAACCAACCCGTTCCAAACGTGGCATGCGTCGTTCACACGATGCTCTGACCACTGCCTCTCTTTCCGTAGATAAAGTTTCTGGCGAAACGCATCTGCGTCACCACATCACTGCGGATGGTTACTACCGCGGTCGCAAGGTCATCGTTAAGTAATTCTTGCGGATTCGCAAGGCGATACTTTGCCACGTCTGACCCTGGCGATAGATGCCATGGGCGGGGACTTCGGTCCCTGCGTGACAGTGCCTGCTGCAATGCAGGCACTGGCCTCTAACTCGCAACTGCATCTTCTTCTGGTCGGCGATCCCGACAACATCTCGTCATTACTCGCAAAAGCTGATTCAGCGCTGTTGGCACGTCTACAGATTATTGCTGCCGAGTCGGTTATTGCCAGTGATGCCAAACCCTCCCAGGCGATCCGCCAAAGCCGCGGCTCCTCTATGCGCATGGCGCTTGAGCTGGTTAAAGAGGGGAAAGCGCAGGCTTGTGTCAGTGCCGGCAATACGGGAGCACTGATGGGTCTGGCAAAAATGCTGCTCAAGCCGCTCGACGGTATCGAGCGCCCCGCGCTGATGACGGTCTTGCCAAATCAGCAGCAGGGGAAAACAGTGATACTGGACCTGGGTGCGAACGTCGACTCAGACAGTACGATGCTGGTGCAGTTTGCGATTATGGGCGCGGTGATGGCAGAGGAAATCCTGTCAGTGCCGCATCCCCGCGTGGCATTATTAAATATTGGTCAGGAAGAGACCAAAGGTTTAACCAGTATTCGCGATGCCGCAGCTATACTGCGTGAATTGCCAGATATTAACTTTATTGGATACCTCGAAGGCAACGACCTTCTTACCGGTGAAACGGATGTACTTGTCTGTGATGGTTTCGTGGGCAATGTCACCCTGAAAACCATGGAAGGTGTGGTAAGAATGTTTCTTTCGCTGTTGAAATCACAGGGCGAAGGTAAAAAAAGGGCCTGGTGGATGACGCTGTTAGGACGTGTCCTGAAAAAACGTCTGGCGAAGCGCTTCGGCCACCTCAATCCCGACCAGTACAATGGCGCCTGTCTGTTAGGATTACGCGGTTCCGTGATTAAAAGTCACGGCGGAGCGAATCAACGCGCATTCACTGCGGCGATAGAACAGGCAGAACAGGCGGTGCAGCGGCAAGTTCCAGAGCGAATTGCTGCGCGCCTTCAGGCTGTATTACCTAAGAGTGAATGACGTACATGTATACGAAAATTATCGGTACGGGCAGCTATTTGCCCGAACAGGTGCGGACTAACGCCGATCTGGAAAAAATGGTGGATACTTCGGACGAGTGGATTGTCACCCGCACCGGTATCCGTGAGCGTCGCATAGCGGCACCTGATGAAACCGTTGCAACAATGGGCTATCAGGCTGCGCTGCGCGCGCTGGAAATGGCCGGTGTTGATAAAAATGACATCGGATTGATCGTGGTGGCAACCACCTCTTCCAGCCACGCCTTCCCAAGTTCAGCCTGCATGATCCAGCAGATGCTGGAAATTGAGGACGCCGCAGCTTTTGACCTTGCAGCAGCCTGCGCTGGCTTTACCTATGCCCTGAGCGTTGCCGACCAGTACATCAAAAACGGCGCGGTGAAAAATGCGCTGGTGATTGGTGCCGACGTGCTGGCCCGTATGCTGGATCCGGCGGATCGCGGCACTATTATTCTGTTTGGCGACGGCGCCGGTGCTGCGGTACTGGGTGCCAGCGAAGAGCAGGGCATTATCTCCACGCATCTGCACGCGGATGGCCGCTACGGACATCTGTTAACGCTTTCCAACCAGGATCGTGAGCATCAGGATCAACCTTCTTACGTCACCATGGCGGGTAACGAAGTGTTCAAGGTGGCCGTAACCGAGCTGGCGCACATCGTTGAAGAGACCCTACAGGCTAATAACCTGGAGCGTGAGTCTATCGACTGGCTGGTGCCGCATCAGGCTAACCTGCGTATTATCAGCGCCACCGCCCGCAAACTCGGCATGGGTATGGAAAAGGTAGTGGTCACGCTTGACCGCCACGGGAATACTTCCGCCGCCTCAGTGCCTTGTGCATTAGACGAGGCCGTGCGTGATGGCCGCATACAACGCGGTCAGCTTATTCTGCTGGAAGCCTTCGGGGGTGGATTCACCTGGGGTTCGGCGCTGGTTCGTTTTTGATTAACAGGAATAACAATGACGCAATTTGCTATGGTTTTCCCGGGACAGGGATCGCAAACGGTAGGCATGCTGGCTGAACTGGCCGCAGAAAATCCCACCGTTGAACAAACTTTCCGTGAAGCTTCCACGGCTTTGGGCTATGACCTGTGGTCACTCGTCCAGCAGGGGCCTGCTGAAGAGTTGAACAAAACCTGGCAAACTCAGCCGGCACTTCTGGCCGCATCTGTTGCTATTTTCCGCGTTTGGCAGGAAAAAGGCGGTTCAAAGCCAGCAATGCTGGCGGGACACAGCCTGGGCGAGTATAGTGCGCTGGTTTGTGCAGGCGTGATCGATTTTCAACAGGCGATCAAACTTGTTGAATTGCGAGGCAAACTGATGCAGGAAGCGGTTCCGGAAGGCACCGGTGCCATGCAGGCTATTATTGGTCTGGATGATGCGGCTATTGCTAAAGCCTGTGAAGAGTCTGCACAGGGTCAGGTAGTATCACCTGTTAACTTTAACTCGCCTGGTCAGGTTGTTATTGCCGGAAATAAAGAAGCGGTAGAGCGTGCCGGTGCAGCCTGTAAAGCTGCCGGCGCAAAACGTGCTCTGCCGTTGCCTGTGAGCGTACCTTCTCACTGTGCATTGATGAAACCTGCCGCCGACAAACTGGCGGAGGCACTGGAAAAACTGACCTTCAACGCCCCGGAAATGCCGGTGGTTAACAACGTTGATGTGAAGTGCGAAACCTCGCCTGAGGCCATTCGTAGTGCGCTGGTGCGTCAGTTGTACAATCCGGTCCGTTGGACGGGCTGTGTAGAGTTTATGGCGCAGGAAGGCGTAACGTCATTGCTGGAAGTTGGCCCTGGAAAAGTGCTGACCGGCCTGACGAAACGTATTGTTGACACCCTGACCGCGGCACCGGTGAACGATCCGGCCAGCCTGTCAGCGGCGCTTTAACAGTCAGACGAGGATGAACATGAGCTTTGAAGGAAAAATCGCACTGGTTACCGGTGCAAGTCGCGGCATTGGCCGCGCCATTGCAGAAACACTGGTAGCCCGTGGCGCAAAAGTGGTCGGTACAGCGACCAGCCAAAGTGGCGCAGATGCCATCACTGCCTATCTGGGCAGCAACGGCCGTGGCATGCTGCTGAATGTGACCGACAGCGCCTCTATCGACAGCGTGTTGGAAAATATTCGTGCTGAATTTGGCGAAGTGGACATTTTAGTCAATAATGCAGGCATTACACGTGATAATCTTCTGATGCGTATGAAGGAAGATGAGTGGCAGGATATCCTGGACACCAATCTGACTTCCGTATTCCGCCTGTCAAAAGCGGTAATGCGCGCTATGATGAAAAAACGCGTAGGCCGAATCATTACCATTGGCTCCGTTGTCGGAACGATGGGTAATGCGGGCCAGGCAAACTACGCGGCAGCAAAAGCGGGTTTGATCGGCTTCAGCAAGTCACTGGCGCGTGAAATCGCGTCACGTGGTATCACCGTTAACGTTGTGGCTCCCGGTTTCATTGAAACCGACATGACGCGTGCGCTGACTGAAGAGCAGCGTGCGGGCATTCTGGCGGAAGTGCCAGCGGGTCGCCTTGGCGACGCGCAGGAAATCGCCAATGCCGTTGCATTTTTAGCTTCTGACGAGGCTGCGTACATCACTGGTGAGACGCTGCACGTCAATGGCGGAATGTATATGGTCTGATAATCACGAAACTATTTGCGTTATTTGCGGTAATGCCCGCAAAATAGCGTAAAATCGTGGTTGGACCAGCCGGGATTTAGTTGCATCTTTTTCAACATTTTATACACTACGAAAACCATCGCGAAAGCGAGTTTTGATAGGAAATTTAATAGTATGAGCACTATCGAAGAACGCGTTAAGAAAATCATTGGCGAGCAGCTTGGCGTTAAGCAGGAAGAAGTTGTTAATACTGCCTCTTTTGTAGAAGATCTGGGCGCTGATTCTCTTGATACCGTTGAGCTGGTAATGGCTCTGGAAGAAGAGTTTGATACCGAGATTCCGGACGAAGAAGCTGAGAAAATCACCACCGTTCAGGCTGCTATTGATTACATCAATGGTCACCAGGCGTAAGTGAGCCTCTCCAGGCGGTCATTCGACCGCCTGAGTTTTTTCTGAAAGTCCCACATAGTGTCATTGTCATTTTTTCCCTCCCTGGAGGACGAACGTGTCTAAGCGTCGTGTAGTTGTGACCGGTCTTGGCATGTTGTCTCCTGTCGGCAATACCGTAGAGTCTACCTGGAATGCTCTTGTTGCCGGTCAGAGTGGCATCAGCCCGATCGACCATTTTGATACTAGTGCCTACGCAACGCGTTTTGCTGGCTTAGTAAAGAATTTTAACTGTGAAGAATTTATCTCGCGCAAAGATCAGCGCAAGATGGATGCCTTCATTCAGTACGGCGTAGTTGCTGGCATTCAGGCCATGCAGGACTCCGGTCTCTCTATTACGGATGAGAATGCCGATCGTATTGGTGCTGCTATCGGCTCCGGTATCGGTGGTCTCGGTCTGATTGAAGAAAACCACGCCTCGCTGGTCAACGGCGGCCCGCGTAAAATCAGTCCTTTCTTCGTTCCCTCCACGATTGTAAACATGATAGCGGGTCACCTGACTATTATGTATGGCATGAAAGGTCCAAGCATCGCTATCTCTACTGCCTGTACTACCGGTGTGCATAACATTGGTCAGGCGGCGCGCATTATTGCTTATAATGATGCCGACGTGATGCTGGCAGGCGGTGCCGAAAAGGGCAGTACCCCACTGGGTATTGGCGGTTTTGGCGCAGCACGTGCCCTCTCAACCCGTAATGATAGCCCCCAGACGGCAAGCCGTCCCTGGGACCGGGATCGTGATGGCTTTGTGCTGGGCGATGGCGCAGGACTGGTGGTGCTGGAAGAGTACGAGCACGCCAAAAAACGTGGCGCAAAAATTTATGCCGAACTGGTTGGTTTTGGCATGAGCAGCGATGCTTACCACATGACCTCGCCGCCGGAAGATGGGGCAGGTGCTGCGCTGGCGATGAAAAACGCTCTGAAGGATGCGCAATTATCGCCAGAACAGATTGGTTATATCAACGCGCACGGCACCTCGACGCCAGCCGGTGATAAAGCAGAGACACGGGCGGTAAAGACCATCTTTGGCGCCAGTGCAAACAGCGTAATGGTCAGCTCAACCAAATCTATGACCGGTCACCTATTAGGCGCAGCGGGCGCAGTAGAGTCAATCTTCTCTATTCTTGCCCTGCGCGACCAGGTGATCCCGCCAACCATTAATCTGGATAACCCGGATGAAGGTTGCGATCTGGATTTTGTGCCGCACACTGCACGTCAGGTAAAAGGACTGGAGTATGCCCTGTGTAACTCCTTCGGCTTTGGTGGAACCAACGGTTCGTTGATTTTCCGCAAAATCTGATTGCTGCCTTAACCTTCTGAAGGCCCGCTTAGCGGGCCTTTTTTGTGGGATTTTTCGGCTGCTGCCGCACTTTTTCATCCCGGTACAATTCTCCGGAGACAAGCAGATGAATCTGCCGCGGCGTCAGGGTAATCTTTACCGCTGTGAAACGATCGCTCAGGGGAACTTATGGTCTGGATAAACGGAGAGCCGCAGGAAAGGGTAGAAGCTCGCGATCGTGCGGTGCAGTTTGGTGACGGCTGCTTTACTACAGCCAGAATACTCCAGGGGAAAGTTGTCTCGCTAAAAGCGCATCTTTCACGGCTGAAGGCTGGTTGCGAACGGTTGATGATCCGCAACGTGGACTGGGATGCGCTGGCTGCTGAAATGCAGATCGCCGCCGCAACGCGATCGGACGGGGTGCTGAAAGCGCTTGTATCAAGAGGAGCGGGCGGACGCGGGTACAGCGCTCAGGGCTGTGCACAGCCCTCGCGGATGATTTTTCTCTCTGACTATCCGGCCCATTACCAGCGCCTTCAGCAGACGGGTGCCAGGCTGGCGCTGAGCAGCGTGAGGCTGGGGAAAAATCCGCTGCTGGCCGGGATCAAACATCTTAACCGGCTTGAGCAGGTACTGATCCGTACAGAGCTTGACCAGACCGCAGCCGACGAGGCGCTGGTGCTTGACAGTGACGGCAGCCTGGTGGAATGCTGTGCGGCAAATTTATTCTGGCGCAAGGGCGATCAGGTTTTTACGCCCGATCTCAGCCAGTGTGGCGTCAACGGCATTCAGCGGCAAAAGGTGATCCAACAGCTGCACAGCCTGGGGATGCCAGTGCACGAAGTCAGCCTGCCGGTAGAGACGCTGGCAGAGGCAGAAGAGGTGTTTATCACCAATGCGCTGATGCCGGTACTGCCGGTGAATCAGATCGATAGCTGGCATTATGCCTCGCGCACTATTTTTAACCTGCTACGCCTGCATGACGATTAACAGGGAAATTTCATGACTGTTGTAAAAAAAGTAGTAACCGGCATGGTCGTAATTGTTGTGGCCCTGCTGGCGTTCAGCTACTGGCAGATCCGCCAGTTCGCTGATTCATCGCTGACCATTAATAAAGAGACGATTTTCACGCTGCCGGCAGGTTCCGGGCGGGTGGTGCTGGAAGCTGAACTCAATCAGCAGCATATTGTGCCGCAAACGCTCTGGTTTGGCTGGCTGCTGAAGCTGGAGCCGGAGCTGGCAAACTTCAAGGCGGGCACCTATCGCTTTTCTCAGGGTATGACGGTACGCCAGATGCTGGAGCTGCTGAGCAGTGGTAAAGAAGCACAGTTCCTGGTGCGTTTTGTCGAAGGCACCCGTATGCAGGAGTGGCTGGCTGAACTCCGTGCGGCTCCCTATATCAAACACACGCTGAAAGATGACAAGCTGGCAACGGTTGCGGCCGCGATGGATCTGCCTGAACAGGATGTGGAAGGGTGGTTCTACCCTGAAACCTATGCTTATACCGCCAATACCACCGATGTGGCGCTGCTTAAGCGTGCGCATGATCGTATGGTAAAGCTGGTGGAGGCGCAGTGGCAGGATAAAATTGACGGCCTTCCTTATAAAGATAAAAACGATTTAGTCACCATGGCCTCTATTATCGAAAAAGAGACGGCGGTGAGTGAGGAGCGCAGCAAAGTGGCCTCGGTCTTTATCAATCGTCTGCGCATTGGCATGCGTCTGCAAACCGATCCAACCGTTATCTATGGTATGGGGGAGAGCTACACAGGTTCGCTGACGCGTAAAGATCTGGAGACGGCAACGCCTTATAATACCTACACCATTTCCGGGATGCCGCCAGGACCGATTGCGATGCCCGGCAAGGCCTCTCTTGAAGCGGCCGCGCATCCGCTGAAAACGGATTACCTCTATTTTGTTGCTGACGGCAAAGGCGGACATACGTTCACCACCAATCTTGCCAGCCATAATCGTGCGGTTCAGGCGTGGCGTCTTGCCGTGAAGGAAAAAAATGGACAGTAAATTTATCGTTATTGAAGGCCTTGAAGGCGCAGGGAAAACCTCGGCCCGTGAGGTTGTGGTGGAGACATTGCGCGAGCAGGGCATCAGCGACATTCTCTTCACACGTGAGCCGGGCGGCACGCCGCTGGCGGAAAAACTCCGCGATCTGATCAAACAGGGCGTTGAGGGCGAACAGGTGACCGATCGCGCAGAGCTGCTGATGCTCTACGCGGCGCGGGTTCAGCTGGTTGAGAATGTTATCAAGCCAGCTCTGGCCAGAGGTGCCTGGGTGGTGGGTGATCGTCACGATCTCTCTTCCCAGGCGTACCAGGGCGGCGGACGTGGCATGGATACTCAGCTGATGGCGCAGCTTAAGCAGAGCGTACTGGGTGATTTTGCACCAGATTTAACGCTCTATCTTGACGTGACGCCTGAGATTGGGTTGCAGCGGGCGAGAGCGCGGGGCGCGCTTGATCGTATTGAGCAGGAGTCGCTGAACTTTTTCACCCGCACCCGTGACCGCTATCAGGCGCTGGCGGCGGCCGATGCCAGTATCAGAACCGTCGATGCGACCCAGTCAATAGAGCAGGTTTCCGCTGCCATTCGCCAGACTCTGTTAGCCTGGTTCAGGGAACAGGCATGAACTGGTATCCCTGGCTGAACCAGCCTTACCGACAAATAATCAGCCAGCATCAGGCAGGGCGTGGTCATCATGCACTGCTGCTGCATTCACTGACCGGTATGGGAGAGGCTTCGCTGGTCTGGGGGATCAGCCGCTGGCTGATGTGCCAACGGCGTGACGGTTTGAAAAGCTGTGGAGCCTGCCACGCCTGCCAGCTGATGCAGGCCAACACCCATCCAGACTGGTACAGACTGGAGGCGGAAAAGGGGAAAAGCGCGCTGGGGATTGATGCAGTGCGCAGCGTGACGGAGAAGCTCTACCACCATGCGCAGCAGGGCGGCGCAAAGGTAGTCTGGATCCCTGATGCGGCTCAACTGACCGAAGCGGCGGCCAATGCGCTGCTTAAAACGCTGGAAGAGCCGCCGAAAAATACCTGGTTTCTGCTTAACAGCCAGCAGCCTGCCCAGCTGCTGGCTACGCTACGCAGCCGCTGCTTTACCTTCCATCTTGCCCCGCCAGATGAGGCGCCAGGCCTGCAATGGCTGCTGAAGCAGCGCCCGATCACTGAGCAGGATGCGCTGACGGCCTTACGGCTCAGCGGCGGCGCACCCGCAGCGGCCCTGGACTTACTCAGTGAGAAGCGCTGGGCGGCCAGAGAAGCATTGTGTCAGGCGCTGCCTGAGGCGCTCCGGGGAGATATGTTAAGCTTGCTGCCCGTTCTGAACCACGATGATGCTGTCCAGCGCACCGGCTGGCTCTGTTCTCTACTGGTTGATGCACTGAAGTGGCAGCAGGGTGGAGGGCAGTTTATCGCTAATGTCGATCGGCAGGCGTTAATTGCTGAGCTGGCGATGCAGCTTCCTGCCAGCGCGCTGGATAAAAGCGTGCGGCAGTGGATGATTGCCCGTGACCGTTTGCTTAACGTGGTCGCCCTGAATCGTGAATTATTGTTGACTGACCAGCTGCTGGGCTGGGAGCAGATGCTCCATCCTGTAGCAGGCCGGTCTGACTAGCCTGAAAAGAGAGTATTTATGTTTTTAGTAGATTCGCATTGCCATCTGGATGGGCTGAATTATGAGACGCTGCATCAGGATGTCAGTGATGTGCTGGCGAAAGCGGCAGCCCGTGACGTAAAGTTTATGCTGGCCGTTGCCACCACGCTGCCCGGCTATAAAGCGATGACCACACTGATTGGCGATCGTCCCAACGTCGCTTACTCCTGCGGTGTGCATCCGCTGAATCAGGCAGAGCCTTATGACTTTGCTGAACTGCGCCAGCTTGCTGCTGATGAACGCGTTGTGGCGATGGGGGAAACCGGGCTGGATTACCATTATCAGCCTGAAACCCGCGCACAGCAGCAGCTCTCGTTTCGTGAACATATCCGTATCGGGCGTGACCTTAACAAGCCGGTCATTGTTCATACACGGGATGCCCGCGACGATACGCTGGCCATCCTGAAAGAAGAGAAGGTGGAAGGGTGCGGCGGCGTGCTGCACTGCTTCACGGAAGATCGTGAAACCGCAGAAAAGCTGCTGGATATGGGGTTCTATATCTCCTTCTCCGGGATTGTGACCTTCCGTAACGCGGAAACCATTCGCGAAGCGGCGCGCTATGTGCCGCTGGACAGAATGCTGGTTGAAACGGACTCCCCATACCTGGCACCTGTACCTTACCGTGGCAAAGAGAACCAGCCAGCCTATACGCGTGATGTGGCAGAGTATATGGCGGTTGTAAAAGGGGTCACTATCGAGCAGATGGCTGAAGCCACAACGCAAAACTTCTCGGATCTGTTTCACGTTCCGCTTTCCCGTCTCACCGATCGGTAACCATACCTGGCCTTTCAGGGCCTTTCAGGGCCTGAGCGGCCCCTCTCTCCGCATCGCCCTCTGGACGGTGCGGTTTTTTATGGCCTCTTACTGGCGCTTTTCCGCGCTATAAGCGGGCAAAACGCGCCAGGTTAAGGGAAACGTGATGCTTATCAAACATTAAATTAGCGATTTATTTTACTCTTCGTAATAAATAGCGAGCGCACACAGACGCTCACTTTAAAACGGGAACCTCCCTCCCGTTAATACGCGTAACACACCCTACTCAGGAGCTTCACATTATGTTTAAGAACGCTTTTGCTAACCTGCAAAAGGTTGGCAAATCGCTGATGCTGCCGGTATCTGTTCTGCCGATAGCCGGGATATTGTTAGGCGTTGGCTCGGCCAACTTTAGCTGGTTGCCTCTCGTGGTGTCCCACGTCATGGCAGAAGCGGGCGGCTCGGTCTTCGCCAATATGCCGCTGATTTTTGCCATTGGCGTAGCGTTGGGGTTTACCAATAACGATGGTGTCTCCGCCCTGGCTGCGGTCGTGGCTTACGGCATTATGGTGAAAACAATGGCGGTGGTCGCGCCGCTGGTTCTGCATCTGCCCGCCGCAGAGATTGAAGCCAAACATCTTGCCGATACCGGCGTGCTGGGTGGGATCATCGCGGGGTCGATTGCCGCCTGGATGTTCAACCGCTTTTACCGCATCAAATTGCCTGAATATCTGGGCTTCTTTGCCGGCAAACGCTTTGTTCCTATCATCTCTGGCTTTACCGCTATTTTCCTGGGCGTGGTGCTCTCCTTTATCTGGCCGCCCATTGGTACCGCCATTCAGGATTTCTCTCAGTGGGCAGCCTATCAGAACCCGGTAGTGGCGTTTGGCCTGTATGGTCTGATTGAACGTACGCTGGTGCCGTTCGGCCTGCATCATATCTGGAACGTTCCTTTCCAGATGCAGATTGGTGAGTTTACTAATGCGGCAGGTCAGGTCTTCCACGGCGACATCCCGCGTTATATGGCAGGCGATCCCACAGCAGGCAAATTGTCTGGTGGCTTCCTGTTTAAAATGTACGGTCTGCCCGCCGCAGCTATCGCTATCTGGCACTCTGCTAAGCCTGAAAACCGCGCTAAAGTGGGCGGCATTATGATCTCCGCCGCGCTGACCTCTTTCCTGACGGGCATCACCGAACCGATTGAGTTCTCATTTATGTTTGTGGCCCCGGTGCTCTATGGCATCCACATTCTGCTGGCTGGCCTGGCGTTCCCTATCTGTATCCTGTTGGGAATGCGTGACGGTACCAGCTTCTCTCATGGTCTGATCGACTTTGTGGTGCTGAGCGGCAACAGCAGCAACATCTGGCTGTTCCCGGTGGTTGGCGTTATTTACGGCCTGATCTACTACACGGTGTTCCGTCTGGTCATCACTAAATTCAACCTGAAAACGCCGGGCCGTGAAGAGACGACTGCCGAGCAAACCGTGGGCACCGCCAATGAGATGGCGGGTAACCTGGTGGCGGCGTTTGGCGGTAAAGAGAACATCACTAATCTGGATGCCTGCATCACTCGTCTGCGCGTCAGCGTGGCGGATGTGGCTAAGGTCGATCAGCTGGGCCTGAAAAAACTGGGCGCGGCTGGCGTGGTGATCGCTGGTTCCGGCGTTCAGGCTATTTTTGGTACTAAATCAGATAACCTTAAAACTGATATGGATGACTTTATCCGTAACAGCTAAGAGATCTGCCGCAGAAAAGGGGCGCGAAAGCGCCCCTTTTTTTATGCCAGAAAAGGGTAAATGGTGCAAAGGCAGACGATTAACGCAAGAAAAATCACGGGAAGGTTGAAAGAAAACAAATATCTCGCTCATACTGCGTGAACTCTCCTCATCGTTCAGGGATTTGCTCATGGTCGAAGAAACGATTTTCAGTAAAATTATCCGCCGCGAAATTCCGGCAGACATCGTCTATCAGGATGAGCTGGTAACAGCATTTCGTGATATCTCACCCAAAGCGCCTACGCATATTCTGGTTGTGCCAAACATTCTTATTCCCACAGCCAATGATGCCGTACCGGGCCATGAAGCGGCGCTGGGCCGGATGATCACCATTGCGGCAAAAATTGCGAAACAGGAAGGGATTGCTGAGGATGGCTACCGTCTGATCATGAACTGCAATTCGCATGGCGGACAGGAGGTCTATCATATCCATCTGCATCTGCTGGGTGGCCGCCCTCTCGGGCCGATGCTGGCTAACTAATCGCTCTCTGATGCGGACACACTCTATTATGCGGGCAATGGTCACAGGCTTGACGTTACTGACACTCCTCAGCGGATGCAGCAGCGATCGTGCCACTATTAATACCTCACAGTCGCTGGTGATGGAGTCTTCCGTGCTCTCCGCCGGGATCACTACCGATGAGCCGGTGATCTCTGTGCATGAAGGGCAGCAGCGCGCTTCCGCTGTTCTCTATAACCAGCAGGTCACGCCGGTAACGGTGCATTATCGCTTCTACTGGTATGATGAAAAGGGCCTGGAAATCACCCCCTTTGAGCGTCCGCGAACGGCTACCGTGGCCGCAGACGGTAAAGTTGAAATATCATCGCAAACGGGTAACCTGACGGCCAGTAAAGTCAGGCTCTATCTGTATCTTTAGGAGATTATTGCGTGGAAAGGAACATAACAAAACTCTCTGGCGTGATGCTGCTGGCACTGGTTCTGAGTGGCTGTATCAGCCAGCAGCAGCAGCCTCAGCAACCCGCGCCAGTTGAACCCGTTCAGCCAACGCAGCCCGCGCCGCCGCCGGTTCAGCCGCCGCCGGTTGAAACTGTGCCCCAGCCACCCAAGTTCCAGTCGATTAACTGGGATGCCAGCGTAACGCCGCTGGTTGCGCAAATGCTGAAGGCCGAAGGCGTCACGCCAGGCAGCGTGCTGCTGGTGGATGGCATGAAAAACAGCACCAACGGCAGCCTACAGACCTCTAAAGCTACCGCGGCGCTGCATTCAGCGCTGGAGAATAATACCCAGTTTACGCTGGTCACGCCGCAGCAGCTCGCTACTGCCAAACAGACGCTGGGCCTCTCTGCCGAAGACAGCCTGGGTTCGCGTAGCAAAGCTGTCGGGCTGGCACGTTATGTTGGCGCGCAGTATGTGCTCTACAGCAACGCACAGGGTGACGTGAAATCTCCCGCCTTGCAGATGCAGCTGATGCTGGTGCAAACCGGGGAAATTATCTGGTCAGGCAACGGTGTCGTACAGCATTGATCCGGCGCTCGGCAGAGTCATTACCCAACAGTTTCCGGCGGCAAAGTCCGCCGGTTCTTTTTTTCCGCTCAGCGGCCTGACCGGGCAGACAGGCAAAGTTGTTATCGGAGAAAGAGTGCTGCTGGCGCGCCATCAGCATCCAGTAAACATTATTCCAGGTGTTGACCGCCGCCGTGAATACCATATTCTTCGTAAGCTGTCAGGCAGCGGGTTGGGGCCAGCGGTTTATGGTTTCGCTGACAGATGGTTACTGCTCGGCTGGCAGCCTGGTGAGGTGCTGAGTCCGCAACAGTTTCTGCAACAGCTGGATGCGCTGGTGCCGTTGATAGCCCGGTTGCACAGCCATTCGCTGAGCGGGTATCGCCTCTCTCTGCTGCGGCTGCTGGAGCAGTACTGGCTGCTAAGCCATCCGGCCAGACGACACTGCGGCTGGCTGCGCGCGCTGAGGCGATTGCAGCAGCAGGGGGAACCAAAACCCCTACGGCTGGCCCTGCTGCATATGGATATCCATGCGGGCAATATTATCAGCAGCCAGCAGCTCAGCGGGCGGGAAGCGGCCGTTAAGAGCGACGAAACGCTGGCGGATAATGCATCAGAGACTTTCACCGGCAGCCAGACGCTGCGGCTGATCGACTGGGAGTATGCCAGTGACGGCGACGTGGCGCTGGAGCTGGCGGCAATCGTGGCGGGTAACGGGTTGCATGGGCAGCAGCAGGCTCAGCTGACGGCTGCTTACGCCGCCGCTCAGCGGCTCGACCCTGCGCTGCTGGCCCGCCAGATGCAACGCTGGCAGCCGTGGCTGAAGCTGTTGATGGCAAGCTGGTATGAACTGCGCTGGCAACAGACGCAGGAAGAGACGTTTTTCACGCTGGCAGCACAGGCCTGGCAGCGGCTGTTATCAGAGTAAGAGGTGAAGTGTGGGACCGGTAATGTTAGACGTGCTCGGCTACGAGCTGGATGCAGAAGAGCGTGAAATTTTACAGCATCCGCTGGTGGGAGGGCTGATCCTGTTCAGCCGCAATTATCATGACCCGCAGCAGCTTGCCGAACTGGTTCGCCAGATCCGGGCCGCTTCCCGTCATCGGCTGGTGGTGGCCGTCGATCAGGAAGGGGGGCGCGTTCAGCGCTTCCGCGAAGGATTTACACGCCTTCCCGCCATGCAGGCTTTTGCCGGGCTGAACAGTGAAGAAAAAGCGCTTGAGCTGGCACAGGAAGCGGGCTGGCTGATGGCGTCGGAAATGATAGCGCTGGATATCGACATCAGTTTTGCACCGGTGCTGGATATTGGCCACGGCAGTGCGGCGATTGGCGAACGTAGCTTCCATGAAGATCCGGTTATTGCGCTCAACATGGCCCGGCAGTTTATTCGCGGCATGCACAGCGCAGGCATGAAAACGACCGGTAAACATTTTCCCGGCCACGGGGCAGTGAGTGCAGATTCTCACAAAGAGACGCCGCGCGATCACCGCAGCGAGCAGGAAATCCGCCAGCACGATATGCAGATCTTCAAACAGCTGATAGAAGAACAGGCGCTGGATGCCATTATGCCCGCGCATGTTATCTATACTCAGATCGATCCGCGTCCTGCCAGCGGCTCTTCACACTGGCTGCAAACGGTACTGCGTGGCGAGCTGGGTTATGACGGCGTGATCTTCTCAGACGACCTCTCAATGGAGGGCGCTGCGATTATGGGCAGCTATGCTGAACGTGGACAAGCTTCTCTGGATGCGGGTTGCGACATGATTCTGGTGTGCAATAATCGCGCAGGAGCGGTCAGCGTGCTGGATAATCTGTCACCGATCAATGCTGAGCGCGTCAGCAGGTTGTATCATCGGGGAACATTTACGCGTCAGCAACTGCTGGCTTCGCCTCGCTGGAAAGAGGCGAGCCAGGCGCTCTCCAGGCTGCAAACGCGCTGGCTGGAGCAGGAAAACCGCTGACGACAACTCAGGAGGAAGGCGATGATCATCTATCTTCACGGCTTCGATTCCACCAGCCCGGGGAACCATGAAAAGGTTCTTCAGCTGCAATTTATCGACCCCGACGTTCGTTTACTCAGTTACAGCACGCTGCATCCCAAACATGATATGCAGTATTTGTTAAATGAGACCGATAAAATAGTGCGTAGCGGTGACGATGAGAGGCCACTGATTTGCGGCGTGGGACTGGGCGGTTTCTGGGCCGAGCGAATCGGTTTTCTGAGCGATATCCGCCAGGTGATGGTGAACCCGAACCTCTGGCCGCAGGAGAACATGGCGGGGAAAATCAACCGTCCGGAAGAGTACATCGATATCGCCACCAAATGCGTCAGCAATTTCCGTGAAAAGAACCGCGACCGCTGTCTGGTGCTCCTGTCGCGTAGCGATGAAGCGCTCGACAGCCAGCGTTCAGCGGAGGAGCTGCATAATTTCTATGAGATTATCTGGGATGAAGTGCAGAGCCACAAATTCAAAAACATCGCCCCGCATTTGCAACGGATAAAGGCGTTTAAAACCCTCGGTTGACCTGTAGCGGGGCCGTGACCAGCTTATGGCCCCGCACTTTGCCTGGTATTAATCTGAGTTTCTCTGGATAAAATTGACCTGTATCAATTTTAAGAGATCTCATCTTCACGCCCGTGCTATCCTGCCTTCAGATAGCGAATAAACTCGCCAACCCTATGTTAACTAAGGATATTAATTTAACCTTTGGTTAACGATTGGTTCACATTTTTAAGGGGGTCATTTGACTACACCACTCAAGAGAATTGTTATTGTCGGCGGGGGGGCCGGTGGGCTGGAGCTTGCCACTCAGTTGGGTCACAAACTGGGGCGAAAGAAAAAGGCGGAAATAATCCTGGTAGACCGCAATCACAGCCACCTGTGGAAGCCGCTGCTGCATGAGGTGGCCACCGGCTCGCTGGACGAAGGCATTGACGGACTGAGCTACCTGGCGCATGCCCGAAATCATCATTTCCAGTTCCAGCTGGGCACGCTGACCACGATTGAGCGCGAGAGCAAACGTCTGCACCTGGCGGAAATCCGTGATGCGCAGGGTGAACTGCTGGTTCCGGAGCGCGAGCTGGCTTACGACACGCTGGTAATGGCGCTGGGCAGTACCTCCAACGACTTCGGTACGCCGGGCGTTAAAGACTACGCTATCTTCCTCGATAACCCGCACCAGGCGCGCCGTTTCCATAATGAGATGCTTAACCTGTTCCTGAAATTCTCTTCCAGTGAACGGGCTGAGGAAAAAGTGAATATCGCTATTGTGGGCGGCGGCGCTACAGGCGTGGAGCTTTCCGCAGAGTTACACAATGCGGTAAAACAGCTGCACAGTTATGGCTATAAAGGGCTGGATAACCAGGCGCTGAACGTTACGCTGGTGGAAGCAGGCGAGCGCATTTTGCCTGCGCTGCCGCCGCGCATCTCCACTGCCGCTCATCAGGAGCTTACCAAGCTGGGCGTACGGGTGCTGACGCAGACCATGGTCACCAGCGCAGATAAGCATGGCCTGCACACCAAATCTGGCGAATTTATTGCAGCGGATTTGATGGTCTGGGCTGCCGGGATCAAAGCGCCGGACTTTATGAAAGAGATTGGCGGTCTGGAAACTAACCGCATTAACCAGCTGGTGGTGAAGCCAACGCTACAGACTACGCTGGATGAGAATATTTATGCTATTGGCGACTGTGCTTCCTGCGCACTGCCATCAGGCGGTTTTGTGCCGCCACGAGCGCAGTCGGCTCACCAGATGGCTTCGCTGGTGCTGGATAACATCCTGGCGCAGATGAAAGGCAAAGAGCTGAAGAACTATGTCTATAAAGATCACGGTTCGCTGGTGTCGCTCTCCCGCTTCAGTACAGTAGGCAGCCTGATGGGGAATTTGATGCGTGGGTCAATGATGGTGGAAGGGCGCATTGCCCGTTTCGTCTATATTTCTCTCTATCGTATGCACCAGGTCGCCCTGCATGGCTACTTCAAAACTGGCCTGATGATGCTGGTAGGCAGTATTAACCGGGTGATCCGCCCGCGCCTGAAACTGCACTGATCGCACTTTTTGCCAAATAGTACCACTCAGTAAGTCAGTCCGGGGCTTATAGTAACGCCGTTACTATAAGCCTTTCTTCTTGCAAAGCTCCCTCAGCCGCCGTTCGGAACACTCTTAAAAGCTTTCTCTTATGGTAAGCGAGCCTCATTTCGTCCTGTTTTCTTATTGTCACAATTGGTCCTGATGCGCAAAATTTACCTCAAGACTACACGGCGCGTCGCGCACGTCGGGTAACTGCCTCTGCCAGGGAGCAGGCAGGAGGCAAAAATGCGCGGTAACAGTTTCAGGAGGATGTCCTGTGAATAAATCAATGTTGGCGGGTATTGGAATTGGCGTGGCGGCAGCCCTGGGTGTGGCTACTGTTGCTGGCATGAATGTTTTCGATCGTAGCCCGCAGTATGCGCAGGTTCTGTCGGCAACGCCTATTAAAGACACCATCAAAAACCCGCGTAAGGAATGTCGCAACGTCACGCTGACGCATCGTCGGGCCGTACAGGATGAACACCGTATTGCCGGTTCGGTACTGGGTGCTGTCGCCGGTGGCGTGCTGGGCCATCAGTTTGGCGGCGGTCGTGGCCGTGATGTGGCAACGGTGGCGGGCGCCGTCGCCGGTGGCTACGGCGGTAACCAGGTGCAGGGCGCAATGCAGGATCGTGATACCTACACCACGACCGAGCAGCGCTGCAAAACGGTTTATGACAAGCAGGAAAAAATGATGGGCTACGACGTTACCTATAAAATTGGTAACGAACAGGGCAAAATCCGTATGGATAACGATCCCGGTACGCGTATTCCGTTAGACAGCAATGGTCAGCTGGTGCTGAATGACCGCGCCTGATCCACTCCATGAGTGAATGCTGACAGATCGTATTCGTGCAAAACAATGCTGGTCACCTTAAGTGACCGGCATTAGCCGTAGAGGCCCTCCTCTTTATTTATACTCTTTTGGTTTTTCTTCATCTTTCGGTTCCCTCCGCCAGGCATCATCATATTTTATGACACCCGGAATATAGAACCACTCGATACTATTGTATCTCAGCCCAATAACCTCAAGCATATTAGGTGAACGAGAGCCTTGCACATAAGCATGCGAGAAGTCTGTCGAAATAATAACAACCCTTCCCATTGTTACTCGATAAACCTCAGTTTCAACCCCGGCATCCGTTGTTTCATAATATTTTATAACTGCCTGTTTGAATACTTTTCCAGTACAAACAGCATTATTGAGCATTGGGGAGTTTTTATCTAACTGTTTATGTAATATGTAAGAATGATGTTGACGAGCACCACTCAAACGTCCCGTTGCGCCATCAGCAGGTTGATATATACCATGCTGGCTACTCATAATTTCAATGCCACCCCGATGACCTTCTGATAACTCAATTTCTCCAGCGCCATTATTAGTGTTGCTAATTAACATTCCATTTTCATCATACAGAAACAGATATGCGGGCAATGACATCTTTAGCTCCTTTTTTTATTTATGTCTATTGTTCCATTTTTATCCACATCAAACTCATATCGATACTTAATGTCATTCATTATATATAAAACCCCGTATTTACTTCCGGGATTAAGTTTTATTTTGAAGCAATTGTCAGGAAAATAAAGGTTCAACATTACATCCCCTGAGTTAAGTAATGGCTTATTTATCCCCTGTACTATCTCCTCAAGATAGTAGTAGTTCAACGCGTCAGCTTCACCTGACTTACCAATACAAAGAGAATCACCATTAGTAAATACTGTACCAGCCTCAGTGAATACCAGTCTGTCAGCATCACTCTGACATGAAGAAAGAACCAGACAAATAATTACAGCAAATGCCAATTTGCTCACGATGGGAAACCTCTCAATATTCTCTGATATTTAGCCATAAGCTCCTTTACAGGCTCCGAAGGATTGTAATTTTTTAGACGATAAAGATTATTATGTCCATAAAAGCCATAATGAATTAATAACCAATAATCTGATACGATACAGGCTTGCTGTTCCATCGGGTAATCTGAAAGTTTATCCTCATCTAAGGTATATTGATAATCTACATCCCATGAAAATGCACCTCTGGTTCTTACCCACATACCTCGTTGATGTTGGTAGACATGCATCATCTCGTGTAGAAATAAATGTTGTGAATCAATCAGAGCCATTGAGAAATCGTCTTTATAAGTGCCTTCCTGAAAATATAACTCTCCATTAGGGGACATGGCGTAATTTTCAGCTTGTAGATTAAATGGGAGATAATTTTCTCTGTGTACCCAAACTTTATTATATCGGATGCTGAATCCGTAGACTACTGTTGCAAGATGAACCTCACCCAAAGTTAAACGCCTTAATCCGCCTCTTTTTATCGCGTTAAATAGTGCTACCATACGCAACTCCTTCTGAACGAAAGTTACATTGTACAACTTTCATACAAGGATTGAAGGTCTCTTTATAACTCATTAATAAAGGTTTTAGTTTTAATCTGTCGTATTAATTCTGAAAGATTTGACTGTTTCTTTCTGATTTAATTTTTCTGTACGGTGTTACCTCGAAGTGAAACAGGGAATGCTGGACAGCCTCTGGACCCTGTGCTGCCGTCTGCCTGAACTGGTTCGGCAGGAGCTGTGGGAGATCCTGCTGGCGTATAACCTGTTGAGATATCAGATGGTGATGATGGCAACGCATCTGAAAGGGATTATCTGGCGTGTCAGCTGAGCTTCAGTGGGGCAATTCGTGAGATATGGTGACTTGATGACCTTACCTGGGGCTTCGCCAGGAACGGTCCCCGGCGAGTTGAGAACGCTGTAGGAAAAGGCGAAATGGCTGATATTTCCAGGCCGCAGAGAGCGAAGTTAACCGCGAAAAATGCGGATAAGGATCCGGAAATATCCTGATAAAAAAATGCCGGTCACCTTAAGTGACCAGCATTAGGCGCTAAGCCGCTTTTTACTGGGGCAAACTCAGGCGGCATTCGCCAGAATCTGAGTCATAAAGTCCCGCACCCATTTCATCCGTTCCTTCCGCTCTGCCAGATCCCGGATAAACTTGATTTTGGTCGGCCCATCCAGTCGCCAGTGCTGCGGCTCTTTCTGCAACAGCCCAATCAGCCAGCCAGGGTCTGCGGCGTTTTTCTCGGCAAACTCAATGAATCCGCCTTTATCGCTGGCCTCGACGCGACGAATACCGATTTTCTTCGCCAGCAGACGCAGGGCAGCAATGTCCAGCAGATTGCGTGCAGCATCTGGCAGGTTGCCAAAGCGGTCTATCAGCTCAACCTTCAGGTCGTCCAGCTCACCCTCTTCCTGAGCGCTGGCAATGCGCTTATAGAACGAAAGCCGCGTGTTAACGTCAGGAATAAAGTCATCGGGCAGCAGGGCAGGCATACGCAGCTCGACATCGGTCTGACTGTTGGTAAGATCTTCCAGCGAAGGCTCGCGTCCCTCTTTCAGCGCATCCACCGCGTTTTCCAGCAGCTCCATATAGAGCGAGAAGCCGATGGTTTCCATCTGTCCGCTCTGATCTTCACCCAGCAGCTCGCCGGCGCCACGGATCTCCAGATCGTGCGTTGCCAGAGCAAATCCGGCACCCAGATCTTCCAGAGAGGCGATCGCTTCCAGACGCTTATGGGCATCGGTGGTCATGGCTTTGGGATGTGGCGTCAGCAGCCAGGCATAGGCCTGATGATGCGAACGACCTACGCGGCCTCGTAACTGATGAAGCTGCGCCAGACCAAAGTGGTCTGCCCGCTCAATAATGATGGTATTGGCTGTGGGAATATCGATGCCGGTTTCAATAATCGTAGTGCAGACCAGTACGTTAAAGCGCTGATGGTGGAAATCATTCATCACCCGCTCCAGCTCGCGTTCGCGCATCTGGCCGTGACCCACGGTGACCCGTGCCTCAGGGATGAGTTCAGAGAGGCGGTGAGCCGCTTTCTCAATGTTTTCCACATCATTGTAGAGGTAGTAAACCTGGCCGCCACGCAGAACTTCACGCAGGATAGCTTCGCGCACCACCAGATTATCGTATTCGCGCACAAAGGTTTTTACCGCCAGACGGCGAGCCGGCGGCGTGGCAATAATCGACAGGTCGCGCATGCCGCTCATCGCCATATTCAGCGTACGGGGAATGGGCGTGGCGGTCAGCGTCAGGATATCCACGTCGGCGCGCATCGCTTTGATGCGTTCCTTGTGACGCACGCCGAAGCGGTGCTCTTCATCGACAATCAGCAAGCCTAAATCACGCCATTTAATCTCGGTGCCCAGCAGCTTGTGTGTACCGATAAGAATATCGATTTTGCCTTCACGAGCCTGCTCGAGGATTTGCGACTGCTCTTTGGCGGTACGGAAGCGGGAGATCATTTCAATACGTACCGGCCAGTTGGCAAAGCGGTCGCGGAAATTGTCATAATGCTGCTGAGCAAGCAGGGTCGTCGGCACCAGCACCGCCACCTGCTTGTTGTTCTCCACCGCCAGGAAAGCGGCACGCATTGCCACTTCGGTTTTACCGAAGCCCACGTCGCCACAAACCAGCCGGTCCATCGCCAGCGGCTGGCACATATCGCTCAGCACGGCATTGATAGCCTGCGCCTGGTCTGGAGTGGTTTCGAACGGGAAACTTTCGCAGAAAAGCTGATACTGCTCTTTATCATGCTTAAAGGCGAAGCCTGTTTTCGCTTCGCGCTGGGCATAGATATCCAGCAGTTCGGCTGCCACGTCACGCACTTTTTCAGCCGCTTTCTGGCGCGCGCGCGACCAGGCATCGCTGCCTAATTTATGCAGCGGCGCATTATCATCCGCGCCGCCTGCGTAGCGGCTAATCAGATGCAGCGAAGAGACCGGGACATAGAGTTTGGCGTCACCGGCGTAGGTCAGCATCAGATATTCGGCGGTGATCCCCCCGGTTTCTAACGTGGTCAGGCCCATGTAGCGGCCCACCCCGTGCTCCAGGTGCACCACCGGCTGACCGGGATGCAGTTCCGCCAGGTTGCGGATCAGGACATCAGGATTGATGGTGCGGCGGTTGTCCTGACGGCGACGGCTGACGCGCTCGCCAAGCAGGTCACCTTCACAAATCAGCGCGCGTTGACGCAGGCCATCCACAAACCCTTTTTCACTGGCGCCAATCATCAGATAGTGACCGGCGACCGAGGCGGCGGAGAGAGCATGAACAGATTTAGGCAGAATTTTAATCCGCGCCAGCAGCTCCTGTAACGCCTCACGCCGGCCTTCACTCTCTACAGAAAATACCACCGGACCCGCGAACTCTTCCAGGAAACGCCGCAGCGCATCCAGCGGCGCTTTGGCCTGAGCCTGCACCGCCAGATCCGGCAGCGTCTGGTAATTGAGGTTGGTATTGGCCGCTTTCTCCGGCAGCGCTTCGCTTTTCAGCTGTACACGCGGCCATTTTTTCAGCTCGCTAAACAGCTCGTCGGTCCGTAACCACAACTTTTCCGGCGGCAGAAGAGGGCGCATCGGATCAACCCGGCGGTTTTCATAGCGCGAGGTGACATCCAGCAGGAAGCGATCGGCACTGCTTTCCAGCTCGCCGGTATTCACTAACAGGGTGTTGCCTGGCAGATAGCTGAACAGCGCGGGCAGCGGCTGTTCAAAAAAGAGCGGCTGCCAGTATTCGATCCCCGTCGGCAGCGTACCTTTACTGACCTGCTGATAGATGTGCTCGGACTCGCGCCTGACGTCGAAATGTTCCCGCCACTGCGTGCGGAAAAGCTCAATGGCCGTTTTATCGGTCGGGAACTCATGAGCGGGCAGCAGATTAACGGCTGGCACCTCTTCCAGCGTGCGCTGGGTATCGACGTCAAACAGCCGCAGGCTGTCAATCTCATCATCAAAGAAGTCGATGCGGTAGGGCTGGTCGCTGCCCATGGGATAGAGATCGAGCAGCGCGCCGCGGGTGGCGTATTCACCATGCTCCATCACCTGATCAACGTGACGATAACCGGCCTGTTCGAGCTGCGAGCGAAGCGTGTCGCGGGAAAGCCGCTGGCCTTTTTTCATCACCAGCGCGTGGCCATGCAGGAAACTGTGCGGGCAGACACGCTGCATCAACGTATTCACCGGCACAATCAGCACGCCGCGTTCCATCATCGGCAGTTGATAGAGGGTGGAAAGGCGGGAGGAGATGATATCCTGGTGCGGAGAAAAGCTGTCGAAGGGCAGCGTTTCCCAGTCGGCCAGACTCAGCACCGGCTCATCGGTAAACTGTTTAATTTCATCATGCAGACGGAGCGCGTTTTGCATGTCGGGGGCGATTAGCATCACCGGGCCAGAATGGCGCTCAACGATCTCGGCGCATTCTACCGCGCAGGCGGCACCGGTCAGTTGCCCTAACTGGCGCTGGTCACCTGCTTTGACGGGCAGGGTGTATCGATAGTGTTCAGGCATAATCAGTCAGACGGTCTCTTCGCGAAATGGAGAGCAGGGAACGGCTGTTCCCCTTTAGCTAACAGGAGTATACCTCTATTTCGGCGATTGTTGGGTGTAGTGCATTCGGGGGCGGTCAATGTTTGCCCAAATCAACTCTTTTTCACCGTGATAACTGTGGTTGCCATCGTCCCATTTCACGTAATAGCCTGCCGCGCCATCACCCTGTTCGAATACATTGACAACCATTCCTTTAATGTCGCCAGTTTTGTGTCTGACAATGCTGCCTTTGGGATATTTAGACATCTTTACCACTCCTGCGCTTGCTCACTCTGGCACCAACACTCTCCCCCTTTGAAAAGGGGATTAAACTCAGTTTATGCTGATTTGCGTCCAACAATTAAGCAATTAAAGGATGTTTTTTAAACGATAGCGGCATGATAAATGCGCTTGTTGCCTTTGCTGACAAAACAAAGCAGCAGAGTCAGCAGCTTAGAGGTTCCATAACGACCGCCTGTCCTTTATTATCTTCGATCACTTTTTGCTAACGCTTTGCCAGAAGACGGATTCTATGTATCAACCTGTCGCGTTATTTATCGGTCTGCGTTATATGCGTGGACGAGCTTCAGACCGCTTCGGCCGGTTTGTTTCCTGGCTCTCTGCTATCGGCATCACCCTCGGCGTGCTGGCACTGGTTACCGTGCTTTCGGTGATGAATGGATTTGAGCACGAGCTGGAAAAGAGCACCCTGAGTCTGATGCCTCAGGCGCTGATCGCAAGCCAAAATGGCTCTTTTAACCCTCAACAGGTCCCGTCCAGTTCACTGGCGCTGGCAGGCGTGAAAAAAATCACCCCTTTAACCACCGGTGACGTGGTGCTGCAAAGCGCGCGCAGCGTAGGCGTGGGCGTGATGCTGGGTATCAATCCGGATGAGCCGGATCCTCTGACTCCCTATCTGGTTAACGTAAAGCAGAGCATCCTGCAACCGGGGCAGTACAACGTCATTATCGGCGAACAGCTTGCCAGCCAGCTTGGCGTTAAGCGGGGCGAGCAGTTGCGCCTGATGGTGCCCTCTGCCAGCCAGTTCACCCCAATGGGACGCCTGCCAAGCCAGCGACTGTTTACGGTAGCCGGCACTTTTGCCGCAAACAGTGAAGTGGACGGTTATCAGATTCTGGTCAATCAGCAGGATGCCTCCCGTCTGATGCGCTACCCGGCAGGTAATATTACCGGCTGGCGTCTGTGGCTCGATAAACCTTTGCAGGTGGACAGACTAAGCCAACAGAAACTGCCGGACGGGCTGGTGTGGAAAGACTGGCGTGAGCGCAAAGGCGAGCTGTTCCAGGCCGTACGCATGGAGAAAAACATGATGGGGCTGCTGCTGAGTCTGATCGTGGCGGTGGCGGCGTTCAACATTATTACTTCTCTTGGCCTGCTGATAATGGAAAAGCAGGGAGAAGTGGCGATCCTGCAAACTCAGGGCCTGACCCGTCGACAAATCGTGATGGTATTTATGGTGCAGGGGGCAACCGCCGGTATTGTCGGTTCTCTGGTTGGCGCGCTGCTTGGCGTGTTGCTGGCCAGCCAGCTGAATAACCTGATGCCGCTGATCGGCGCCTTCCTGGATGGCGCGGCGCTGCCGGTCGATATTTCAGTTCCACAGGTGATAACCATTATGGTGACCGCGATGGTTGTGGCGCTGCTTTCCACGCTTTACCCTTCCTGGCGCGCGGCCGCCGTTCAACCCGCTGAGGCTTTACGTTATGAGTAACCCGATTTTGTTGCAGTGCAGTAACCTGTGCAAACGCTATCAGGAAGGCAGCGTCCAGACGGATGTGCTGCGCGATGTCTCTTTCAGCGTAGCGCCGGGCGAGATGATGGCGATTGTGGGCAGCTCCGGCTCCGGCAAAAGTACCCTGATGCATCTGTTAGGCGGGCTGGATACGCCAACGTCCGGTGACGTGGTATTCAACGGTAGATCTCTGAACGGCATGAGTTCGGCAGCAAAAGCTGAGCTGCGTAACCGCGAGCTGGGCTTTATCTATCAGTTTCACCACCTGCTGCCGGACTTCAGCGCGATGGAAAATGTGGCGATGCCGCTGCTGATTGGCAAAGTCGCTAAAGCAGAGGCTGAAGCAAAAGCGATGCAGATGCTAAGCGCCGTAGGCCTGGATAAACGTGCTAAACATCGTCCCTCTGAACTTTCCGGCGGCGAGCGTCAGCGTGTGGCGATCGCCCGCGCTCTGGTTAACAATCCTCGCCTGGTATTAGCCGATGAGCCAACGGGTAACCTGGATGCCCGCAACGCAGACGCCATTTTTGACCTGCTGGGCGAACTGAACGTGCGTCAGGGCACCGCATTTTTGGTGGTGACCCACGATCTGCACCTGGCGAAGCGTCTTAACCGTCAGATGGAGATGCGTGACGGACAGCTCACTGGCGATGTGACGCTGGCAGGGATGGCGTAATGGCAGGCAATCTCTCCCTTCTTTTAGGCCTGCGTTTCAGCCGTGGGCGCCGCCGCAGCGGCATGGTGTCGCTGATTTCGGTGATCTCAACCGTGGGCATTGCGCTGGGCGTGGCGGTGCTGATTGTCGGTCTGAGCGCCATGAACGGTTTTGAGCGTGAACTCAATAACCGCATTCTGGCCGTGGTATCTCATGGAGAAATCGAGCCGGTTAATCAGCCTTTTACCGGCTGGCAGGCATTATTGCCGAAGGTGGAACAGGTGAAAGGCATTGCCGCTGCGGCACCTTATATCAACTTCACCGGCCTGATTGAGAGCGGCGCGAAGCTACAGGCGATTCAGGTAAAAGGGGTGGACCCTCAGCAGGAAACCAGGCTGAGTGCTCTGCCAGCTTATGTGCAGAATAATGCCTGGCAGAGCTTCAGCGCCGGTAAACAGCAGATCATCCTGGGGAAAGGGGTGGCTGACAGCCTGAAACTCAAGCAGGGCGACTGGCTGACTATTATGATCCCTAACAGCGATCCAGAGCATAAGCTGCTGCAACCGAAACGGGTGCGGTTGCAGGTAAGCGGCATCCTGGCGCTGAGCGGCATGCTGGACCACAGTCTGGCGCTGGTTCCCCTGGGCGATGCGCAGAACTATCTGGCAATGGGTGACAACGTCACGGGTATCGCGCTGAAAATGAGCAACCCCTTTGCCGCGCAAAAACTGGTGAGAGATGCGGGCGAATTGACGCACTCTTATGTCTACATACGCAGCTGGATCGGCACCTATGGCTATATGTACCGCGATATCCAGATGATCCGCGCCATTATGTATCTGGCGATGGTGCTGGTGATTGGCGTTGCCTGCTTTAACATCGTCTCCACGCTGGTGATGGCGGTGAAGGACAAGAGTGGTGATATCGCCGTATTGCGTACGCTGGGCGCGAAGGATGGGCTGATCCGCGCTATCTTTGTCTGGTACGGCCTGATGGCCGGGCTGGTGGGCAGCGTCAGTGGCGTGGTGGTTGGCGTGCTGGCGGCGTTTAATCTCACGCCGATTATTCGCGGCCTTGAAACCTTAACGGGCTACCATTTCCTCTCAGGCGATATCTACTTTATAGATTTTCTGCCTTCGGAAGTGCACTGGCTGGACGTGGCCATTGTGCTTGTCACCTCGCTGGTGCTCAGCCTGATTGCCAGCTGGTACCCGGCCCGACGCGCCAGCCGAATCGACCCGGCTCGCGTCCTTAGCGGACAATAGCATCATGTATTACGGCTTCGACGTGGGCGGCAGCAAAATCGCGCTGGGCGTTTACAACCTTCAGCGTCAGCAGCTCTGGAGCAAGCGGGTTGCCACGCCAAAGAACGACTATCCCGCGCTGCTGGATCTGCTGGTTTCGCTTACGGAAGAGGCGGATCGGTTTTGTGGCGAAAGGGGCAGCATCGGCCTCGGCGTACCGGGTATTCCGGTACCGGATAATGGCACGCTTTTCTCTGCTAACCTCCCGGCTGCAACAGGCCGGACGTTAGGAGCCGACCTGACTGCCAGAACAGGTCGTCAGGTACTCATCGATAACGACGCCAACTGTTTTGCGCTCTCCGAGGCCTGGGATGAGGAGTTCCGCGCTTATCCGGTGGTGATGGGGCTGATCCTCGGTACCGGTGTCGGCGGTGGGCTGATTGTAGAGGGTAAACCGCTGACCGGGCGCAATTATGTGGTTGGCGAATTTGGCCACATGCGCCTGCCGATAGATGCCCTCGAGGTGCTGGGGCAGCAGACAGAACAGCCGCTTTGTGGTTGTGGTAAGAGAGGGTGCATCGATTCCTGGCTCTCAGGCCCCGGCTTCTCGCGCCTCTGGCAGCTGCATTATCAGCAGGCTCTCAGTGCACCGGAGATTATCACTCGCTATTATCAGGGGTATGCGCAGGCTATCGCCCATACGGAGCGTTACCGGGAGCTGTTAGCAGTATGCCTGGGTAATTTGCTGACGCTGGCAGACCCTCACCTGGTGGTACTGGGGGGCGGGCTGTCCAATTTCGACGCGCTTTATCAAGGGTTGAGCGATCGGGTCAGTCACTATCTGCTGCCAGTGGCTAAACCGCCAAGATTTGAAAAGGCGCGTCACGGAGACGCAGGAGGAATGCGCGGTGCCGCATTCCTGCACGTAAAGGAAGAGAGGAATTATGTTGCGTACACCCCGTCGCCGACTTAGGCTGGCACGTTACAAGAAGACCCGACGCCAGGTGCATCAGCGTTTTCGTCAGCGTATTTTTGAGCGTGACCGAAATTTAGAGATCGCCCAACATCCATTGCCGCGAGTCGTGGTGCTGACAGGCGCGGGTATCTCCGCTGAATCGGGTATTCGCACCTTTCGGGCTGCGGATGGGCTGTGGGAAGAGCATAAGGTTGAGGATGTCGCCACGCCTGAAGGGTTTGCGCGCGATCCGCAGAAAGTGCAGGCGTTTTATAATGCCCGCCGCCGACAGTTGCAGCAGCCCAATATTCACCCTAACGCCGCACATGAGGCGCTGGCCGAGCTGGAAGCGGCACTTGGCGATCGTTTTCTGCTGGTAACACAAAATATCGATAACCTGCATGAGCGGGCCGGAAACCGTAATGTGATCCATATGCACGGTGAGCTGCTGAAGGTTCGTTGCGCCACCAGTGGTCAGATCCTGCACTGGGTCGACGACGTAAAGCCTGACGACCGGTGTCACTGCTGCCAGTTCCCCTCAGTGCTGCGTCCGCATGTGGTCTGGTTTGGCGAGATGCCGCTGCAAATGGATGAGATCTACGCCGCGTTAAGTGAAGCGGACTATTTTATCTCCATTGGTACCTCCGGGCACGTTTATCCGGCGGCTGGCTTTGTGCACGAAGCGAAACTACAGGGCGCCCATACCGTAGAACTGAACCTTGAACCCAGCCAGACTGGCAGCGAGTTCGAGGAGAAAGAGTATGGTTTAGCCAGTGAAGTGGTTCCGGTATTCGTCCATAACCTGCTGGCGAAGATTGGCCGATAAGCTCCACATCTGGTATCTACAGAGCGGGTTATTGGAGTAACCCCGCTCTGATCCCGCTCAAGAACAAGAGCCTGAATATCGCGCTGTTCTGCCCGATCTTTTCTGATTCTGCACAAGCCAGGTCACTCTTTTTCCCCAGGCGGCAGAGAAAAGATCAGGTGCGCAAGCGCGCCGCCGAGCAGTCCCCAGAAAGCTGCACCCACGCCAAGCAAACTCACGCCTGAAGCAGTGATCAGAAACGTGATCACCGCCGCCTCCCGCTGTTTCTCCGTGACTAAGGCGCGTTGCAGGCTGCCTGCAATTGTGCCCAACAGCGCAAGCCCCGCAATGGTGTGGATCAGCGCGGGCGGCAGGGCGCTGAAGAGCTGGCCGATGGCCCCGCCAAAGATCCCTGCCAGCAGATAGAAAAATCCTGCACAAGCCGCTCCCCAGTAACGTTTTTTCGGGTCAGGATCGACCTCCGGCCCCATACATATCGCCGCTGTTATGGCGGCGATACAGACGGAAAAACCGCCAAAAGGCGAGAGCAACAGCGAGACAAACCCTGTCCAGCTCATCAGCGGCGAAACCGGTACCTGATAACCGGCTGCCTTTAATGTGGCTATCCCCGGCGCATTCTGCGAAGCCATCGTTACCACAAAAAACGGAATACCAATGCCCACCAGCGTCGAAAGCGTAAAGTGCGGGGCGATAAATTGCGGCAGGGTAAAGGTGACGGGTTGCGGGGAAAAATGGATCTCTCCGCACACGCCAGCAACCAGTAATCCGGTTATCAACGTCAGCACAATTGCGTAGCGGGGCAGATAGCGTTTGCACAGCAGGTAAGCCAGACACATGCTGCCAACAAGAGGGAAATCAAGTTGCAGTGCGCCAAAGGCATCCAGGCCAAATCGCAGCAGGATCCCTGCCAGCATCGCGGCGGAGAGCGCCTGGGGAATGTAGTGCATCAGGCGCGCAAACAGCCCTGTTACCCCACAGAGGAAAATCAAACCCGAGGCGAACATAAATACGCCAATGGCCTCGGCTATGGGTGTGCCCGGCAGGCTGGTTACCAGCAAAGCTGCACCGGGTGTGGACCAGGCAGTGAGAACAGGTGCGCGATAGTACAACGACAGGCTCAACGAGGTCAGCCCCATCGCTATGCCTAACATACTGAGCCAGCCGCCGGTTTGCAGTTCAGAAGCGCCCGCCGCATGCGCCGCCTGAAAGATGATCGCGGCTGAGCTGGTATAGCCCACCAGCACCGCCACAAAGCCCGCCGTCAGAGCGGGGAAAGTCAGATGTCGGAAGGAAAACGGTGGGCGCATGCTGGCTCCGGGAATGTACGTTATAACGCACAAGCTACCACTGTGCGTTATAACGTACAAGTGATAGACTGCGTTCAGATAAAAGGAGAAGGCGATGATCCCCGATATTGGTGCTGTGCTGAAAGCTCAGCGAAGCTCCCGCGAATGGAGCCTGACGCAGGCCGCAGAAAAAACGGGCGTCAGTAAAGCCATGCTTGGCCAGATCGAGCGCGGCGAGTCCAGCCCTACGGTCGCCACGCTGTGGAAAATTGCCACGGGCTTTAACGTGCCTTTTTCACTTTTTCTCTCTGATCCTGCGGCTCCCGCTCTCGCACAGGTACAGAGCAGTAAGACCGCGCATCCCTGGCAGCAAAATCCCAGCATGCAGGTGACCCCGCTCTTTCCCTTTGATGCCGAGCTGGGCTTTGACATGCTGGAAATTACACTGGCGGCGGGCGCACGCAGCGACTCCTCCGCTCACGATTCAGGCGTGATCGAACATGTATTAGTGACATCTGGCTCGCTGCTGCTGACGGTCAAAGAGGCGCTTTACCGCCTGGAGAGTGGGGAAGGGCTGCGGTTTCAGGCAGACTGCCCGCACAGCTATTATAACGACACCAGATCGCCGGTTCGTTTTCAGAGCCTGATCCACTATCCTAAAAGCCGCTAAAGTTAACTCATGTCATCATCTCTGTCGGTTAACACGTCACGGTAATGACCTGACGCAATATTTCAACCTGCCGGGTTTACCATACTGGGTATCCGGACTCAGAAGGAACGCAGATGAATAATTTACTCGACCGCTTCTTACGCTATGTCTCAATGGATACGCAGTCTAAGAGCCATGTTCGTCAGGTGCCCAGTACGGAAGGGCAATGGCGACTGGCGCGAGAGTTACAGCAGGAGCTGCATACGTTGGGACTGAGCGATATTACCCTCAGCGACCACGCTATTGTGATGGCAACGTTGCCCTCAAACGTAGACTGGCCGGTGCCCACCATCGGCTTTATCTCTCATATGGATACTTCACCCGATTTCACCGCTAAAAATGTTAATCCGCAGATTGTGGAGAATTATCGGGGCGGCGATATCGCACTGGGCACGGGTGATGAGAGTCTCTCACCGGTGATGTTCCCCGTGCTGCACACCCTGACAGGCCATACCCTGATCACCACCGATGGAAAAACGTTGCTGGGGGCGGATGATAAGGCCGGGATTGCCGAAATAATGACCGCTGTCGCGCAGCTGAAAGCGGACAACACTCCCCATGGCGATATCCGCATAGCCTTTACGCCTGACGAAGAGATAGGCAAGGGCACCAGCTGCTTTGACGTGGCAGCCTTCGGTGCAGAGTGGGCCTATACCGTGGATGGCGGTGGAATGGGGGAGTTCGAATATGAAAACTTCAACGCCGCTTCCGCCACGGTAAAGATTACCGGAAACAACGTCCATCCCGGCACCGCGAAAGGGGTAATGGTCAACGCGCTGGATCTGGCGATGCGCTTTCATGCGGCGATGCCGGAGAATGAGGTGCCGGAAAAAACCGCAGGCTACGAAGGCTTCTACCATCTGCACAACATCAAGGGCAGCGTGGACAAAGCCGAGCTGCATTACATTATCCGTGATTTTGACTTTGCCAGCTTTACCGCCAGAAAACGCAGGCTGGAAACGCTGGCCGCCGCGCACAGCGAAGGGTTGCAGCCGGGCTGTGCCATTGAAGTCCATATTGAAGAGAGCTATCTCAATATGCGTGAGAAGGTGGAAGCGCAGCCGCATATTGTTGAACTTGCGTTGCAGGCAATGCGTGAATGCGATATCGAACCCGAGGTGAAGCCTATTCGCGGCGGCACCGATGGCGCGGCCTTATCCTATATGGGGCTGCCTTGTCCCAATCTGTTTACCGGCGGCTATAACTACCACGGCAAGCATGAGTTCGCTTCACTGAACAATATGGAAAAAGCGGTAACGGTGATCAAGCGCATTGCGACGCTGACCGCCGAAAAAGCCAGACGCCAGCCACAAAAAAAGGCCGGTTAAACCGGCCTTTTCATCTCTTGCCCGGCCCTGAATATGCCGGGCATAACACTACTCTTCGTCGCTGAAATACCAGTATCCGCAGTTCACCAGCGCGGCAAGCTGCGCCAGGAAGGAAGGATCGTCCAGCGCTTCCGCCAGATCGTCCGCACCCAGTGAGTGCCGATTAGCCAGCGCCGTCAACGCAGCATGGTGCGGCGATGACATCTGTTCACCGTTAACGAAGACGGCTGGGCCAATCGTCAGTACCCGCAGGCCACCCAGGCGGGTTAGCTTATCGCCCTGTTGCAGCGCATCGTAGATCTCATCTGGCTGATAAGGCGGCTCCGGCGGCGCCACATCCAGTTCATGGCGTGACTGGGAGATAAATTCGCCAAACCACTGATTAAACTGCTCCGGCTGATTGATCATCTCAATCATCATGGCGCGAATGCCCTCCAGCTCCTGCGGCAGGATCTCCGCTTTGTGCGTACGTGAAGGAACATCCGGGTCGCTGAAGCGGTAGCTGCCTAATTCACGGGCAATGGCGAAATCGGCAAAACCGCTGATCAGCTCACGGCCGCTGGGCGCGCGGAAACCAACGGAATAGTTAATGGCACTCTCCAGCGAATAGCCTTCGTGCGGGAATCCTGGCGGAATATAGAGAATATCGCCAGGCTCCATCTCTTCATCGATGATCGCATCAAAAGGCTCAACCTGTAGCAGATCCGGGTGAGGGCAGTGCTGTTTCATTGGCACTTTATCACCCACGCGCCAGCGACGGCGGCCTGTACCCTGGATAATAAACACGTCGTACTGATCGAAATGGGGGCCAACGCCGCCGCCAGGCACTGAGAAAGAGATCATCAAATCATCAATACGCCAGTCAGGCAGGAAGCTGAACGGGCGCATCAGCGCAGCAGAAGGCTCATGCCAGTGATCGACCGCCTGTACCAGCAATGACCAGTTGTTTTCACCCAGATGATCGTAGCTCTGAAACGGGCCGTGGCTGACCTGCCATTTCCCGTCCTGATGGCTGACCAGGCGGCTGTCGACTTCATTTTCCATGGCCAGACCGGCGAGTTCATCGGGCGAAATGGGATCAACAAAATTTTTAAATCCGCGCTTGAGCACTACCGGACGTTTCTGCCAGTAGCGCTGAATAAAGTCGGGCCAGTCGAGGTCGAGCTGATAATCCATGATGAGGTTTCCTGAGACATAATTTCTTTAATTATAACAGTGCCGGGAGGAGTGAGGGTAATGCATTTGGCATGGAGCTTGCGTCCGGCACTATTCGTCAGCGTGGATCCCCTCCTGATGTTTAAAGATCACCTCCATTCGCGCACCGCCCAGTGCGCTGGTGGTGGCGATAATGTCTCCGGCGTACTGCTCCAGGATATCTCTTGCCACCGCCAGCCCAAGCCCCTGACCTGGCCGTAGCGTATCGGCTCGCTGACCGCGAATAAAAATCAGATCCCGTTTGCTGACCGGGATCCCTGGCCCGTCATCTTCCACAATCAGATGCAGTTCATCATCGGTCTGACGGGCGCTGATTTCCACAAACTCCAGACAATATTTGCAGGCATTGTCCAGCACGTTGCCCATCACTTCCATCAGGTCGTTGTGCTCGCCAACAAAGGTCAGCTCAGGGGAGATATCCAGCGTCAGCACCACCCCTTTACGCTGATAAACTTTATTCAGCGCTGAACAGAGACTGTCAAGCAGGGCAGGAACAGAGTGCAGCTCCCGCTTCAGCACGCTGTGATCGGAACGCATGCTGGCGCGGTGCAGGTAATATCCCGTCTGCTGGGAGATACGGCTGATTTGCTCAAGCATGATCGGCTCCGCCTGTTCAACAGAGAGGTTTTTCCCGCCTCTCAGCGAACGTAACGTGGATTGCAGCACGGCCAGCGGCGTTTTCAGACTGTGGGTTAAATCGCTCAGTGTGGTGCGGTAGCGGGTATAGCGCTGCCGTTCGTTATCCAGCAGCAGGTTCAGGTTGCGTACCAGGCTTTGCAGCTCCTGCGGCGGATGCGGGTCAAGCGTCTCACGCGCGCCGCTCTCCAGCTCCCGGACCTGGGCCGCCAGCGCGCCAATTGGCCGCAGGCTCCAGTGTGCAGCCAGCCACAACAGCGGAATAACCAGCAGCAGATTGACCAGCAGTACATAGCTGAACCAGGACCAGACCACATCTGAATGCTGCAATTCCTGCGGAATAGTATCAACCACCACAATCGTCAGCGCGGGCAGGGTAGGCGTGGCTTCATAGCGATTTACCGCCACCGAGTGGGTAAAGGTATCGTTGTTGTCATCGTCGTAAGCGGTGAGTTTATTCTGCGCTTCCTGGTTGTTTCCTAACGCCTGCCGACTGGTGCTGTTAGAGGTGTCTATCTCGTAAAAATCAGAGTGTTTCAGCCATTCTCTTTTGATTTTATTACGGATTTCCGGCACGTCGCGCAGCTGCCACAGCAGTTCGCCTTGTTCGTTATAGATATAAACCAGGGTGGGGAAATTCAGCGAGACTCTCTCGGGTTTGGCGATGGTTAACTTATCGTTTTGCCATTGTGCCAGGGTAAAGAACAGGTTGCTTTCGCCCCGCATCACCCGGTAGGTGTTTTTATCAAAGCTGACCACATAACCCACTACGGCAACCATGCCGTAGGAGAGCGACATAATCAGCACTACGGCGGCCGTAGCAAGTAAAAAGCGGGCGCGGAGCGAGAAAGGCGTTTTAGGGCGTAAACCTGGCATAAATTACAGGTCGAACCTGTAGCCCTGACCGCGAACGGTGGTGATCACCTCCTGCGGATGCTCTGCCTGCATTTTTTTACGCAGGCGACCCATCAGCACATCAATGGTGTGGCTTTCCCGCAGTTCAGCATCCGGATAGAGTTGCAGCATGAGGGAGTCTTTACTGACCACTTTCCCCGCATTACGGATCAGCGTTTCAATAATGGTGTATTCAAACGCGGTCAGTTTAATCTGCTGCTCGTTGATAGTGAGTTCACGGCGGGACAGATCGATCTGGAAAGGCGGCAGGGAGATGATTTGCGAGGCCAGCCCGCTGTTGCGGCGCATCAGTGCCTGCATGCGTGCCACCACTTCTTCAATATGGAACGGCTTGGTGACATAGTCATCTGCACCAGCTTCAAGCGCTTCAACCTTGGCCTGCCACCCTTCACGGGCAGTCAGCACCAGAATAGGTTGCTTTATATCCTGACCACGCCAGCGGCGGATCAGTGACATACCATCTTCATCCGGCAGCCCCAGGTCAACCAGCGTGATATCCGGTGTATGTTCGTTGAGAAAATAGTCCGCTTCCCTGGCATCTTCTGCCGCATCAACCTGATGACCCATATCGCGTAACTGCACGGCGAGATGATGGCGAAGCAATTGATTATCTTCAACAACCAGTACACGCATAATTTATCCTTTCTGTATTTCAGAATTGTGGCGTTAAGTTTTGCAGAGGTTGAGACAAAGTATAGGTGAAAGCAGATAAACAGCAGGTTAACGCGAGCCGACTTCTGCCGGCCCGCATGACAGGATTACTTCAGCTCATCAACCATTTGTACCGCGCGGCCGATATAGTTTGCCGGGGTCATGAGTTTCAGACGCTCTTTCTCTTCTTCAGGCAGCGCCAGGCTGTCGATAAAGGCTTTCATACCAGCAGCATCCACACGTTTGCCCCTGGTCAGCTCTTTCAGCTTCTCGTAAGGCTTTTCAATGCCGTAGCGACGCATCACGGTCTGAACAGGCTCAGCCAGCACTTCCCAGTTGTGATCCAGCTCATCCAGCAGACGGTCACGGTTCACTTCCAGCTTGGAGATGCCTTTCAGCGTGGACTGATAGGCAATCAGGGCATAGCCCACACCCACGCCCAGGTTACGCAGCACCGTCGAGTCGGTCAGGTCGCGCTGCCAGCGTGAAACCGGCAGTTTGCTCGCCAGATGCTGCATTACCGCGTTGGCCAGACCCAGGTTACCTTCTGAGTTTTCGAAGTCGATAGGGTTAACTTTATGCGGCATGGTGGAGGAACCAATTTCGCCAGCTATCGTTTTCTGTTTGAAATGGTTCAGCGCGATATAGCCCCAGACATCGCGATCGAAATCGATCAGGATAGTGTTGAAGCGCGCCATACAGTCAAACAGCTCTGCAATGTAGTCATGCGGCTCGATCTGCGTGGTGTAAGGGTTCCAGGTGATGCCCAGCGAGGTCACAAAGCTTTCGCTCAGCTGGTGCCAGTCCACTTCCGGGTAAGCGGCAATGTGCGCATTGTAGTTGCCGACCGCGCCGTTGATTTTTCCCAGCATCTCGATGCGCTCCAGCTGACGCAGCTGGCGTTCAAAGCGATAGGCTACGTTAGCCATCTCTTTACCCAGCGTGGAGGGCGTGGCGGGCTGGCCATGGGTGCGGGAAAGCAGGGGGATATCACGGTACTGAACAGCCAGATCTTTCACTGCGGCGATGATTTTCGTCCAGTAAGGCACGATCACTTCGCGGCGGGCCGTTTCCAGCATCAGCGCGTGTGACAGGTTGTTGATATCTTCAGAGGTACAGGCGAAGTGAATAAATTCAGATACCGCATGCAGCGCGGCATTGGGTTCAACCTTCTCTTTCAGAAAGTACTCAACCGCTTTCACATCGTGGTTAGTGGTGCGTTCAATGGTTTTGATACGGGCCGCATCTTCTTCATTGAAGTTGGCGATAATCGCCTCAAGGAAAGCGTTTGCGTCGGCATCAAATGCAGGAACTTCCTTGATCTCTGCGCAGGCAGCCAGTTTTTGTAACCAGCGAACTTCCACTTCAACGCGGAACTTCAGCAAGCCGTATTCGCTGAAAATGCCACGCAATGGGCTGACTTTGTCGCCATAGCGGCCATCAACGGGTGAGACGGCGGTCAGAGAGGATAATTCCATCAGTGCAACTCCTGGAGAGGTTAACAAATTAGAGTGAAGAGTCAGTGATACGGGACAGCATTTGCTTCGCCTCACTGGCGAGGCGATTGCGGGAAAACATCAGTTGCAGGCGGCCACCGCCAACCTGCTGCCACAGCACCGCAGAGCGGATACCGGCTAACAGCGTGGCGCGAACCTTGCTCTGGATCTGCGCATTCTGCAATACGGCGGGCGAGCCGGTTACCTGGATACGCGGTCCCAGGGGGCTTATCACATCCACATAGATGGCGGCCATGGCACTCAGCAGCGTTTCAGATTCCAGCTCATAATGTGCCAGCTGGCGATCGAGCTGGCTGATACGTTGGGATAATTCATTCAGCGCGCTTTTGTTGGCGCTGAGCTTGCGCTCCAGTACCATCATGCTGAGGGTGTAACGGGTCAGTTCAGCACCAGCCCCGTGGCAGCTGCTGCTGTTGAGTACACCCAGCAGTGATTCGAGACCAAAACGCAGGTTGGCTTCATCATTGCCATAAATAGCAAGCGTAGAGGCGGGATTAAGATCCACTACGCTTTGCAACGAAATTTTCAGCGGCTCAGGCGGGCAGTGGCCCTGATGAGCAAGCTGTTGCACCAGGTGCGCAGCCTGGCAGATGCCCGCCAGGGCCAGCGTAATATCGTAATAATTCTTCGCCACGGTCGCTCCAGTCATCGCCTGCGCTGCTACAGCAGGCGCTACGAAATTGTCTGTTGTTGCTATCCAGTGCGCGGCGCCGGGCCGCGCAGACACTGCTTAAAGCAGCGGCAGGCGCGCTTCAATGACGCCGCCGCCCAGGCAAACCTCACCAAGATAAAACACCGCAGACTGACCCGGCGTTACGGCAGCTACCGGTTCTTCAAAGCGAACCTCAAGGCGATCTTCGCCCAGCGGCATCACCGTGCAGGGAATATCGGCCTGACGATAGCGTGTTTTAACGGTGCAGCGCAGCGGAGCCTGCAAAGTTTCCCGGTCAACCCAGTGCAGCTGTTGGGCTATCAGCCCTACAGACATAAGGCGCGGATGGTCATGGCCCTGTGCCACAACCAGTACGTTGTTAGCGACATCTTTATCCACCACGTACCACGGCTCTTCGCTGCCTTCTTTGGTACCGCCAATGCCCAGCCCTTTACGCTGGCCGAGGGTATGATACATCAGCCCCTGGTGTTCACCGACCACTTCGCCTTCAGGATTAAGGATGGCGCCTGGCTGAGCAGGCAGGTAGCGGCCAAGGAAATCACGGAATTTACGCTCGCCAATAAAGCAGATACCGGTTGAATCTTTTTTCTTCGCCGTGACCAGCTCCAGCTCTTCCGCAATACGGCGAACCTCTGGTTTCGCCAGTTCTCCCACCGGGAACAGGCTTTGTGCAATTTGCTCGTGACCAAGCGTATAGAGGAAGTAACTCTGATCTTTATTGTCGTCCAGCCCGCGGAGCAGGCGGCTTTTGCCCGCCAGATCCTGGCGACGAACATAGTGCCCGGTGGCGATGAAATCTGCGCCTAAGTCTTCAGCCGCAAACTCCAGAAACGCTTTGAATTTGATCTCTTTGTTGCACAGGATATCGGGATTGGGGGTGCGGCCCGCTTTGTACTCTTCCAGGAAGTGTTCAAAGACGTTGTCCCAGTACTCGGCGGCAAAGTTCACCGTGTGCAGGTAAATGCCTAATTTGTCGCAAACCGCCTGCGCATCGGCCAGATCTTCCGCCGCGGTACAGTATTCTTCACCGTCGTCCTCCTCCCAGTTTTTCATAAACAGGCCTTCAACCTGATAACCCTGCTGCTGGAGCAGCCAGGCGGAAACGGAGGAGTCAACACCGCCGGACATACCGACGATTACTTTTTTCTGGCTGGACATGAGAAGTACCCGACTTTGAGTTGCAGTTAAAGGCTGCACTTTAAAATTGCGGCATATTCTACCACGCGTCCGCGGCGGGCGCATCCTCGCTATAGGGCCATTGAAAGGCGCTAAGGACTTCCAGCGGATAGCGGGGGCCTTGCTGATAAACCCGAATGCTCTCTGCAACCAGCGGAGAACGCAGCTTCTTCGCCGTCATGATCTTCTCCGGCGGCAGCCACCAGCAGCGATCGATATCGCGGTCCTGCGGATAAGTGGGCACTACTTTTGCTAAATCCAGCGCAAACAGAAAGCGTAAAAAAGGGGTGTTATCTGGCGCTAACCACTGATGCAGCCGTAAAAAAGCCTGCGGAACCCCTTCAATGCCCGTCTCTTCATACAATTCACGCGCTGCGGCCTGAAGTAAGGTTTCATTAGCTTCAAGATGACCGGCTGGCTGATTCCAGGTGGCGCGGCCGCGGACCATCTCTTCCACGACTAAAAATTGTCCTTCGGCCTGGACAACGGTTGCGACGGTAACGTGGGGCTTAAACATGGCTGACTCCTTAACTGAAAGGCTCAAAGGGGGAATTCACCGGTAACGTCTCGCCATTCACCCGGCGCTAAATCTTGCAACAGCTGGTTTCCCATCGCAAAACGGATTAAACGCAGGGTGGGAAAGCCTGCCTGGGCCGTCATGCGTCTTACCTGGCGATTGCGCCCCTCATACAGGGTAATTTTCAGCCAGCTGGTGGGAATAGTTTTACGCTCCCGTACTGGCGGGTTTCGGGGCCATAACCACGCCGGTTCAGCGACCCTTTCCACACCAGCGGGCAGGGTAGGGCCATCTTTCAGATTAATGCCAGACCGGAGCGGCTGAAGATCGCTCTCTTCAGGTTCGCCTTCTACCTGAACATAGTAGATTTTACCGGTCCTTTGGCCTGGCTGCGTGAGCTTTGCCTGTAGTGCGCCGTCGTTGGTAAGCACCATCAATCCTTCACTGTCACGGTCCAGCCGCCCGGCAGCATAGACACCCGCAACCGGTATAAAATCCTTCAGCGTACTGCGTCCCGCTTCGTCGGTGAACTGCGGCAGGACATCAAATGGTTTGTTAAAAATAATGACACGCCTTGGCCCTTTCTCTGCCCTGACGGCAGCAGCGGGCGGGCTGAATCGTTTAACGCGGTGATTCTTAACGGAAGATTTACGCATAATCTTTGCACTTGAAAACAATAAGCGCATTATACCGCAAACCCGAGATGATTGGCGCGGGGTGAATATTCAAGTAGTATTGACCCGCATCTTACAAATCATTAACAAAAAAAGCGCTCGAAGGAGAGGTTAATGGAAAGCAAAGTAGTTGTTCCGGCGGAAGGTCAGAAAATCACCCTGGATCAGGGAAAACTGAACGTACCTGCCAACCCAATCATCCCTTTTATTGAAGGTGACGGGATTGGTGTGGACGTTTCTCCAGTGATGATCAAAGTTGTCGATGCCGCTGTACAGAAAGCTTATAACGGTGAGCGTAAAATTTCCTGGATGGAAATTTACACCGGTGAAAAATCGGTAGAGCTCTACGGTCAGGATGTCTGGCTGCCAGAAGAAACTCTCGACCTGATTAAAGAGTATCGCGTCGCTATCAAAGGCCCACTGACGACCCCAGTTGGCGGCGGTATTCGCTCCCTGAACGTGGCGCTGCGTCAGCAGCTTGATCTCTACATCTGTCTGCGTCCTGTACGTTATTACACCGGTACGCCAAGCCCGGTTAAACGTCCTGAAGAGACCGATATGGTGATCTTCCGTGAGAACTCCGAAGATATCTATGCCGGTATCGAGTGGAAAGCGGGTTCTGCAGAAGCGGATAAAGTGATCAAGTTCCTGCGTGATGAGATGGGCGTGAAGAAAATTCGCTTCCCTGAGCAGTGCGGTATCGGCGTTAAGCCATGTTCAGAAGCGGGCACCAAACGCCTGGTTCGTGCGGCTGTGGAATACGCTATCACCAACGACCGCGACTCGCTGACTCTGGTTCACAAAGGCAACATCATGAAGTTCACCGAAGGCGCTTTCAAAGACTGGGGATACCAGTTAGTGAAAGAAGAGTTCGGCGGTGAGCTGATTGACGGCGGCCCGTGGATGAAGATCAAGAACCCAAACACCGGCAAAGAGATCGTTGTGAAAGACGTGATCGCCGATGCGTTCCTGCAACAGATCCTGCTGCGTCCAGCGGAATATGACGTTATCGCTTGTATGAACCTGAACGGTGACTACATCTCCGACGCCCTGGCGGCGCAGGTTGGCGGAATCGGTATCGCCCCTGGTGCAAACATCGGTGATGAATGCGCACTGTTCGAAGCCACCCACGGTACGGCACCTAAGTATGCCGGTCAGGATAAAGTGAACCCAGGTTCCGTAATCCTTTCCGCAGAGATGATGCTGCGTCATATGGAATGGTTCGAAGCCGCAGACCTGATTGTTAAAGGTATGGAAGGCGCTATCGCTGCCAAAACCGTTACCTATGACTTCGAACGTCTGATGGATGGCGCTAAGTTGCTGAAATCGTCAGAGTTTGGTGACGCAATCATCAAACATATGTAATCAGCCATTCGCAACATTCAGCCAACATAGATGTAAAATTTATGTTGGCTTTTTGCTTATCTCAACCTTTCCCCAAAACTTCCCCAAAATTGCTCATAAAAAGTACGATTTATACAGCAATAACCACCCAGTTTTTTCCTCGATCATCATTGTACTTGTCGGTCATTTTCTGCGATTTATGTCCCAGCAGCTTTTGAGTTTTCAGCCCTTGTTCCCGATATAAACGTTCTGAGAGAGAACGCTGTTCGTGGAATGTCGGCGCGGTTACATCCGGCCAGGTTATACCGCACCGGTTTCTTGCCTTTTTGAAAGTAGTTGTGATGGAGTTAGCAGAAACTTTTTCACCCCAAACTGCCTGCGATGTCGTGTGCCGGAAATGTACCAAGTGCTTACTTAGTACTGCATCGCGGCATCTGGTAATAACTTCCCGCAGCGACATATTTATTGCCGTACAGGTCAGATCCAGCGGAATAGCCAGGCGGCAACCTGTTTTTTCCTGGGTTACATGCAACATATCATCCCAGATAATCACCGGGGCTTAACAACGGGGATCTCATCTCTGGATCGCCTGCTGGCACCGAAAGGACTGATGAAAGGTTCGCTGTTTGTCATTGGCGCGCGCCCAAAAATGGGCAAAACCACGCTATACGGCCAGATGGCGCTGAACTGCGCGATCCGCGAGGAAAAACCCGCGTTGCTGTTTAGTCTCGAAATGCCTGATTCACAGATCCTTGAAAAGCTGGAAGGCCAGCAATCCGGCGTTAACCCCAGCATTTTTTATATGCCCGCAGATGGTGCCGACGCCGAATATCAAGGCGATTATGACGGCGATTTCACCAAAGCGATCGCAGTAGGCCACCGGCTGATTGAAAACGGCATGTTGTACATCGATGACACGCCGGGACTGAGTTTAGCCCATATCGCAGCGCAGTCGCGCCGCATCAAGCGCGAGCGCGGCAGCGTGGGCATGGTGCTGGTTGACTATCTCACACTGATGAAAGCCGAAAAGGCAGACCGTAACGATCTGGCCTATGGCGAGATCACGAAGGGGCTGAAGAATCTTGCGAAAGAGCTGGATTGTGTTGTCGTGCTGCTAACGCAGTTAAGCCGCGCGCTGGAACAGCGCCCGGACAAGCGCCCCATGCCGTCCGATTCCCGCGACACCGGCCAGATCGAACAGGATTGTGATTACTGGCTGGGGATCTACCGCGATGGCTTCTACCACGAAAACACTCCGCCCGGCATCTCCGAACTGATCCTGCGCCTGAACCGCCACGGCGAAGGTGGCACCGTGTTTGCGCTTCAGAAAAACGGGGCGATTTACGACATGGATCAGAGCGCTGCCCGCGCTGACATAAACGCCCGCACAGCCGGAAACCAGAATTCAACGAAAAAAGGGGGCTTTTGATGTGCAGCCAAACGGGGGCGTGTTAGAGCGCTCAAAGCTGCGTGAAGCCTTTGGGCCGCCTTTTCGGTGGCCCGGCCCATCGCCGAAACAGATCGTTATCCTGCCAGTTCTTGGCCTTTGCGGTATTTTATAAAATGGTACCGTTGTGGCTAACCCCTTCATCCAGTGGATTATTCTACCTTCAGATAAATGCGGGTTTTCTTCCCACTATCAAAACAAAAAACCCGCGCTTAAGCGGGCTTTTTTATGCCTGTAGCGGCTGCGGTTTATATTTCGTGTCGAGCAGTGAAAGGTCTACCGTTTTTTCGGCTTGGTCGAGACTATAGGCCGCCTGTAATCTCATCCACATTTCAGGGGTAGACCCCAGCACAGCGGAAAGCTTAATAGCCATCTCAGGCGTTAGCGCCGCTGTTCCTGATACCAGCCGCGAAGCCGTCGAAGGGGAAACCGCCAGCGCACGAGCCAGTTCTCTCACCCCTATATCGAGATCTTCCATAATCCCGCCGATGATTTCCCCCACATGTGGGGGGTTGTGCATTTTCATTAGTGATAATCCTCGTAGTTTAAAATATAGGCGTCGCCGTCCTGAAATTCGAAGGTTATCCGCCAGTTCCCCGTAACTGTTACCGACCAACATCCCCGGCGGTCGCCCTTTAATGGGTGCAGTCTGTAGCCAGTTAAGTTTATGTCCTCTATGCGCTCCGCCAGGTCGATTACTCGTAGCCGCTGGCGAAGCCGTTTTTCATGTTGAGCGTTAATTTTTCGCGTAGAACCTGTCTCGAAAAATTCCTTTAGCCCGGTGTGCTTCCAGCTCTTGATCATGCTGCATTGTTCCCTGTTGCGCCACAAGCAACATTATAGCCAGGTGTTTCGCGCTGCGCAACAACATCAACCATATAGCAGAAGATTGACAGCGTATGCGTGGAGTTGTTTAATTCTGCCCGTGGCCTGAGAAACCACATAACCGCGTATTACTGGCGCAACGGAGAACCCCCCGTGGCGCTACTGCATTTCACAAAACACCCGGCAGGATTCCTGCTACTGGCTACGCCGGAAACAACTAAATTCATCCAGACCCGCATCAAGGCGGGCGATATTGTCACGTCTGAGTTTAAGCGCGTGCGCAACCCTGCGTTTCATCGCCGCTTCTTCGCACTGCTGAATTTGGGCTTCGACTACTGGGAACCCACGGGCGGCGCGATTTCCTCTGCTGAACGCACGATCGTTGCGAATTATTCCCGCTGGCTGGCTGCCCACGGCGCTGACGCCGCCGTAATGACCGAAACTGCCGAAACCTACCTGAACCAGCTGGCCGAACGCCGCGCCGGTGCCATTTCCGTATGCAAATCCTTTGATGCGTTCCGCGCGTGGACGACCACCGAAGCCGGGTTTTATGACGTTATCGCTCTGACAGATGGTTCATGCCGCCACGTTCCGCGCTCAATCTCTTTCGCCCGTATGGACGACACCGAATTTCACGAATTCTATCGCGCGGCGTTCGATGTGCTGTGGCGCTGGATACTCTCCCGCACGTTTGGAACACGCGAAGACGCAGAGAACGCGGCAGGACAACTGATGACTTTTGCAGGGTGAACACTATGGCTAAAACTGACTGGTTTACACATTCCCGGCTGACGCTGGCCGAAGCTGAAGAGCTGATCGCTATCGTTGGGTATTACAGCGCACTAAGACCGCACGAATATAATGGCGGGTTACCACCAAACGAATCGGAAAACCGGTACTGGAAAAACGCTAACGCAGTGGCCAGTTTTAGTTGACCACTACAGTCATCTTGTCACCCATCAGAAATAAGCGGATCATAGGCTTACCCCAGTTGAACACAGCAAATTCCATGTTAATCAGCACTGAGAATTCACGTAGTAACATTGCAGACACGCGGCTCGCTTGCACTCTTGCTGCCGTTGCGGGAGCCTTAAACACAGCAGCCTTTGAAGCCGTAGGTTTTTTCTCTGCCAATATGACGGGTAACGTCTCTTCACTGTCCGATCATCTTGCCAAGGCTAACCTTGCACCAGCCCTTTTTTTTCTGTCGATTGTGAGCCTTTTTATTGCCGGTTCCGCATTCTCGACAATGATTATCAATTCAGGTCGCAGAAGAAATATGCGTACGGTATACGCCATCAATATTATTATTGAGGGGATGGGGCTTGTGGTGCTGGGTATTGTTGAGAGTTGGCTGAAGCCACTTTCGCCAGGCGTATTGCTTATCCTGTGCCTGAGCTTTTTAATGGGTTTACAGAATGCAGTAGTGACCCGCATCTCTAACGCGCGTGTAAGAACAACCCATGTCTCTGGAACATCTACGGATATCGGTATAGAGCTGGCCATGCTCTTCGATGTGTTAAGACGTAAGGAATCTCCAAAGGATGCTCCGCTTTACCTGGAGAGACTCAGGCTACACTCTTTTACCTTACTCTCTTTTCTGGCTGGTGGGATGGCCGGGATATGGCTGTTTCATTTACTTGGATATGTATTCCTGATTTTTATAGGTGTCGGCGTGATTTTGCTGGCACTGCATAACATGCTAAAAAAACATCAAAGTCAGTAATTATTATCACCGCCTGCGGGCGGTCTTTTGTAGTGATTATAATGATGAGTAAACCTGTTAATTTAATAATATCAACCCGACTTTTATTTTGTCTTAATTTCTGTATTTTATTTTAAAGTGAAATCACTCCGTTAACTTTTAATTCGCGTTCAGGGTGGAAATTGTGTGATTGATCTTATAATAGTTTGCTGATAATTTTTTTTAAAATCCCAGGGGAAATGCCTTATCAGGCAAAATGAAAATTCAAATTTTTCTCAGGAGGAAGTAGAGGAAACAATAGAGCGGGCAAAGCTACTTTATGATTACTTTAAAAAGCAGTATGAGCAATATCTGGAGAGGCTAAGGCTGTCAGAAGAAAAAGGGCTTAAAGTCTTCGGTTCCATCAGTGTTATCGTCACTGCGTTAATTCTTATCGCCCGGTTTGGCGCTGACTTAATCTTAAGCGCTATAAACAATCATCCTTATCCTGGCGTGGCAGCGCTGGTTTGCGGTGCTGTGACATTTATCGGGTTATGCTCAAGCTGGTCATTTGTCTTCAGGGCGGTGGTCCTGATCAACAAGCCCACCTTGCCCGTTGAAGGAATTGACCGGGTATTTTTTCTGAATACACGGGATGATTCGTTATATAGCATGGCTCAACTCTACAGTGATGCATAAAAGAAAACAGAAAAAATACATGATGAAAAGGCGTTTCTCATCGGAAAGTCTTTTGAGGATTTGGAATTTACTGATTGGTGCTTCGTATTTTTTTTAAATTATTACTTACATCAGGATGGCTCAGGAGAGAAAAAATGGTTCAGAAAAGTAACCAGGGTTCTACCCCGACAACTCAGAATTTCTCTGCGGGTATACGTAAGCCCGTGAATGCTCAGGCATTGGTGGGGATGCCTGAATTAGTGCAAACGCCTTCGCTGGGTGTCTCACTGGAAAGCCTTTAATCACTGATTGAAAAGCGCAGAATGGCGAAAAATCAGTAACGTCGTTATCACTGAATAAGAGAAAAGGGAGCGGAAGGCTCCTTTTTCTCAACTTAACTCCGGTCAACTCAACTCAGCTCTATTCAGTTTACTCAATTAACCCTGAAGAAAACTGAGTAAATCCTGATTGATGCGATCTTTATGGGTACTGCATAGCCCGTGCGAAGCCCCGTGATAAACTTTCACGGTTGGGTTGGCCAGCAGTTTAATTGCCGCCTCACTTGAGGAAGCCGGCGGCACGATCTGATCGTCATCACCATAAATAACCAGTGTGGGAATGGTCATCTTTTTCAGGTCTTCTCGCTGATCCGTTTCCGAGAAGGCTTTCACGCAGTCATACAGCGCTTTGATTGATCCCTGCATCCCCTGAAGCCAGAAGCTATCCTTTAATCCTTGTGAAGCCTGAGCGCCATCCCGGTTAAAACCATAAAACGCCGTAGGCAGGTCTTTAAAGAATGAGGAACGATCTTTCAGCACACTTTCACGAATACCATCAAACACCGTTTTAGGCAGTCCATCCGGGTTGAAATCCGTTTTAATCATTATCGGGGGTACAGCGCCAATCAGGGCGGCTTTGGCTACCCGATCAGTACCATGGCGAGCGATATATCGTGCGACTTCACCGCCACCTGTAGAGTGGCCAACGTGAAAGGCATCCTGCAAATCCAGCGCAGCGGTAAGCTCCGCCAAATCGTCAGCATACTGATCCATATTATGCCCGTCCCAGGGCTGGGAAGAGCGGCCATGCCCACGACGGTCATGAGCAATCACTCTGTATCCGTGAGAAGCCAGGAAAAACATTTGATCTTCAAAAGCATCGCCAGACAAAGGCCAGCCGTGGCTGAATACCACCGGCTGGCCCGCACCCCAGTCTTTATAATAAAGAGTTGTCCCATCTTTGAGTTGCAGATAGCTACCTGATGACATTATTCGGTTCCTCATACAATTAACTGATTGATTGGGAATGACATTAGATGTGGCTTAACGGGCAGTTAAAGGCTAGTTCATTGCCGGAAGGTTGTCGTCCGGCACAGTCTCATTAAAATTTCCCGCAGGCAGAAAGGTCTACCATACAGCACCAAAAATAGATCATTAAAACACTCACGCGTACGCATTAAACGATCTAAGGTAATAACATCATTAGCAGCAACGACTACAGATAAATATGCAGAACCCTGGCTTCGGCCGGGGTTTTTTATTGTTCAAATTTCTTGAGAAGAAGCTGTAGCAAAAGGGGGCATTATGTTTGAGCATTTACTCGCCGTAAGCGCAGGCGCGGCATCTTCAGCAGAGACATTGATGGCTGGCATCAATTACAGCGTGCTGTTCGGCGCCTTTGCCGGTGCTGTGTACTATGTCACCAGCGCCGCAGATTTAAGGATCATAGTGCGGGCCGCCTATTTTATGGTTTCGTGGATAGTGGGCGTATTTGGTTCAGGTTTAGCTGGTGCGAAACTCGAACAGTTATCAGGTTACACGGACAGACCACTCGATGGGCTGGGAGCCGTCCTGCTTTCAGCGCTGGCAATCAAAACCTTAACATTTTTCACCGAGCAGGATCCGGTCACCTGGCTTGCTCGCCTGAAAGGAGGCTTCCATGGTCACAAATGATCCTATGGTGATCGCGAACGTTATCATCTGTACTGCCATTGCACTTCGGCTGATGTTTTTTCGTAAAGCGGGTGCACATCATGAGGGCTGGGCCTCGTGGCTGGCATACCTGTTTGTGCTGGCTTATGGCTCCATTCCCTTTCGCTATTTTTTCGACCACTACGACCACACCTCCTGGTCGGCCCTGCTGGTAAACATGATTTTTTGCGCAGCAATTTACCGGGCTAAAGGAAATGTGGCCGAGGTACTGGCCGTTCTGCGACCACAAAAGTAGAGGGAAACCTTATTCTTTTACAGGCGATGGCATCACCAGCGCTTTATTTACCCTGCGATTGCTGCCGGTCAGGGCCTGGGTGAGTTGCCGATCGAATTTTTTACAGGTTTCCCGATAGCGTAAAGCTCTGCGTTGACGTGAGTTCATAGACGGCATCCTCTGACGTTTGATATGCATAAACGTTAGATAAATTTTTAATATGCGTCAAACGCAAAATTTACTGACACAATCAACCCGCACAAAGCGGGTTGATCTTTCAACCGTGACGCCTGAACTGCTGCGACTGACTTAACATCACGCGTCCTGCCACGTGCAGCATTGGCATTTCATCAGCTGAAATGGTCCACTCTTTGTAGCGCGGGTTATCAGAGATAACATACAGCTCTGTTTTCACTTTTTGCAGTCGTTTTACAAACGTATCTCCATTGAAGTCAAAAACATAAATGCCATCTCCGTCGAAGTAGGGCACGCTGACATCAACAAATATCAGGTCGCCTGGCTCAATGGTGCCTTCCATGCTGTCCCCACGCACGTTTATCAACTTAACAATGGCCTCAGGTTTATTGCCAAAGATAACGCCCGCCTCCTTACGGACATATTCAATCGATCGGATAACCTGAACCACTTCTTTTGCCGGTGACCCTTCGCCAGCGCTGGAAGATACGTCAAGAACATCAACACGATACACATCATCTCTCCCCATTTCAGTTAACGACCGAACACTGTATGTATCTCCAGTATTCGTAAGCTCCCCTGATGAGAATAGCGCAGAAATGGGCACCTTGAGTGCATCCGCTATTTTTTGGAGTAATGTGTCGCTATACCCCTGTCTTCCCCGCTCAAGCCGGGACAAGTTCCCCACGTCACTCTCTACCTGAACAGCAAGCTCGTTCAGGGTCATCTTTTTTGCTTTACGAAGCTGTCGAATTTTCTCGCCGGGTTTCATCGGACTCACACCTTTTTTCTGCGTTATACACAAATTACCTTGCGCATATTCAGAGCTGCGCTAATATGCGTAACACGCATTAAATAATGCCACTGAGCAACAACGGGTGTTATTTCGCTCTTTTTAAAATCTGGCTGCACCGATACAGATGCCTGTAAATCTTCACTTTTACAGCATTCTCTTGCGCTTTCCAAACCCCGGAACCGCGGCGTTTCAGCGCCTTGCGGCTGACTGATTACCTTTTGCGTAGAAAGAGGAGGAGTCATTATGAGCCAGATAGTTTCAATCCTGAAGTATGAAGAAGGTTATCGCGATGTGCCCTTTATTGACACCCTGGGTTATCCCACCCTGGCAGGCGGGATAAAGATTGGGCCTGAAGGGGCCTCACTTGCCAGTTATATCTTTAAACTTCCTCAACAGGTGGGGGATCTCTGGATGCAAACGCTGATTGAAGGAAAAATTTTCGACCTGAAAAAGCGGGTGCCTGTAGCCGCTGCGCTCTGTCAGTGCAATGCCCCGCGCGCAGATATGCTTTACAGCATGGCATATCAACCGGGTGTGAAGGGGCTGGCTGGTTTTAAAGAGACGCTGAACTCAATTGCAAAAGGCGATTTTTCCTCTGCGGCCGACAGTATGCTGAACAGCTTGTGGGCCAGACAAACGCCCGCCAGAGCCAGACGGCAAGCCGCAGTGATGCGCAGCGGGACTTGGGGGAAATCGGGGGAGTGTTCCTTGTTTACGCCGGATCTGAGTGAGGTCATGGATTTGACAACGCTGGGAACGGCTACGCCAAGCGCACGCCTCAGTATTCACAACGGGCTGGCAGGGATAGGAGCAAATGAAAATGGCGTGGTCACCATAGCAACAGCCGAGGCGACAACGCCCGCTACCAGTGCGCCGGTAGGGTATATCACCCTTAACGTTAACGGTGTGGATCGCAAAATTCCTTACTATGGCTGAAAAATCGCAGATGACCTAAAACCGCCTCCCCAGGGCGGTTTTTTTTTAAGTGTAAATTTATTTACTTTTTAAGGGGAGAAAGGGCTGGTAGTGGGCCTGAAACGATGAAATAGTGAAGCTGCATCTCCAGGACTAATCTGTTTTTTTCAGCGGATTTTCCCGATGTGGTCAGATAAAAGGCCTTTTTGGGCAAAAAAGCAGAAAAACAGGCCAAAAAGCGATCCTGCCAAAAATCAAGACTTGAGATGGCGGAGCGTTGGTCCGTAAAATAGGGCCAAAACACAAATCAGGAGAATTCTGTGTCAGAAGCTGCCACTTTAGAAGACGATCTTAACCGGCTTGAAGAAGCAAAGAATATCGCGCTCGGCTGGCGTATCGTGGGCCAGATGGAGCCACATACTCTGGAGGATGCCATCCAGATGCTGCGTGACAGCTCTGCCCATGCGGCGAAGGTGTACGAGCTGCTCTATGCAGAAATTGCACACCGCTCTAAATAGTCCGCCTGTTTTCGCCTGTCAGGCCAGCCGCGTATTACCGGCTAAGCGATGATCTCTCCAGGCTTCCCAACATTTTGTGGGGTCGATATCCTGGTAGCCACGCAGTGGGTCCATGGTGCGTAAAAGTTCGTCCGGCACTGAAATGCAGGTGGCGCCATCACGAAGGGTTTCAACTTCATGCTGCGTTAACGGGTAGCCTTTTTGCGCTTCTGCCTTTTCCAGCAAGGCAGCCAGGGAAGGGATAAACAGTATTGCCATGCCTGACGTTCTCATGAGATTTATGCTGTACAGATTTTCGGCATTGAGCGGCAAAACTTTAGCAATTCCCAGATAATAAGGCAGGAAAGCGAGGCAGGAAAAACTGGGGATCAGAAGCTGAAGCGGTGGTAAATCATCAGCACAGTTAAGATATAACGAAAAAAATGCCCGCAGAGCGAATCATAACGGGCCAACACCAGGGAAACTTAATACGTTAAGCCTGGCATGTTGTGCCGGGAATGCAACGCGAAAATCGGTCCGGGTGCGCATAACATTAAAATATTTCAACGAATAGTCCTGTTGTGGTTCAAAATTCTTCAGAGATCAGCCACTGGTCCGCTTCATCGAACATTTCTTCAATAATTCTCAACATTACCGACTTATCACTTTTACTGGCATCGGTCTTTACGCCATTGGCCTGCATGGGTTTAACCTTCACTTCTGCTTCAGGAAAAACGCGCTGAATACGTTTGGTCAGCTCGGTCAAAATTAGCTCCTGAGCATTGGGCAGTCCGGCGACGTTGCGCTTATCGTAAATCAGTTCAACAAACATGGCTTCTTCCTGGTTATAAATGCTGTATAAAAATACAGTTATTGTCCGCAATCTTCAATGAAAATTTAGCAGATAGTGGTCATTTCAAAGCCACGCAGCCCGCTAAATGGGTGAAATGAAGTCACTTCTCCGCAACTATCATCAAATTCCAAAAATCGCCTGGGTTACACTGCTTCTTCCCGAACTAAAAAGTGGAGCAAATCATGAAAAAATTATCTTATATCGCAGGGATTCTGGCTGGAGGTTTGTTGCTTGCGGGTTGCAGCAGCGACCACATATTGCACATGAAAGATGGCTCTACCGTGGTGGTTCAGGGCAAACCCAAAGTAGACAGCGCTACCGGCATGGTGGTTTACACGGATGAGCAGGGGCAGCAGCAGGCTGTGAACCAGGATCAAATTAAAGAGATGAGTTCGCTGAATAAGTAGATCCCGGCAGGCAATTCTTCACACTTAAGTCAAACATGGGCAGCATCCTGTGATACGCTTTCTGATAATTACTGAATTAAATCAGAGAGTACTGTCCGGAGAACCCTGCCCATGTTCCGCACTATCGCCGCTGGATGTCTTATTGCCTGTGCCTCCTTTACCGTTGGGGCAACCAGTGATTCGCCCAGGCTCAATACTAAATTTCAAATCAGCTGTCCCGGTCGTCCGACCATGACCGTCACCAAAGCGCAATATGGTTTGACCACGCTGATGTGGCCTGGCGATCATTTCCAGATTGCGGCCGGCAAGCAGCGCTCTGAAACCGAAAATGGCGATAAGGTGTCGATTGTGCTGTTCCGTAATGGCGATCAGATGGTGGTAAACCAGTCTGATGAGAATATTTTCTTCTCCTACGATGGCGCAAACAAGCTGGTTTCCTGTACGCGCAGCAGCGAAAGGGATAACAATGCTGTGGAACTGCAACGTACCGACGCTTCTGGTCATCTGGCGTCCTGATTTCGTCTCACTCATATACTTAAGGAAAAGAGCATGGAACTAACCGTTACGCCTCGCCCTACGCCGGAAGATTTAGCCGAGATCCGTGCAGCGATGATCGCCTTTAATGCCGGTCATATTAATATTGATGAGATGAAAGATATCGGGGTATTTATCACTGGCCCCGACGGAAAAAAACTGGGCGGGCTGACGGGCTCAACCATTGGAAACTGGCTGCGGATTGATATGCTGTGGGTCAGTGAAGCCCTGCGCGGGCAGGGTGCAGGCACCAGGTTAATTCGGGCAGCAGAGGAAGAGGCCCGCCAGCGTGGGTGTCTCTACGCACAGGTAGACACAGCAAGTTTTCAGGCCAGACCCTTTTACGAAAAGATGGGTTTCACCGTTCAGCTTATGCTTGATAACTACCCGCGCGTGCATCAACGAATTTACCTGACCAAAACGTTGTAGGCGTTACTCGCTCAGCCGCTGGCGCAGATCCAGCGGCGAATTTTCTGCCTCATCCAGCAGCGCCAGCCACTGGCGCATATCCACTTCCTGCCAGGCAAGATGACCTGCGGTAGTGCCCATCAGCACCACATCCGGTCTTAGCGCCCGGTAAAACTCTATCGACTTCTTTAAATCGGCCTCGTTGCTTTCAGGAACCAATACCGTTATCCAGCGATCCTGAGAGAGGGTGATGGTATCACCTACAAAGAGATAGGTTTTGCCATACGGGGAGGCGTAAAGGTAGCTGGTGCTGCCAGGGGTGTGTCCGGGCGTGGGAACAACATGAAAGCTGCCGCAGTGTAGCTCAGCCTGATTAAAGGTGTCGTCAGGCTCTGCAAAAGGACTCACCGGCCCCAGCGCGCGGGTATGGCAGTAGAGCGCTGAGTTAAAACGTGACTGCAAAATGCGCGCGCCCGGTCCCGCCTCATGCCAGTGGGTAAGATAATGGCGGATCATGCCGCCTAAATCCTCAATTGCCTGATGGTCGCTCAGATTTTCCACGCGGGAAATCAGTAAATTGCCACGCATATGTTGCAGCAAAAAACCATGCATCATCAGTTCCGGTTCATTTTTACTCGCCGAAAACTCCGGTGTGGAAACCCAGAGATCCTCATACAGCTGCTTCATAGGCGCTCCAGGAGTTAGCGAAGCGTCGGATGCCCTGATATCGTCAGCGTACTGTCTCTACCTTTGACCTGCAAATGACCCTGCGCACCCAGAGGTAGCGTTACGGTATTCCAGTGATGGCCAAATTCAAGACCGGTGACCAGCGGTATGCCTGTCATCTGACGAATCAGCGTCCAGACGCTGTCGAAGTCATAGCCATTGTCATAATCTGTCAGGGTTGCCCCGGTAAAACTCCCCAGCACTATCGCTTTCTGACGTGCCAGAATGCCACTTTGTGCCAGCTGCAACAGCATTCTCTCCACGCGGAAAGGGTGCTCGTTAACATCTTCAATCACCAGGATGCCCTCTTCGATCTCAGGCAGCCAGGGCGTTCCGGCCAGGGAGGCGATCATCGCCAGATTGCCGCCCCAGATTTTTCCGGTGACGTTGACCTCTTGCGGCTCTGTTTGCCAGCTAAGAATTAATTCAGGCGAAGTCAGAGCGCGCCAGAAGTGCTCCACCGTGAATTCAGACAAAACCTTAGCGCCAAAGTTACCCGTCAGCATCGGTCCGCTGAAAGAGACAGCGCCATGGTCAAGCAGCGCAAGCTGGATAACCGTGAAGTCACTGTGACCACAAAGCGCTACCGGATTATCCCGCAGCCAGCCAGCCAGGGAGGCGCGCGCCAACTGAGGAAGCAGCCTGGTGGCGCCATAACCACCCCGCACGGCCAGTACGATATCCGGGCATGTTTTCAGCGCAGGCAGGCCGTTGAGATCCTGTAAGCGGTCGGTCTCATTTCCGGCAAAACGCTGGTCACGACGGGCAATCACCTCACTGTTTAAAACCTGATGACCCTGCGCACGCAGTCGTTCAACAGCCAGCTGCGCAGCCTGCTGATTATGACAATAGCCAGAAGGAGCGATCAGATGAAAAGTGCGGGGAGTAATGGACATAATATTCACTTTTATCCTTAATGCGGTTAAAGAGTTATCGCAAATCAACGGCATTACGTTTACTGGCGTACGGCAATGTCGCTTTTAAAGGCTAAGTGGGCAATTTTTATGCAGTGAAAAAGGGATTTTTTACGCCACTTAGGGTCCAATACCTTTGATGATGACGAAAAGCGTGAGTGAAGTCACTCGCAAGCGTAGAAATTTCAGAGTTTCGGCAATTTTATCCTGTCTGGCGCAAGCTATTATAAAAGCGCGAGGCTAAGGCTCAGAGGATGAATATAGCGTGAGAAAAATAAAAACGGTGGCGATAGTGAGCGTGTTATTGCTGGCAGGCTGTGCCAGCGAACCGCATAAAAGAACCATAACGCAGCAGCAAACGCCGTTAACACAGGCACCGCCTGTAAAAGTCGCTCAGGCCTGGTCGATGTTCACGGAGAGTGCGGCTAATAACTACGGCGTTGACCAGAAGCTGGTTGAGGCGATCATTTCAGTCGAGTCGGGCGGCAATCCAACGGTAGTCAGCAAGTCGAATGCCATTGGATTGATGCAGATTAAAGCCTCCACCGCAGGACGCGAGGTTTATCGGGTTCAGGGGCGCCGCGGGCAGCCAAGCAGTAAAGAGCTGCGGGATCCGGTAAGAAACATCGATATCGGCACGGCTTATCTGAAGATTTTGCAGGATCAGTCGCTGGCAGGGATCCGCGACCCGAAAACGCTGCGCTATGCCACTATTGTTTCCTACGCTAACGGCGCAGGGGCTTTGCTGAGAACCTTCTCGCGCGATCGCGATCGTGCTATAGCGATGATCAATGCCATGTCGCCGGAAGAATTTTACCAGCATGTGCAGAATAAACACCCTGCGGCACAGGCTCCCCGCTATCTCTGGAAAGTCACTACCGCTTACCGCACCATCTGATGCTAACCGGTGTGCTCTTCTCTGGCACACCGGGGGCTTTTATGCGGTTGAGCAGGGGATCTTCTTCGAAGAGGGAGAGAGCGTCTTGCCCACCCTGGCTGTGCTTTTTGGCATAAAAGGTAGAGCTGTTAACCCTGATTATGCAGAAAAGAGCGTGTCAGCCCAGGGGCTGATACCTGACCGGCCTTTCTCTTTATCACCCTGCTGCCAGGCGGGCGTCGTTACTGAAAACGTTTCGCTTTATCGCGGGCAAGCCGCTCCAGAGAGAAGATAATCTGTTGTAGTGAGCGCTCCTCACCTGCATTCAGTGAACTGAAGCGAAAGCTGAGGCGAGGCGTTACCACAGTTTCATTTTTATTACCGACCACGCTGCGTTTGCCGATGTGAATCAGACAAGCGTCTACTTCAAAGCGGCCATAGTCACCAAGCTCAACGCGAAGTTTTTTGAACGTCTCTCCGCCATGCAAAGAGTCAGGGATCGGCGAGTCACCAAGCACGGCAACGCCGCCCAGTGAGAGATCCTGGAGACGCATCCGGCCTTCACCGCTGCCGTCCGGCCACTGTGCATAGCAATAAAAAATGGGGTCAAGCGGCGCAGAAACGCGGAAAAACTCGCGGCGCTGGATCATCCACAACAGGTCGGGCAGGGCAGCGCTAAAAGCAGGCAGCCCTTCAAACTTATCTTCCTGTAGGACACCAAGCGCAAATTCAACTTTTGCGCCATGCGTTTCAGCCGTGAAATGCAGCTCTTCTGCTGCAACAGCCATCTGGTTTTCATAATCATTACTGCCAAGGTCGAGGATCAGGCGATCCTGATCGGCATCCAGCAAGCGGGTAATAAACTGGCCGCGACTGTGCGATACCAGGATAGGCGTCTGATTTTTCAACAGATTCTTAAGTACGCCAAGCACAGCCAGCGGGCCGCGCTTCAGGTACTGTTCTTTATTTTCTTCTTCTTTCACATCCCACTCCAGTTGAATGTAAGAACACGCGCTTTCAGCGGTATACGTCGAATTATCGGCAATAAAAGAAGGGGCTTTAGCTCGCCAGGAAAAAAAATTTCTGAAAAAGTTTAGATTTAAATCACAGAGTTAGAATCCTGGCCTATACTTACCCCGTCTAATCAGCAAGCCACAAGGAGCAGTAAATGGGTATTTTGTCATGGATCATTTTTGGATTGATCGCAGGGATTATCGCCAAATGGATTATGCCGGGTAAAGATGGCGGTGGAATTATCATCACCGTGATCCTGGGCGTTATCGGTGCCGTAGTCGGGGGCTGGATCAGCACCCTGTTTGGCTTCGGCAGAGTAGATGGCTTCAACTTCGGCAGCTTTGTCGTTGCGGTTATTGGTGCGATTGTCGTGCTGTGGATTTACCGCAAAGTGAGAAGCTGACCTACTGGCTGCAAAGAAAAGGGAGACGATTATCGTCTCCCTTTTTTTATGCCCCTGAGCCGGGCGTCAGCTTACCCAGTGAAAAATTCACGGGTCCCGGCTCGGAATGCACTTATATCCGGTCAGAAATCATAGCCTACAGTAGCGACAACGGTGCGCTCAGCGCCCCAGTAGCAGTAACCGGTGCCGTAACAGGCAGAAACGTAATCACGATCGGTCACGTTATTGGCGTTCACCTGCACAAATGCCCCTTTCAGGCTGCTGTTCCAGGCACCCAGATCGGCGCGTACTGAAGCGTCGAACAAGGTAGTGGAGGGCAGGCGAGTGGTGTTTTCATTGTCTGCCCACTGTTTGCCGATGTAACGCACGCCAGCGCCGACGCTGATCCCCCAGTCTAACTGATATTTCGCCCAGGCCGACGCCATAGAGTTTGGCGTGACGTATGGCGTGTGGCCGTCGTTGCCATCCACAGAATCTTTGAAGCGAACATGGCTCAGGGTGTAGTTGGCGATGGTGCTCAGACGTGGCGTGATCTGGTTATGCGCTTCCAGTTCAATGCCCTGCGAATGCACTTTTCCTGCCGGTTCATAGTAAGAACCTACCACCACCCGGTTGCCCACATCTTTCTGCGTCAGATCATAGAGGGCAACGGAGTAGAGATCGGATGTGCCGTTTGGCTGATATTTCACCCCGGCTTCATACTGCTCTGAGGTGGTGGGCTTCAGCAGATTATCATTGGCATCAGAGAGTGACTGCGGCGTAATAGCCTGGCTGTAGCTGGCGTAAGGCGAGATGCCGTTATCAAAGGCGTAGAGCAGGGCAGCACGGCCACTGATGTGATCATCCTGACGACGATGTTTAGTGCTGGTGGAGTAAGTTTCGTTTTCCGACACGATGCGATCGTAGCGGCCAGAGAGATCCAGATGCCATTTCTGCCAGATCATCTCATCCTGCAAATAGACGCCGGTCTGATAATAACGACGCTGCGAATGAACAAAGTCGTAGTTCTGACGGCTGCCCACAGCCTGGCCAGTCAGGGCATTAAGCTGATTTGCCGGGCCGCTGGCATCGCTTAAATCATTTTTGTACTGATGGTATTCGCCACCCAGCACCACTTTATGCTCGACTTCGCCCGTGGCGAAATCCGCCTCCAGCTGGTTATCGATAGCAAAAGCATCAAGCGATGAACGTGAACCGGAATAGTAGCGGTTTAACAGATCGGGATTGGCACTGTCCCAGCCTATCTGATAAACCTGATCCAAATCGACATTAGAGTGGGAATAGCTGGCATTGGAACGGAACGCCCAGGTGTCATTGAAGCGATGCGAGAATTCGTAGCTGTAAATCTGTTCATTACGCTTGAACTGGTCCAGCGAGCTGTCGCCATCGTAAAAGCCATTACTGAGCTTACGACCATTGTGTTCCGTGATGCTGCCGTCGCCTGGCACGGCACTGTGATAGCCGCCTGAGGGATCTTTTTGCAGATAAGCGCGCAGCAGCAGCGAGGTATCTTCATCCGGCTGCCAGAGCAGAGAAGGAGAAATAGCATACTTCTCTTCGCGAGTGTGATCGTACTGCGTATCGCTGTTGCGGGTGATACCCGTCAGGCGAAACGCCAACTGGTCATTGATCGCATTTGTGTAATCAAAGGCGGCGCTGTTAGTGGCATTAGTGCCGGTCGAGGCGCGGAAATGGCCTTCCTGAGTAAACTGCGGTCGTTTAGAGGTTTCCATGACCAGGCCGCCGGGCACGGTCTGCCCATAGAGGGCAGAAGAGGGGCCTTTGATCACATCGATACGTTCCAGGAACCACGGATCTACCTGCAAAACGTTATAGCTGCCAGGGTCGCTCATCAGCCTTAACCCGTCCAGGAAGACGTTATCAACATCGCCGCCGTGGAAGCCACGCAGGGAGACGGTGTCATAGCGAGTCGCTGCACCCGCGAAATTAGTAAATGCGCCAGCGGTATAGCTGAGCGCCTGGTTGACGTTCATCGCACCCTGATCTTCCATCTGCTGACGGGTCACTACGGAAACCGACTGCGCCGTGGTGATCAGTGGACGATCCGTTTTTGTCGCGCCTGTAGAGGTTTTAGCCGTATAACCCTCTGTTGGCGTGGATGCCGTTTCAGCAGGCTGGGCGGTGACCACCAGCGTTTCTGCTGCAAAGGTAAAAGCTGGTGCAGCCAGCGCGATCGAGCACAGCAGACCAGAACGCTTTAAGCTAAAAGCCATTCTCATTGTCAATTCCCTTACAAAGTGCGAAATAAGAACCGTTGGCGCAACGCAGAGAGGTCAGGCGCGCATAACGGTAATGTAAAGATGTATGATAATCTCAATGAGAATTATTATCTTTCCGTAAAAACGTTTCAAGCATTGATTTTGCTTATATTTTCCCATGCTAAAATCAGGGGAATAGACTTTATACGCGGAGTGGACCTGCCAGAGGCAGAGCATCCACCGCAGAGAAGGTAATCAGAGCTTGAGTATCAGGGAAGTTGATCAACGGCCAGGTCAGGCAGGGTGGCGGCCCACGGAAAAATCAGGGCCGCCAGAAGAGAGATTATTGACCGGAAGCCATATCCCCTACGTTGTTACAGGTTTTGTTCTTCGGACAGTAGAGATCCATCAGCTTGAGGGTAACGCCGTTAGTCCAGCCAAACCCATCCTGCAACGGATATTCACCGCCGCCGCCGCCGCCCAGGCCTTTGCCTTCCACGACATATTTCTCCACCAGCTTATGCTCCTTATCATAGGTGTTCTGAACATTTTTCAGGAAGCGCATGCCGATATCTTTTGCCAGCGTCTGCTTACCGTAATTGTTCAGCCCCTGCACCGCCGCCCACTGTAGCGGCGCCCAGCCGTTTGGTGCATCCCACTGCTGGCCATTATTGACGTTAGTGGTCACCAGTCCCCCTTCCTTAACAAGTTGCGCCTGCACCGCCGAGGCCGTACGGGTCGCTTTCTCTTCGGTAGCGGCCTGCATGTAAAGAGGGAAGAGCGCAGCTGCCGTCAGCTGAGGACGGACTGAGGCTTTTTTCCAGTCATAATCGGCATACCATCCCTGTTTATCATCCCAGAGATAACGGTTAATGGCCGCCTGGCGCGTTTCCGCCAGCTGGCTGAAGTGTTCAGCCGCCTTGTCGTTTTTCGCCACCTTATTTGCCCTGGCAAGGGTTTTCTCCAGATGGAAAATCAGCGAATTCAGATCGACCGGGATAATGCGGGTGGTGTGAATAGTGGAAAGGTCGCCTGGTTTATCAAACCAGCGGGAACTGAAGTCCCAGCCGGAGGCCGCACCAGAGCGTAAATCACGGTACAGCTCCGCTTTATTACGGTTATCAGCTTTATCTGCGGTGGCGATATCATCCATGTAAGATTCCGTTCTCGGAACCTCACGGGCATCCCAGTAACGGTTCAGCAAGGTGCCATCTTTAAGCTTCACCACGCGTTTGGTGGCTTCTCCAGGCTTGACGCTGTTGGCATCGGCCATCCAGTAGTCATACTCTTTTTGCAGCTGTGGCAGGTATTTACTGTATACGCTGTCACCCTGATGCTGAGCCAGCAAATCAACCATCATGCTGAAGAAGGGCGGCTGAGAGCGGCTGAGATAATAGCTGCGGTTACCGTTCGGGATATGACCGTAGGTATCCAGCTCGTGGGCAAAGTTGTCTGCCATATCCTGCACGCGATCCCAGTGCCCGCTTTCAGCGAGGCCGAGCATGGTGAAATAGCTGTCCCAGTAATAGACCTCACGGAAGCGTCCGCCAGGAACAACATAAGGTTTTGGTAGCGGTAGCAAAGAGTCCCACTGGTTAGCCTGCTGGGCTGAACGGGTCAGCACCGGCCACAGGCCATCTATGTGCTCGCGCAGGCTCTGCCCGGCTGGAGGAACATATTTTTCACCTTCAGCCGGAAGCGTGAAGTTGGCGTTCACGAAGCGCTTGAGATCAAAATTGCGCTGAGATTTCTGCATCTGCCAGTCGGCCAGAATCGAGGCGGGGTTGCTTTTAGGCACCGCGTCAGCAAAAGTTTTCTGATCCGGGAAAAGTTTGGCCGCCTGAACGGCATGGAACAGTGGCCCAAGGCGGATATCTGGCGGCTGAGGAACCTGACTCAAAAGATGCTGTTCGCTGTCGCTTTGCGCCGCATAACCCGTTTGTGTCAGTGCGGCCACCATAAACGGCAGCACCAGCACCGCTTTCCATTGACGCTTCTCGACTCTTTGCATTGATAGTTCTCCATGTCCGGACGGTAAGTAGTTGACCCTGAACCAAACTTTAGTCGAAATTTTGGTTAACCACCTTGTTGCAACCGGGAAATGTGAACTGGTCTGGATTTTCAGCTAACGGAAACCGGGAAATTAACGGGCTTCTCTGGCCCTGGGGACCAGCGGGAATGGCCCTGTGCTTACCGAATCTCTGATTATCAGCTCAGAAACAAAGCCATTCTCTTTAACCAGCGTCCCGCCATCCAGCATCGAAATAATCTGGGCAATCACCTCATTCACCATTTCGCTCACCGGATCTTTTACGCTGGAAAGCGCAGGATTGAGCCAGGGAGCGGTAGGAATATTATCGAAACCGATCAGCGAAACCTCTTCCGGCACCCGCAGAGCGGCCAGGCTGAGTGCTTTCATCGCACCAATTGCCATCTCATCGTTACTGGCTAACAGGGCGCTGAAAGAGACGCCCGTCTGAAGTAAGGTTTCAACAGCCTTTGCACCGCTGGCGGGAGACCATTTTCCCGGCACAATCATCGCCTCCTCAACGGGCAGCTTATAGGCTGTCAGCGCTGCTTTGTAGCCAGCAAGGCGTTCAGTGGCGGTAGGCGAATCAAGTGAGCCGGTGATAAACGCAATTTTTCGGTGGCCCTGATTAATCAGGTATTCGGTGGCGTGAAAACTGGAGCCTTTGTGGTCGCAGAAAATGCAGTGGCTCTGGTGTTTGCGCAGTTTCCGGTTTACCACCATCACCGGCTTTTTATCATTGTCGATGATGCTGTCCAGCTCATCGCCTGATAAAAAACGAGGGTAGATGATGATGCCATCGCAACGAAGATCCCGCAGAAATTCAATGGCGGCGCGCTCTTCATCAGCGCTGTTTTTGCCATCCACCAGCAACAGCTGGCGGCCACAGGCGTCGAGCTTTTTGGCAGCCTGAGAGATCAGTTCATTGAAATAGGGGCCGTTATAGAGAGTATTGGTGACCACCAGACCGATGCACATCGATTTACTGGTAGCCAGGTTTCTGGCCAGCAAGTTAGGCCGGTAACCCGCCTCTTCAATGGCTTTAAAAACCTGATCTTTAGTCTGCTGGCTGACGTAGCCTTTACCCGAAAGCACACGAGAAACCGTGGCTTTAGACACGCCCGCTTTGGTTGCCACTTCCTGCATTGTTGACACAGGCCCCTCCTGGAAGAGTAACGTTGATGCGCCATTCTACACATTCTGCCCGCAATGCGGCGAATTCCCCTGTAACCCGATCGCTATCACAAATTTCAAACGCCATTTTAACTAACTCTTGAAGTCTGGGCAGGAAGTGAACATTCTCGTGTGAAACCGGTTACCTATTGTTTCAGCCTGAACGCTCTTTTGCTCTGCCGGCATCACGAAGCTTCACTGAAATTCGCTTAACCTTATGATTCTGGAGTGGTTTCATGGCAAAGAACTTTGCACAACTGGCGGAGTCAATCGTCGATGCGCTGGGCGGTGCGGATAACGTCGCGGCGGTTACACACTGCATGACGCGGCTGCGATTTGTGCTGCATGATGAGTCGGTGGTGGATGCTGCGGTACTGAAGTCGCTCTCAGGCGTGATGGGCGTTGTGCGCAGTGACACGCAGTGCCAGGTGATCATCGGCAACAATGTCTCCCAGGCCTATGCGGAAGTGCAAAAGCTGCTGCCGGAAGGGGTGAGCGCTAAAGAGGCCTCGCCAGCCAAAAGCCGCCTTACGCTACGGCGGATCGGTGCCGGTATTCTTGATGCGCTGATTGGTACGATGTCCCCGCTGATCCCCGCTATTATCGGCGGCTCGATGGTCAAGCTGCTGGCGATGATCCTGGAGATGTCCGGCGTATTCAGCAAAACCGATCCGACGCTGGTGATCCTTAACGTTATCGGCGATGGCGCATTCTTCTTCCTGCCGGTGATGGTGGCGGCCTCTGCGGCGGTCAAGTTCAAAACCAACCTGTCGCTGGCTATCGCGATTGCCGGGGTGCTGGTGCATCCGGCGTTTATTGACCTGATGGCCAAAGCGGCGCAAGGACAGAAAGTGGAGTTCGTGGGTCTTTCGGTCACGGCGGTAAAATATACCTACACGGTAATCCCCGCGCTCTGCATGACCTGGCTGCTCTCTTACATTGAAAAATGGGTAGACCACATCACGCCAGTGGTTACCAAAAACTTCCTGAAACCGATGCTGATCATGCTGATTGCAGCGCCAATTGCTATTGTGCTGATCGGCCCTCTGGGGATCTGGATCGGCACCGGTATTTCTGCGCTGGTCTATACCGTGCACAGCTATCTTGGCTGGCTTTCAGTAGCGATTATGGGGGCGGCCTGGCCGCTGCTGGTGATGACCGGGATGCACCGCGTCTTCACCCCAACCATTATTCAGACCATTGCGGAAACCGGCAAAGAGGGCATGGTTATGCCGTCTGAAATCGGCGCTAATCTGTCGCTGGGCGGCTCCTCCCTGGCGGTGGCCTGGCGGACCAAAAACCCGGAGCTGCGCCAGACCGCGTTGGCCGCGGCCGCTTCTGCCATTATTGCCGGCATTTCAGAGCCTGCGTTGTATGGCGTGGCGCTGCGGTTAAAACGGCCATTGATCGCCTGCCTGATCAGCGGGTTTATCTGTGGAGCCGTGGCGGGGATTGGCGGACTGGCCAGCCATTCGATGGCCTCGCCCGGACTGTTTACCAGCGTACAGTTCTTTGATCCTGCCAATCCGATGAGCATTGTCTGGGTGGCAGGGGTAATGATCCTGGCGGTGGTGATCTCCTTTATCACCACCTTACTGCTCGGTTTTGAAGATATTCCGGTTGAAGCGCCACGCACTGCCGCGCACAAAAGCAGTGAGGCTGTACCTTCAGCCGCGCTTACTGCGTCACCCGCAGTAAAAACACATTGATAAAGAGGGCTGATATGCAAGCATCACCATTTCCTGAAGGCTTTTTATGGGGCGGCGCCTTAGCCGCCAACCAGGCTGAAGGGGCAAGTTTTACAGGGGGAAAGGGGCTGACCACGGTGGATGTCATTCCGCATGGCGCTCAACGGCTGGCAGTGAAGGTCGGGCTGGAAAAGCGCTTTGCGCTCCAGGAAGGGGAGTTCTATCCCAGCCACCAGGCCATTGATTTCTATCATCGCTACAAAGAAGATATCGCTCTGATGGCGGAAATGGGCTTCACCGTGTTCAGAACCTCCATCGCCTGGAGCCGGATTTACCCCAATGGCGATGAGCTGGTGCCGAATGAGGAAGGGATCGCTTTTTACCGGGATCTCTTCAACGAGTGCAAAAAGTATCATATTGAGCCGCTGGTCACGCTGTGCCACTTTGACGTGCCGATGCACCTGGTGCGGGAATATGGCTCCTGGCGCAGCCGGAAAATGGTGGAGTTCTTTACCCGCTATGCCCGTACCTGTTTTGAAGCCTTTGACGGGCTGGTGAAATACTGGCTCACCTTCAATGAGATCAATATCCTGCTGCACAGTCCTTTCTCCGGTGCCGGGCTGGTCTTTGAGGAGGGCGAGGATCAGGCGCAGGTGAAATATCAGGCGGCGCATCATGAGCTGGTAGCCAGCGCGCTGGCGACGAAAATTGCGCATGAAATCAATCCGGCAAATCAGGTTGGCTGTATGCTGGCAGGCGGTAATTTCTACCCCAGAACCTGCAAACCAGAGGATGTCTGGGCCGCGCTGGAAAAAGACCGCGAAAACCTGTTCTTTATAGATGTTCAGGCGCGTGGCGCTTATCCCTCCTATACCCGCCGCCTGTTTGCAGAAAAGGGCATAACGGTAGAAATGGAGGCGGGTGACGCTGAAATCCTGAAAAATAGCGTCGATTTTGTCTCCTTCAGCTATTACGCTTCGCGCTGCGCCTCGGCAGAGATGAATGAGAGCAACAGCAGCGCCGCCAACGTCGTGAAATCCCTGAAAAACCCCCATATCGAACTCAGCGAGTGGGGCTGGGGCATCGATCCGTTAGGGCTGCGGATCACCATGAACATGATGTACGACCGCTATCAGAAACCGCTGTTCCTGGTGGAAAATGGGCTGGGTGCCAGGGATGAGATCGACGAGCGGGGCGAGATTGTTGACGATTACCGTATCAGCTATCTGCGTGAGCATATCAGAGCGATGGGCGAAGCGATTGCAGACGGCATCCCGGTGATCGGCTATACCTCCTGGGGCTGCATCGATCTGGTTTCGGCCTCCACCGGTGAAATGAGCAAGCGCTACGGCTTTGTCTATGTGGATCGTGATGACAGCGGCAACGGGACGCTGGCGCGCAAACGAAAGAAATCGTTCTTCTGGTATCAAAAGGTGATAGCCAGCAACGGCGCAGACCTGAGTTAAAATCGGGGTGTTGCCCAGGTGGCGGCGAGCTGTTGTTTTAGCTGCAAAAAAATCCCGGCCTCTGCCGGGATTTTTACTGCTTCTCAGTCGCCTGTCAGGCCATTACTTCACGCATTTAGCGCACTGCTCCTGACTGATTTTCTGGAAGAAATCGTTGCCTTTGTCATCCACCAGAATAAAGGCCGGGAAGTTTTCCACCTCAATTTTCCAGATAGCTTCCATTCCCAGCTCCGGGTACTCCACGCATTCCAGACTCTTGATGCTTTGCTGGGCCAGCACCGCTGCCGGGCCGCCGATGCTGCCAAGGTAGAAGCCACCATGCTTCTGACAGGCGTCCGTCACCTGCTGGCTGCGGTTACCCTTCGCCAGCATAATCAGGCTGCCGCCCGCTTCCTGTAGCTGATCGACATAGGAATCCATACGGCCTGCGGTGGTCGGGCCGAGAGAACCGGAAGCATAGCCTTCAGGCGTCTTGGCTGGTCCCGCGTAATAGATGGGGTGATCCTTCACGTACTGCGGCAGACCTTCTCCCTTATCCAGCCGCTCTTTCAGCTTCGCATGGGCGATATCACGCGCCACGATGATAGTGCCGCTCAGCGAAAGGCGGGTGGAAACCGGATGCTGAGAAAGCTGCTCTAAAATCTCCTTCATCGGACGATTCAGGTCGATATGCAGCACTTCACCTTCACCCTGCTGACGCAGCTCCGCCGGAATATAGCGGCCTGGGTTATCTTCCAGCTTCTCAATCCAGATCCCTTCACGGTTAATCTTCGCCTTGATATTGCGGTCCGCAGAGCAGGAAACGCCCATCCCGACCGGGCAGGAGGCGCCGTGACGCGGCAGGCGGATCACGCGGATATCGTGCGCAAAGTATTTGCCGCCAAACTGTGCGCCCAGCCCCAACTGTTGTGCTGCCAGCAGCAGCTCCTCTTCCAGCTGCACGTCGCGGAATGCCTGACCATGCTCGTTGCCTTCGGTTGGCAGGCCGTCGTAATAGTGGGTTGATGCCAGCTTCACCGTCTTCAGCGTGCTTTCAGCGGAGGTTCCGCCAATCACAAAGGCGATATGGTAGGGCGGGCAGGCAGCAGTGCCAAGCGTCAGCATTTTGCCAATCAGGTAATCCTTCAGCTTAGCCGGACTGAGCAGCGCCTTGGTTTCCTGATAAAGATAGGTTTTGTTGGCAGAGCCACCGCCTTTGGCGATGCAGAGGAATTTGTATTCATCGCCATCCACGCTGTAAAGATCGATCTGCGCCGGCAGGTTGGTGCCGGTATTCACTTCTTTATACATATCCAGCGCAACGGTCTGCGAGTAGCGCAGGTTATCTTCGATATAGGTGTTATAAACCCCCTGTGACAGGGCCGCTTCATCGCCGCCGCCGGTCCAGACGCGCTGGCCTTTTTTACCACTGATAATTGCCGTGCCGGTATCCTGGCAGGTCGGCAGCACGCCCCTGGCGGCAATTTCAGAATTCCTGAGGAACTGGAGTGCCACATAGCGATCGTTCTGGCTGGCTTCAGGATCTGCCAGAATTGCCGCAACCTGTTGCTGATGAGCGGGGCGGAGCATAAAGGAGGCGTCATGGAACGCCTGCTGCGCCAGCAGCGTCAGCGCCTGCGGCTCTACCTTCAGCACTTCCTGGCCGTCGAATTCTGCGACAGAAACATAATCGGAAGTCAGCAGATAATAGTCAGTATCGTCAGGGGCAAGAGGGAAGGGGTTCTGATAATAGAAAGGTTTATTCGACATTGTTTTCTCACTTCATGACGCCCTGGGCCGCAGCGACAGGCCCACAGGCGACTAAGAGTTATGATTTTAATCCGGCCGGCCAGCACCTCTGGCCGGGGGAAGATGATATAACAATATTTCAACATCTGCATGCTTATGCAGCGCAGCCGGGAACATCAGAACATCATTACCATCCATGGATAGGCAATCAGCATCATGCCGCCCAGGAAGATAGCCCCAAAGATGGTGCCAAGGCGCCAGTAATCTTTGGTCGGCAGATAGCCGCTACCGTAATAGATGGGGCTTGGGCCGGTACCGTAAGGGGTGATGATGCCCATCACGCCCAGAGAGGTCACCATCATCAGGCAGTAGACCGGCATATTTATGCCCGGAATAGCGGCGGCGATGGTCAGCATGGCTGGCAGCAGGGCGGTGGTGTGCGCGGTGGTACTGGCAAACAGGTAGTGCAGCAGGAAGAAGGCGATCAGCAGCATCACTGCCGCAACCTGTGGGTCAAAGCCGTTTAGCAGCTGACCTCCCTCTTTGCCCAGCCAGGCGATAAAGCCGACGCGGGCCAGACCATCCGCCAGAGCAACCAGCGTGGCGAACCAGGCAAAGGTGTTCCAGGCTGGCTTGTTGCTGGTGATATCATTCCAGTTTAATACGCCGGTCCACAGCATCAGGACCACCACCAGCAGCGCAGCCATTGCCGGTTCAATCCATGAGGTGGCGAAGATCCACATCAGCAGCGCGCTACAGACAAACACCAGCAGCAGGATTTCATTGCGGGTCAGCTTGCCGAGTTTTTCCAGCTCGCTTTTCGCCCAGCGCGGCACTTCATCATTAATTTTCACTTCCGGCGGGTAGAACCAGTAGGCCAGCAGCGGCATGGTCAGGATCAGCAGCACGCCCAGCGGCAGGAAGGCCAGGAACCAGGTTCCCCAGGAAATTTCAAAACCAACGATGCTTTTAACCAGCGCCAGTGCCAGCAGGTTTGGTGCCAGAGCCGACAGAAACATAGAGCTGGTGATACAAGCGGCAGTGATAGCCACCCACATCAGGTAAGAGCCGATCTTACGGGCGCTGGGGTCGTTGGGTTTAGAGCCATATAAAGGAGGAAGGTTGGCGATAATCGGGTAGATGGTGCCACCGCTTCGCGCAGTATTGGAAGGCGTAAACGGTGCCAGCAGCAGATCCGCGAAGGTAATGGCATACCCCAGCGTCAGGCTGCGTCGGCCCAGATACTTCACCAGTATCAGCGCCAGGCGGCGGCCAAACTGCGTTTTATCGTAGCCGGCGGCGAACATAAAGGCACCGAAAATCAGCCAGACGGTAGAGTTGCCGAAGCCGCTCACCGCCCATTTGAACGATTCGCTGGCCATTTTGAATTTCGGGTTAGCCAGTTCTGCCGGACTGAACAGCAGCCACTGGCTGAACAGGGCGATCACCACCACCCCGGTGAGGCCAATTACCGCACCAGGCAGCGGTTCGAAGATTAAACCGACAATGACGCCGACGAAGATGGCAAAGAAGTGCCAGGCATGGGGTTCTAACCCTTCCGGTACCGGAACCAGCAGCAGGAGCACCGCCACCAGTACCGGTAAGAACATCATGATCAGGCGTTTTTTGGTTCCCTGAGCGGATGGTGCAGCTTTGGGAGGTTCACTGACTGTCGCTAGTGGTTTCATAGTATTTGTCTGCAAGTTAAGGAGAATGCGTTATGGCGTTGCGGTTAATTGTAGATGTGAATGCTTTTTATAGTTTAATAATGCTTTTTTTATCGGTTAATCGCAACGACCGAAAATAGAATGAGCTGTTTATTTCTCTGGTGACAAAGACTTTATCAGGTACTGTGAATATCATGCGATTTGCATGAAATAAGAATATTGATCTGGATCAATAAATATTTCCCTCGGGTTTCTGTTTTTTAAAAAATCACAATAATTCCTTTTCTCTCTCTGCCTGTTATCGGCAAAAAGGGTATTCCGCCCCTGGGGTTAATTTCCTGAAAACAAAAAAAGTAATTTTTAATTAATTGATTAATATAGGTTTATTTTTGGTGTTAATCAGAAGTTGCTTTTTATCAACTATTGGTTAACAATTAAAGGTGGTTTTTATCTTTTTGCCGTTAATTATAAGCTCCATATTATTTAAAAGTTTAAAAACTAAATTTATCGCTTATATAAGCAAAGAAACGGGTATATTAAGCACATGACATCGGACCACTTAATTATAGGGAAATAATGCGTCCGCGAAAGAGTTACAGACTTTTAAATTTTTGGAGTTGTTCATCATGCCAACACTCACCCCGATCCTGAATCCCCTCACATTACCTAACGGCGCAGTCCTGAAAAACCGTCTGCTGATGGCGCCGATGACCACCTGTACCGGTTATTATGATGGTACGGTGACCAGCGAACTGGTGGAGTATTACCGCGCACGTGCCGGCAGCATTGGCACGGTGATTGTCGAGTGCTGCTTTATCGACCCAAAAGGGCCAGCTTTCCCCGGCGCTATCGCTATCGACAGCGATAACAAAATTTCCGGCCTGAGCAAAATTGCCGAGGCGATCAAATCTCAAGGCTCGAAAGCTATTCTGCAAATCTATCACGGTGGCAGAATGGTAGAGCCTGAGCTGATCGGCGGCAGAACGCCGGTCGCGCCTAGCGCTATTGCCGCTCCGCGTGAAGGTGCCACCACGCCACAGGCGCTGACGGCGGATGAAGTGGAGGTGATGATCACCAAATTCGGTGATGCGGTAAACCGCGCCATCAAGGCGGGCTTTGATGGCGTCGAACTCCATGGCGCAAACACCTATCTTATCCAGCAGTTCTATTCGCCAAATTCCAACCAGCGCGACGACAAATGGGGCGGCAGCCGCGACAACCGCGCCCGTTTCCCACTGGAAGTGCTGGAGATCACCCACAAAATGGTGGAACGTTTTGCCGATGCCTCTTTTATCATCGGCTACCGTTTCTCACCGGAAGAGCTTGAAGTCCCCGGCATCCGTTTTGACGACACAATGTACCTGCTGGAGAAACTCGCCGCGCGCGGGCTGGATTATGTGCATTTCTCCGTAGGCCAGCTGCTGCGCCCATCCATCGTAGACCTGGAAGATCCAACCCCGCTGATCACCAAATTTATCGCCAGGCGTTCAGAGACGCTGGCGAAGATCCCGGTGATTGGCGTGGGCGGGGTAGTAAATAAAGCCGATGCTGAAAAAGCGCTGGAGTACGGTTTCGATCTGGTGGCGATAGGCAAGGCTTGTATCGCCTATCCCGACTGGGCAGACCGCATCATCAATGAAGATCATCTTGAGTTGTATATCGACAGCCAGCGCCGCGAAGAGCTGAAAATCCCGGAACCGCTCTGGCGCTTCTCGCTGGTGGACGCGATGATCCGCGACACCAGTACCACCGGACGGAAATACAAAGCTGGGGTGTATCAGGAGAAAGTGGAAGCGGAGGCGCTGAAGCTGAAAATTGCTGTTACCCTCGATACTGACCGTATCACCGATATCTCGCTGGTGCCGGACGCCTCTCTGGACGTGGACTTTACCACTACCTTTGAAAGCCTTCGTACCCGTATTCTGGTGGCTAACAGCCCGCACGTAGATGCCATTACCGGCGCGACGACGCAGAGTGAAGCGCTGAAAAAAGCCGTGTCACGCGCGCTGGCAACCTCCAGTAAAGAGCATGTTATTGAAGAGGGCGGTAACCCGCAGGCACCGCAAAATTATGATGTGGTGGTTGTGGGAAGCGGCGGTGCAGGTCTGGCCGCGGCGATTCAGGCTTACGATGACGGCGCTCGCGTGGTGATCATTGAGAAGATGCCGACCATTGGCGGTAACACCATCAAAGCCTCTGTGGGCATGAACGCGGCCGAAACCCGCTTCCAGAAGCTGAAAGGTATTGTGGACAGCAAAGAGCTTTTCTATGAAGAGACGCTGAAGGGCGGTAAGTTCAAAAACAACCCGGTGCTGCTGCGTGAGTTCGTCGACCTGGCGCCGGAAGCCATTGAGTGGCTGGCCGCGAAGGAGATTGAGCTGAAGGATATTACCATCACCGGCGGCATGAGCATCGACAGGACGCACCGTCCCGCTGACCGTTCAGCGGTAGGGGGCTTCCTGATCAGCGGGCTGGTTAAAAACATCAACAAACGCGATATTGAAGTGCTGCTGGAAACCTCCGTGGCGGAGATCCTCTTTGAAAACGGGGCCGTTGCGGGCGTGAAGGTGGTGGATGAATATAACGACAGCCGTATTCTCTACGCAAAAAGCGTTATCGTCGCCACCGGTGGCTTCAGCGCTAACCGTGAGATGGTCGTGAAATATCGCCCGGAACTGGACGGCTTTGTGACCACCAACCACAAAGGTGCCACCGGTAGCGGTATCGCCATGTTGCAGAAAATTGGTGCGGATACCGTGGATATGGGTGAAATACAGATCCACCCCACCGTAGAACAAACCACCTCCTATCTGATTTCTGAAGCGATTCGCGGCGGCGGCGCCATCCTGATCAGTCAGGCGGGTAAACGCTTCTTTAATGAGATGGAAACGCGTGACAAAGTGTCGGCGGAGATTATTGCGCTGCCGGAAAAAAGTGCCTGGGTATTGTTCGACGAGCAGGTTCGTCTTAACAACAAGGCGGCGGATGAGTATATCGCTAAAGGATTTGTGATCAGTGCGCCCTCTCCTCAGGAGCTGGCAGTGAAGCTGAACATGGATATGCATGCGCTTCTGGCGACGTTAGAACGCTACAATCTCTTTGTTGAGAAACAGCATGACGAAGATTTTGGCCGCAAAACCGCGCTGCGCCACCCTCTGAAACAGGGGCCGTTCTATGCTATCCGTGTCGCGCCTGGCGTACACCACACCATGGGCGGCGTAACGATCAATACCGATACGGCGGTGCTGGATGCGCAGAAACAGGTGATTAAGGGAGCCTGGGCTGCCGGTGAGGTTGTCGGCGGTATCCACGGCGCTAACCGTATTGGCGGCAATGCCGTAGCGGATATCATCATCTTTGGTATTCTGGCCGGTAAAAACGCGGCAGCACTTGCCCGTCAACAGAGCTGAACAAGCGCCGGAGAGATCCGGCGTTTGCCAGTCAGGGAAGTTGTGGCGCTGCGACAGGAGAGAAAGTATGTCAGCTGAAGAACGGGTTTATGCTTACTCCGCCGTGTTAATGGGTTCCCCGATTCTGCTAAAGCTGTTTGAACATGATGAAGCGCTCGCCGCACGCGTCTTCCGCCTGATCAAACAGTATGAAATCCTGCTTACCGTCAATCGTCCGCAGTCAGAAGTGATGAGTATCAACCAGGCGGCGGGGCTGCATCCGGTTAAGGTCAGCCCGCCGGTTTTCGACCTTATTGCCTGCGCTCATGCCGCCAGCCTTTTTCCGGAGAGCCTGTTTAATTTCACCATTGGCCCGCTGGTTAAGCGCTGGAAAATCGGCTTCAGGGGCGACAGTATCCCGCCTGCGGAGGAGATCGAGGCGCTTCTTCCGCTCACCGATCCCCGCCAGGTATTGCTGGACAAAGAGGCCTGTACGGTGTTTCTGCAACAAAAGGGCATGGAGATCGACCTGGGTGCCATTGCTAAGGGCTATATTGCCGATCGGGTGCGGGATTATTTGCAGCGGGAAGGCGTGACGCAGGCGCTGATCAATCTTGGTGGGAATATCCAGACCCTGAGCGGCCCGCCGGAAGAGACGGGCTGGGGCATTGGCCTGAAAAAGCCTTTTGCCGCCCCGGATGCCCTGATTGGTGTGATCAACGTCAGGGGTAAATCAGTAGTGACCTCTGGCATTTATGAGCGTTATTTCGAACTCAACAACCAGCGCTATCACCATATTCTTGATCCCCGCAGCGGCTACCCGCTGGATAATGAACTGCTCAGCGTCACCGTTATCTCAGAAGATTCCATTGAGGGTGACATCGCCACCACCTTGCTGTACGGCATGGGGGTGGAAAAAGGCCTCGCTTATCTTCATACCCGGCCAGAGCTGGAAGCCATTTTCGTCACCAAAGCGGGCAAGGTCATCTGTTCTTCACAGCGGCTCTCATCTTTTACTTTGCTGGATAGCGAATTTCAGCCTGAGATCGTTACTGACAAAACTGTTTAAGAAGCTGGGCGTGTTCGGCCTGTAAACGGTAACGGTAAACCGGTCTTCCTGTCAGCCCATAGTGCAGGTTGGTGGAGAGGATTTTCCGCTGCGCCAGCCAGATCAGATATTTACGGCAGGAAACGCGCGAAATATTCACCGCAGCGGCAAGGTCGTCCGTAGAAAATTCTGTGTCCGGATGCGCATCAATCCACAGGCAAAGCGTGCGCAAGGTCTGAGGCGTTAAGCCTTTGGGCAGGCGGTGCGCATCAGCCATCTCCGGCAGGTTGCCATGCAGCAGCGCATCCACATCCTCCTGTTTGTACCAGCTGTGCGTCTCTTTCAGCGTCTTTTTATGCTGCCAGCCGGTCAGCGCCTCTTCAAAACGGGCAAACTGAAACGGCTTGATCAGGTAATCCACCACGCCATAGTGCAGAGATTGCTGAATGGTCTGCGCATCCGCCGCTGAAGAGATGACAATCACATCAATGGTGCGCTTCGCAGCGCGAACTTCCGGCAGTAAATCCAGCCCGTTCTCCTGCTGCATATAGATATCCAGCAGGATCAGATCGATATGCAGATCGCTGTGCAGCACCATCTCTCTGGCCTGTTTCAGCGTGGAGGCCACGCCGCAGCAGGAAAATCCTGGGATCTGCCCGATGTAGCAGCGGTTTAGCTCGGCCACCATCGCATCATCATCGACCACTAAAACATTTAACATGCGTTCTCTTCTCCTCCATCCCAGGGAAGCTGGACTAAAAATTGGGTATAAACCCCAGGGTCGGACTCTACAATAATTTCGCCGCCAAGGCTCAGGGTTTGCTGCTTACAGAGGAATAAACCCACTCCGCGCTGCTCGCCTTTGGAGGAAAACCCTTTTTCAAAGATAGCGTCAAGCTGTTCCGGCGGAATTCCCGGCCCGTCATCGCTGACTTCGCAGGTCAGCCAGCCCTGCTGATAGTGCAGCAACACGCTGACTTCACCTTCCGGCTGCTGGCTCAGGGCATCAAACGCATTCTCAATAAGATTCCCCAGAACGGTGATCAGGACCGAAACCTGCTGTTCGCTGCCTCTGTCCGGCAGGAAACTCTCTTCACTCAGTACCAGCCGCTGCCCCTGATCTGAAGCTCTGTTAAGTTTACTTAATAAAAAACCCGCTATCACCGGTGACTTTATTTTTCGCAACAGCGATCCGATTTCATTCTGATAGTTGTTGGCAGTTTTCAGAATGTATGCCTCAAGCTGCTCGTAACTTTTCATATGCAACAGACCCAGAATGACATGCAGCTTATTCATAAATTCATGGGAGTGCTGACGCAGGGTATCGACATAGTTGACCATCCCGCTCAGGCGCTGGGTAAGCCGGGTGACTTCCGTTTTATCCCTGAAGGTACAAATCGCGCCGATGATGTTGTTTTTGCTGCTGACCGGCATGGTGTTGATCAACAGATCGCGTCCCCGGAAGTGGATCTCTTCATCACGCTGGGGCTTGCCACTGTTCAGCACGGCGCGCAGGTTGGCGATCAGCGGGCCGGAAGCTTCCAGGTTCCGGACAATCTCCTGTTCTGAAGCCTGCGGCATGCCGGTTTCACGAAACAGCTTGCGGGCGGCGTGATTAATCAACGTCACCTGCGCGTTGAGATCTACGGCGACTACCCCCTCTTTGATGGCGTACAACATCGCCTGGCGCTGTTCAAACAGTGCCGAGATTTCATAAGGCTCCAGGCCGAATAACATTCTGCGGGAAGCTCTGACCAGCCAGAAGGTGCCTGCCGCGCCCACCAGACTCCCGAACAGCGCCGTCCAGAGAATATTCCAGCGGCTCTGATTGATCTGCGCATTCACTTCACTCAGCGAGATACCAATCACCACCACGCCGATCTGGCGGTGTTGCGGGTCATAAACCGGGGTAAAGACGCGCAGGGCTTTCGCCAGCTGGCCCTGGTTAACAGAGACGTTTTCTTTACCCAGCAGTGCAGGGCGCAGATCCGGGCCGATAAAATGCTGGTTAATGGCTTCCCTGACCGGATGGGAATAGCGAATGCCCTCCATATTGGTCACCACCACATAGAGCAGGTCGTTGCTCTTCTGCACCTGAGAGGCGACTGGCTGGATCAGGTTAAGGGTTGCGGGTAAAAGCAGGGCGTGCTGGATATCCGGGGAGTTCGCCAGCGTGCGGGCCACCGCCAGCGCCTTATGCTCAACGCTCTGTCGCGTCACGCTGGAAATCTGCAAAAAATAGAAAAAATGGACCACCACCAGCACCGCCACGATCACTGTACTCACCATCAGGCTGACGGAGGTAGTGAGTTTCATCGGACGTTTCCGTGCTGGTTGCTGCGCCGTGGGGTTATTCATGGAAGCTCCTTAACGATAAAAAGAGCCATGAATGCTGTTCCAGCCTGACTCCGTGGCGCTAATATAACGTGAAGCATCAGCTTTGGTGATGATTTTCCACCAATTCCTTTGCTTTATGCAGCGCATCAGGAATGTACCAGACCTCTGCTGGTTTCCAGGGTTTGATGTCGACTTGAAGAGAGTTTCAGCCTGCAAGTCATACTTATCTGTGCAACTTTTTAGTTAAGCAGTCACTCACGTTTGATAACCCAGCTGGCAAGCCTGCCAATGGACATGCCCTGCACCAGCACCGAGAACACAACAACCAGATAAGTCAGGGAAACAACGGTGTCGCGGGCATCACCCGCAGGCAGTGAAAGCGCCAGCGCTACAGAGATGCCGCCCCGCAACCCGCCCCAGGTCAGTACCGCCCAGGATCCTTTTGGCAACCGGAACAGATTCGTAAACAATGCAACAGGCAGGCCCACCGTAAGCAACCGTGCAGAGAGCGTAAGAATAATAACCATGCATGCAACGCCAATAAGCGTATGGCTGAAATGAAGTAATATCACCTCAAGCCCAATTAACACAAAAAGCACTGCATTGAGTATTTCGTCAATAAGCTCCCAAAACATATCTACATGCCGTTCTGTCTCTTTTGACATGGCATATGAACGCCCCTGGTTACCGATAATCAGTCCCATCACTACCATAGCCAGCGGGCCGGATACCTCGAGGTGTGTTGCCAGCGCATAGCCGCCCAGTACTGCGGCGAGGGTGAGCATCACCTCTTCCTGATAGCTGTCGATGCTTTTAAGCATTAAATAGATAACGTAACCGATAATCGCTCCCAGCAACGCACCACCGCCAGCTTCTCTCAACAGCAGGATCGCCCCCTCGGCCACGCAAGGGACTTCTCCGTTCCCCAGCATGGTAAAAATCAAGGAAAACAGCACTACGCTAACCCCATCATTAAAGAGTGACTCACCTGACATAACGAGTTCAACATTTTTGGGCGCACCAGCAGACTGCAAAATGCCTATCACGGCAATTGGGTCGGTAGGCGAGATTAACGCACCGAAGATCAGGCAATAAGCAAAAGGCAGCTGTAGCCCGCTGAGTGAGAGAATTCCCCATAAAGAGGTACCGATAAGCAGAGTAGAGATTGCCGTTCCCAGGAATGCCAGAGAGGCCACCTGCCACCGGTAAGCCCGCAATTGTTTGAAATCAACATGCAGAGCACCTGCAAACAGCAAAAGTGACAGCATTCCCTGCATCAGTAGTTCAGAGAAATCAACAGATTCGACCAGAGAGTGCTCAAGCTCGTTTAAGAGGTGAAAACCCATCCTGTCGGCGAACATATTCACCAGGGAGATGAGCAATGCAATGCCCATGACGCCGATAGCCGGAGGTAGCCCCACGTAACGCCTGTTTAAATAAGCCAGTAGGGCAGTGACAGACAAAAATATTGCTGCAACATTCAGCATGTTGATTTTCCTTCACTCTGAAAGTCTCTTTTAAGACGATCTGTCAAATCTTACTCAGCAACGTAAACAGAGTCAGCCAGGCGGGGCTAATAGCTTTGTTATGGTTGCCCAGCCCCAGGTAACATTCTGAACCGCCAGGCAGGGAAGCCACTTAAGCCGCTGCTGATTTACAGATAGCGTCAGCATTGACGCAGCAGCCGGTTGCGCACAGATAGCGCCATTTCCCACGCCCTCTGTAAATCTGACTGAAAAACCTGGTGTCCTGCTGCATAAAACGGAAATAATTAATGAATATAGTGTCAACAGAGCAAACGTACCTAGTGCGAAGTTAAGTAAAGGAGCCTTCCCGTGTCCCTCACTCTTGAAATTGACTTAAACGCCGCCGGTCATAGTCTGACTGAAGTGCATGCCCGGCGCGCTCCATTGCCTGAAGGCGGTGTTCTTTAGCTGGAACAGCAAATACCGAAGGGTTTATCGCTGCCAGCGCCTTCAATGCCTTTTGCAGTGCTATCTGTACTTCAATCATTCCTGCTCCGTCTCTGGCGATGCCGGTGAATAAATCATCAAACAGCTCGGCGGGATTCAGCGGACGCATGTAAAGATGAGGATAATGAACGCTGCTGTCGCGCTCTGACACGCTGGGCCAGTGGGAAAGCAACCTCACGCCGCGTCCTATTACGTCAATAGCGGTACCCGGGTCGTTAACTGCGGGAGAAAGAGCTCTTGAGGCAATTTCCGATAACACGCAAAAACCAAATCTTGGATCCTGATCGAAAGAGCGCTGTGGCCTGACGGTGAAGCTGCTAATCAGCAGTTCTGTATCGACCTTCGCCTGCGCAGGAGATATCCAAAGTAGAGGCTCCGCAGGGTGAATAAACTCTCCCGGCTGTCTGGCGATAAATATTAACAGCGCTTTTTCATTAGCATGATCCGAGAGCGACTGCATATCGATATGCTGAATATAGCCCACATCTTTTAAATAAAAGGGGGTAGCATTCTCCGCTGAGAGGACCTGTTCACGCCATTCGCTGGCACCCGAAAGCGGATTGTGTAAACGATCAAGAAAGGTCCGGCGCGTTGCGTCCTCTACACGCTGCGTGGTTTCGCCTAACTGGCCAAACTGTGCAAGGTGCTGTATCCAGCGTAGCAGCGTAATGATGATTAATATAATCACTACCAGCGTAACGAAAAACAGTACAACGCGGCCTTCTTTACCGTAAGCCCCCATACTCAGCGCAATGATGCCTACCAGGCTATATAAAAAAGAACCTATAAATGTGGCCAGAACGTTCTGTGTGGTGGGATCTTCAACGAGCAGTCGGGTAGCGCGTGGTGTCACGCTACTGCTGGCGGCATTGTAAGCAGAAACCATGATATTGAGTGAAAAGGTGGTCACTGCAAGCATACTGGAAGCCAGAATGCCCAGAATTTTATCCACCGCATCAGTGCCAACCAGGCCTGATAACGCAGGTGGCATAAAAGACTTAAACACAATGGATATCAGGGCGGTTATCACAGCGAGGATGGCGAAAAGCGATGTGCGGAACCAGAGCTTGCGGGTCATTTGTGAGAGCAACCAGTACCATTTTGAAGTCATAAAAAATCCCTTTAATTTTATTGCGACAGAGAACGTAACTCTGCGTTAAGAAGCAGGAAAAGTGTCTTATTAAGGTGTCCAGGCGCTAATGTCACTGTTTTAGCAGGCTTATATTCGCCCGCTGATGAATTCCTGCTAAACCACAAAGCGCACAGCGACCAGCAACTGTTAAAGTGGAGAAAGTCAGGCTTATGACAGTTAAAGCTTACTTGATCCTGCGCCACAATGGAGTTTTTCAGCGTGACTTAACGTGGAATAAAGTACTGCCCTGAAAATCCCTTCCTCTTACCCAGTTGCTGTTGTAGAACACGCAGAGAGCAAGACATGACAGGTGGTAGGGTGTCTTCCTCAGGTTGGCTCCACTCGCAGGGTGCTGGGGTAAAATGACACTCTACCTGAACAGAACCCTCTTTTTCGATTGTTTCGTCCGCAGGAAGAGGGGAGCTGTATGGCCTGACACTTAGCCAGTGACTCATGGTCACAGGATAACAACATGCCTTCCAGGGCTGCTTTGATCTCTCTAAGATGAATTCATCGCGGCAGACTTGCTTAGCGGAGTAATACAGCATTGAGCACTCTCTTTGTAGAGAGACAAAATCACAAGGCCGGTTTTTACCTGATATAGAGACGACCGGTCTACTAAATACAGACTACGTTAACTTACCGGAGATACACGATGAAAATTCTTATGGTTCTGACCTCACACGATCAGCTGGGTGATACCGGACGCAAAACAGGTTTCTGGCTTGAAGAGCTGGCAGCGCCTTACTACGCCTTTAAAGATGCGGGCGCAGAAGTCACCCTGGCTTCGCCAAAAGGAGGCAACCCGCCGTTAGATCCAAAAAGCAACGAGCCTGATTTCCGCACTGAGCAGACGCACCGGTTTGAGGCCGACGCCGACGCCATTGCGCAGCTGGCCGAAACGGTCCGCCTGGACAGCGTGTCGCAGGCCGATTACGACGCGGTCTTTTATCCGGGTGGCCATGGCCCACTGTGGGATCTTGCGGAAGACAAGCACTCCATCGCATTAATCGAGGCCTTCCTGGCGGCAAACAAAAACGTCGCGCTGGTTTGTCATGCACCCGGCGTGCTTCGCCACGTCAAAACGCCTGAGGGCGCGCCGCTGGTTCAGGGTAAAAAGGTCACCGGCTTCACCAATACCGAAGAGGAAGCGGTCGGCCTGACCCGGATTGTGCCTTTCCTGGTGGAAGACGAACTGATTGCCAAAGGCGGCCTCTACTCCAAAGGTGCGGACTGGAGTTCCTATGTCGTCAGCGACGGCCTGCTGATTACCGGTCAGAACCCGACCTCTTCTGCGGCCACGGCGGCACAGCTTCTTAAGCAGCTGGCTGAATAACATCCGGCGGTGAGGAGGCGGCCTGACGGCACGCCTCCTCTGC
>Ga0265797_10000376_pt1 | contig 82003 bp, 98 predicted proteins | sample P2T30metagenome_FD_192433 | JGI IMG/M metagenome (GOLD analysis project Ga0265797, IMG submission 192433) | Plant litter microbial communities from East Loma Ridge, Irvine, California - P2 T30 | ecosystem: Environmental > Terrestrial > Plant litter > Unclassified | place: USA: California... | reverse complement strand
CACTCTGGCAGAAAGGCTCTCGTTGAACGCGCCTTGGTAGAACGACACTATTTAGTCGAAGCTTGCCACTCACTTCAATTGCTCGTCCAGTCGAAGAGACCTTACAACTTCAAAACGACAACTAATTCTGACCACGATGATCTTCTTGTTGAATGGCAGATGAGAGAGTCGAAAATCCGCTCTGGGATGATGATATGGGTAACTCGTTCTTATTTGTCACGAATGATAAGAGGCTAATTGTAGCAGACTGTTGATACTTTGTTCGTTTACGAGTTTCAAGCCAAACCTCTGCTTCGAATTGAAGACATCGCTACAGTTCTGCCATGTCATGAAGACGTATGGGAGCATCCAGCCTTGATCCAACAAAACCAAAAAAGTATCCCTGATATTACGCTTACAGAGGCCTTGGAGATGATGTATGTTGAGAAGCGGCTACCAACTGGCCTCGGAGAGTTTAGCATGGGATTGCTTGTCACTACCATCTACCGACACACTGTCGATATTCTGGCTAGAGATAGAATCCAACTCAACTCGTGGACACCAACATCCACACCACAACGACGTAACGTCATGCCACCCGTACAGCAAGATTGGTTACCGACAACGCGGTTGGCAACTAAGTGGCGCAACAGCGCTTGTGATTGCTTAGATGTTTTACACTGGCCTGCGAATAGCAAGGTCGCTCGCCACTCGGGTTTCGAGCACCACACTATTCTCCAGCTGCATCTAGCTCGTCTAATCATTCTGGCTCCGACTAGCGCTATACAAAAATTTGCTTCAGGCTCTGCGTCAATAGAAAACATCCAGAGCGATAGGGATAGCCAGTCATCTGCTACAGCTCGTATCCAGGTTCTACAGTGGGTCATTCGAGATCACTGCAAAGCCAGACTTTGCTTGGTACACTGTGGAGCTTTGTTCTGGCACATCCGCAGGTACAGCTGTAGCAGTCTCCTCGAGCCATATGCAGTCTATATTGCGACTCTCGTACTCTGGGCCTTCTGTATCTGCATGCAACTTCCTGAAGCCGCCGAAGCTATTGCTTCCGAATCTGACGAAGAGCCAGAGCCATCATTTCTCCACCTTGATCGGCCATTAGACGATGAGCTAGTCCAAACATATGTGCGGATGGGCCATAAGATGTCGGCTTACATCGCCAATGTCGGCAGCCTTGAACATGAAGCAGCCCCAATGCGTATTGCAAGAGAAGGGATATCTTTGTTAGCCAAAGACACTGAGCATGCGTCAGGTTCCGACTACAGTTCTCCATCAGTTGCCAAAGACGTATGTTATACATGGGGCATCGAAAGGTCTTATATAAGCCTACTGCATCTTCTCGCAAAGGCGCAATGAGAATTGTTTCGCGGCATGAGCCATGCGGAGTTCACAGGTTCTGTACACCTCTTCTTGTCTTGTTGAGATGGCAGTTCTTCAAATTTCACTCTTGACAGCTTCCGCTTGTCATATCATGATCTCCGCAACACCTCTGTCATTTCAAGCAAATCTTTGCTGAGCACCAATGATAGTAGTATCACGTTGCACGCCTCGCGATAGCCGCAACTCGGGTCCCTCGGTATATCAGATTCCGGAACACATGGTGCTTCTCCGTCGGGGTGATTAGTGAAGGATCCACGCTACCGGTAGAGTGTCCGGGCCCCGCACGTGTGCTGATGGAAAATGCCGCGCCTAGGATCATCTCCACCGGAGCTGGGCTGGACCAGGATTAAAGTTGGCACAGCACAAACCCCATGGGGTATTCGTGTTCCGGTGGAGAAAACCTGGGGTAGCAGCCATGTTCCATGCATGATCGATTGGTTAGCTTCGAGAAGATGCCCAACTATGTATACTATAGTCATGTCTTTGAGTCCACTAATGTTACCTACAACATAAAGCTCTCTACATTCATCTTCGTTCTTTCCACCTCAAGATCTTTTCACTTCTTCAGTATCGTTGGAGCACATACCGATCCCATTCCATCATGGCAGACATGGACGAAAAGGCTGTAACCATGGAACAGCACGAGGTCTTCGACCAGGCCAGAGCGGCAGCGGATGAAGAGCACGAGATGACATTAGTCCAGGCCATGCGGAAATATCCTAAAGCTGTGCTCTGGTCGGTGTTATTATCCACCTGCATCATCATGGAAGGATACGACATCGTCTTGATGAGTTCTTTCTTTGCACAACCATCGTTCTCGCGCAAGTATGGGGAGTTCAATGATCGTACTGGAACGTATGAGATAACGGCATCGTGGCAGAATGGACTCAGCAATGCTGTTAGTGTAGGCACGATCATCGGAGCCTTCGCCAATGGCTACTTTATCCATCGGTTCGGTTATCGTCCGGTCTTACTGGTATCGCTCGCAGCCATATGTGCTTTGATCTTCATATCTTTCTTCGCGCCCAACGCCCCCGTCCTCCTCGTTGGCCAGTTCCTTTGCGGCATACCCTGGGGTGTTTTTGCTACCATGGCACCTGCCTACGCCAGCGAGGTCTGCCCTCTAGCTTTGCGAGGCTACCTCACAGTATATGTCAATCTCTGCTGGGCTTTTGGTCAGCTCATCTCTGCTGGTGTGCAGTCAGCGTTCTCTGGTAATACCACGCAGTGGGCGTACCGTATACCCTTTGCCATTCAATGGGCATGGCCCATCCCTCTTTTCGCAATTCTCTGGATGGCACCTGAATCACCGTGGTACCATGTTCGTACAGGAAATCTCGAAATGGCTGAGAAGATGATCACGCGACTTTCTTCCTCTTCGCAACGACACCTCACTAAGCAGAAGGTAGCCATGATGGTCCGCACGAATGAACTGGAGAAGTCCCTCGAGGAAAATACGTCATATATTCAATGCTTCAAGGGCATCGACCGCCGTCGTACTGAGATCGCGTGCATGGTATTCGCAGCACAGCCTATCTGCGGTTCGGTAATGGGAGGCACGCCAGTAAGTATTACTGTGTGAATTCCATGTGAGACAGATACTGACGCCAAACAACCACAACCAGACCTACTTCTTCGTCCAAGCCGGCGTCCCAAACTCGATCTCATTCAAGATGTCGGTTGGTGGTCTCGGCATGGCATCCGTTGGCACTCTCATATCCTGGATCCTCATGAGCTATATTGGTCGTCGAAAGCTCTATCTGTGGGGACTTGGTGGTTTAGCGACCATCTTATTCATCGTCGGTTTCATCAGCGTGGGCGCTGGTGACTCCTCCGGCGGAAACTATGCTCAAGCTGCCATGATGCTCATCTGGCTTTTCTGGTACTACATGACCGTAGGTCCAATCTGTTATGCCATCGTTGGAGAAGTCTCATCCACACGTCTTCGGAGCAAGAGTGTGTGTCTAGCTCGCATCACATACTACATCGCCCAGATTGTGACCAACGTCATCAACCCGTACATGTTAAACCCTACTGCTGGAGATTGGAAGGGCAAGACTGGTTTCTTCTGGGGAGGAGGCGCATCTATCTTCTTCATCTGGACTTTTTTCCGGCTCCCGGAGACAAAGGGACGGACTTATGAGGAACTGGATATCATGTTTGCTGAAGGCATTCCGGCGAGAAGCTTTGCGAAGCATACTATCGACGCATATGCTCATGGAGATTATGGTGATCGGAAACCTTCTGCAGATGAACGCATTGAGTGAGAGCTTGGGTAATCGGTGAAGCATATGTTAGATGCTATTTTCGTCCGATCCGGGACGAGAGCGCTGTCGTCAGGAGTAATTTATTCGCATGCCCTAACATGTACGAGAACCATGAAACTCACGTATAGCGTTTGGTATCAAAAAAGTAATTTAACGATGCTCGATAGTGATGCGATGGTAACAAAACATGGAAATTGTAAATGATATAGTAACATAAATTCTTGAGAGTAGTAGGAGTGTAGAAATTGAACGTCAAGTTATGTTTCACAGCTCATCTCTTCCGTCTTTAGCCTTCACCTTCAACGCCTCGACTGTGAACTTCACTTCCTTATCCCCCGTGTTCGTATGACTGATCTTCCCAATCACAGCCCCGTCCTTCGGTTCGTTCGAGTAGTTCTCTAAACCATCAAACACACCCTCACACTCCTCTCCACCCTCGTCAGCATCGTCAACCCACAAAGGGAGTATCGGGTAAATCGCCCCTGGTGCGAAGAAAACCATATCGTCCTGGACGCTGTAGTGTCGTTGTAGCGACTCGCGCTTGAGCCACTCTCGTACTTTGTACGGCATGTCTGCCATATTCATCTTGATGAGTTCACGCCCGGTACCGTGGACGTCGATGCCCGCCCAGGAGCCGGCGTAAAGTTGCTTGTTGTAAAAGACTTTGAGTTGGGGTGCTTGCTCTTTCAGATCAGGATATAGCTCATTGAGCTTGTAGATTTTGGCATTGTAGGTGTTTTTGTTGCGGCAGTGTTGGGTATAGGGTTTTAGGGTGTTGCTGTCCCATTGTGCGGTCCAGAGTGCGCCTACAGGATTTGGCTCGTCAGCTGCTGGAGAGGCTGCGGCTGGAGGTGTGGAGGATGAGGATGAGGCGTCTTCGGCGGCATATACAGTCGCTACCAGGAGCGCTGGTGATAGCAGGGAGAGGAACCTCATATTGCAATCGATCGAATTCCTGTGCGTCGGAGTGAAGCGATGCCGGGCGATCAGAATATGTGGTAGTGGAAGTTTCAGCGTTTTGACTGTATGCAAATGTCACGTCGTACCGCGTTGCCATCCCAAATTATATATCCATGATTCAATTTTCTTGCGTTCTGTCCTTTTCATTCCGCGCGAGATCCCATGACGTCTCCGCGTTGATGTTCCGCTTTCCATATTAAGGGCCAGGGTTGTTAGCGACGCGACAAGAACGCGATAGATTAAAAGAACACCGTGGAAGAGCGCTGCAATGATGATCGGCGTATACTTCGCCGAGAAATCGCCCACCGCACGCGCTTCGTTGTCGTAAGTTTCGTGCTTCCGAATAGTGGAGATTGGAGCGTGGATGGACGCGGGGGCGAAGCTTCCATTGGAGAGCTAGCGCCCGCACGTGGAGAAGGGGCTATTGCCGCTCGTTTGCATGAGACCGGATTGCTGCTCTTATCGTTTTCCTTGTTCGGCATCCCTCATAAGCCCACCGTGGATGATGCCGTCGACATGGCTTGGCCTAGGAAAAGACACTCCTCGCCCTTCAGCCGTAACACGAATAGTGTTTCCCTTGTGTATAACACCGCAAAGATATTGCCAGCCCGCATATACCCCCGAACCAAGATCAAAGTCTCCTTCCTAAGTCCAGAGCAAACAACGCATCTGTCAGTTTGTTTCGGCGACATATCGATATCGAAGTGCAGGTCGCTCAAACTGCCTCACTCACAGGTAAAGCATGCAACCACACGATGAGATTCTTAAAGTAAAAACCTTTTCGGCTCCCCCCAAACACTATTCGGCTCCCCCCTACTCTAACTTCTCTGTTTTAGAAGATAGAGACTAACTTTCTATTACGAACTTAAGGATATAAGCAAGATAAACAACTCTACAATAGAAAGTCAGTCTTTATATCTTGAAATTAAGAAGTTAGAGGTATATAAACCTAAGGATTTTGCTAGTAAAACCTACCTACATCTTCTTTTTTTCTAAAGTGTATTATTTTACTTTACTTTGTATTACAAAGTTGTAGGGCTATAGAAAGGAAGCACCTTTGCTATATAAAGTTTATTTCTATCTCTTATATTAAAGAACTTAGGTAGGTAGAGATTGCTTTCATCTGATCTTTTGGGGTGAGCCAAATAGTGTATGGGGGGAGCCGAAAAAGTTTTTCCTTCTTAAACTCTTTGTAGAAGCTGCTCAGTGATCTATGTCAACTTCTTGAACTAAATCTCGCTATGAAAGTGCGGGCTAAACCGCGCAAATTCTCGTCTCGAAATTCATCACTGGAGCTAATCACTTCGGAGACCTCCGCGGCTGGATTGTGTTTGCCATAACCCTGATTTACGAGATCGTAAAGATCAGGTAATGGATTTGTAATGCTCGCTATATCGTGGGTGACCCTGGCAAGGCGGAATCCTCTTCTTTGGGATTGCGCGTGGCACGAGGATCAACTAAACGTCTGCCGCACGCGTCGCGAGGCTGCGATCTCGATGAGGCCGTTCGTAGTGCTGTGGGTATCGATTTAATCGTGCGCGGCCCAGTTGGTATAGTTTCGAATGATCTGTGAATGTCTCAAAGTCTGTATTGTTGGTACAGGACTTACTGAAGATGAGGTGTGCCGGTTGTGGGGTGGAATCTTGCGTCAGGCAAGACGGCAAACCTCACCGCGCTAGCTGGAGGGTGGCTTACACTCGACCCACTAACAAGAGCTTAAACAACAGCCTTACCCGGACAATCAAGATGTAATGCACTTTGCAGCTGGGACAAACATCTGACACATCTGAATCTCCATTATGATCAAATATACAAGTCATATAGCATTTTATGTTCAGCCCTACCCGTCTTGATCGTATACGCACTATTCCAACACCAATTACTCATTATCTGGTTTCTATACTTTTGTTTGTCTGACAAGCGGCTTCAGTCCCGGGAGCGCAACGACGATGATTGAGAGAGTCATCTCTACCATACTCAAAGGATCTATGAGTGAACACGTTAGCTTGAATGTCGCGTACATGAGACGTAGTACTAAAGTGGTGGACTTACAAACAAGGTTTTCCTGCCCTGTTCCAACCTTGAGGCAGACGAAGCGCACGATACCAGAGGCAATAGTAAGCGCTCCCAACGCGAAAGTAAGGCCAACACCGGTCGAGGACCTGAGTATACCCTTCACCAAAAGCACCACAGGAACGGCGTAAACCACAAGATAGCAAGCCAGGTTCAAAGTGAAGTTCAGAATGAACGGCTCCGGCGCATAGAAGACAGAACATGCGCCTTCTTCTTGAGACCACTGCACAGATACAGGCGTGCCGCAGAAGAAGGTGTCATCGAAGAGGATAGTGAGGTAACTCGCGACGACAAAGGCTGTGATACCAAAGAGCATCTTGCGCAGTCCCGGGTGACCGGACAGATTGAAGAATACCCAGTAGAAGGCTAGCATGCTGAGTTTCGGGAAACCCATACCGACATCGTAGAAGTAATTCGAGGCGAAAGAGATCTGCGGAGCGGGTTAGCCGAGTATGAAGTGCGATAATATTAATGATGAACTACCTTTGACAGCTTCTCTGACGTTTCATAATTGTCCAAAACGCCCATCTTGTATGTGAGCGTGTCGCAGATGATCAGTCCCAAAGCAACCAGCGCAGATGCAATCAATAGGTAGTCCGACGCGTCCAACTTCGAATGGAGACGAAATAAACGCGTGTACATGCGCGCAGCAACGAACAGGTATGCGAAAATCAGGAGGATCCATTCCGAGATCTGTTACATTACGACTTGTCAGCATTGTGATCTTTCAGTAAACCATGTAGTGTTTCCTATGACATCGGCTTACCATGCAGTCTTTCCCGTCAATGTAGTGTGCCATCTTCGCTGCTGTAGTGTGACAGAACACTTGCGAAACAAAGGATAAAGCCAACGAAGAGTGGTTCGCTCGCTTGACCAGAGAATTGCAAGGCGTATGTATATGAACCACATTCCATCCCATGCAGGGTACTATATTTTGCCGAGCATACATCATGCCATAGCTACTGGAGACACCTCTGGGCGTACAGTTGTGCCGCCTATCATGCGAAACTGTTACCGGACATCAGTCCTGGACTGTCAAGATGCATATTAGCTCGTTCGCCCTGCATGCATGCGCGCGGAAAACTGCCTGTAATCGAGGCGCTTCAGGAGCCGTGTTAGATGGGCTGATCCCAACTATGACCCTTGTGCCTCGACGGCTGTACCGTCTCGGTGGGTTTGGTCGATAGCGGGAAGGGCTTTTTAGGCGGATCGCATCCGGTTTCATATCTTTCATGTTCCATTTGGCGTAGTAGATTGTTCCACGTCGATCGAGTATATGCACATCCTGCGTCGTTGTTGCGTTCGCGCAGCTTTTGGCTGTTAGCAACAAGCAAGATCAAGCATTGAAGGTGTCATCCCCTGTTCGGTTAGGCGAACCGGTGGGTGAAATTTGCCAAACGAGGCCTCCCACAGGCGAAGCCGTCGGCCAATGCCGACCCACAGAGTAACGGCAGGATTGCGGCACAGGTAACAAGTATTTTCTGAGGTGCGTGAGGACTCTTGGGTTCACGGAGTGATATACAGTTGCAGCTCGGTTGGAGGAGTCTTCCATCAGGCGTGGCGCTCGGTGGCTTGTGCGGACCGCTGTCAGCGGAATGAGGTGCGATCCTTCCGGCTCGATGCAAGCGGCCTGCTCGACGGCACAGGGTCCATCCAGATGTCTAATGTTGAGATGATCCGGCTGCTAAAACTCGTACAAATGGACCTGGCCCGATCCTTTAATTCTTGTTGCCTTGGCTGGTTCTAACTACAGCTCTACTGCAAACACCCACCCCCTGAACCGTTCTCACGGGTACTTTGCAGAGCTGTCGTGCTCTTCATCCTGCGACTTCGAGAACTGTACACTAACGCGATGAGTCTCGTAGATCACATCCTTCCTTGCCATGGTATTAAGCTCCACTTCGCTGCCTGAGTCTTCATCGGTGTGTACACGAACGCTGTGCTTGCCTCTTCTGGAAGGTCGCAAGAAGTTGTGCGAACCTGATGCTGGTGTTTGGTGCCCATAGGTACGAGACTCGGAAGAACGCGACTTCTTGTTGGAGGAAAATAGGGTGCCACGTCGCAGGAAGGATCTCATCGACGGTAACGAAACCACCATGATCGCGACAGCCATTTCAGCCATGGAAAGGACATCTAGACAAACGTCAGTCTGGGTCGTAATGTGGTAGATTGCATCAACCTACAGACGTTGGTCCAAGCATATATGACCTCTATCGTTGCAAAGCGGACCATACTCATAGCTATGGTAACGGCACCGAGTGAGAACGTTGCAACAAGACCCCAGATCTGGCGACGGCGAAGCTGCAGTGAGCGAAGAAGCGGAAATGGCAAAGCAAAAACTATCGTTCCGAAGTTAGTGTTCAGAGTGCTTCGTGAATGGTATGCTGCGGCTTACTGAACAAATCTGATGTGACATTGAGGCTCCAATCGATCCGAAAAACTTCTTTTGAACTGAAGGTGTTGCATGCTCCCTCATCAGGAGACCAATTCTGAGAGACCTGGCGCCCGCACCAGAAAGTATCAAGAAAGAACGTCGATATCATGGCAGTACCGGTAAACAAGGTTACCGCATAGAGTGCTTTTCGCAACCACGGCATCGTTGGCGGAATGAGCCTGAAGTACAGCGCGAGGATGGCCAGCTTTGGCCAGTAGATACCGGTGTCGTAGAACGCATTTCCAGCGAATTGTACCTATGAGTGTCAATTGTTCCGTCTGATCCATGCTACCAAGCTGCCGATTTACCTTCTTAAGCGCAATCACACGAGCTACCGATGGCTCTGGTACATCGTCCGACATGCCTCCCCATGTGTATGTCAGATAGTCGGTAACGAAGAGCCCGATGGCATCCAGGATAGATGCTATCAGAAGGCTATCGCTGACAGTGGGACATTGTCGTTGCAGAAAGCGGGGAACCAGCCGACCAGAGGCCACAAGCATCGCGAGAGCCAGAAGAGTACCCTCGATGGGCTTTTCAGGTGCATTAGTAGACGGAAAAAAGTAGAGTAAAGTACTTGAGACATACAATTACAGACTCTGGAGCAACGCCGTTCGCCATGATTGAGGAGAACAAACAAATATACCATGAAGTAATCAATAACAACAGGAATCGAGAGAGGAAGTCAGACAAAGGTAGTCTTGTGGTTTCTAAGAATCGAGAGCATCGCTTGGGTGTATACAAGCTCGTAAGACGGACATGTATCGGGTCCGTCTCGCCATCTACATAGCGACTGTACCTGGTTGCTGCGATCGTACCACACCTTACTGCTCGCTTGGCAATTTGCGCGGAAATAATCAGTATGTCTGCATGCCGGGACCTGCAGTCACAGAGTTGGTACGGAACGACATGGGTGTATATGTTAACGCAGGGATCTTTGTTGAACGGTAAAGGGAAGGCCGAGGCGAAGGATCACGGCGCAGCCCAACAGGGCGTTTACCTGCCTTCCTATACAATGCAAATTCGCAGCTCATGGGAGCTAGTATCGTGTTGTGCCGCAAGAGAAATAATGCGGCCTGCATGCGAGGACGTTGCACTAGGTTTCTCGACGGCCATTACGTTATGCTTGGGATTCTTCTTCTTCGTTGCTACAGCGTTTTGTAGAATTTCTGAATCCGAACGGGGCTGCTTCTTTTGCTTCTTTGAATTTATCATGGGATGGCTGGATAGTGTGAAACTGATCTCGCGTCGCGATCATGTCGCGCTTTCGCGGCTACGCTCACCTCTTCTTCAAAGCAGCCTCAGATTCTGCAGGCTTTCTTCAGCGATTGTGTTCGCTACCGCTTATTTTCCGTGAGTGTTGAGACAAATATCAGACGGGAAGACGTTCGGCCGTTGATGCAATGAGGATCGAGACGGTTTAGTAGAGATCACGCAGCGCGCGCCATCATAGCGCGCCGGAGCGATGACGTAACACTAACGCCAACCTCCCACGAGAGAACCCAACGCGCATACCACAACAGAACGACCCCGCTACACAAATATGCCTGACAATTCCGAATCAGTTCCTTCTACTCACAGCTTCCTCGCGCTAGTATTCGTCTCGACCCTCTTCGCAGGCTACATCATCCTCCCAGCAGCCTTCCCGCAACCCAGGACAAAAGACGAATACACAGGATGCATAGAATATCCGGAATATTGGGATTGCCCAGGAGATTATGTTGATACAGAACCCGAAATCATACAACTTCCTCTTTTACTCTATCTCTCTGCCTTGGCCTGCAGCACAGGCGTATTAGGTTGTTTGTGTCTATGGTGGAAATACCAGAGGAACTACAAATGGCTGATGAAGAGGATCTTGATGCCAGCTTTGTGTAATAGTTGTGCGGGGCTTTGGTCAGCACTTGTGATCGCAAACGACGCGGAGAAGAGAGGATATAGCAGGACTATGAGGGTGGCTATGGTTGCTCCATCGGCTGGGTCAGTGGTGGCCGCGGGATTAGGTTTGGGGTATTATGCTGTGATGTCGTGGCTTTCTAAGCGAGGGCAGGACGTGAAGCCTGCAGCTTTAGAAAGAGGCAAGAAAAATAGGCAGGATGAGGATAGCTAGTCAGTGTATACGTAAGTTAGAGTTTGGATCTAAAAGACATTGGGTATCAAGGAACAAAACGCCAGCATCGATGTATAATGCACGACAACGCTTATCATACATTCTTACCCGCCTCTTGCTTCTGCTCGGCTGCTTTTGTCCTCTTCTTTGGCTCACTTGCCGCGTGCGCAATCGCTTTTACCATGTTGAAGAGAAAGATGCCGATAAAGACGATAGTCACAAATGCAAGCACAGCAACTACGGAAATCTGCATAGAGGGTCAGCTACTTTCTCTTGTGTATCATCGATGATCTGATACGTACCATGCTAAACACAACGAAAACATAACTGGCGCGAAGGAATGCATAGTTATCTTCGAGTTCTTTGAGGCCTGAACCGACTTGCATAGCGGAAAGGACGAGACTGAAGAAGACGAATACGATAAGGATCCAAGAGAAGTTTCGCTGGAAGAAGATCACGTAGCGATTGTATCCGTATCTATGCGAAATTGTTAGCCAATATATCCTATCAAAGCCTCTATGCCAACTTGTTCCCATCGGCAAGGATGTACTTACAGATATCCTCTTACAAAGTGCGTATGTGCATACCGTATCCGATAGGTGCTGTTGATTCTTCCCAACCTCAAATCGCCGAACTGATACCGCTTATTCACCTGATGTAGTGTGTTGATATCCACATGGTGCATGAAATCCCTCACAAAGTCTTTCCACCAGTGCCAAGTTATGAAACTTGGCAGGAGCGTGCATTCGTGTGCAATCTTCAAGTCGAGTGGTGTAGTGATGAGCCACACATAGCTCACCAAAAACCCTGCGGCACTCTTCCACAGCCAGCCTTCTTCTCTCTTGACATTGTTGTTAGAATCAGCATCGCCTGGTTGACAGATGTGCTCTCTCCAAAAGTCATAGCTGAGCATCCACTCTGGCAGCGGCTTGACTAGCAGTTTGTTTGAATATTTCAACAAATGTAGGTCCATTTGTTGTGTGCCTAGCACTTCCATGCCCAGCATCCTGTATCTGTGCAACGGTCTAGCGCGCATCGGCCGGCCTGCCATCCATAGGTGTCCATGTATGCGATTGAGGCGCGAGAGATCGAGATCGTGTTTCAGGAACTGGCGAGGGTCATCGTTGGCAAGGTATGCCTCGTTGTTCCTGCCGCTTATGGTGGGAAGAGAGTCTTCCGGCGTTAGCGGTATGGTTGTGACTGAGTCCAGCACAGGCTGCCCGCTCGCCAAAGCGTGACCCTGGTTGGGGTCGATATGACCATTTTGATGCACGAGTTCACGTGCTGTGGGGTTGCTGGAGTTGGCAGCCGTGGAGGGAGGTGGAATCGGACGAGAGGAGAAGGGTGGTCTCAATGCGCTGCTCTGTTACCTGTAAGCATTCGTCCAGCCTGTTCCAACGTCATTATGCAGTACGTACAGTCTGTTCAGTCGTCTTCTCGTTCATACTGCACATCAGCGATTATTTCAGATAGTCTTATGAGGGATGAAACGCAGCGCAGGGCTCTATATGATGCTTGACGCCGGCAAGCCTGCTGCGGCTGTAGCACGAGGCTCACATATGCAGGCACACCGCGCACGAGGCAGGCGCATCATGACACGGGCAGGCATCAACTCCGCCTTCTCGATGGCGCGCGGGAGCTACGCACTAGAATGTGGGGGCTGAAGACGGGGGCTAGACTGCTCCTGAGGCTGAGTCTTGGTATGGCAATGAAGATGCAGCCTGGGAGCTTGATTGGTGAGCAGATTCGTGCGCACTATTTATATCGGCGGACAGGTACCAAGCCACCACCACCACCACTACTACCACCACAAGGAGAGACGCGGTCTGCTTTGACATGTCACTCGCGTCGACTCCCAGTCTGAGATGGCTGACATTACACCACAACTACACTATCGGGAAGTGTTGCAAGCTGGCATACTGTTGCTGTTGGAGCACGAATCCATGCGCAATCTGCATCAAGACGCAAGAGCTGTTCATTCTGCCTTAACTTGAGTCCACCTTAGTCGTTCTGCAGCTGGTTCGTGACACCAACAAAACTGCTGAAACGCCATAACACCACCTTCTAATGCAGTTTTGGATATCATTGAAGTTCTTCTGTCCCCTACACTCGCACATCGCCCAAAGCTGGCCAAACTCATTTGCAGTAGTTGGCGGGAAAACTGCCCTTTTGTCCGTGTATCTCGCCCTCCCACCAGTCTTGCGAGCTTTCAGTCTTCTTCACCACGCGAATCCGGTCGCCCTCTCTAAAATTTAAGTCGCCAGGAGTAAGACTGTCGAAATCATACATGGCCGTCACGTACTCAGACTGAAACGATCCAATCTTCTTAGGGGGCGGTGGAGGCGGCTTTTTCTTCCCTGCTGCTGGGTTAGGCGATGAGGGATAACCGCTTGGAGTCGATCCATTCGAGGCAGGGGTTTTGTTAAAGTAGGAATCACCATTTGTTCCATTTGAGTACGAGGAAGCCTGGGAGGTGGAGGAGGCACGGCGGCCATACATGTCCTGACCAGCGCTCAGATGGGGCGAGCCACCTATCTTTGGCTTCGAGGCGCTAAGAGAGCTGTATGAAGGCTTGCTAGAGAGGCTTATAGGTGGACCGCTTTCGGAAGTGGACGAAAGGGTCTGGGACGGTCGCGCAGGTCGTCCGCCTCCGGTGATGGTAGGCACACTGTCGTTGCTGCTGGCTCTCCTACCAGGCATGACCTTATTTCTAATGCCTAGGCCTGTCAGTGTATCTCCCTTGTCCGGTAGTCGCATCGGCATGTGGACTGCCTTGCCGGTCTTGAGCAAGCCCAAGCTTGTCTCCATCTCCTGGCGCAGTGGTGTGAAGTTTGAGTCCCATAATGGTATGACTTCTTCCGGCTCAGGTGGTGGGTCGGGGTATCCTTGCTCGTGTGAGTACTGGTGCAGTACAGTATACAAGTTCCCAATCAAGTTATTCTGTAGGACGATCTGGTTCGCTAGGAGGTGTGGTAGGATTGAGAAGGTCGCGGCGTTCAGACGTGGTAGACGTTCTCGTAGATTCTCGTCAGCAAGCTGGTATGCGTGGGTAGAGCGCTCGAGATCGACTTCGTGTTTGGCGAGAGCGCTGTTTTCGCGCTCCGAACGCGTCTTCTTAGCCTGGAGGGCTTCGCAGCGGCTCTTGTAGCGCTCATAATCGACCTATTATCGCTTTGTCAGTACATCCGATAGCGCGACTCGGAGGCTGTCTGACCTTCGCATCTTCCCGCTTCTTGATAGCCTTCTCCATGGGCTTCAATGCATCTCGAGCGAGCTTCGCCGGTATGACCAGTTTCCTGTCGATGTCTTTGACCTCCTCCATCATATCCGTCTTCAGTTCCGAAAAGGCCTCATGGAGGGCGTGGACACGCTCCAGGACGGCAGACGGAGTTTCGGCATGTACATGGGTGCTGTTGGAGCCTTCGCCGCCGAGTGGTTTGAAAATGGTGTATAGTAGCTCGACCGAAGTGAGTTGATGGTTGAGGATGTTGGTCCACGCGTCCCGCCATTGCTTTGCTGACGCTTCGAGCTGGGCGACGAGTTAGTCCAAAACTCGGCAACGAAGTGAAGAGCCGATTCCTGTGCTGGATAGATAGGATGCATTGCGTCCATTGACGTGGATGGCTGGTGTAGGACTTGATGGGATTAGGGATGGCCCCACTAGTTCATAGGACCGAACAATGTGAGATGACAAGCCACATCGGACGTACCTTTTCCAACATAGTCTTGGAGTCGTTGAAGTCCTTCAACATGGATTCGACATCGGCTTCATTGGGCGTCCTCGTGAGGAAACGCCCCGTAATCCTCTGCATGCGCTGCATCTTGCGACGTGAAGGCAGCAATTGTGTGCGAGGTAGGCCTGAAGTAAGAAGAGGACAGAATAACCCAAGTAATGGGCAGCAGGCAGTAAGTAATGCTCGCGCGTCCACTAGCGGTGGCTGTGCTCAAAGCCGTGTGGTAATTGAGGTGAAGGTGAGCAGGGGTGATAGATGGCCCCGCACCAGTTGTCGCAACAACTCGCTGCCCGCTTAGACCAGTTTCTAGTCTAAAGGTGGATTGTGAAAGTCGTCGCGGAGAAGCTTAGTTTGCTAGAGCTAACTCGCAGCAACGAGAAGCGAATTGTGGCTATACCCGGTGCCCGCATTTGGTTTCCTCAGCTCGGCACCGAGAAGGACCGTGGATCAGACGGCATGGTGATGCAAGGCCACTCAGCATTGGGCTGCCGAGCACGAAGACGTGTCATGACTGAAGTGGAAAAGACTGGATACGGATACCCCTGGTATGTTTCCGGTGAAAGCTCAAGGGTCCTGGGGCTGGGTAGCCACTTCCGTAGTGTGCGACGCTAAACCACGTGCTCGCGCGGAACAGCAGGCGCGGTTTATCCCGCCGAGGCGCGTCACCGTCACCTCTCTGGCCTTCACCCTCCAGCACGACCCCGCCTCCATGTCGCCCGCGCACAAGACGACGCGTCTCAACCGAACCGATACGCCATGACGGCCCCCCGTAGCACGCAATATGCGTCCACCATCGCAGCCATCACCGCCTCCCAAAACAGCGCGCCGGTCGCCGAATTTCGGTGCCTGTACACACAAGACGTAAAACGAAAGCAAAAACGATGGCAGGATGGATATCTCAAGTTCCACACGTTCAACAGCCGAGTCATGGTGTACGACCAAGCAAGAAACTTTCTGGGCGATACATACCACAAGGACAGCAACCAAGTGCAGGAAGGCGATGAACTCACTTTGAATAATGGCGCGCTGGTAGAGGTCGCCGAGCCCATGGGCATCACACATACAGACCTGACACAACTACTTGAGAAGAAGACGAAAGAGCAGCCCCCACCCCGCCCGACCGTTCCTTCCCAACCGAAACCGTTCCAAAGACCGTCATCGGTAGCACCGGCCAACGCCCAGCGAAGCGCATCGCAACTGCGCCATAAATCACTCAATACCCTGCTTGGAACGCCGAAAGGGCCGATCGGGAAGGCCCAACCTATGAAGTCCCCGTACGAGGCTCGGAAGGAAAAAGAGAATGAACAGATTGAGGAAAGCGCGCCGAAGAGGCAGAAGACGGTCCAGCCACTCTCCAACCGGAGGGAGTCCAGACCGGTTCAAGAAGAAAGCCCTATAGCAAAGAGAGACTCGGCCATACCTCCAAGACAACCGGAAGCGAAGAATGCCCGAAAACCTGCTAAGTTTGTGCCGCCGACAGCGACCGTCATCACGATAGAACCCGAGTCCGACCCTCATTCGGCGTATTTATCAGACGTAACGCTCCCAAGCACACCACCAAAACTTCGTAGAGCGAGGGCACAATCTGGCGTAGTTCATACTCCAGCTCCGCAACCTAGTATATCCCAGCAATCATCCGTACAAACTCCAAAGATACCTAAAGGTAAGGTGCCGATACCAAGTGCAAAGGCTTTAGAGACTCCAAAGCAACGGGCCCCACCATCCTCACCCCCAGTGAGCGCCTCGAATCGCCTCATGAACGTCGATTTTGCGGTTCAACCGATAAAGGAGCCATCCAAAGACCCTACACCTACAGCGCAGCCTTCGCCTCCTCCTAATCGCAAAGTCAAATCGCTCCGGTTGTCTACAGGTGTAAAGCGCGGAAAGTTGCTTTGTCAGTCTTTGCCCCAACAGACAGTAAGAGCTGGGGGCGAGGCCAGAGCGACCAGCTTCAAAGCCAGGGTTCGGCCAACATCACGCATAACAAGCAAGGAACCATCGCCTGCAGTGTCGCAAAACAGTAATCCTCCACCACAAGAACTTGTCTCTGAAGCGTCCAGACGGATATCCAAAGACAAGCGAGGAAGGACAGATGCCGAAGATAGTGACGACGTTGCGTTAAAAAGAGCGAGGGTCTCCAAGTCCCCATCACTGCCATCGCTGAGTGTCCTGGAAGATCCAGAAGTCATACATGGCTTCATGGATCAGCGACTATTAGTACCCTCGTCTCCTCCACAACCTCAGATCATGTCTTCTTCTCCTCCAGAGAACGTTCCCCAGTCTAAACCGACTATCACCAAAAAGATGAAGAAGATATCCGCTGAATCATCACTTAAGCCCGCGACTGCGAGACCAAAGTCACCTCCATCAAAGGAAACCGTCCGGAAAGCGCAGTCACGAAACAGCACTGTAGAGAAGCCCGCGCCAGCACACAAAGTCCCATCGCCTCCCATACCCGCACTCGATCCACCGATACCAGTATCGAGAGACGTGTCGCCAGTGCATACCGAAGCATCAGAAGCACGATCACGTACGCCTTCAACCTCGCCTCGCAAAGTCCCCCTTTCAACCGGCGGTATCCCCAAGCGGCCAGCAAAGCGAACCAAGAAGCAACCCACCTCAACCACCACGATAGAGGAAGGCTCTGCTTTACCCCCTCGTAATGAGCCCGTAGCTCTGCCGCCACATCCCCTTCGGGCAAACAAGAAAGGTCTCATGATGAGCACAACCGAACTAGCATCTCTTCTCCAAAAACCGAACAACCTGGCTAAGGTTCTCGCGGATCCTATTGAAGATGGCTCAAATATCACCAGTGCAGGAAAGTCGCCGAGCAGAAACTTCAGACGTGTGAGAAGTGAGAACGATGCACCGATACCCAGTGCAGCAGACGATTGGGAGAAGCGCAACCTAGCAAAAACCTCAAGCGATGCTACAGATCTCGTAGACGAATCGACCGTGACCGCCGTGACTGAGGAACCAAAGAAGAAGAAAAGCAGTGGGTTAGATGCGTTGATCAAGCGAACGGATCCTAGACGGAAGTTCAAAAGGACGCAGAGCCTGCAGGTGGAAACCAATGTATCACCGCCGGCTGGGGCAGAGATTGAATTACCGAGCCCTGTAGTGGACAACGATGTTGGACCATGGAGTACGGAGGCTGGCGACTTGTTCGACTGGAGACCGCCCGGAAGGGGCTGAGGGTAACAAGAGTACATGAAGAGTTTGCGTTGATTTGTGAGTGATTGTTGGCAGCAATGTGGTATGAGGCTATGTAGCGACGATAACACGATATTGATACCCCACAGCATCTGCTGTTCTAATCGCCGCTTTTTGCCAACGGTGGTGTTCATCATCGTCATGCTTTCGCTAACCTCATTTCGTGGATTCTTCTAAACCTTGCTCTCCACATGAAACAACTGAGGTATGATTTCGAAGCTACGGAATCTCAGAACGAACACCTTGTGAGACAAATGCCTACTTGGTAGGCGCACTACCTGGACAGCCATAGGATACCCTGCGCGGTCTGTAGGCTCTATATGCGATGGTAAGTTCAGCAAAGTCTTCGAGTAGAAAAAGAGAGAGATACCATGATCTCATGAAGGCATATGCATTCCATTTGTTAGGAGTCAGGCGTCCAAGTCGAACGCCGGACACTGCACACACTGAAGTTGTGCGACATTCAGGTGTCGATTTTGGAAATAAGTGTGCAGGTATAGGGTTCTGAATTCAAAGAGCTAAGAGGAGCGCTGAGAGATGGATGTCAAGCCATCTAACGAACTTTCACGTCATGGCAACACCACTTAGTTTTGCTGTCTTTTCTCCTCTCATCATATCACTAGAAGCAAGATCAAGAATGAATATGCTTCGTTCATCGTTCTTCACATTGCTACCAAAAGAAATCCTGAACGCCGGCATGTTGACTGTGCGCCACACGACTTTGCCCTGTCCAGATAAATCCTGGACTCCAAACCATGGCTATATACACCAAGCAAATCAATATTGACCTCGAACACTTCAAAGGCCACTGCTCGTGCATACAAGAAGATATATACGCAAACACCTCGTCCTATCCAGAACAACCGAACGCCCATCCTGTAGCACACAAGTGTCGCAGGACCCAAAGTCAATCTACGTCTTGACAACCAAGTCTACGACGTCTTGGTCTGCTTCTTCGCCGTTCCGATGTGCGTGTTGTAAACCTTAGTTGCAAATTTGAGACTCGTAATTGTCTCTTGAAGATGTGCTTGTAGCGGGCTGACCATGACGAACATGAGCGTTTTTGAATTGCCACCCAACGAGTATTGGAGGAGGTATGTGAGCTATGAAAATGTTAGTACAAGAGTTACTCCAGATCGAAACTGTGTAACATACCTTCGAGTTTCTGTATGGCACATGTGTGCCTTCCTTTGCCGATCCAAGAGCGTTGATGACATCTCCCAGACAGCTCAAACTCTTGTTGATGTTTTGTGTCTCCTTGAGGCGCGCCCCTTCAGCCTTGGAGTGTTCAAGTCGCTCTGAGCCGGCAAGATCGACCAAATTGAGCGTACCTTCGCTCCTTTCACCAGTAATCTCATTGGTACCGACAAGCTTCAGAATGAAGACAGAGTGACTTCGACTGGAACGCATGTTGGCCTTGGTGGCAGCGACCGTCCTATTCTTGTCGGCGGTCGCTAAGATTTCCTCCACGCGACCTGGACCGTCGAGCTTCACACTGACTGCACCGTCAAGGTTCGTTTGCTTTTTCGCCGCATCATGTCGCACCTCGACCTTCTTCTTGTCTAGATCCTCTGAGCGACCGAGCAGATCGTTGTACGTCTCGTTGTAAACTTCGAGGAAAGAGCCTTCCATCTCGTATTTCCAGCCCTTCTCTTGCAATCGCTGCGCTTCATCCCAGATCTGGGCTGTCGCACGGGGGATCATACCGTCAGCTGACGACATGGTATGTGTTTTTCCAGCTCCTGTCTGACCGTAACAGAAGATGCAGACATTGTATCCATCAAGAGCGCTTTGTACAAGCTGACTGATCTCCTCGAAAACTTCGCTGTTCTGTGACGCTGGGCCAAATACACGGTCAAACGAGTACGCATAGGCGGATGTAATGTCCTTGCCAGTTGCGCTTTGCTTGCTTGGACCAAGCACTGCCACTTCTTTGCTGTCGGTATCGTTGTCCGGGAACGAGATTTGCGCCGGATTGCGTTCGGTTTCATGGGCGGGTCGCACACGACACATAACTCTGATGTTGCCCTTGAGTTCCTGCACCTGGTTGAAAAGTTTTCGGCGTAGTGTCTCCTCTTGACGAAGCTTGTCTTGCGCTCTTTCAGCAGCTTCAATCGCATCTTGCATTCGTTTGTGAAGGTCATTGAAAGCTTGCGACTGGGCCTGGCTGTCGGACTCGAGGAAGTCGATCTTCTCCTTCATCGCCTTGTTCGCTGCGTCCAATGTAAGGTTGTTGCTTGTTGCTTCTGTGAGTTGAACTTGAAGGCTACTCTTGAGCATCCTCTCTCGGTCAAGCTCGGACTTGACATTGGTGAGTTCGCCCTGGACCAATTGGGCCTCGCGGTGTTTTGCGTCTGCTTCCATCGCAGCTGCTCTAAGCTTTGAACCATACTCCTCCTCGATCTTTTGTGCTTCTTGTACGCGCCTGCTTCGCTCCGTTTCCGTGTCGGCGTCCAGTTTCTTCCGCAAGCCGGCAAGTTCTTCGTCGTGTTCTTTCAGCAGTTTGTCGATTCGTCCTTCGAGCTCGAGGCGTGTCTTCCTCTCGACCTCATCTCGTTCTCTCTCCATTCGGTCTGTGTCTTTCCGATGCCGCGACTCCAGATCCTCGACCTCAATGCGTAGTCTCCGCCGTACATCTTCAACTTCGTATGTGTGTTTCTGCTGCATCATCTCGAGTTCCATCTTTACTGACTTGAGGCAGCTTCGTGTATCGTCGAGTTCCGACTCTAGGCCCTTGTTTACGATTTCCAGACGCGCGCGAATAGTTTCGAGTTCCGTGACTGTTGGGAACAATATTAGCATAATGACGTCCACGAGCCGAGATGGAAGAGCGTTATTCTTGACCTACCGCGACTTTGAAGCTGCTGAATCGATTCCTTGTAGTCAGTAGCCTGCCGCACATCTGTCTCCATCTTCTCCTTGAACATGCGGAAGTCTCGTTCCATAGCCTCCATGCGTTCATTGTAGAAATCTGGACATCGATCGTTAGTGAAGCGATTCAGAAAGGGCTTTTGTGCTGATTTCCGCGGTGTGGTAGATGGAGGCCGGAGCGGCGACGGGTCTACTTGCTGCTGCCGAGCCATTGTCGGTGTACGCTGGGGAAGTTGAGATGGAGGTATCTTTGGCTTGAGAAAAGGGTTTGTCCCGTAGTCAGAAGTCATACCACGTCCGATTTGACTGTCACGCACGTCTGCCTTGGCCGCGCCCAATGTGAGTGCGCCAACCGCTGTGCAGATGTCGTCGCAGTCTGTATCGGCAGGCTCTTCGATGACCGGAGTGACGGAGCGGAAGTGGGAAGGAGAAGAAACCGCTCGTGGACCTGAGGTACCAGCGATCCTGTGTTGGAATATATTGAGGGAGATTGTGCGCTTCTTCAGATAAGAAGGCATCCCACCAGGCACTCTTGCACTGGTGGAGGGGTTTGTAGAGATAAGAAATGGTTGCACACCTTTGCGCTCTGCTTGCTCACTGTCGTCATCGTCATCTCGGTTTAGCATTGCTGTCGCAGGGCGCGGCCCTTGCTGATAGGACTTGCTCCTAGCATGGCTTCCATGGCCATAGGCCGACTTGGGTCTCACAGCCCCGGAAGCCTTAGGCGCTCCGCCCACACTGCCACTGAGAGTAGAGGCTGCAGGATGTCTCGCTGTCGGTTTCGTAGTGGCACGCGATGTGGACGCGGCGAGTCCACGCGGTACGATGCTTTTGATCCCACTCGATATCTTAGACGGCGGGGGCTTTAGTCGAGAAATGGGCTCGCCAGCCTGCTCTGCAAGAGTCTTCCGTTGCTTGAAAGCCGGCTCCGGCACTGGTGTAGTTAGCGACCTGTCCGGTGCTACTGATATAGGGAGGGGCAATATACAGCCGGAGGGCTTGTGTTTCGCTGTAGGTATCGGCATTCCGCTTCGCGCGTTGGCACCGGCTTCGTGCAATTCGCCGAGGGCGCGAGTCGGCGATGAGGTGATGTTGGAAAAGGTCGAGGGTGGTTTAATGCCTGAGCGCTTCGTGGTACCCTATACAATGGTCGCGAAGTCAGACTTGCGCCGGGCAAGGGATGGGGGCATACGTACAGTGTTTTCGTTCGCAGCGTCCATAATCGAATCTTGTCTACCTACGTCTAGCGGAGGAAGGATATCAGTAAAGCATACCCTGGCGCGGCCAAAAGCACAAGCGCGTCGTCGTTGTCGTTGACGTTGCTGTTGCGGAGGTCGGATATCGATTGTTTGGGCCTGCGCTCGGACGGTAAACAGAGGAAACCGCCATCCCTGTAGCCACATGCTAACTTCGGTTAGCTGGCATGTCGCGAGCAACGCCGTGCCATCTCGACTCCATGCATGGTTTTGTCTATGCCAACCTCGATATACGAAGCCTTATCGAACATAGACCGATGACCAACCGAGATATAGCTTCAAGTCGCGTTATCGCTGCCATCACCTAAAAGGACCAATACTATGGCATTCACTCATGTCTGGATCTCGTAGTCTCTTCGATTGGACTTGCAATAGACATCTCCCTGCGCCGGGACTAAACACCTACGTGCCCAGAAACAGGAAGTCGGAACGAAGAACATGAGAGAAGACAGAGGAAGCTAGATGTGGTCGTTTTGAAAGTTCATAGTGATATCATGTTGATATTGCATACTAGCGATAGATAACTCAGTGCTATCAGCTCTGAAACTTCTTACTCAGCGATCTTCCTGTCTCAACCACACATCCGTCCTGTCCTTTCCGTGGTTCATCACCACCTCCTCCCTCATCTATCGTTTCCTCCTGCCCCAAACCTTCAAAAATTCAACCTTATCCTCAACGCCTAACCCAACCCTCTTGACTCTGCCCAACCTCGCCAAGTCCTCCGCGACCCTTTCAAGGACCTTCTGTTCATCTTCGCTAACAAAACCATCAACGTCGTTCACAGCGCCGCCAACATCAACATCCATGCCATCACCGGCCTCCCCATGCTTGCCACTGAATCCGTTCCTAAAGTCAGGTTGATCGAAGATATTTGCATCGTAGCCTGATGCCTTGATCGGTGTTTGCTTCGAACTCGATGTAGGACGAGAGGGCTGGTCCTGGCTGCTACTGTTGTATACACGCGAAGCGATGCGTACTCGCATCTGATGTGACGGCTTGCTGAGCAGGCCCCAGAACCACGATGCATATCCACCGGGAACGGGAGTTGTGACATCTTGGGGTGTGTACCGAAGATTAACAGGGTAGATCTTCGTCTTGCCATCTGCACTCAGCAGACTGGGGCATAGCGGGAGGATACCTCTGCCGTTTGTTGTAGTAGTCTCGGGAAATATGCAAATTATTCTGTTCGGGTTCTCGTCGGTGAGCTGTTTGAGTGAGACGAGCTTGGAGGAGTCGGGTGGAGAAAGGACGGGCGGGGAGAATGCGTGGAGGATGGCGCCCAGAAGCGTTATGCGTTCGACTTTTCGGTGGTCGGGGTATGAGCGAGTGAAAATCGGTTGGAAGATACCGGCGAGGTAGAGCGGATCGAGGGGTGATGTAAAGGAGGACGCGATGATCGTGCCAGGTTTGGGGAGGTTGTTTTTCGCAGAGTGTAGTTGTCTGTTTGATGAGTTAGCAGCGACTCAGGATATTCGACCTCCAGACATGGCTTCTATCTGACTTCCACCACGATTCAGCTGCAATCGACGTTTTGACGTACCCTCTCTTAACACCATCAACCTGCAAATCCACCCACCACACACCAGGGATGCCCAGCATCAGCCATAGCACCGCATACTTCAGCCTCCTCCCAATAGGAAGCCATTCCAATATTACGAAGTATAACAGTGAGAAAGCCACGACAAAGGGTGCGCGCACGCAGAAGAGGAAGAGGTATATTGGTGACCAGATGATACCGACCGGCGGGGTAGGAACGGGGAGGAACGGCGCTATCGCCGTGCCTGTAGGTCTACTGTTAGCTAGATAGTTACTTTTTTGGGGAATATATCAAACGTTTGTACGTCGAAATCGACGGCGAAGGGCAGAATTAAACAAGACGTCGTGGGAAGGGGACGTAAGAATACATTGAACTCTCCAAGAATCGCGGAGGAGTATCATTAAACGCACCTTTATCGCGGAACTGACTATATCTCTCCATGACGAGTTATGTCTAGCAAAGAAAGATTCAGGTGTGGGCGTAGTGTCACCGAGCCATCTAAGGCGAAGCCAACTTGCAACAATCGCGAGCGGAACGAGCCTTTAGCGAGAATGAAGGATCGTCACAGCGAGGCTATGTAGACGAAGCAAAGACACAGGGCGCAGCGCTGCCGGTAAAGGCTGGACAAGCTTCTTACGTTGGACCCTTCCAGCGTGGCGAAGACGTAATGCGGAGTGTATTTGGGACGCTTTGGGCGGGACGCAAGATGAGTGGTCGTGCGAGTCATGTAATTTCGACATGTGAATGCCAAGACAGGCGTTCTGTTGGTCTGTCAACGTCATGTGCGCATATGACACTACTGACAAGAAAGACGTTGGACGGTACGGTCTACATCTAGAGCTTCTTGAGGGATTCTAGATCGTGGTCTGACTATGGGAAGTGGTATTGACTATCTAGTTACCAGTTGGCTAGCACTCCTGCCAGACCGTCAAGACAGACCCGTGGACATACATGAGCGAAGAAGGAACCGAGCCAAACGACGAGCAGCACTAATACACGCTCCAGTCGTGGGTATGAACAGACCATGCATGTTCCAGCCAGCAATGCAAAACCAACAAGAAAGCACACAAATGTACAAAGGAAATGGTATTGATGGTAAGTGCAACGCGACCCCAAAGAGTCTGGCGCGTCGCATATGTAGAAAGGGGGTATGTGCCAATATTACTGCTTATTTTCGTGGCCTCTCCAGCCAAATCGACGCCATTCTGCGCCAATGTCCTCCGGTTTTGTTGCGTAAAAGAGGAATGTGACTCATTGCAGCTCGGGCGCTGGCGGGGGTGGGTATCGAAGCACATTGCGCCGAAGCCATGCTCGCGGCAGTAGAAATCAAACACGCAGAGTCTGAAGCTGCAAGATGATCCTCAACCACTAGTCTCACATCTGCCCCCCTCAGACCGCCTCTTGATGCAGATTACAACTGATTACAAAGTACAGGTTCGAAGCTGCAAGAGCAGCGCTCCTACGGCTTCGACTTGAAGAAAAGTGATTATGTCGGCGCGGTGAAAGGGCATGCGCAAGGGTGTTCTCTCATCACTGTCGTCTCAATTCATGCTTACAAAGCAACATCAAGCACCAGACTGACATCGCTGACCTGCTGGCCAGCCAGATCCTCAAGCACGGGTATCAGGTCGAGAAGCTCGTTGTCGTGTGCGTCAGAGAACCAGCTGCTGATGGGAACGGCATGTTGCGGGTGGAAGATGTACGACGTGGGCGAGTTGTCGATGATGATGGTGTCCTTGAGATCGCGACCGATCTGTGAAAGGTCCTACAATGTGTTAGGAATTGAGAAGCAGGATGATGTAAGTAAACATACTTTGACATAGTTGCCCTGATGGTTGTAGCAACTTTCGCGGAACAGTCGGTGATGGACAACACCGTGGATGTCAAGCTGGTCGAGAAGTGGGTCACCGTACTGTAATGGTCAGCATACATCATGTATTAGGAAGAGTTCAGACCAAGCTTACCTTTGATACGGACGCAGTGAACACAACGACCTCGTAGAGCTCGCCCACTCTCTTCATGAACTGATCGACGCCAGGTCGCTTGATGACATAGACATTGTGGTATTGTCCTTCGATCTCAACAGGGATGGTGAAGTCGGCTTGATGCAGAATCTGGTGCCGCATTAGTAAACAGAAGCAAACGCTCTATGTATCACACATACCTTAAAGCTGCTGTGGACCAAAGTCTCGTCCAGGTCGAGAACCAAGCACTTCTTCCCTTGGAACCTAGGTGCAATGGGTCCCAAAAGATACTTTTGTGGCTCGGCCGCCTCAGCTACATCCGCAGTCTGGTGTTGCACTGCAACCTGCCTCTCGACGAGCGGCGGGGGTGGAGGTAGATCAACCTTGGGGTGCTCAGCCTCAGCCTCTGCATCCTTCTCCTCTCCCTCTTGATGAACATCATTGGTCGATAGCGGCACATCCTTCATCTCAATGTCGTTGTCGATCTGCTTCTGCTCCTCGGTCTGGTCCTGTATTATGCGCTCCTGCTCTGCTGATGGCCGAGGAAGTACCGGAGTAGCGGTGGGCGTAGGGTTTGTGATGCTTATCTGGGGATGGCCAGTCTGTAGAGTACCGGGCTGGGGTGGGGACACTGCTTCTGTTTGCTGCTTCTGGGATGGGCTTCTTGTGATGACCGGGGGCGGCGTTTCCACTGCTGGCTGTTCGGTTGTGCCATCGTTGTGGATGGGTTTCTCAGCAAGACCTGCTCCTGATGTCTCGGTTCCAGTCTTCTCATCAAGCGGGTCTTTTGAGTCCGTGTTGCTGGACTCAGCAACAGTAGGCTCCTGCTTCTTAATAGGAGTTGACTGAGACGTGCGGCCGGCGGGCACCTTCTGAGCTTGCTTGACATTTTCCAAAGGCGTAGAGTCGTCTCGCGATTCCTTTGGTGCAAAGCACGGCAGGCAGGACAACAGACCCCCAGACTTCTTCGTCTTACTCCGTGTCGATGCTGGACGGTTCGCTGTGGCAGGCATCGGAGGCGGTTGTTCGTTCTTTTCCGAGGGTGCAGCACGCGGGTGAGAGCGTTTGCTGCTCGCCGTGCTGCCAGCTCGTCGCTTGCCCATGAAGCTGCGCTTCGAGTGCTTGGAGCCTCGCCCAATACTTTCGGCGTCTGCTGCAGTTGCGCCGCTAAGGCCGGTGTTGGGGGTCTCGTTGGATTGCGACGCGGACTGGGGGACGTTCAAGAGGGTGCGCTTTTGGTTCGAATCGCCTTCAGCAGGGGCAGACGACGGGCCTTGTGACGAGGATTGACCTGGAGCGAAGGAGTTGGTGGCAATGGCGTTTTGCATGGCAGCTGCATTGTGTTAGTAATCAAGTCTTGGAGGGCGATGGTGGGTGATGGCGGTGGTGGTGGTGGTGTTGGTGATGATGATAGATCCAAAACATACCGGTGCCGTTGGCCTGCTCCGACGACCCTACTGCCCTGTCGGTAGACGGGCGGGTTGCGTCAGCAGAGAGCTGCGTCGGCTCGGTGCTCATGGCTGCGCGTCGAGTAAGTCAGACGCACAACGCGCAGGTGAGTTTGACGTGTAGTGATAGGCTTGGGTCGGATCAGAGGGCTCCTTGGGTCGTCGCGTGGTGGAACTCGCTCGTGGGTGGGAGCGGTGGATGGCTGGCTGGCAATGGCGTGGCCCGGTCGCGATTGCTTGGATTGATGCGCGAGATGGAAGGAGCGATCGCCTTGTCTCGCAGCTGTGGCAGTCGCTATCGTCGAGGGAGTCCGAGGGAGAGAGCGAGGGCGACGGGGAGCGAAGCTTGGATACGCTGCTTGGGATGAGGCTGGTTCGCTAAGGTGGACGGAAATGAGACGCCGTCTTTCACCGTCATCAGCGCCAAAGCTCCACAACAACCGCCAGTTCACTTGAGCAGCACGGCTTCTCTCACACGTTCGTTGGCGCGACGGCGACGGCGATTGCAATGTAGCCTTTGTATTCTGTGGTAGAGGCAATGCGCTCACAACGATGGCATTCTGCGAGCTGTATCGGGGCTGTGCAAGAGCTGCCACACTCAACAGCGACAGGGGCCTCTTGATGGGGGACCCCCAATAACCATGCCATTTCGCCCCTAGCCTGCAATCGCCCTAGCCAGAGAGTGCATGGCCAGGCCCATATACAATACCCTCACTCCACGCTGCACATCTCCAAGGGAGGACTATTCATCATTCATTTGCCCAATCACACCCTCCACTGCATCGCGGAGCAGGCGCGTCACACAGGGAAATGACAGCCAAGCATCTTGATCAAAGGCACATTAGCCAGAGCCCACAGCGAACACTTGCATTCTGCTTTGCCTCTAGACTCTAGACAATTACGCTTCGAGCCCTGCATAACCTCGTCTTCGCCAAACTTTTAAAGGCGACCGACTCCCAGGCCATGCGACCGTTCGTGCGGCCACAAGCTTGCAGGTTGACTCACGGCTAGGAACTTAGGCGCCATGGTACGGGGACGCGACGTCGCCCTGGCCTATCACAACCCACATCAGCCGTAAGACCCGATGCGCTTCTGCCGCCATATGCTGGTCCAATATTGAGTGCGCCGGCATTATCCTTTCATCGATGCGCAGGAGTCACCAGCCGACTCTCAACATAACCGTCATGGCCATCGTCGTCGCAGCATCAGCGCGCTGGAGTCGTTGCTCTTGCTGTCACATGTCAGAGCCTGTCGTGTTCCACAGTGGCAAGCGCTGTGCAGGGCGGCCCGTCGCACGTCTGCCGATCTTGCAGCTTCATGCGATGGCATCCATGTCCACAGAGTCACGAGTCGCCATCCTTGGTGTGCGCCTACACGCTAATCGTCATCGCCGCTGTGGTGGTGTAGTAATATACTTCGACGCAAGAGGCTCCCCGCAAAGCGCGCCATTGCCGAACGATTCCAAGAGATAAGATTCGCCCTCACAATATCCGGAGAATACGAGCCGACGATCAACCGACCGTTGCGTGCTAATCTCATCCGACCAGCCTCAAGTCGCACATGCGAGGTGGCCAAAATAGACGTTTTCGTCACTGTACGACCTTCTCGAACGGTGTTCAAAATAGTGGTAGTATTTACACATTCTAGCGGCACAAACTGTTGACATGTGCATAGCCAACGAGTATGCCCCTTGAGATTAGTCGAATCTCCTATGCTCAAAGGTGGTGTCTTACAAGTTCTGCACAATGCTTCCATTCCCTCCTTCGCAAATTGTTCCGGGACATAGGTAAATTCTTCCCAATTTTTCTGGCTGAACAAATTCTATTCTAGCCGTGCCGTCCAGGATGATAGTTGGCCATGTCGCCCTGCGTTCGCTCTGTAGTAGAGATTCTTTGGTATAATTCGCCCCATGTTCAGCAATGGTGATGAACCAGCAGGACATGTATGCGACTCCGGCGGTGTGCATGCACTGCTATGCGGCTCCTGACGAGCCAGATATAGGTGAGAAACTCTGATGGTGCACGCGTCTGGAAACTGTTTCGCATACTTTCTGAAGCTTCACATAGCGGGCGCATCGACTGCATATAGCTTCTGCAGCTCACCAACTCAGCCTAGTGCTAACGAAAGGGGGCCTAGGGGCGGGAACTACTGGCACTACGACTTCGCCGCACCAATCACGACTATTTTGTTTTCTGTTTTAGCTATTTGGGAAGACGACTGTCTCCATGTCACCCCCAAAAGAGCTTCGGAGTTGGAGCTAACAGACGGAGTTTTGGCGATCTGTGCTAAAACACAACCTCATTGGTTTCTCTAGACCAGAGTGGAGAAAGGCGGGTGTCTCTGAGTGGCGCGCTCCGTTGATCGTATGTTGCTTGTTCTGCGCCAAATCCGTAGCCTTGCCAGCAACTTTGTTACAAGATCTGGCATAAGAAATCGATCGCCTTGGCGAAGGCAATTGAGTGACAAATGCGGTACCTCCTGTGGTAGACTTTGAATGGGAAAGCTACGGGCTTGCTCGGCTCAACAGTATTTCAATATTGTCGCAACGTTTACAACCAAGAACATCAATGTCGGCACATCAGTGGGGGGATACATTCCATGGCCTTATACTGAACTATGGCTTCATTGTCGGGTGTCCAGACTCAAGCTTCCGGTCGCTACAACGTTGTCGCCGAAAACGTGGAGTATTCGTCAGAGCTCCACACCAGACATGTGCCGTGCAGCATTTTAGTCTACGGGTCTTCTCGAGCAAAAAAGCAAACACCGGCAATGCTTTGAAGTAGGTACTCGCCCGCCAGCCACACCGAAACAACGGTTTTGTTTATGTCGACCAAAGTCATCAACGATTTTTACTATGAACATTCTCACTCGTAAGACGCAGGTGGCACATGCATAGGAGTATAGTCCGAAAACTGGTTCCCGGCGATGAGACTAGATCGTATGCCTGTTTCGATGTATATGTCGGGAAAAAGCAGTGCATGAATGACAGGAGCGAAGGGGTTTAAGATACTTGCGAGAGCCATGCATTATTGCGATGGTTGAGGTGTGAGCTGAGCTGCCCAACTTCCACTCCTTCTCGTGATTGATTCACGTCGCCATTTGCTTCGACTATGGCGCTGGCTACTAATTTGCAGCCGCTGGCTTATGCCGTGGCCTACGTTACCTTCTTTTTGGGCACCACTTCGACTTTCTTGAGATTCTACTGTCGCTACATTGTATCGAGGATTTGGGGATGGGATGACTACTTCGCTGTGGTGGTCTTCATCTTCAGTCTCGCTCAGCAAGGTGTTTTGCATATGTTTTTGTACTGGGGATGCGGATTGTAAGGACCACAGCTACTTCAAACCGAGAAGCTAAGGCTAACATATATATGCAGACATATGGATGTTCTTAATACCATTCAGCAATTCGAGATTGTCAAGGTATGTCCATGTCCGAGACGATTCAGTAACAGTACTGTGCTGACGAATTGCATCAGTGGCTTTTTGTCGAGGAGATAATCTACTACTCTGTTCACTGGGTCATTAAATCCGCTTTTCTCTTCTTCTACCTCCGGTTATCGCCCGAAATTACCGCCTTCCGGTACGCCGTCTACGCTGGCGTGGGTTTGAACACTATTGTATGGGCGTGCAATATGTTAGTCATCCTCTTGTATTTGCCTCACACCCGTACAAGACTAATGTAGCATAACCAGGCTTCTTGCTTGCATTCAGTGCTTGCCTTTTGACGAAATCCTGCATCCAGGCACGCACGCAGACGCCTACTGTATGCACAAACTTATCGTCCTCATCGGACCATGCTTATTGGTAAGCACCCCTTCTTATTCTATTCTCAAATCCCCCCAGCTAACCTGGAACCCCTCTTAGAACATCGCCTTGGATCTATATATCCTCATTCTGCCCATTTCCACCATCTGGAGCTGCCAATTGCCTTTGCGTCGCAAGGTCGCCGTCCTCAGCGTTATCGCATTCGGTAGCATATCCGTCATCATCGCAACATTCCGCCTGATTCCCCTACTCCAACTCGGTGACCAGTCCGGTGAGCCCATTGATACCTCTTGGATTCTAGGTAAAATGGTCATCATCGCCTCACTTGAGGTGCAATTCGCCATCGTCGCCGTCAACCTCCCTCTACTCAAGAAACTCTTCACAAGCCTCGCAGACGACGATAGTCTAGTAGAAGCACCACAAGACTGGAAGTGGAAAGCCCGCAGACTATCCTCAAACTGCAGCGACGACTCGGAAGATGACGATTTCTATGTTTCTGGAGGGAACGGACGCGGTCACCACTGGCGGAAGAGCAAAGCTATGTCCCACGACAGTTTCAGGGCAAGCATCGCTTCGAGTCTGGCATCTGACGAAGCATCTCTTGAGGCTGGTGTGGCTGTCGCACTGCCAGTGCTATGGGTCAAGACCAATGTGCAAACGGTCAGAGTGGGAAGAGGTCATGTTAGTAGAGGACATGTGGTTAGGAGTCTGGTTAGATATAGTTTCGAGAGGGTTGAGGATTGTTTCCCTAGAGGCCACTTCTTGAGGACCTATGGTAGGCCCGAGTCGAGGAGACCGATGAGCATTTTGCCGACTTGTATGGAATTATGACAGGTTTCAATGAATGGATATGAGATCTTATCGCAGTGTCGTTTATGCTACGAATGCTTCTTGCATAATGTTGACTTTCGGAGTGCAATATCCCGCGGTCTCGAATCGCCGTACATTACACGGAGAAACTGTTGCCGGCTGTCTACGAAGGGAAAAGAGCAAGTATGACAATAGATACTACATCTTAGAGTTTGGATCCAATGGGCAGATTGAGGATCTGTGGGCAGCTTATGTAGAATCAGGAGGTCTTCATGCTCGTTCCGTGCATTGGAAGTATAGTCGTGGTCTGTCAAAATATGAGGTTATTCAAACTAGAACAAGATCCCTGAAGGCTAAATTCACTTAGGTATAAGGTTCATAAAAGTGTTTGCAGAGATACCACGCACTGAACAACTGTGAGCAAGCCTTGGTATTGTACTTGCAGTGCATTGATGGAGCACAAGTTGACGACAGTCATTCAGAAGTGAGACAAGCATTGGTTGTCCTTTCCACCGACTATTTCGCCAAGCATCGTAATTATTCAGCTGCCAAGTTCCATGAGGAGCATCGAGCAAAACTCAAAATTGCTCTAGAAAACGTTGCTTTGAGAATTGTAGCGGTCAAATCCGGCGCGCCTCGTGCGCCGATACACTAAACAAGTCGTCCTATCTTGTATATATTCGCATGCTGGATTCGTGCCTGTATCTTGTTCTGCTTCCCGCAATGGAGCGGCGACACGCCTCGAGACAATTGTTCGCAAATCCACAGCTTCAAGACTTGGAGCTATTGAAACAATTCTCCTATATCTCGCGCTGCATCCCACTAATGACACCTACTGTATCTCTTTATCGTCCGTACTATCCATCTCTTTTACGTACTTACGGGTTCTAGAACAACATGCGAGATTGGAGATTGCGGCGCAGCCACTACTACACCACCACCCGTCTACCACCACCCGTCTGTCGACCCCGCTTCTCGATAGCTTGTTGCGACTAATCCGGCAGGTACATTCAAGATACGCGCAATGATCCCACGCAAGCTCCAAGGTATATATAAAGTACCGCAGCACAGCAATCCACTACTTGTAACACTGTTTACATCTTGCTTCCCTGATCATCCGACTTAGGTACAATGTCCACTCTCGCTACCCAAAAGGCAACGACGCAGACCGTGCTCGATGCATACAATGCATGGGACATGGAGAAGATACTAGCTTTTCGAGCGCCAGACTGTAAACAACAAGTCATTCCTGCATCCATGGGGCGACCAAGTATGAGCAATGGCGAATACCGCGAACGCCTAAAGCAAATACTGCCATGCTTCAGGAACTTCACTGTAAAGCACACGGCGTATTGCCTGGGAGACTTGCAAGCGGCTAACGTCGTCCTAGGTTACCGTTCACACAGCGGTGCATGATGCGGACGCGCACACATGTATCATGCATGCGACAAGTACGGCCGATACTGACATTGGACCATACGCAAACGAATACGCACTAATTTTGCATTTCACCGAGGATGGGAAGAAGGTTACCAAATTTCTGGAATACGTAGACTCGGCTTATTCGATAAAATTCTTTGCGGCGCTGGCGGCGGCGGGACTTGGAACTTAGTGGGACTGCAGAATGACGATTCCAGACGTGGCTAGATCATTTGGATATGTAGCATTCGCTGTGCTCTACTACATTCAACCTCGGTCCAACCGCGGTTCAACCGATTGTCACCTACCTTGTCCCTCCGAAACCATGCTACCGCTTCTCGAAATCACCTTCAGGCTTCCCCGGTGAATGTGTTTGCACATGATTGTCAAATTCTTTGCCCGAGAATTTGCCCTCGCGAACTTTGTTCTGGTTCTTGTGTGCCGCGATGCTGTGTTTGTTGACGCTATCGCCATGGCGGTCTTCAACGGGCTTGGGGACGTCGGAGGCGTAGGCGGATTCGTGTTGGTGTCCCGGCCGAGTGGATTTACTGTGATCCGGGGGGCTGGGAGAAGTGGAGGAGGCTGGAGAGGGTGAGGAAGCCGGGGAGGATGAGGAGCTGGTGGTGTAGTAGAGGGCCGCGGCACCGACGGCGGCGGTTGTGGTGAGCCTTGGGTAAGTCAGCACGGTGTGTGTCGTTTGAAGGTAGGTAGAGTAGGAAGGCGTGTCCAGTGGGTTGTCCAGCGGGTTGTCCAGCGGGTGTTGGGATGCAAGTTGCGGCGCGATGAGAGTTTGTGATGGGATCTCGACTACTCACCACGTCAATCGCGAAGATACCTTCAGTGTTTCTTTGGTGCGCTGATCATAGTTGGTCGCATACTGCCTCCTCGCTGCTAGACAGACCTGGCGCGGTGCGCGGGATAGAGCTCGTAGTGACATTGCTTTTATGGAAATTATTGTGGAAAGATTGGAAATGGTATACAATGAGCCAGATCGTCCCTAGTAGAGATTATCGCGTATTGTAGATTGTCAATGGCCAATTTGGTCGCAGATACTTGGGTATGTATAAACGGTGTGTTGTTCGCGCGCTGCAAGGTACGCTACCTACGTCATCGACGTGTTTACGCGCCTGCTTTCTGGAACGCCGCGTCTGCAAACGTCCCTGGCGTGCGTCACCATCACGGCTATCATTGGTGGAACCCTGCGCCTTGCTACTGCGAGTCGTGAACGAGTGGTTGCAGATCGTGTATGTTTGTAGACAGATGGCGTCTCGTGTCGAAATTCCTACTTTACCCACAGGTCAATGCTGGAAACAACTAAAGCGCGCGAAGAGGCAGAGGGGGGTGGGCAGCACTAGAGACGGTAAGGACGAAGAGCACCTAGATATACAAGAATGCCTATGATATCAGATCTATTAGTCGATCGTGGCTTAACGCCTTGTTTGTAATTCCTTAATGGTGTTGAAACGGGGACCGCCGGGAGTTTATGCGTGGCAGCGCTACCCTGTAAGCCCTAGTCTCGAACGTTATGTACATCTCTCGAATCGAGCGTCCGCCAGTTGAGGCTCTGTTCTTGTTGTAGATTGTAGCAAAAAGATATCGAAAAAATCATCTCACAATTGTGGAGAAGGATATTTTGCATCCTCCGGGAGTCGAACCCGAGCCAATTGCTTGGAAGGCAATTATCCTACCGTTGGACCAAGAATGCTGGTTGGTAAGATAGTGGAGAGATCATGGGAGAAATCTATATCTCTACACCATTGCACTGTGGGCTGGGGTCACGATGCTCGGAAAAGCGTTGACGGACGCTCAAGTACCACAGCTGTGGGCCTTTTCTCAATACCAAGATGATCCGGTTCCAATGCTCGGCCACGACATTACAAAGAGCAACCAGCAATCACCTACCCCCACATCACAGTAGACGAGATCCTGTTGTGGAGAATCAAATAAAGGTGGTATCGTGTGCGTCCAAAGGGTCCTCCATTGAGGCATGCCGACGTGTTCAAGGAGTGCATATGCTCTTCGCCTTTCAAAACATTCCCAGTGAAACCTGGATTGACAGAATAGTTATACAACACCAGCTTCTCTTTACTCAGCTTAGAGGCGCACAGCTCTTTCTAAGCTTGCAGGTCGGTATGCGAAAGTAATGCCTGTAACGACAACATGGGCTGGATCACTTAGGGAATAGGCAACTCGAATGGATCCTGTTTCTGGTCAGTCGTGATGAATCAAAGCTCATGTGCAACGAGTGTGACTGTCTCCAGAGTGTAGCTGTAATGTCTAGCTTACACGTCGACGGCGGTGGTGGAGTGTTGGTGTTTCGATCGTCCACGATCGTCATCCCGCTGGACCCTTGCTTAGTCTGCGATTAGTTGTCAAACGACGTAACTTCCACCACCCCCCAGATCACGGCTGGTCACGCGGCTGCCTAGACATCAAATCTGCATATCAAGGTTTCCGCGTGTGTTAAGAAGATATCACAGTCGCCTCGTCAGATACCGACAACCTGCGCGCAATGACTGAGCCAAACTCTGCCCCGCACGACGAACGCGACCCCGCGGCCACGGCCGACGCGAACGAAACACGCGACGACGACAAAGATGGGCACAAGCCACGAGACAGCAGCGGCTGGGACGGGAAGCTGCGCATAGACAAGATGACTATCGGCGACGAACCTAGAGATCCACATGCACAGGTTGTGAGCGACCCGGAAGTATCAGACGATGAGGGCCCGCCCCCGGAACAGTTGGCCGCAGATGAGGATTTGCTCGACGATACGCCGGAAGACGAGGATGACATAGAGATTGTCCACTCCAAGATTTCAGACATGTCGGCATTACGGTTGGAGCGGTTCAAGCAGATGAAGGTATGCTATCGTCTGCGTCGTGAATGAATTTGCCTAATGTCACAGCGTCTTTGCTTGCGCCAAAACCGCATAGAAAGCATCGCGATACCCGAAGACGTCGCACCCACTCTCACAGAAGTCGATCTCTATGACAACCTGATAGCGCATATCAAAGGGCTCGATGCCTTTACCGAACTCACGTCGCTCGACCTTTCCTTCAACAAAATCAAGCATATCAAACGGCTAAACCATATGACCAAGTTGAAGGACCTATACTTTGTGCAGAACAAGATCAGCAAAATAGAGAATCTCGACGGGCTATCGAATCTGCGACAGATCGAGCTCGGCGCAAACAGAGTGCGAGAGATTGAAGGGCTGGAGACGCTGACGGGGCTGGAAGAGTTGTGGCTGGGCAAGAACAAGATCACTGAGATCAAGGGTCTGGATAGTCTCACCAACCTCAAGATCCTCAGCATACAGTCGAATCGTCTACGCTCGATAACGGGCCTGGAAAAGCTCGTCAATCTCGAAGAGCTGCACATCTCGCACAATCTCCTCACCGAGATATCAGGCCTGGAGAACAACGTCAATCTAAACGTCATCGACATCAGCGCGAACCCGATCGAACACCTCACCGGGTTGAAGGGCCTTAAACACCTCACGGAGTTCTGGGCGAGCAACTGCAAGTTGAGTGACTTCAACGAAATCGAGAAGGAGCTGAGGGATAAGGAAGAATTAGAGACAGTCTACTTTGAGGGTAACCCACTGCAAAGGTCACAGCCAGCGTTATACAGGAACAAGGTCCGGCTAGCGCTACCACAGGTTGTGCAAATTGATGCTAGTAAGTCTCTTCCACTTCTCGGCGTTTCCAAGAACAGAACCTAATGCCACGACAGCGTTCGTAAAACAAGTTTAGGTGGACAGGTCTCGAAAGAGATATGGGAGTAGAGGCAAGGCATTTACATGGCGCACTGGGAAGAAGCTACAGGCGTTCAGGCAAGCGTACATGTGGCACAGAGACGCGGTGATGATACCCAATAAATGCATGGTATTGTTGACTGGATTATTGCCCGTGCAGTTCAAGAATGACCAACAACACAACAGGCACGACGCAACGGGTCGAGAATTGATGAATGCAAGGTCTCTGAATTCTGCTTACTTGACCAGACAATCTAGACGACTTTCGCCTCTGAAGCCTGCTTGGTATCTATAACATTATTTATCTACTCTGGGACCCAGTCAGGACCTTCCGCCTGGTAAAGCATCGGCTTCGGGTTAACGCAGAGCTTTCCATTTTCATTTGGCAACCCATCGACACTGCGTACGTTGAAAAACTCACTTCCCACTGCACCTGTGGCCCAGAAAAGGTTAAACGGGTCAAACTTGCGCTTCGCCTCCAGGAGACGCGGATAAAAGCTACCCCAGAACGACCACTGGAAATTAGGTTCAAGACGATCTCCCTCCGAAAGGTAGGATCCGGAGCCGGGCGTGATGTCGCGCCACTTCTGCATGACGCCGTAGGTCATGTTGAGGCGCTCCTCGATGATGTCCGCAGCTGGATTTGTCATGTTGAGAACAGTGCCGGTGATAATAAAACCAAGCATGTTGCGCCAGGCTGGGTTGACAGAGTTATCAGGGCGTCCACCCTTTTCCCAAGATGGTGCCATGTTGTAGCCAATCAGCGCCATACCTTCATCAACCGCCCCCCAGAGAGCTTCGAAAGTCTCATCAAAGATAGATTCGTTTGCCCAGTTGGAACGAGGGATCATACGCGAGGTAGTGGCGACGCCATTGCTGTTGACACCTTCCACAGGGAAAGAGCCATTATAGGCATCGTAGAATCCGTTATATTGTGTCCATTTGGGTTCGACGGTGATCCCGAGTGCAGCCATATCCTTTACCCAAGGGTCAACAAGAGCTTTGGCTTCTTCAACAGTTTTTCCGGGAGCGAAAAACGGCGACATGTCCATCATGATCGAGTCTGGCGACGGAAATACCTTCCAATACGCGTAAGTATTGTTGTCGGCGTTCTGTGGAAAGTACTTCATGTATGCCTTTAGTCCTTGCTTGAAGGCGTCGGTGCTGACATTCTTGCCTGTGGTGACGAGCCAGTTGGCGGAAGCGATAGGTTGATCCGGGTGCATCTTGACGGTGACCGAAGTTACAACACCGAAGGTCAGACCTCCACCACCACGTAGTGACCAGAACAGCTCAGGGTTGTTGTTCTTATCAGTAATCACATAGCGACCATCTGCCATGACGACCTCCATGGAAAGCACATGGTCAGCGCCGATGCCAAGGGATCCCGATAGAGGCGAGTGGCCACCACCTTGGATCCATCCGCCCATCGCGCCGACAGTAGGGCCTAGACGAAAACAAAAAGTCAGTATGCATCACACACAAGTATTGTAGGAAGCAGATACTGACATTCGCCTCCCATGACAGTACCACCAAAGTCTCTCGCAGCCGCGTAAAGCTCAAAGCCCTGAGCACCCGAGCCAGCTTTGATAGCAGGACCAGAGTAGTCATCCGACTCGTAATTCTCAATGAACGCGATGTCTTTCAAGCCATGAGTCCATACACTAAGGGAGCCAGCACCACCACTCTTCCCCTAGATACTGTCAGCAAAACATCGACAACTTGAAGGCGAAGAACATACGGCAAAATCTAAAGGTGGGTATACGAAGTCAGTACCCGTCTCACATGCATCTCGTACAGGGACATTACTAACCATGACCGGTGTTACGAACGACGAATCGGACGCCTGTGTTTCGAGCAAAGTTGAGTGCCAGCTGAATCTGGGCAGTAGTCGAAGCATTGACGACGTAGACAGAGTAGCCTCCTTGGGCACACTGTTTGCTGTTGTATATCTGAGGCGGTTGGCATGTACTTCCTTGGTACAATGGACTCAGCATCTCAATGGGGTCATCCAGCCTGGTCGTATATATCAGTCAACAAGTACTTGAAGGTAGTATGCCATATTTGACGTACTGTGAGAATGGATCCGTCCATGACTTGGTCATAGCATCGCAAGCGCTCCGGTCGATGCCACCTAAAGTACTGTTGTAACAGATGTGTGCCTGTGGAAGAGGCTTCATCAGAGCACCATTGGTGACATCATTGAGTGCTGACCAGCTTGCCTCCGCTGGCCAATCTTCGTCGCCAGGGAAGACTTTGCATTCGCGGCCGTTGAAGGTGCTGTCTGTGTCGAGCACGACGTCGCTAGCAATGTTGTGCGAAGCGAATTGGAAAAGAGACTTCGCGTCAGCTGGTACTGAATCCAAGGCTTGCTCGATGGTCGTGTCCGTCAGGAATGACTGTTCCCAATCGAAGCGAGGAAGGGTACCGTCAGTTGTCTGCTCGATGCGTGCAAATTTGCCCGACTGGCGATCGGCAAGACGCATGGGAGGTTCTGCGGAACGAGGCGCGAATCTGGCTGCAGCAGATGCTACAAGGAGCGCGCTAACAAATGAGGAAACCATGGTTGCGGGTGTTGAGCTGCAATGAAGATACAAGAAGTCTCCGAGAGCCCGGAGAACGGAAAAGGAAAGCGAGAGAATGAGGCTATTTGAAGAAGACAAATTAAGAGTCGTATGCCGCCTCCGCCACTGGATTGACTGCCGAAATCTCGCTCGACCACAACTGACCTCGATAGTAGTACACGATTCATGTTTCGCCTCACAGCAAACGTGCGGATTCTACGGGTTTTGTGGGGTCTGACCTAGATTTGGGTAACGGCCCGTGGTGCCTCTTGTCTATGCCGGCGTTACGAACCGTCTTCACCATGTGCAAGAGGCACAGTCCTAAAGATGTGCGAACAAGCGTATGTATCCTCGAAACCATGTCTTAATATAAGGTGACGCATGGATACAGAAAGCGCAGCCCTCTCGTCAGAATAAATTGCTCGAGGGTCAGACATGGGTGGTCGCGAACTTCTCGGAAACCCCTCCAGATTCAGGTGGCGGGATTCCACTCACTGCGTAGGCGAGCCGTTGATCAGGGTTCCGACAATCTCCGCGTGGGTTTGTGATTGTTCATTGACCAATGTGATCAGAAATCGCTACGAAAAGAGACTTGGACACCGTGCTTGGCTCTACTGCCACGGCTCGCTTGCATGCATCCAAGAGGCGGCCGAAGGTTCTGTATAATGTGAGAAGGCTCGGGGAAACGGCATGGCTGCTCGATAGGATCAAGGAAGCAACGTGAAAGTGAAATCCACGAATACATGATCCTGAACATAAGGAAGAGACCCACTATAAGAAAGGTGGGGTTTATTAAAAGGATTTGGCGTCAACCGTCACCACCTGGAGATGCGAACAACTGTTCGTAAGGTTCCCTAGGTTTGTCAGTTTAAACCCGATTCGGTTGTTTCCTCTCTGTCGTGGTTTCGTATCATTCAGGACCTTATTCTATTATATTCTTGTGAGCAATTGTCCCCGCCGTCGACAATGTGGGTTGGAAATTAGTCTGACTGTCTTGCGAACTAATAAGCCAGTGCTTGACGCAGGCGTGCGGCACGGGAGGGCCGAGGAGCTGACCCGCTGTTCGATAACCCAAATAGGAATAGCGTTGGCTTCGGATGCGGTCCGAGGCTTCGATCAACAGCTAAAAACTTCCGTAATCGGTGTATCTTTGCGCCAAAGCCGTCAATGAGGTTCCGTTGCTAAAAACATGTATTACGTGTCTAACGAAAGAGCGCTTGAGAAGACAGTTTTCGAGGCTTCTAATTTCTAACTTAACGTGCTCCAGGATGTCGCTGCAACAGAACCTTAGAACCCCTGAGGCTCGGCAGCAAGGATTTTGTTAGCAAGAAGTCACACTGCGTTAGATAACAACGCGGCTCGCAATCGAAGCAAAGGAATGATCTGCGTACTTGAGGCACAGTAATCTTCGTCAATCGATTCGAATCAAGGCATACCTATCTAGGTACTTGAGCCGCGGAAACGATGTAGGATGCGTATGACATCCCAGTGATTCATTTCACTCGTGCCGCCGTGGCATTGGTATTGCAAGTCACGCTTCATGGTATTGAATCCACAAAAACATCGTTATATGTTGATGCAGTCGGCTGGTTCAACTTGATCATAGTCTCTCCCTCCGTATCCCGATCTACACACTTGTCAAAACGACACGGCAGTCATGAATTCACCCTCAGATTCAAGGCAGCTTGCTATTTTCACCATTACCATTGTCTTTGCTTCTATTAGTACTCTTCTTGTGGGCGTACGACTGTACCACCAGTTTCTAATCAAACAGTTCCATTGGGACAAGCCGCTCGAAAGCCATCAGGCTATGCAATATATAGCTAACAAGATACTTAGATGATGGCCTCGTATGCATGGCATGGGCATTAGCAGTTGCGCAAGCGGGCGTTTTTCTCAAGTTCGCCGTGTTGACGAACCAGGGACATCACATCTGGAATATCCCTACCCCCACAATCGATCAACTCGTCAAGGCGGACAAGTGGAATATGGCTCAGTAGCTCCTATACAACCCAATCCTTTGTCTTGTGAAAACATCGGTACTAGTATTTTTGATAAGACTGGGCGACCAAAGAACTCTGGTTTATTGGAGTTTGCATAGGCTCTGGTGGTTCAACATGGGCCACATGATATCCGTTTTCTTCGCCGCTTTGACACAATGTCTGCCTATTCACATGTACTGGAACCACTACTACACGGACGAGACTATAAACGGCAAGGTTGTCAACCCGAATTATCAGTGCTACACCATGGCCGCCTTTTCTCTCGTCACTGCTGGCCTCGCGATTCTGACGGATGTCCTCATACTGCTCGTACCCGTAGCCATGATGTGGAACTTGCGCATGGCACTCCGCCAGAAATTCGCTGTCAGCGCCGTACTCTCTGTCGGCTGGATTGTAGCCATTCTCGACATTGTTCGGGTTGAAGTTTTCTATGACTTTTGGTACCCATCGAGTACCTCCAACGACCCTACGTACAAAGTTTCCATTACCCTCTCCGGCATCGAAGTCAACGTCGGGATCATGACCGCCTGCGGTCCCGCGCTTAAAGCCCTAGCAACGCGATGCGTACCGAACCTTTTCAGCTCCAAGAGCACCACACAGACGAATGCATACCACACACGCGAATACGAAACGAATTCAGGTGCTGGCACAACAAAGAGCGGCCGCTTCGTTACGACGGCGCTCCAGCCACGCGACAACAACAGTGATAGTCAAGCGCACATCGTGCGCGATAGCAGTTCGTATACAGACAACAAGAGCATAGAAGCGCCATCGATAAAGGAAGCGGCGGCGGTACCAAACAGCAATACATGGACGACCAGCAAGGGCTGAGAGTCACGTGTCGAGAAAGAGGAAATACATTTATGGACTCTGGAAAGCTTCCCAAACAGAACAACAAATGAGAAAGTACCTTTACCTCGAGACAGAATTGTGAATCCTCAAGTACTTGGATTATAGAACAGGTAATTCTCTACAATCTTAATTGTGAACATAGAAAAGCTTTCAAGTATTGTGTGCACGCTTTCGCAAACATTCTCATAATGCCCCACTCCTCAGTGCGGAGGAGGATGGCTTGATGTATAATACGCAAGCTTATTGGAAAGTACGGGAGCTACTCCGACACTGCATGCAGCTTGGAGATTTTGAAGGAAGAGGAGACGAACTTCTTCACAATCCTAGCGCGGTGATCACTTGTGCTCTGATCGGAGGAGCTTGACAATGACACCGGTCAGCTGCTCTTTCACAGCTCATCCCCTCAGCAACACCAACAACTGCGAACTAACTGACATGCTGAAAGGGAGCCTCGCTATATCAATACTATTAACGATGAGTGGGAGATGGGTAAGGCCGACAGCAGCGTCAATATCGTCGCATGCGGACAAGTTATGCGAGATCCAAAACTGCATATACACAACTTCTACCTTGGTGGTGAGCTGAAAGAATATCGTTCTACCCTCGCTCTGGACTTAACAAAAGCACTTTTGCTAAGTCTCACTAGCATAATTCAGCTGTTGAGACGTTTATCTGTATCTGCCCAGGTGTTCTGAGGACTTGGTCAGGCCCCGCAAGTATACTAATGTGAGAGGAAGATATCATGCATCCGGATCCACATCTCTAGGTATCAGTTGTCACAGTCAGTACACACGATGGGCAGAGAAAGCTTAATCCCCAGAGAGCCTCTTACCTGGATCTATAGTTGCACACCCGCTTGAAAGTTGCTTCGCACCCACCATGTAAGATTTGCTTTTTCCTTCACATCGGAGCGCATTGCCTACATCAATGAGATTGTAGCATTTCATTGGTAATGATGGTCTACATTCAGAATGTTGCCTCTTTTACTTCCTAGGTATCATATGCATATGCCACGTCAATATCGTCTATCGCCAGTTACTGCTTCTTCCGTAACTACATAAGCCTTTCCATTGAACCCAAATTTCTTAACTCCAAAAGCAAATCATCCAAGCCCAGCTGATCACTACTTCAGTTACGTTCTTCCAGTTCTCCGTCGCTGCTGATATACCTGCTCAGCAGAGTGGTACCTGGCCTGATGACAGACAAATGCGAGGTTGCACCTAAAAGCTCGCATCGCCATTGATCTTCATGTCATTCACACCATTGGCGATACCTTCCGCACTGAGGCCGTTCGCCGCACCACTCTGATAGTCACGAGTGATCTCTTCAAGCATACCGGCACTGGCAGCGACGAAGCCCAAGTAAGGCCTGCTTGGGTCCAAGACGCGGGAGAGGTATTCCGGGTGGAATTGGACACCAACGAACCAGGGGTGGTCCTTGATTTCAATAACCTCCATACGTACACCAGCGTCGTCTTTGCCGACGAAGCTCAAGCCACCCTTTTCGAGCGTCTCGATGTAGTCGGGGTTGACTTCGTAGCGGTGACGGTGACGTTCAAGAATCTCTTCCTTGCCAGCGTATAGAGCGCGGAGCTTAGACCACTCGCTACCCGGCTGGAAGAGAGTCGGTCGGAGACCCAGACGCATCGATGCGCCCATGGTCGTCTTGTCGACCTCCGGCATGAACATGATGAGCTTGTTCTGGGCATCGCCGTTGAACTCCTCGGAAGTTGCGTCCTTGATACCACAAACGTTGCGAGCGTACTCAATGACGGCGATTTGCATGCCTAGACAGACACCAAGATATGGCTTCTTGTGCTCACGCGCCCAAGTAGCTGCCGAGATCATACCCTCTGTGGCACGCTGACCGAAACCGCCAGGCACAAGGATACCAGATGCCTTGACAACCTCATGCCAAGCCTTGTGGTACTTTTCAGGGTCTGTCTTTTGACACTTAGGCTCCAGGTGATCTGAATCAACCCAGCGAATGTCCAGTTTCCTCCTGCATCGCATCGTGGCGTGTTCCAACGACTTGACGACTGACAAATACGAGTCCTGGAGTTCAACGTACTTTCCGACCAGTGCAATCGTCACCGGGTCGTGAAAGCGACTGTCGTGGCCTGTAAGCGACTGCCATTGCGCCCAGATATGGTTGCCCTTCTGCAGCATTGAGGGCGAGATAGAGGTCTGCTCAAGAGCAAGGAACTGGCGGACCATGGGGATCAATCTCTGTTGCTCGAGAAGCATGGGTACTTGGTAGATGGACGGCATGTCACGCACAACCAGGACTTGTTCGTTTTCGACCTGGCAGAAGTGGGCAATCTTCTCGACCGCAGAGGCTTCGAGTTCGCGTTCGCAACGGCAGGCAATCTAGAACAGTCAATCATTTACTCACAACACAGGTGACAGTGCACTCCAAGGACAGATGCGCCAGCTAGTCGCCAACACAAAGGTCTTGGAGTTGCCCAGCGAAAATGTACGCACCAGATCCGGGATCAGACCGTTACTCCTCACCGCCTTGATGGCCTGCTGCGTAGGCTTCGTCTTCTGCTCGCCGTGAATAACAGGCACATACGAGACGTGAATCTGCATAAAGTTGTTCTTGCCCGCGCGTCTCCTGAGCTGGCTCATAGCCTCGATGAAGGGCATGCTCTCAATATCACCCACAGTACCTCCCAACTCGATTATGCAGACGTCAGGCTCCTCGCCTGAGTCATCGACGGGTATCCGCGCGACTTTCTCGATCCAGTCCTGAATCGCATCGGTGATGTGTGGGACGACTTGAACGGTTTTACCCAGATAGTCGCCCTTGCGCTCCCGTTCGATGACGTGCTGGTAGATCTTGCCGGTGGTGATGTTGTTGTCGCGTGTGAGGGTGATGTTGAGGTAGCGCTCGTAGTTACCGAGATCGAGGTCAACTTCGCCGCCATCGGAGAGGACGAACACTTCGCCATGCCTATAGATAGTTTAGTTTAGATATAGCAATCATGCTGGCGAGGCCTACTCCTTCGGGTTCATAGTCCCTGCATCTACATTGAGGTATGGGTCGACCTTGATCGACGAGACGTGCTAAGACGTCAGTATGGTCGGCAGAGCGCGTCAGTTCGCTGCACTTATCTTGAGACCGATCGTCTTGAGCAAGAGGCCCGTAGACGAGGCTGTGACGCGTCAATTAGCAGCGGTACATAAAACGAAGATTCCTGTGCATAAGTTGCTGTGCAGTGGTGCAGTTCGGCAACGCTCTAAGAGCCATGATCCTAGAGAGGATGATGTGCTCTGCATAGACCACAAAAGCCCTGCAGACTCGAACTCGCGTGAGATTTCTCGCGCACGTCACAAGAGCTTACCTATGATACCCTGTGTATACGCATTAGTGGTGATCAAAGGCGCGGCAACCTGCAGCTTACCTTCCCCACGCCGCTGATGACGCCGCCAGACACAAGCACGTATTTCATGATGTTTTGCTTTTGGTGCCTCAATCGGTTATGGGGAAGGGGAGGGAAGGAAGGAAAGCTGAGATTTTGCACGCGTTAAGTTGGAAAGAAAATCGACGCATGGACCATCTAGCGGGGCTGATCCCCGCATTAGCGTCCTCGAGGCGTGAGGCTTGCCTGGCGACCATCATCCTTCGGCGAATCTTGACCTCACAGCTTCATTGATGAGGCATAATGCTGCTAGCCTAGCTAGCGTCACTTTGTGTTATTTGCAAATACGAGCTATCAGAAATGGTATCGTGCTCCTTTCCATCGAATATCAAATGCATTACAATATAGCCGCCGCACCGAGTCGTCCGACCCCTCTTGTATTGCGCGAACGCCATGCAAACAGCCTCGTCGCCACCAGCTAGAAAATTAAGATGTAGATCGTCCGAGGGAATGTTGTTGGTTCATCATGTCGTCAAGATGCAAGTCGGTATCTGCGAAAAATGCTCCAGATAACCCAGGTAGCAGCCCACGCCGTCCGCTGTAGTTGATGCTTGTGAGAAAAGTAAATGCCGTAGAGGTTATGTTCAGATAGTTATTCCCTGCGCCTCCGCTTCAACTCATCCTCCTCTTTATTATCGTGCTCTTGACTTGCGGTAAGTCGTTTGCGCGCCAGTGCTTTCTCATTGCCTTTCTTTACTTGGATGTTGCATCCTTGTAACTTCAATGCTCGGGTAAGAGCACTGCTTGGTCTCATGCCAGGAAAGTCCTTGGCCGTATAGACGGTGAAGACGTCGCTCAAGACTTCGGTAAGTATTGGCGAAAAGCCTCCCACGTGGAGGTTCATCGGATCGATACGCATTAGGACGAATCGAAGTCGGTATTTGCCATGTGTACGACACGAAAGGTCTGGAAAGCAGAAGAAGCAACCTTCGGCATCATGCTCATCCTTTGCTACTGATGGCGATGCCACGAGCTGACCCATTAATCGCCGCGTCGTTCGCCTGTCGGGCTGTATGAGCGCTGTCTCTTCGTTCGTCCCCTCGGCATTCCAGAGTGTGCAATGAACCACGTTGAGCGAGTAACGTAGTTCTTCTTGCTCTGCGGCACCGGTTTTCGGATCTGTTACAAGGAGCTGGATGATTGGCGGTGGGTCAATTACCCTTCGGTCACGTTCTCCGAACCCACATGCTCGCGCGGCGATGGGTTGTTGCCGCACACGAAGTTCGTAGTTCAAGTTTCTGTATGCGTCAGTGGGAGATCGCTTACTTGGTCAGTGTGGAAGTATCCTTACAGCTGCTCGTTGTATACCGGCTGTGGTATCGAACCTGGTAATGGAATTGCTCGATGCTGTTTTTGAGGTGGAGGAGCCGTTGCAGGCGGCTCCGAATACGCAATGGCACCGAGTGGGGCTGCTATGGAGCCTCGATGTGATTGTGAATGCTGGCGGGAACCTACGGATCCGCGGAATGGAGTACTACTCGATGCATAGCTCGGTGTATACCCAGGTGACGGCAGTGGAGGATATGACCTTTGCTGCGAGGCCTCTACTGGGGATGTGAGAGATGAGTATGGCTGCTCGTGGTGTTGACTATGATGGTAGTGCCGGGGTTCCTCGTAAGGATAGCGGTGTTCTGTCAATCTCCGCGGTCCTCTGCTGTCAAACTCGGAACGTGGTGAGATGGAAGGGCCATATTGCTGAGGCGAATATGGAGGGTCTGATCTGGGTGGGGTGTAGGGATTTGAATGTTGTAGTAGTTTCTCAACAGGAGCTGCTGATCTATGTACGGAGGGCGGCTGGGGGTAGTCTTGTCGCGGAGGCAATCCAGCATGAATCGAGGGCAGTTGGTTGATGGGTGAGCGGAACTGGTGATCGGACCGGGGTGGTACAGCGTCTGGTGGGATCTCTAGCGGGGGAAGTCGGCGGTGAGAATAGTCGAGGAAGCCAGGGGGCGAGAAGATGGGAAGTTTCTGGGTCTCAGTCATATCTGGAGCAGGATGAGAAGTTGTTGTCAGAGGGAGCGACGGCGGCGGAGGAGGTGGAGGTGGTTGGGACATGCGTGTATTATTATTTGGCCGGGCCAGGACACGATGCACGAAGCCGCATTGGGATGATGTTTGTGTTCAGTTCGGAGGCTCTTTTCAAATTGGGAGCAGCAGGGAGTGGTGCAGTGTTGGACAAGACGTCAGGAATGGGGGCACTGCCTCGAGTGTGGCGGCGTTGGTAGTTTATAGTTTAATGTCCCTTGTAGGCGACCCTGTACGTATCTGGATCGCCAGCAGCCAGATCGACGGTCGGATGCTTGGATTCAGCAATGGCGACGTTGAAGTGGAGGCGCTCTGACGCCTTAAAACAACGGGCGCCCGGGAAGAGGAAAGGATGCAGACGGGGGTGGGCCCGCAGCACCCTGTTCACTCGCAAGCCTCACGCCAACCGTCAAGAGTAGCCGGCTCGGAGCATAAATTTTGACCAGGACAGCGATAAGTGCAGCGATGAGTGCGTGGATCCGAGCTTGGCGGGCAGCTGCTAGTCCCCAGGTTTCTGACTTGGGTTGGTGCAAGCGATATGAAGGCCGGGAGATGGGCACTATGTACAGTACAAGCAGGTGATTGTGTGGAGAAAGTAGTCATGTATGTTCCTCATGGTCTAGGGTTTAGGTGAGCTAGTCGGTGCATGTGGTCTCTGCGGCAGTCCACTCTGTCTTCTCACCGCGTTCGCAGCCCATGCAGCTGGAGACTTTGGGACGCGACTGGCTCAGGACTCGTGTCTAGCTCCGAACTGGCTTCGCAGTATTTTCGTGGGGCGTCACCGAATAGGCTGGCGGCCGGGTAAAAGAGAGACAAACAACGGCGTCCCGGTTTCGCAGGCACGTCTGTTTCGAATCAAGACAGACCAGGGTGTTGCACACTGTGACCGGGCGGCAGCCAATATGGAGCAATATGCCAGATATCACGTAACTCGGTCCATGGGCGCTGGCGAGCGGAGGGTAGCATCGCGAGCGGCAGACGCTTTCACATTCGGCGAGGGTCCAGATAGAGTGAAGGAGTGGCTGCAGCACGAACCTGGGAAAGGCTTGACGGGCCCATCTGTCAGAGCGGGCGCAGGCCAATGGCGAGGCTGGAGGATTGCGGCTAAAAGCGATCTGCCCTGCGACGCCTTTCTTGTCCGTCTCCGCGCACCCACTTGGAGCGGGTGGGGTCTGCTGCCATGCTGGATGAGCTATAGGTGGCCCAAACTCTGGTGGTGGTGAACCCAGTCAGGACGGCTACCGGGCTTTTGGAAGACGGCTGCCGTCTCATGCGCCCATCAATCAGTGACATGAGACATTGCCTCCGCACCTGGCTATCGGACTCGATAGTCAACGGGCACGGCCGCCCAAACGATGTCGGTGGCTTGCGCTTGCCCAAGGTGGGCGACCGTTGTCGTTAACAGCAGACATTAAGACACACATACATCGCTTCCATGGCTGCGACGCGAATCACGGCGGTTCGCTTGCGGCGCAACGGTTTGAAGAGAGTGGCAGGAGATTGGGAGAAGCGTCATGGGGTGTGTGTTGTTCAGCGGGTGACTTGGGCATGGTATGCGGCAGTTGCAACAGTCGCTGCTACCATGCAGACTGATAATATACAGTGTCAGGCATAATAACCACCGACCCAGCCATAATCAACCAGACTTTGTGCATCGTCTAGACAAAGGCTTAGAGTGCAAAGTCGATTGGCAGTGCAGATGAAGTTGATCTAGATGACGCCTATTTGCAAACCTCGGAACGCTCATCGCCTGAGTAACAGAGTTGCAATGGCACCCTGGCAGACGGCACCTATTTGGAAATGCTAGCGCCGCTCCTCCTATTGCCTCCTCTACTCATTCAGGTAGGCTCCAACTCTGATATTGCTGCCCGCACGGATCCAGCGTACCTGCGCTGCCCCCTAGCCTAGCCGCGTCCGCTGTGTGCTACCTCGAGCGGGCGCATGTCTGCTTTGACACACTCCTCCTTTTCCTACCCCTCACCTCCCATCGCAACATTGCCTTCGGTGAACAGGTCCGCCAATTGTTCGACCTGGCACGTGTGGCAGCCAATCGTCTGCCCGAGCACCTGCCGTCTCTGAGTTTTACGCGACTTCCCAACCTGCTGACCACTCACCTCCCACCTCGCACATCTCTCACCGCCCGTCCCCCCCCTCCAGAATACACACCACGCTGCTGCTCGACGGCGCATGAATCACGTCGCCACTCATCCACCACAGGGCCACCAAGAAACTCCCCGGTCGCGATCGACACGCAGCCTCGACGGAGCCGTCATGGCTACTGAGTTTGGCAACTACAAGGGTAGGTGCGAACCGATCTCACCAAGACGGGCTGTTGGCGTCCTGACATGTTCTCAAAGCGGCGTCTACTCGGCAATTGCTGCCTTGCTTCGACTCGTGCTGACTCGCCTGCAGATTATAGTGGGGTGTCAAAACTGCCTGCCTCTGCGACTCACCTTCTTGACCCACGTCTAAAAATCCTGGCTACGCTGATCCCCGGAATCTTTGCCGCCAAGCACTGTTTGGACATCGGCTGTAATGCTGGCAGCGTCTCAATCCAACTATGTAAGTGTAGGAAGGATACCCCTGCTACCTCCTGCAACCGACTATTACCACGTCTTGTCGATATTGATCAACTTGCAGCATTCGATTTTCAAGCGGCATCCGTCACGGGCATCGATATCGATCCCAAGCTGATTGCCCAGGCCGAGAAGCTCCTGGCCCTGCGTGCTTCCCGTGCGAAACCCCCCACGAGTGGCTCGGCACCCGTTGTCGACTACTTTCCTATATCGGCCGTGCTCACTCATGGATACCGGATTGAACCGCAAAACAAGGCTGCGCATAGCGCATCCACTGTGTCAGCTGCTTGGCCGCGTGTAACCTTCTTCTCTGCAGATTGGGCCGTACCCTCAGCCCACGACGTCGAGGAGTCATATGATGTGATCCTGGCATTATCCGTCATTAAATGGATCCACCTCCAACATCGAGACGCTGGTCTAGTTGCGTTCTTTGAGAAGTGCGCCTCGTCGTTGCGAACGGGTGGATACCTCGTTATTGAACTCCAGGGCTGGGACTCATATCAGAAGGCCGTTCGCCCAAACCACTCTCCGCATTTCCAGCAGGCTTTGAAGGAGCTCGAGTTACGTCCGGAAACTTCATTCGACACTCTCCTTGCGAACCAAGGCCTACGGCTCTGCGCTTCATCAGATGCACTTCCTCGTCGCATCAGTGTCTATCGAAAAGCCTGAGCACTTTTTGAACATATCGGTAGGGTTGAACAGTCTACCACCAGGATCACGTTTCATCGCCTTCAAGTACCCAATCTTTAGCATCGGGAATTACCATTTCATCTTGCTCGGGAGATGTTCAACACACCCATGGCATTCCCCACTTCGACTAATCGTTACACTCTGGCGCACGGTCACTCTGCAATTATTATCCGTCCCTTGCCGTATCAGCGCCTATCGCACCTGGGCTCTCTATTCTGTTGGTTGGTAAATTTTGGATTGAGTATTGCTATTCACGAGACTTCGACCACTATCCCAAGCCGCGGTCAGTTACTACAAACGGCTGGTCTGCGCTCCACTTTCTTGGGGTTCTCCGGGCCTGAACCCTGCATGCCGATCGTCCCTCCTCACCATTCCGGGTTCCATCCCTCCATGCATCGTACGATTGCGGCAGCTGTGTAAGTAAAGATCGACCAAATAACAGGATTTTCAAAGTTTCGGTCTGGATGTTCGCCTCAATATCGAGATATGCAGCTATAACCTGGCCTTGGTAGTAGCAGCGACCACGAAAGTCATCTCTGGCAGGCCACGCTGGAGCAGGTATGAGGTCGCGAAACCTGCATTAGCCGCCTCACTACATAATCCGCAGTACTAACCAATGATGGCTCGGAAGCTTTTCGGCACATACCGGATACCCAGTTCTGTGGTTCTCCAGGCCGTAAGTCACATGTCATCCACTAATACAAACCTTATCCCACACCGGATCTCGTGCAGGCCGAGATTTTCTACTATACTATCATGTCTACTACGAGCCGCACCATCCCTCTTTACACGTCATTTCCTAATGGCCGGCTCTAGATGTTTCGATAATTGTTGATCGCCTTCTGGTCGAGATAATGTGACAAATGCTAGATCACTGAAAGGCAAGTTCGGCGAATCGATAGTACCATGATTTAACCTAGCCGGCCATCGGCGACCGGTTATGAACATCATAGAACCTGGAATCGTCAAACTCTCAGTGATAGGACGACTGATGATCCTGTAGAAGTGGAGACGCAATGTGACCTTCTCGTCACAATCGAACTATTTCCGCTTTCGTGACTTCATGGACACATAAATCTCTCAAGTTTCTTCCTGTTCTTCCTGGTTCTCCGCGACTGCCGCAGGGGTTCGAGCACTTGTCTTCCCTGATCAGCATGTAACGAAATACAGCTCGCAGATACTGGAAAAGCTGGCTGTTAAGAGAGCTCGCCACAGAAAGTGCCGTACGTTACTACAAATCTTGATCAAACAAATGGTCTACTACCGGACCTGCACTGTACCAAGCCTCACCTGTTAGACGCGATTGAACTGGGATCTTGTTCGAAGAGCAGATCCCATGCTCTGCAAGATACATCTACCAGTACATGAGTGCATACAAACCCAAGACTTGGAATTCTAACCACTATTTTTGCTAGGAACACCTTGCATAAGCTCAAGATCTCAAGAGGTGCTTGATCTCACAGTTGGAGCTAACTCTCGTAGAAGATTGATACTGCACAGCCAGACCAATATCCAGTTTCAACCGCATTTACTTAGCCGTACAGTAACAGGAGCTTGCTTCCCCGAAAGCTGTGCCATAGAACACCATTGCAGCATCTTATGAACTATCAAGTCCACCGCAGCAATGTGCGGAGACACGATCTTGTCTTTGCCATGAAGAAGACGCCGATGATGCACTCCCCTGCCAACCGAGCAATCTTCTGACTATTGTCGTCAGCAAGGCTAAGCCTATCGGGATCCAGCATCTATGCTTGCTTGCGTTGTACGGCGGCCAACATGGCCACCGATAAACGCACCGGCAGTTTCTCTCTAGCCGAGAGGGTAAACCACCATGGATGCTTTTATGCCGTGCTCGAGAGTGTCAGCTTTGGCTAGCCAACTGCAGCGTGGTATATCGATCGTGAACGGTATCGCTGTTCGTGTTCTTACGATCGCCAGTTCATTCAGTGTCTACTGCGCTATGCATGGCATGCAACTATCGAGGAAGATTGGTCGATACTGAATACGCCCTATACAGTGTTTGCGAGACTGGGGAATGCCGACTAAATGGGGCGCTCCACTGATGGACAACGCATCGACGGATAACTGCTTCGTGGACACACCACGTCCCGCACAGCAGCGCCTTGCACAAGTGATGCTGCCCAAGAGCATGTCGTGAGCTGGCTTTGAGTGACAACACAACCACTGCACGTTGCGCTTATCTCCTCAACTTGAACATTTGATGATAACACACAAAGAACAACGTGACGGCATTGGAAAACCATTGTCAAATGCAGGTCGCATGTGCAGCAAGTAGGGCGTACTACGATCAGCCACCACCACTACCTCCCACGTTGTTTTGTTTTCGTACTCGTTGTGGTTGTGATGCGCTCATATTTGCCATCTTCTCAGCAGGTCTTGCAGCTACTTCGATTACGTATGCCAGGAAAGCCCAATGACACCGAGCGTTCATGAATCTACCAGGGGGCATGCAGAACATAGTTTCTGTCGTGAAACCTTCCAGCACATCGCCCTTGCCTTGCCACGAACACTTGCATCTTGCTCCCGAAACACGAACTCGACATCGGCCAGTATGTTCGAAGGATTGCGCTGCAGGGAGCGCGAATTGACCATTTCCTGCGTTTCCTCGACGTGTTCAGACGGGAGAGCATTGTCGACGCTCTAAGTCGGCGAAGCGCGGGGCTGGGAAATAGCTTCTGGCCACCTCACCTTGCCGCATCGGAGACTTTTGTACCTTCGACAAATGCTCCTTCTTCCCTTCCCTGGGCTTCGCAGGGACCGAACGCAAGGCGATACTAGCGAAAGGACGATCCCCGTCCTTGGTTCGCGATGGCAATGATGCATAGCTGCTGGACTTTCTGCGGTGGCGGAACATCTCAGCTTGGATGAACATCCACTTGTAACTAGGCGGGAAGCCAAGCACTGCACCATACGGGCTATATAACTTCAAGCAGCGTGGAAGTAGGTCTCACGGGATTCCTGTCGTCCCTTCTGACGTGTACCGGACCACGATTCAAGCAACGTAGCTTGCGCCGGAACTCCAGGTTGAGCCGAACAAAAAGCAACCATCTTCTCTTCTCTACCAAGCTGCGACAGCCAGGTAAGCATCAGAAGCGCGCGTAACATCAATGTGGCAGCATGTGTGTTGTTCACGCCTCAGCTGCTGAGGCGTTAAGGAACGGGCGTCGTATAGGTCGCTTAGGGGGTATGAAACGGCTTCGTGCTGACCGTGCGATAGGCTTCCTTGACGAGTCTCGCGCGGGCGCCTCTCACGATCCCTCTTGCAGATCTCTGGTTATTTGACATCCTGCCGAAGTCAGACGTAAGCCGGATCCTTGCTTTTGCCAAAGCGAATGACCTTCCGAGCTTGGTCACACAGAGCTAGACAACACTCAACACGACTCGGCATCTTGCCGGAGCTACGGAGATCTACTACATATACATACGCCATCGAAAACCACTCGTAGAACAAAGCAGACCGACGCCGAGCGCTGATCTCCGCTTACCGACCGCGAGCGCATCGAGCGCATCACCGAGGCCATGCCACCCGCGAGCTCGTCCTTCACGCCCCTCAATATCCAAGACAATGTCGTACCAGAGTGGCTGGATGCCTTCACCCTGACCGCGCCCCCAAACACCGATCTATGGAGGAAACCACCATCAGGGGATATATCGACGGCTCCAATTCTCTACACCGCTCTGCGCAACCCTTTCATAGTAGCAGAAGTCACAGTTTCAGCAGACTGGGAGCTCGAATGGGACCAGGGAGGACTGGTCATATTCGCGGGCACACCGCCAGGGCAGATGCCGGTAGCAACAGCAAACGCGACAACGACACTTGAGGTCCCAAATGTTGCGAGCATATGTTTGAATGATAGCGCGGCCCCGAGTTCCGCCATGTCACTCTCGCAAACCTCCAGTATTGACGATGTTGAGAGGTACAACACCACAACTTCACAAAGCCCAGCAGAGGATTCAGATACCAGGCCCCAGTTAGAGCGTGGCCCTCCACCACCGTATGTTGCTCCTGCGCCAGCATCCAAGTGGGCCAAAGTTGGGCTTGAGTTTTCCAGCAACGCGTGTCATGCCAGTTGTGTGGTCGCAAATGGCGTAGGTGCAGACTGGTCATTGAGCGCACTCCCACCCCATCAACAACGACGCATGGACTTGCGAGTCAAGATTGAGCGCATCGGTTACGCGCTGTGGGTCTCATACGAGGATGAACTGTCAGGCTGGAAGAAGCTGAGAGAGGTCACCTGGTTCTTCTGGGGTGTGGAAGACAAAGCCGTACGCGTTGGCGTTTATGCGAGCCGACCTGCAAACTTTGGCATCTCCATGTGGGACCGAAGACACGCTGCAGGACTGAATAGAGGAGACCGAGATCTTTGTGTTGAATTTGAAGGTTTGGAGATTTTCTAATCAAGAAAGAGACCGCCATGTTTAAGATTCCGTCGCCATGTCTTCTTCTCTTTGATTCATCGCCGCGTTTCTCAGCTGTTCATGCGGTTTAGGATATCTGCGCGTGGTTTCTCTCCTTGCTTCACGGACTTCTTTCATCCCTCCATCTCTAATCATTCTAATATTATGCGCGTCGTGATCATTTTTACAATTCATTTCTTTGTATCTATTCGCTTTTTGCCGCGTACGGCGTTGCTTCGGCGCTTGCCACAATCTTCAGCTCGTAACGTTGCACTCAAGCTGTGGCGACTCTTCATGCACTGCCACCCCTCCTATTACATATCGTGTCCATCTCACCGCTTCTTCGTATCCGCTTATTGTTGTTTTACATGATGGATAAGGATGAGCGCTGGTGTGCCATCTCATTTCTGACTTTGTCATCATCTTCCACCCTTGTTCATTATCTAGCATCTATCTATCTACATAATATCACATTTATTCGGTATTATCCTAAGCATGCACCCGATTTTAGTATGGAGTGAGCCTCATGCAGTGGTGTAAGTTGGATGTGCCTTTCGCATGTGTGATAATCATGTGAACGCGATCCTGCGAAGCAGGCGCGTTTGTTTACTGAGCTCCACAACAACATCATACTCCTTACGGCGATAAACGCTCAGAGATGCAAAGTAGAATTGAAGAGAATGGCAACAGTCATGATGGTCAGATGTGCACCAACGACAGACACAAACGTTGCGTGCAAACAACGAAGCTCATCTTTAGTCTTGCGACTCCGAGAAACATGCTTCATCAGCAGACTGGAAGAACACAAGTTCCGCCTTAGGCGACGCCGCAATTTGACTCTTGACATTCCTTTCGTACGAAGATCTTTCACACTCGTCCACTCGCCACTTCGTCTTAGACGCAAGTTCTGGTACTCCCAGCTATCGCAATGTCCATGGAACTCCTGCTGCTAGGCCTAATGCTATTTGCAGCTTGTGGAACTAGTTGTACTCTAGTGGAATCTCAACCGGTTGTTTCTGCGGACGGAAACTCTGTCGAGGGCTACGCCACACGATCTTCAATTAAAAAACACGCTTCATTACCTCGGCGCTCATGCTCACAAAAGAGCATGCAGGTGAACACAGCCGGCATGCTGGCTCAGATACCTAGTGTAGATCCCAAAGTCGCGTGTTGGGCTACTCCTTTCTGTAACTCGATGCTTACAGATTTCGCATACTGCTACAACATGACGGGAAGTATGAAGGATCCCAACGCCGATGACGGACGGAGCGAGATATACCAACGCTGTCTTTGCAACGGCAGAGGGGATACGTACAAAGAGTAAGCGTCCGCGCTCCTTCATTCACCAAGAGTTCACCATCTCTAACATTTCTGACATAGCATCATTTCGAGCGACGGAAAAGTCGAGAAAGACAATGTGATGCAGTGCTATGAGTGTCTGGAGCAAGCTGGCGTCGATATTGAAGATATCAATCAACCTAGCAGACAGCTTGAATGGAAGATCCATGACTTCTGCAACACGGCAACTCCAAACCTCTACGACCTTCTCTTCTCATTCCTAGTCTGGCTCAGGTCAACGAATGTACCGGTCGACCACGACAATGGATTGGGCAGGGTATCAGCCATCTTGACGCTTTCCAGCCGCTTCAGGAGCACAAGTGGAATGAACCAGGCTACTGGAATTGTCAGCCTGCTTACAAGTGTGCCAGGGGGGTGGTCGCCAAGTACTCGTACATCTGGAGACGCAATACCAACGCAGTATCTACAGCAGTTACCAAAGAACTGGCCTTACACAGCTTATGGTGTAGCGAGAAAGGCTGATCAAATTACCTCTTTCCCCTTGACGGATCCCAGTTCGACGGGTGTAACGACGGCGTGGCTCTACTACAAGATAGCTTGGAATCCGCGACCACTATTCACTCCGGCAATAGCGGGGAACGGCATGTACCAACCAGCGCTTCAAGACTGGGTGCCATCTCTTTTAGATGCAACAAGTCCCATGTTGCCCACACTTACGTCCACAGTCATACCCATCACGCCTCTGATAACGGCACCGACGTCCTTCATCGTAGGGCAGCAGAGAAGACAAGGGCTCACAATGGATGATATATGGAGTGAGATAGAGAGGGTGAGAGAGAGGCAATTCGACACGCAAAATGAGGGAACCAAGAGTATGTAGCATGAGACTATTTGTATCATAATTACGTATTAACTATACTATATATCAACCTTCCAAATTGAAGGATTTTCTGTGTCGACACGGTTTATCCAAGAAACGCCAACCTAATGCCCTATGTACAAGCCCCATGAACAGGGGCTGATGAAACGTATATACATTACCCGTATCAGTCTTCTTTTATCGTATACCTATATCTTGACCTCAGCAACAAGATACGGACCAATGACACAGATGGCTGTCCAAACAACCATAGCACTCTCAACGCACAGCGTGTATGGTGCTTTGTAGATTGGCACCTCCTGCAACCGAACCCAGATGGCATAGAAGGCGACGTAAAAGAAGTGCCACACCAACATCCAGGGATGGGTGATGAGACCAGCGAGCATACCACAAGGCTCACTGACACTCTTGCCGCCGCGGAGGAAGTACTTGAAGCAACCCTTCTTGATCAGCTCTAGGTATTGGTTGTTGGCGGCGAAGAGGCTGTAGAGAGCCATGGCCAGAATGTTGATGACGGAAGATCCGTTCTTGCGCTGCCAGTGGAAGGTGGACATGGCGGACAAGACGGCGGATGTATCCTCTAATGTGGGTACGTTGGCGGGCGAGAGGAGGTTGGAGAGGAGGACTACGTCATTGAACGCAACAGTCATGCCGCCACCAGTGAGGGGATGTCGCATGTTCATGGCATCACCCAGGATGATGAGTCCGGCCTGCCTCTGCGTCGAAGGAGGTAGGAAACTGTTTGGCATTGAGCGCAGTTTACCGGCTTCGATTGCTTTGCGGAAGGCGGGTTGGACGCATTCTGGGAGTTGGGGCAGCGCAACATTGAGCATGTGGTTCTTGACACCTCCGTTCTTGGGGCTGGCTGAGGGCAGATTCTCGGGTATGTCGACGAGGATGCGGGTTTCGTGGGTGCCGATTTGGTAGATGAGGATTGGAGGTGCGTCGGCGAGGATGACGTGACCATGGTTTGGCATGGGGAGTTGGGCGTCGATCATCTCGAGGCCCCAGAACTTGCTGCGTACTTGGGGCTGGTGAGGGATGAATTCTTTGCGGAACTTGGAGGCGTAACCATCTGCCACGAGGGTGACGGCACCAAAGTAGTAGTCTTGCTCTCCGGCGGTCTTGGATGATACGCCCACGACCTGGTTTGTGTAGTCACTCTTGACCATGGATTCGACGGTTGTTTCAACAACAGTGACGTTGGGCGTGGCCTTTGCCTTTGCACGTAGCTTGGAGATGAAGCGGCCGTGGTGGAAGGATCGTCCTTCGGGTGCTTTCGAGGGCGCAGATGTGAGGAGGTTGTCCGGGTAAGGGATGTGGACCTCTTCCTTGCCGTAGAGGATCTGGTAGCCGTAGCAGGGAATGGCGTCAATGTCGTCGAGGCAATCTGTGGTACCATGTCAGCGATGCATTCTCGACCTCGACAGGGAACGGGTAGCCGTACCCCTCATGCCCAACTTCTCCAAGGCATTGACGCCGCCAGGTTGCAGCAGCTCGCCTACAATCCTATCCGGCTCCTTTAGGCTCTTCTCGAGCAATATGACGCTCCTGCCCTGGTTGCCGAAAGCGACAGCCGCTGCGCATCCAAGAATACCGGCGCCAACAATGACGATGTCGGCCTCATGGTGCACGCGCCGCCTCTCTTCGCGGTAGTCGTTTGTGTGTGTGGATTCGGTCGTGGGTACGGATTGCGTCGACGTGGTTCGCTGTCGCAGCTGTGGAGACGGCGATGCAGAAACTCCAGGCGGCAGCTCTGCAAGCTTGGTGCCAGAGTACATTGTGAGCATGGTTGCGGTTGCTGGGGGTCTGTTGAGAGACCCAATCGAGTGCTGGTTGTTTGTTTGCGCGTGTAGCGAGGTGAGTGCCCGAGGAAGGTGCGTTCGGGAATCGGTGGGGTGGTTAATGCGAATGCGATGGAGATGTAGGCAGCGTGGACGAGTGTGGAGATGGCGCTCAATCAGCCTTGCCGAAACGTCACACGGCTAAAGAGAGTAGAAATAAACTTCACGGGACGTCAAGACTCCTGTAGATCCAGGGTCCAGCAGGGCAAGCACGCAGTCTTGGAGACAAATCCGAGTGGCGACCTCACGATCTTAAGCCGCGAGATTGGTGACAGGGATCGCCCTCACCGCCATGCCATGTTCTGCCAGGGGTACCGTCGCCGCCTGCGCGACATGGCGTGAACATCATCTCATCGCACCCGATGATTTCTCGCTTTTTTTCTCGAACGACTGTCTGCCCGTCCTTCGGGAATTCGGTACTTTGCAGCGTCTTCCTCCTGTCGCGAGGCGCCGTTTCTGGTGGGTCAACAGCTCGCTGTACCTGCATATCTTCACATGCTCGGCTCCGAGCTACCACATCTGTAAACTCTTCAGTCACACATCCACGACGTTTAGCTGCTGGTGATCTGTCGCTCTAACCACCCTTTCATTTCGCCCAAAACTCAATTATTTGGAATTTAAAAATCGTCTCTTTCGAGCTGTATATATTCAAGACGCTGCATGAGCAACGCCGCGTACCCAAGGGTACTGTCTAATAGAAATTACGAATAAAGCTAGTGAATGATGTGGTGTAGTAGGTATGTAGCATTGATGCAAGAAACATGCGTCTCGTCGTAGTAAACCTTCTGCCTTTTTGTTTGCCCCTGCGTGCGCGAGTCCGATCCATCATCGAACCATATAAGCCATTGTTTTGTCGTCAGCGCGTCCGAGGTAATCCGCCCAGGTGAAGGAAAGGTAGAAAGGAAAAAGTCGAAAAAATAATATGCACGGGTGCAAGTCGAAGCCCGAACCAAACGCCTCGTCGATAAAGGCTTGCTCCTACGCGAAAGGAGAGAGGCCTGTTTGTATGTACAAATATGTACAGCTATTCACAAGATCGTACTGTTAAGCGTCTTCGACATGACGCTCAACTTGGGTCGTTTGGGAATGAGCCAGTCTAAAAGGCAGCGCCAGGGTTCTGGTTGTGAGGAAACATGGGCGACGCCATGGGTGTATCGACCTCCATGATGGTTGACTGCCTTTCAGCATATTGTTTCTTGACATCGACAGGCTGGGTTGAGCCCATGTGTGAATTGCGGTAGTATGCCTCGTAGAACTCGCTCAGTCGCGTGTCCTTTCCTCCCTGGCCCGGAGCAAGCAGAGTGCTTGCGTGGCTGGGACGGCGTTCCGCCTCGTCGTCAGTCGATGCAAGGATTGAGGTGTGGCCAGATTCGACTGTTGACGCGGCCGAGGCTGAGCGCCGTGTCTGCTGCTTTTGCCAAGCTTGATCGTACGAATCTGGTTTTGGCGCGTCCTCCTGAGAAGCTTGGTATGCTTGGAAAGTGCTTAGCCGATTGCCGCTGCTGTAGATGCTGCTCGCTTCGCTTCCGTCTCGTTCATGGTGTGGCGAGTAGGTTCGTGCCTGTAGTTGAACTTGGGTACGAGCAGGCGATGAGGGTTCAGAGTCTTGCAAGAAAGTTAGGGATGGCCCGATATATATCTACTAAATGCTAAAAGTACAACAAACAACGCACCAGGAGATCGTGTTACCTACTCGGCTCGTGGACCTGCACGCGAGGGTAATCGTACTCGGGCGATGGGGAGCGCGACTCTTTCCTCAAAGCGTGGCCAGGAATAGATGGCAGCTTGGCCGTAGGCGGGTTGTGAGGCGACAGCGGCGTTGGTGACTGGCCAGGCGAATTGTGGTAAGATCCCTGCTGCGACCTGATGCCGTCATCTCCTGTGTGGTGTGAGACTGTGAGAGCCGGAGCGTATTGCTGACGGTTCAGGTCGGCGGGTGACATGGATCGTGGAGATGTAAAACCCTCGCTGTCGCTGTCGGAGCCGCCAAAAGTAGGAGAAGGGGGACCACGCGGGTGACCAGGGGAAGGAGGAACTTGGAGAGACATGTCGACAGCGCCGTTGTGGTTGCGTCTTCCACTAAGCTCGGCCTCGGAGGGACGGAGCTTCATTGTGGGCGGGGAAACTCGTTTTGCGTTGGGTTCCTTGTTGGCGTTAAGATTCAGGCTGAGCATGCTGTTGTTGGCAGATTGTCCCTTCATGAGTGGCGAGTTGACGCTTCCTCCGACCAAGGTGCTGGTGCTCATCGTTGGGTTGTCGCCCATGACAGATCCTGCTCTTGACGTAGGTCGCGATTGAGCAACACCAGCGTAGAAACCAGCCTCGATGGCACGAATACCGAACAGATCACCCTCATCCTTCTCACGCTGGTTCAGTTCAACAGTGTCCTCCTTGGGTCCGGCCTCTAGCTCAGTTTGCTTCGCCTTCTTCAACCTTCCTATCGTTAGTTCACGTAGCGTTTATGTCGACATGGTCACTTACTTTTGACGGTTGTACATCACTTTGATGAACCCAGCGAGGATAGTAAGAGCCAACAGCGACAAGAATACAATGCTTTTTAAGATTAGTCTTGGACTACCATTGTCCCTAGGAAACATACACATATTTGTATGCCAACTGCAGGTTTCCAAACCAGTTCGACATTGTGGCGGATAGTGTTCTTGAGCTAGATCTATCGTGTGTCGAGTATATGTAGTCGTTACAATTAGGGTCGGTTGAAGATGCTCCGATCGATCCGAGTACTAATTATTGTCGTATGTATTGTTCTAGCGGAATGAGTGCCGGGTAAAAGCAGATGATATCCTAATTCGGAAGGCGCAGTACAGGACGATATTATGAACGAAAGGACGTGTATACAAGATACACAATAGAGAGTGACTGGGGTTGCGAGTCCTTGGAGGAGCAAAGCAAGACGAGCAGAGCCGCGGGGGATGAAGAGTAAAAGAGCGTAGCTTCCACAGGCGCGCGCTGACTGCCTCAGTAGTATGGCGCTACCCATACGACGTCGGCACGCATGGTTAAGATCTAAAAGCGGAGGCGACAGCCTAGGTCCTAACGCCCGCCCGTCAAGCGAGTCTCCAGACCAATCAAAGTAAGCACGGTGCCATAAACGGAAGGCTGATTCAGGTGGACTAACGAATTTAGTTGTGGTTTTGTTTGAAGGCGTGGTGACCCGGCATGCCCATGCAGTATCAGCCCTGCACTCGTGTCAGTGCCCTCCGAAAATTCGCATCGATGTCAGTCTGGCCGCTCGTACAGCGTAATGACCAGATCTCTTTGCTGATGAAGGCATATCCTCTTGTATTGCGCAGCGCAGAGTACAGCGCGCAGCGCTTGAGAGGCAGGCCATGGCGATTGGGTCGGCAGTGACGGCATTCAAGCAGCCAGAGCCTGTGACGGCACAGTTGTGGCGCATCAGGCATTGAGCCCGTGTCGTGTTGACGGTTCACGAAGGCATGATTCGCCTCTCGTCCCGACGAGCCCCTGACGGCGAGTTGGGATAGTGAGAGGAACAGGAATGGCGGCTATTCAGGCGGCCCATTAGGCCCCACTCTTGCATGCTTGGCAGGGGAGAGGGACCCCAAGTTGGACATGGCGGCTGAGGAACTGGCCACTGCACATGCTTTTTTCAGCACAGCGAGCCTGATACCCACGCACGGCATCCTTTTCTCGCTTTCTCGCCATGCGACGGCCATCTCCCGGAGTCCCTCCGCTTGTTGTAATTTCCCGGAGCTCGGCAACAATTGTAGAGTGATTATCGATTCCGTACCTCCACTTTCTCGAGATCAGCATGGTCTGTTCAACGGTCACCGTTGATGTGAAGACCTCGAACACCCAAGGTGTGTGCCAAAGATGTAAGCGAGCAGCAGATGCAGGGCGCTGCTGCAGTGAATCCCACGCTTGCTCTGAAAGATGCGTGACAGGAGTAAAACCTGTCGCACCAGGATGCAATGGGCCAATGTCCGTGGAAACGAAACGTTTCGTTACTCGCTTCTGACTCCTTCAGCGGCGCGGTAGCTTTTGTCACGACTGATGCATGTAGAGGATCAGAACCTTGCTCCGCGGTATAGCGAGTACGATGTGGCAGTAAGCATGCGGTTGCCGACTTCCGATTCGATGCGGTCTGCAACTCCCAACGGACAACGAGCACGAGATAGCACACAGTTGTGGAACTGGGCGGACCGTGGCCATTGCCCAGCGTTGAGGTTTTAGAAACCTTCAACTTCGTACGGCGACCGTTGGCGGAAAAGGGTTCAGCATTGGCTTGGCGGGCCCTCAAGTTGGGCGGCTCCACGGTAGTTGTCCACCTCGTACTTTTTTTCGCGCCGGCGACGCCGCCATGCCTATAGTGTGCGCCTTAGGAACCAAAACTCATCTTACCCCGTCATGCGAAAAGGGATAAAGTGCTAGATAGGAGATTGCAGTTTTTGAAGGTGTCGCTTGTGGCTAGCCAAGGACCAATTGTGGACATCTGGCGAGATGTCCGTCGCGCTATCGATTGTAACTTCCAGTCCGCGGCTGCATCGTCTCGAGAGGCTCTGTGTGATGGTGTCATAGGGAGCATCGGTCCCATCGTGATGTAGGTCATGCCCAGGCCTCCGCTCTCTCTTGTTGCAGTAATGCCAAGATTCCACTCGTACTTGCTTCCTACCTTGTGAGAGACTTAGAGCAGCTTCTTGTGCGATGCATATGGCGAGTATTGAGATCTAGAAAGCAAGTGTCCAGGCCTGCTCGAGCTTTGCGATAGTCAAGTTCCGTCTTAGGTACGAGGCCAAGCAAAGAGCGCGCCTATTTCCGACCTGACCTCCCACTGTCTGCGAAGACAATTAGGAATGCTCAACAGGCTGTCTTTCAGGAAGGACTTTTGGCATCTGTGATTCTCTGGTAAGCAGCGTAATTGGATCGCGCTCCTGGAGAATCTTGACAGATGGATATTGAAGATGTTGGGTGTGGGTCTTGGCAGCTCGCGACGATGTATGGCGTCATACACGTCCTGTCCAGCGGTCACCCTTCCAAAGAGCGCTCCTCGCATAGCTTCAATACTATTTAGCACGATACTGTCAAGCAGCCTGGTCTACTCCGAATCATACCACTATCATGGCCTCGAAAGACGAATCGTCCGACAACTCCAAGGTAATCAAAACTGAGCCCCTGGACAACAAAGACGCCAAATGGGCAACGCTTGTGAAGTAAGTATTTAGCTAATGTCGCACCCCGCACATGCTCGGATTCTCTTGGGTCGTTAGACAATCTCATGAGTTTAGAAGCACAAAAGGCACTCGCACTTGAGCTAGAAGAAGAAGAAAAACACCCCCACTCTGCGTCAAAAGTTGACTGACAATCACTAGAATCACCTACACTGACCCCAAAGGTGTTGAGCGCACATGGGAGTCTGGGGAGCGTCTCACTCGACCCAAGGGATCCGACATCGACGGCGTCGGTGTTGCAGCAATTCTTCAAGACCCGGCGAAACCAAACGATGAGCCTCGGATCATCCTCCAAAAGCAATGGCGCCCACCAGTCAATGCGACCGTCATAGAAGTTCCAGCTGGCTTGATGGATCCCGATGAAAGCCCGGAAACCTGCGCCATCCGCGAGCTGAAGGAAGAGACGGGGTACATTGGGGAACTCGTGTCAGACAAGACCGTATGCAAGCTCTTCTTTTGCAGACGCAACTTGGGCTAATTCTATGTCTCTGAAATCAGTTTCAAACTACTCCAATCATGTTTAATGGTAAGTAAAGCCTTTGAGTCGCATTCGCTATCCACTGGATCTTGTGTCCTGTCCATGGTGGTGTCCTCGTCATACCGCTACGCAGGAAGCGCATGTAGCGCTCGCCCTTCACCATAATGTCCACCAAATTACAACCACTGCTGACTGTCTCTACTTCACATACTAACATCTATCTAGATCCAGGTTTCTGCAATACCAACCTCAGGATGATTCACGTCACGGTAGACATGTCTCGGCCGGAGAATCAAAACCCACAGCCGGAGCTCGAAGAGAACGAGTTCATAGAGACATTTTCCGTTCCGCTTAAAGATCTCTATGATGAATGCATCAGATTCGCGGAGCAAGGATACGTTATCGACGCAAGAGTGGGCACACTGGCGGAAGGGATAGAGTTCGCAAAGAGATGGAGGTTGGCATGACAATGCGGAAAGACCGTAAAGTTCTTCCATCTATGACGTGAAAAAAACCCACACGTAGATGCCCGCGGACACTATCATGTATTTGCAGATACCCGGCGGGCTCCTGCTGCACCAATGAGTTCGGCCCCAGCTTTGTCTCGTAGCCTGCATAACACAGTACAACAGCAAAGCAACATCCACTTCAAAAATCCCCTCACTACTCTCGATCTCACCTGATCTTGGTGGATGTTTATTGGCCAGACATCTGTTTTGTTGGCCTGTCACTAACTGCATTGCAACATTGTCCGCTGTCCAGATTCTTGGTCCTACGCCACATCGACGGCTGGCTCGCTTATCCCCGCCCCGACTCTACGGTTATAGCATCGCTTAGTATAGTGGATAGCCACCGAAATATGATCTATCACTTACGCGTATAGATGTTCCGTTCGTCCTGCGTTTGAGCCGTGCTCTTGCATGGATTTGCATGTCGCAAGCTCGTTAATGTCGGGAACTGCTGGTAGGGCCTCCATTTACAAACTTTATGTGACCTACCGACGCTTGTGTATACTGAAGGCGGGTAAGTTCTGACACAGACGAGCCGCTGGAATGTCTCATATCCTTTTAACAGGCCGTGGCCTCGAAGAGTCGCAGGTGTATTGCATTGCATCAATGTTCTTGCTTTTTTTGTTTGATTGATACCCGATCCACACCACAATGGGGCAGGTAACCCAAGACATTTGCGTAGGAGTTTCTACAGCTCTAACGATACTTTCAAGTAAGCAAAGATCAGGCAATTGAGCTCGTCTTTGTATTAATCGTTATCAGTTATATGTGTCGCTCTCCGACTCTACACCCGTACCTTCATCGTGCAACATACAGGCAAAGATGATTATGCCATGGTATTCGCGCTCGTAAGTCAACACACCTATCCTCTACTCAATTATTAACTCCAGCAGCTGTTCACAGTCGCCTATCTTGTCGCCATTTTCATTTTGCGTGATAACGGTATGGGCTTCAGTGGTGAGGTTCTGGAGCTCCAGCAGATGTTGAACCAAATTCAAGCGACACTTGCGATAGAGATAGTCTACTATCTCATCATCAATGCTATCAAAATCTCGATTTTGTTCTTCTACTTACGCATCGGTCAGTCTCGTTCCTTTTGACAAGAAGACATTGCTGATCAGTTCTACAGCCGTCGAGAAAAGATTCGAGTACCTTTGCAAAGGCACAATCTACTTCCTAGTCACCTTCGGTGTCGTCTGCGTAATTGTATGTCTGGCACAATGTGTTCCACTACATAAGATGTGGGACTTGGCCGGGCAGGTTTCAGGCCAATGTATCAACACGACAGCGTTCTTCTACAGTAGGTGCATATATCTATTATCTAGTCACTTCCTAACAATATTTCCAGCAACGAGCGCTGTAAATATCATTGCCGATATCTGGATTCTGCTTCTTCCTATAAATACACTGCTCAAAGTCCAGCGCCCGAGACGAGAGAAATTCGCCCTTGTGATCATCTTCAGTCTCGGTGCATTCAGCTGCATTGCATCGATCGTACGCCTGTACTCAGTTGGTGTTTACACGGAATCTGAGGATCCTTTCTTCGACAGCGTTCCCATCAACGTATGGAGCATGGTCGAAATCAACGTGGGCATCCTCTGTGCCTCTATTCCCGCCACCAAAGCCCTCTTCAGCAAAGCGCAGAGACATCGTACGCATAATGGCTCGTATCAGTACCATAGTCGTGAACGCAGCATCATGAAAAGCTATGGCCATGGTAGCGGGAAAAGCAATAGCAACAACGGACAGGAGGGAACTGCTGGAGGCCCCACCGGGGCCGTTATCCAGAATGAGTCGTATGAGCTGAAGGATGTGGAAAGTGGGGATCACCAACCGTTTGACGCGAGAAAGCAAAATGGTGGCGGTGGGGCATGGCGCGTTCCTGACTCGGATGTGGACGAACAGCGTCTTGTATGGCCAGAAAGCAGAGTTTAAAGTTTGAGATCGCAAGCCACAAATCGTCCTGTCATGGCCCCACTATTGCGTGCTGCTCCTTCTGTGCCATACATGACATGTTGTAGGGCTGGGATTTGGACAAAATGCCATTTCCAGCGTTACATTTGGCATTAGAAAGGGTATGAGTGGTGGGTTGATTATACTATGAATGTACCAGGTTCCGGGTTCTTGGTTATGCGATCGTTGCCTAGACGTTTGACTTGGTACTCGGAGATCAGGCGTGCTGCAGCTGTCGACTTCCCGTGTTCTGTATGGCGTTATTAGTATACGCAGGAACCGGGTAAGCTACTGCAACCGGTAACGTCTCATAAGTGGTGTCATTCGTGAGCAATGTCGAATGTCCGCAGGAAGCATGACGGCCCTATGCTCCGAGTTCCTCCTCTACCTAGGTACCTTTGAATTAATGCATCCTTCTGCGTACCTAGGTAGTCACCGTGCGAGCTGCAGGTCCATTCACGCGTGAGGACAGGCAGCGAATTTTAACTCGGATGTCGGTTCCAAGGCTCCAACTTCCATGCGGTTAGTAAATTCACCATAACGATGTCAGCCCGGATGAATATAATGGCTCGGCTGAAAGGATGGACGAATGAGATTAGTCAGAGAACTGCGGAGAGAATTGGGCGCGTGCAGCCATGGCAACACTGTCCCAGACTCAGACGCTTGAAGAATCGATCCAGAACTTGCTTGCACAGGGCAGTCCAGTAGGATATAGTTTACGCACTAGACAGCGAAGTTTTACAACACTGCAACCCGGTGATTGTTCGCGAGCACTACCTACTTCACCATATCCTATGCGCCGTCAGGTTTCCACCAGCTCAAGCATCGCCGATGGCCTAACTCAAGACGCCGAACTCAATCATCATCAAGATGACAGCTTCATACTATCACCAGGTGTCATTTTGGACAAAGGATATGAGAGCGAATGAGATGGAGGCTCACAAAAAATGGGCAGTATCTAGATACCAATGAGACTACCTCTTAATCGTAGTCCGTGTTGGTAGCAGCGCCCTCCCACTCCTTCAACAACCTCAATGTACCCTCACACTTCTCTCGAATCACATCATGCGCATCTTTCCCTAGAACTAGTCTGATCGGTATCTGCTTTCCTTCCGCACATCCACTCATCGTCAATACATCGACGATGACCCTACATGCTTTTGCTGTATCTCCTACCTGTTTACCATCTGTCTCTGCCAGAGCCTTTCTCAGTTCTCCGATCTCGCCATTCTCATACGCATCGATGCGCTTTTCGCTTTGCGCCTGCACGTCCTTTGAAAGAATAGCAGTACGATACCAACCCGGCTCAACAACAGTGACGAAGATACCCAAGGGTGCGAGCTCCGCACGCATGCCTTCTGTAACACCTGATACAGCCCATTTGGTTGCTGAGTATATACCGTGGCCTGCACCACTGTACCAAGATGTTACTGACCCGAAGTTTGCGATAGTGCGATGACCAGACGTGGCGCGCAGATAGGGTAGAAAAGCTTTGGCGACGTTCAGGGTGCCGAGAACGTTTGTTGTGAAGGCTTTCAGGTCTTCCTCTGGACTGAGGTTTTATTAGCACGCATGGTAGCCTAGACATCAAGAACGACGTGGTACGTACGATGTCTCCTCGACAGCGCCCACAAGCACATAGCCTGCGACATTGACGAGATGGTTGATGTATCCATATTTGTCATAGACTTTTTTGGCCACTCTCTCAAGGTCCGTCAATGGAGAAGTGACGTCTAGGACCACGGTATCGGCGCCTGCGTCTTTGAGATCTGCAATGCGAGGGAGGCTTCGAGCGCTGGTAATGACTTTGTGACCACGTGATAGGGCTTCAAGGGCCAGGGCTCTGCCGAAGCCACTTGATGCTGCTGTAATGAACCACACTGGAACTGGGCCGCCCATTCCAGAATACTGTGTTCCGGGCATGATTTTCACAAACCAAATGGAGATAGGGGGTGCAGTCGTAGGTGAAGCGCGTGCTGGTGGCGTCTCAGAGCCTTATCCGAGTCGGGAAGTCAACCTCAGACTTACAATCTTAGAACAGTGGTACCAGATGCTTGAAATTAGAATTATTGAATGCCCTATCTATACTGGAGCTTCAAGATGATCAGAGACTCAAAGAAAGGATTGAAACAGTCCTGGAAGCGATGTAAGAATTCTGCAGTGTAAGCAAACTGAGGGTGTTATCGGTGACGGTGCTGCACATATGGTCCATCGAAAGATATGCCATATGTCTGCTGATCGCTATTGTCCATTAAGGATCCATTCTTGGGCCCGGTGAGAGGGTTTGGCACATGCTTGTAGATGGTTGGTGGGAGTTCCCGTGGATATGCGTCTTGGCGATGCACAGCTTACTTACGCCCTGTAAGTTGGAGCACCATCATAGGTTCGCATACGGAAACAATAACAATTTATCAGGCTAAGAAGCTGGAAACAAGAGTAAGGCGGATGAAGCATCGATTCGGGCACAATTGGTCGCCTTGTACCACAGTGGCGTGCGACACTTCAGCCTTGCAGTCGAACGTAAACCTACCGCAAGACTAAACTGGTAATTCTTGCCCGTGGGTATGACAACCAAGCATCCCATTGAGATCCGAGATACTTCTCAATGATTGCCAATATATGAAGTCCCGCATCGCCAACCTGCCATAGATGCCTGCCAAAGTGTAATAAGATTGCGTAGTGTGCAAGCACTACCAAGGCCACAGGCTGCTTCGCGGCCAAGAGTCTGGTGAATCCCGGGGGGATCAACATAGTCCATTCGCAGATCATCTGGTACTGACTGATTGGCGAATCTTCGTCCCTTCGTACTGCATCGAGCCCGACTTGCAGGTAGTGGACTGCGATTCGACAAGCATGTTTTTCCTCTGCGCTCATACCATCCGTATCTTCAATAAGACTGAAGACCGTTGAACAATCATCGCCTTCGGACTGCCGAGAAGTGAACTCCTTGCTCATGGACAGTATAGGCTCGAGTTCCGACTTCATCAGCAGTGACCACGCGGACGTAGCAATGGTGTAAATTCCTCTGTGCATTTCTATACACTGAACATAGTGCGTGATAAAAATCTCCATGTCGGTTGAAGGCTGTACTGCGAGTATCTCCGCCAGTAGATGCTGACCCAGCATGGACGAGAAGAGTAGCATCGGTACGCAATTCAGCTGGTTCACTTCGGCTCTAGTTGTATTGAAAATAGAAACAGCGCGTGTCTGCAAAGTTACAGCCTGATTCCGGTAATAGGCTGAACAGTGCGGGTTCGCATGTGCCAAATGGCAGGAGGAGAAAGCTAGAATTTGGTGCATAAGATATGGTGCCTTCAAAGCCGTCTCCATACCTAGGGCGAGACCAGCGCGATGAAACTTCTCAAACCCGATCGCAAAGTTGTACATCTCTTCGTTGAGCATTGCGTGTATGAGGAGCTCCATGTGACCCACATTGACAGGTTCCTCACAGTAGACATGACCATCATCGATAGATTCATCAACTGTCGACTGCCCAGCGCAGAGCACAGAAGGTTTTGAAGGGGCTTTGCTTCGCGTCATCGCAATAGTACGGCCATACTGAATTCCTGGGCTCACAGATCGAGAATGTGTATCTGGAGTCGAAAGAGATGAGAAGCTGCACTCCCGGTCGGAAACAGTGCATAGCCTGCATTTGGGGCGGTTCTCGTCGCACTAGAGATAACGAAGCTTCGATCAGTATAACACAACAAGGCTCGGAGAGTAATGCGCACTTTTACATGCCGTCGTTTACTACAGTTACGTATCAGTCAAGTGAGGAATGTAGAGGGGGCATTGTTGGAGCGGAAAAGGAATACCGAGAACGTACCACTCCGAGCATCCGCCTCTCGACTTCCTATGACTGCGCCGAAGCATCTTAGTCCCATGGCTGCGAAAGACCAGGATAACACGCGTATTACATATTTGCAGCGGTTGAAAGTCTGGACGGCCAGTGCGACTTGGCGGTGTCGGAGGCCTGATGTTTCGGGTGACGTAACACGCGTGTCGACTTCTTTGGGTAAGCGCAAGACCCTCCGACCCATCTCCCCTACACACCCAACGGCAACATACTGGATCTGATGACTACGGTGGTCCATCCTGATCGAAACGGGATACTTGCACGGACGAAGTATGAATACCAGCTCGCAAGCTCCACTGACTTCGGTTAGCCACCTACTCTCAAGCCATGCGGCTATGCGTCAATTGCTGTACAATTTCGCCTTGTGCGTATCTGAGCAGAATCGCCATCAGAAGGCAAGCTCTTGGCTGAATCAGATATAGAAGCAAGAAGGCAAGGAAACGCTTGGGTGAACGTATTCATCTCATACAAATACACTTAGGCTTCCCTTACTTGAGGTGTTCTCTCTCATACTACTCACCTGTTTTTTCAACCCCCGGATAAAGCTTGGTGCGGTACATTACTTTTTCACTTCCGTCTCTTTGTCTGGCGCAGCATCCGATCATGCCTGCGCTTGAAACTTACAAAGGTGCATACCTCTGGAAATATGTGCCTAATTTCGCGGCAGCTATTACTTTTGGTGTTCTATTCTTCATTTTAACCCTGGCGCATGCCTACAGAATGCACAGGTATCGGACGTGGTATACTATACCCTTCATCACTGGTGGCTTCTGTACGAACTGATCTACTGTCGAATGTGACACGTCTAGACATCACTGAACTGACTTCTCTATAGGTGAGCCCATTGGCTATGCATGCCGCGCAATAGCAACCTACCATACAGGCTCCCTCATTCCTTTCCTCCTACAAGCAATATTCATACTCCTTCCACCGTGCCTGTTCGCCGGGACGTTGTACATGGTGTACTCGCGCGTGGTACGCGCTACGCACGGCGAACGGTTCTCCTACCTCTCCCCTCGATGGTGCACACGGATCTTCGTTGCAGGCGATCTTCTCTGCCTCAATATACAGTCGACCGGAGCAGGATTTTTACCCAAACCAAAGCTGGCGAATGCTGGCAACGGTGTCATTGTAACGGGTTTGGGGTTACAAGTTCTTATTTTTGCAGGTTTCATGTGGTGCTGCATACTTTTCCACCGCAAGTTCTCGCTTCATCTGCGCAATTCTGGTCAACATGTTCATGTCCCTTGGCAGAGTCTGCTTTGGATGTTGTATGGCACTTCTGTAATCATCTCTATTCGTAACATCTTCCGGCTAGTCGAGTTCATCGCTGGGCACGATAGCTACCTGTTCTTGAACGAGTGGCCGGTATATGTTTTCGATGGTGCTCTGATGCTTCTGGTCATGATCAGCTTCTATATCTGGTACCCATTTCAGCTACAAAACGAGGAGATTGGTACGGAGAGTATGATTGAGCTCACGAACGAAGACAACAGTCCACCGGGGGATGAGCCATCTAGAAAATAAGGTGCGATCAAGAACTGTCAACGCCCATAAATTTTACAAAGACGATGTTATCTACTATACCACAGTTTCGCTCAAGTTGAACATTACAGGCCTCGTTTCTGCAAACACCTTCCTCTGGTCTAGTTCCTCAAACCACTGCGCCAATACCTCATATTTGCTCTTCCATCCAGGCCTCATCTCGGCGAATTCGATGAATCCAACAGTGCACACAACCGCAATATCGGCAATGGTCAACTCATCGCCAACAAGATAGACCTTCCCTTTCTCTTTCGTGCTCCGTATCATTTCATCAAAAGCCCGCATCGCACCGTCAATTTTGCGATTCTGCCTGCCGAGCCAAAGCTGAGACTGCTTTTCTTTTTCGCGTCGGCCTTCGAATCGAGCTATCACAATGGCGTCCATACATCCCTCGCTGAGGACGACGATCTGTCGAATTTGCAAGTCAAGGTCGACGTCGTCGGTGATTAGTTTTGGTCCCTTGTCGGCGTACTTGCGCACGATGTACTCCTGAATGTGTGCACTATCGTATACGGGTGGTCGGCCATCAGGCAAAAGTAAGATGGGTAATTTTTCCAAAGGGTTGTATTTGGGTGTTTCTGTTGCACTTTGCCAGGGTATCTCGTTTTGAAGTTCAAAAGGTATGCCTTTTAAAGTGAGCGCGATGCGGTTCATGCGTGCAAACGGTGATGGCGTTGCTGATATGAGAGTTAACGGGGACGTTTCGGTGCTGGAAGTAGACATCTTCGCTGAATACTCTTGTATCTGTATGTCTATGAGGAGCTCAAAAGGTACAACTGGAATGTAATAAGAATGGTGAGGACATGATGGGACGTGGTTTGGATGATGTATTGGCGTGTGCGGAGATAAGCCCGATGCTACGTCATGGGTCTGCAGTGGTATTTGAAATCGTATAGCTCCTCTGGTCCGAAGTATGCTTGATAAAAGATCTGATAGTACTCTTCTGCGAAAGCTTTGAATTACCCATTGATGACATGTTTCCCAATCTTCTTGCTCCACCCCTTCACGTCGCTCTTGCTGTCTCTAATATCTTTCGCATCCATCCTCCGTGCCCTCTGCACACTGTCCACCAGGGCTTGTACAGCATCCTCAACCTCTTTCCTTTCATTTGAACTGATTTCGATATGACGGAAACCCTGGCTTGAAGCCCACTGGTCTGCCATTTCCTTCTTCACTTGCCTCTTCCCTTCGTCCCTGTCGATGATGTCCTTCTTATTACCAACTACCACGCACCCGAACCTCTTCTTTAATCCTTGCATCCTCCCTTCTGCGCCATCTTTGATGAATACGGTGTTGCGACACTGCCAGATCTGCAGATACGTATGTTGGATAAGGTGATCAAAGGAAAACAGAGACGTAACATCGTATAACAGAACAACGCCATCCGCGCTGGCTATATAAGTATGTAAGACTTCGCGGTATCTGGGAGAGATGTCGCTGTTGAGGTTCAAATCTATGAAAGAAAAGCTCCAGGTCTCGTTTGCATACGAGATGGTTCTTGAAAGTGGTTCGGAGTCGACGGGACCATGACTGATAAAGTGCTTGCCTTCGAGGAACTGCAGCTGGAATTGGTGATCTTGACATTGAAGAAACGATGCTTGTACAGGATGTTGACGAAAGGGTTGCGTACCATGTCAATAAAACATGTCTTGCCGACAAGCTCCTCACCAAAGATAATTATCTTGAGGGGGTTGGGTTCCTTTGGTCTCTTAGAGCGCAGCATTGTCAAGCCTGAGACAAAAAGCAAGTGTGACTTCGAGATGGAACTGGATCATGTTAATTGTCAAGGCGTAAAGGAATCCTTCCAGGAGTCGCGACTGCCTAGTCAGACACGCTAAGCTTCGAGAAGAGGCAGGCAACATATCATCATGTGTCCGGTCCTGCGTACTACTCAAACCACAGGGTGAGTATCGCTAGCCTAGCTCGTCTCGTGTCTTTCACGATAATCCCGTGAAGTGGCTTATTACCGTACAGTAGCTTATTGGCATACGTGGGTTACGCGTGTACCCCTAAATGTAGGCCCACATTTCTGCCAAGTCTGGGTGCCGGCAGCCCGGCACGTGTCTGGGATCGACGCTGGGGTCAGCCAGGAACGCTAGATGGTCTTCGAGAAACGCGAAACAGCAGCGGCCTTATTATGAGGGCTTTTCGCCCACGTAGTCGTGCGTTGCAGAGATTCGGACGCACTTCATCATATTTCTGCGTCGACACTGCCCCTTTGAGCCCTCAATCGTCATCTCAGGAAGGATCTGAGCAACAAACACCACGCGGAAATGACTCTTCGGCCAGCATAAAAGAAAGGAGTGCCATAGCGCTGTCACCACTTTCGCATTATACACCGCCATACTCGAAATCTGCACTCTACGCTGTGAGAAGGATTTTGAGAGACGCAGGCAGTTTGAAAAATCTCCCTCGATCCACGTATTGCGATGACGTCGTATCGTGATCACCCCTATGCGCATGCGCAAAACCGACCACGACCCCTCATCGAGCAGATACCAGACTATCGTGACGACCTTGACGTGTCAGACGAAGAAGACGGTTTCTACGCACGCGACGACGATTTTCTGATTCCGCCGAAGTTTCAGGCGGCAATCACACGCACAACCGATCGAATCCCGCGGCGGATAAAGCGCCATAGTGGCACATATCTCGTAATCGCTATTCTCTTCATAATCAGTTGGTTTACATACCTGGGTCCCAAGCGGACGGCACACAAGATGGAGATACACGCCATGGACAACGTACCAACTATGGTTTACGGCAGCAATGTGCGACCGGAATTCAAAGGCATGATACAGGTCAGCGACATGGATGAGCAGCACCTGCCTAAGAAGCATAGCAGACTTGTCTTCGTTGGCGATGTCCATGGCTGCAGGAAGGAACTGGAGCATCTTCTCAAGAAGATCGACTTCAACCATAAGCACGACCACCTCGTGCTGACTGGCGATATGATAGCCAAAGGCCCCGATTCGCCAGGCGTCATCAAGCTCGCCCAGAAGATCGGCGCTTCCTGCGTACGCGGTAACTGGGAAGACAAACTGTTGCTCTCCATTGCCGAAGCGCAAGATCGTCATGTGCTCAAATTCAGCCCTGACGACTCTCCCGATGCGAAAGTGGATTTCGTAGACCAGGTCAGCCAATCGCACGGCGACTACAAGCTGCGTAAATTAGCAAAACAGTTCACAAGGAGGGAAATCGAATATCTCCAACAATGTCCCGTCATCCTCCGCGTCGGCACCGTCCCGACCCTAGGCAACCTCGTAACCGTACACGCCGGCCTCGTCCCCGACACGCCTCTCGAACATCAAGACCCGTTTCATGTTATGAACATGCGCACTATCGATCTTAAGACGAGGATCCCGAGTAGCAAACATGCGGGCACACCGTGGGAAAAGTTCTGGAATCATCGTCAGGAAAAAATAAAGCAAGAGGGCAGAGCCACGGTGGTTTATGGGCACAACAGGAAGAAGGGCCTCAATATACATGAGTACTCTTATGGTCTCGATACGGGGTGCGTTAGTGGAGGGAAGCTGACGGCGCTTGTTGTCGACGGGGAGGGCAAGACGGAGTTGGTACATGTCAAGTGTGAGAAAGCGAATGGGTATGCTAGCGACTAAGGCCATACCGCACCTCGTGGCACAACACTGGGCGTTTTTGGCTGGGAGTGTGGCTTGAGATGTACAGCGGCACGGCTTATTAAGATTATGGATATTTTTGTCAGTTTAGCGTTAGGATAGCACTGTTGTAATGTCACGAGAAGTCATCATGTCTCTTGGAATGTGTTTTAGTTGAGAAACACCACCGTAAATGCCTTGCTCATGGAAGACAAGTGCGTCGCTACGTGTTTGCAGCGCAACTAAGATACCTTGTCCCCCGACCTCCATGATGAAATATCAATGGGTGCGCCCTACCATTCACACTAAACGTCTCCACAGAGAGTAGTTATGACCGTTGCTGGATGTCGTGTTGCAGCATATGCATCATGGTGGCGGTAGTGCTGGAGGTGCAGACGCTGCTGTTCACAAGGTTCAGGATGTAGAGATGGGCAACCGGACTTCAAACCCTCCTGCAAATAACACTAGCGCTTCACATTTCTTAGATGAGGGGGTGTGAAGTACATCATCGAGAGTGGGTCTTGAGCTTGCTCCCAGTCCCAGTGAGGGGAACACGAGAAGCCATATTGCCACTCAGTCCGCTCCGAGCAATTCATGTAGCTTTGTCCATGTTCCAGCCATCGTCGCCGCCGTTGGGGCCTTGAAGTAGAGGAGTTGAACCATGAGCAGCAAACTGCGCAGGATGCATCTTAGGTACACCGCTTTCCTGGAGATCTGGTGATGTCTTGAGTGTGCCACTATGATACATAGGATAACGACCTTGCATTCCATGAGCAGATGTTGGGAAGCGATATTGCTGGTTTGGTTTCTTCAATGTGATATGCTCGGTAGGTTGGCGAACAGCTTCTAGGCGATCTAGAAAAGGGCTATGCTGGACTGCTGGACCACGTTGAGAGACAGTACCGAGACTAGCAGTGTATTGAGCAGTAGAAGGGAGAACGTGTCCAACACGGCGAGTAACACGGCCATAGTTACCCTGTATCAGATCATTGTTGCGCTTGACCAAATCATGGAGCATCTCGGTTTGCTGCGCTATAATTGTCTTCTGAAGCTGATTTTCCTGACTGAGGCCGATAATCTCACCACGTAACTCCACCATCTTAGTATCAACAAGGCGGTGCCAGTTTGCGATGGTGCCAGCGTTCTGATAGACTGAAGTCTCTCCGTTGATGATATCGACTTGTTCTTCAGAGACTTGTGAGCCGATAGGCGATTGTGGAATCTCTATTCCATCATGACTACTCTCGAACATGACTGCCGTGTGGGACTTTGCTTTCATGACCATGAGGGTGTCCATGTCACGGAGTTTGATTTCGGGGCGCTCGGTGTCTTGGACGTCGTTTGGAGTCATGTCGTAGTCAATGTTGATATAACGTTCGCGTTGCGCATCCCGAGGCCCACCCAGAGCATATCGGTAGATGAACGCCCAATCTACCCCGTACTGTTTGTTTCGCTGTCGACAATAGGCGTCTAGATGAGGGCCGAACTTTCGTGATGCGCGAATCGTGAGGATGGAGAAGATGGGGGTGTTGTTGATATCGTACGTGTTGCTGTGGATGCGAAGACTTAGAACGGGATGGTTCTCGTCAGCTATCATAGGCGTCGAGAGTTGCAGGGAGATGGGCCGAGTGATCTCCCGACCAACGTGTCCCTCCGTAGTCTGAGACACCAGATTCATTCCTCGAGACTGCTCAGATGACGGCAGACGTGCCGGCGCGCCTAGATGTGGGGATGGTTGAGGCGATGACTGACGAGACGGCATACGAGATCCTGGCGCACTGGCAACAAAGTCTTTTGATTGCAGCTTTCGACGAGCAGCATCTTCATAGATCTTGAAGTTGGCTGATTGGACAGGGCGGAAGCGGTCCAGGCGAGACACTGGGGGATGTGCCTCGTTGAAACTAGTGCGACGAGCGTTCTGTTGTGGGAATACTGGATCAACTGGTGGAGGCACCTGGTTTACACGAAATGCGTCGTCATACCGAGCTGCCCATACTTCAATACGTGCTTGTTGACGGTGTACGTTCTGGAGGAGCTCGTTACCCTCGATCATGGACTGATTCAAGACCTCTCCATTCCCATCCACGATATAAAACATACGACCGGCACTATTGTGTGTTTGTGGCCAACGACGTAGAGCTTCATCGACAGTCACGACATCGCGACCATCGTGTTGCTGACCGGGCGTCAAGCGTAGCATGCCCGAAGGCAACGACGACTGTGACAGTCCTTGACCTTGTTGCCTGCGCTGGGGCATGATTGTTTGTCGAGATGGCGGTGCGGTTGGAACGTAATATCGTAAATCTTGATCGTTCTGAACATGATTGCCAGTGACCGAAACGTTCTCCTCAGCACGTTTCCGTTCCTGGAGCTTCTCGTCTGCAGTGAACTGCGACTTGTCCAATGGATCTGGACGTAGGGCGTTATCATCCGGACCGACGATTGCTCGCCTCTCTTCCCTGTCAGCAGCAGCTGCTGCGCGTTTGACGACAGGTTTGGAGTTTGGGCTAGCGCTTGGTGACTGGGTGGCTTTGCGTTTGCCTCTATCTTGCTTCGAAGTTGTACCGGCACGGGTAGCCCTTGGAGTTGACTTGTATGGCTGCGGATGTACACCTGTAAGCAATTCAGGAACACAATCTGACACTGGTTCGGTATGTTTGGTGCAATTCAATCCCTGCTTCACACAATGTTTGCATGCGCCTTTGACGTAGAAGGCGTCGCACTTAGCATTGTTGGATTCGCAGCACTCGTCGCAGACTTTCCAGCAGGAGTCTTTGATGTGACGCTGCTTATACGTTAGCAGTATACATCTATGGAATATGACTGAATTATGGACCTCTGTAGAATACTTCTTAGACATATGGGATTTGCAGCGTGGACAAGCATATACATTGTCACTGATAGTGCCTCCAAGGCGACCCTTTGCGCATGTGATTTTAGTATGCTTCAGATTGCGCTGTGGTAATATCAGCAAGTGAAGATTGAGATGTCTTGGAACTTACTTCGGCCTCTCTCTGGTCATCGTATGTGTTGTTGTTGTTGTCGCTTCGGTACTCGCCTGCAGAGTCTTCATCCACGTCTGCAACACCTGGGCCATCAAAGCTCACACTGCCCACCTCCGAAGAGGGGGTTTCTGAAAGCTCTGATAGAGACGAAGTGTCAGTAAGTGGAGTCGACACAGCCGACACAGCCTGAGTCACACTATATCTTGTAAGCTTTCATCCAAAAAGGCTCGCCCTAATTACAAACCTGCTCTGCTGTCGATCAACATCCTTGATATGTTCCATAATTATCTGCTACTTGTGTAACCCGCAGCTGGTTGATGTAGTAGTGATTATTGGTTTCTCTTCTGCTCTGTTCAAGAGTAATTGCTGAGGATGTAGAATCTAGACGCGCTAGGCAGAAATATTTTCATGTGTATACACACTGGTGAACTGTGAGGCTCGCTATAATGGGCCGGAGTAGACCCTGAAAAACGATCGCAAACGCTCACCGCCACTAAAAGGTCAGATATAGATAAATGATAGTCTGTGCATGTTGCGATTCAGGAACTTTGATGACGCGGCTTCGGTACATGTGTTTAAGGAGCAGGTTGGCCAAACGAGTGATACTTGGAATTGTTACATCATGCTCCTAGCATTGTCCGGATACGGCAATATTGCCTGTGGTAGTCCGTCTCCAGCTCGGCTTGCGGAGCAAGAAGTGTCTGTGTGCAAACTGTGCGTGAAATATACACCAACTCCGTACATGCACCTCTTAGGTAGCCGTGCAGCTTAATCGACATGCGGATCATGGAATCTCAACGAACCATCTGGGTAGTACAAGATTGGCATTGTCGAGAGGCGCCAGGTGTTGTGGATGTGATTGGTTCAATCCGTAAGTCAGTCAACGTACTGCCGAGCATATAGACGGACATGTCGATCCATGAGAGAAATGAGTGAATACGAAGGCAGTCTGACTTAGAGAATGAAATGAGATTTTACAGGAATCTGGACGTATCAGAGTTGCTAGACGTGACTTTGAGCACGCTGAAGTACTTCAGATGGGTTTTGTCGTTGCGCGGAAGAGAAAGGCTAGGACCATAGAAGACTCGAATCTGAAAGGAGGGAACGAGATTTTCACTGGGTATGAAGGCAAAAATGAGAACACATAAGTGCGATGTGATGATCAGGTCCATGCAGATACGGTGACAGTGGTGGTTGACTGCAGGTTGACGCGAGAGATGAAGTGGAATCAAATCTGCGGCCTGTGCTCGTCGGCCCACTCTCGGTCGTCATCATTTCACAAACATCCAAGCTACCACGTCTGAGACATCTGACCAGCACATGCTTCCGCTTCTAACCTATGGAGACTTGTGCTCTCGATTGTATCGACACCTATTCGCCGTTGATCTCTAGTGTTGGCGGCTTCGGAAGGCTGATAGACTTCTCACGAGCGATAGTGGCTGACCTGACATGAGAAGGCGATCGTACGACACATAGACAGTGCTTTTTTATAAGCATCACAATAAGTTTCCGTGTGATTTAGGTCGGTAGCAATGAATGCAGCAATTTCGCGGATGTACCCCTAATACCGCCGCCTCTTAGACCCCTGTCGTGAGAGTTTTAAGGATGAGAATCTTGAGTTGTCGCATGTATCGCAGCCATAACTATCGAGTATGGACACTGGTGCTGTGAAGCATCGATACAGAGACCTTGAACACGTCCCAATAAACCCAAGGCAGCCCGGATATAGTCTTTTGTGTCCATACCACATACGGAGTCTGTTGAGCGATCGATCAAGTCTGCAAGATACATACCTGCGTCTCGTCTACGGTACGTCATTACAAGCTTTGTGACAGCTGCTGTCCATCTTGCTCATCCGTACGCTATCTCCAGAGGCAAAGACGCTAGCTCTTCGGAGTCCATGTCAATTGCATCCTGAGCGTAGCCATAGAGCGCTTGTAACGAGGTTTCAAATTGCCCACCGGCTATCGTAATTTTCTTCGAGGACATGCTAGCTCTTGTATTGTCTGGCGTAGGACACCGTCATTCAGTCTGTCAGGACTGATCTTGATGAGGCAAAACTGATCCCGTGTGAGACTGAGAGGATGGTGCCGGTAGTGATCTGACTTTGTGTTGGCTGGAAATATGGCTTTGCTCATAGTGCATGTGCTCTGGTGAAACAGGGCGAAGGAAGCTGATCGCGGTGACCGCTCCTCGAGTGATAATGGTAGCTTGTGTAATCCGAAGGTCGATGGTGTATGTGTCAAGGTAAGCATACGGG